>Ga0209747_1000021_pt1 | contig 63190 bp, 50 predicted proteins | sample BarGraNGADG00311_FD_184498 | JGI IMG/M metagenome (GOLD analysis project Ga0209747, IMG submission 184498) | Arctic peat soil microbial communities from Barrow, Alaska - Barrow Graham LP Ref core NGADG0011-311 (SPAdes) (version 2) | ecosystem: Environmental > Terrestrial > Soil > Wetlands > Peat...
GCAGGCGCCGCCAGCGGGTGGCCGGGGCCTCCGGGCGCTCCAGGGTGGGCGTGACCACCTCGTCCGCGCCGAAGAGGTCCGCGCCGAGGTCGGGCCGCTCCAGCGTGGCAGTGGCCGTGGTGGACTCGGCGCCGAGGTCACCCGGATACGGGCTGGCCTGGTCGGGCGGCAGCTGGGCGCCGCGCCCGCGCCGCGCCGTGACGACGACGAGGCCGACCACCAGAAGGATGGCGACCACGGCGATGATCGCAAGTTGAACGGGTTCCATGGGTGCTCCCCTGGTGTCGTCGCCAGCCGGGCTGGCGGTCGGTCAGCCGGGTGGCTGCGTGCGTGGCCTTCCGGCCCAGCCTGTCAGTGCCGGAAGGCGGTGTACGTGTCGGTGAGCGAGGTCCGCAGCTCGTCGAGGGTGGTGTACCCGGGCACGTCCTCGCCCGCCGACTCACGGAAGAGCTGCTCGAGGCTGGTGTCGAGGGGCTGGCCTTTGTCAACCATGTCGCGGTTGCGGAAGGCGTCGAAGGAGCCGGCGATCCACCGCGTCCAGCCTTCCTCGGGCCGCCGCTGGAGGAGCAGCGGTGCAACCGCGGCGAAGGCGACGACAAGGCAGAGGGCAAGGAAGATGAATGAACCTGTCATCCTTCCATTATCACAAGGGTTCGCCACCGACCCGGCAACGGCGACCCGTGGTTGCGCGGCGTGTCGGTGAGTTCCCGCACACCTAGGCGATCTCTTTGCCGAGTCGTTGCGAGATCACGGTGGTCACGCCGTCGCCGCGCATTGTCACCCCGTAGAGGGAATCTGCGATCTCCATGGTGCGCTTCTGGTGGGTGACGATGATCAGCTGGGAGTCCTCCCGCAGTTCGCGGAAGATCTCCAGGAGACGGCCGAGGTTCACGTCGTCCAGCGCGGCCTCCACCTCGTCCATCACGTAGAACGGTGAGGGGCGCGCCTTGAAGATCGCCACGAGCAGGGCCACGGCCGTGAGTGAGCGCTCCCCCCCGGACAGGAGGGAGAGCCGTTTCACCTTCTTGCCGGCCGGGCGCGCCTCGATCTCGATTCCGGTGGTGAGCATCTCGTCCGGGGCGGTGAGCACCAGCGAGCCCTCCCCGCCGGGGAAGAGGCGTGCGAAGACCTCCTCGAACGCGGTGGCAGTGTCCAGATAGGCTTCGGTGAACACCCGCTCCACGCGCTCGTCGATCTCGCGGACGATCTCGAGGAGGTCCGCCCGGGACTTCCGCAGGTCCGCGAGCTGATCGGTGAGGAACTGGTGGCGTTCCGCGAGCGCGGCGTGCTCCTCCAGCGCGAGCGGGTTGACCCTCCCGAGCCGTTCCAGGTCCCTCGTCGCCTTCGCGAGGCGCTTCTCCTGCTCCTCGCGCACGTACGGCCGCGGCTCCCCCTCGCCCCCGAACACCGGGACGGCCACGTGGGGGCCGTACTCCTCCACCAGCACGTCCGGGTCCATGCCGAGGTCCACGACGGCACGTTCCGCGAGCTGTTCCGCCCGCAGGCGCAGCTCGGCGCGCAGGACCTCGTCGCGATGGGCCTCGTCCGTGAGCGCCGCGACGGCGGCGGAGACCTCGTCCAGCGCCGCCCGAGCCGTTGCGATCTGCTCCTCGCGCACCCCGCGCTGGGACTCGGCGGCGGCCCGCGCGTCGGCCGCGGCCGCGAGCGAGGCCTCCAGCGCGGTGAGGGCGGCGGCGGCGTCCGCGCGCACCGAGACGGCAACGGCCGCGGCGCGGGCACGGCGTCGTTCGCGCTCCTCGGCGCGACGGCGGGCCTCGCGTTCGGCGTCGGCGGCGGCCTGCAGCGACTGGGCGCGCCCCGCGAGGGCCGTCACGCGCTCCTCGAGGGTGCGCAACTCGAGGCGGGCGTCCGTCTCGCCGCGCCGCGCCTCCCGGGCGATGACCGCGGCCTGGTCACGCGCGGTGGTGGCGGCACGCAGCTCGCCCTCGGCCTGCTCGGGTTCCGAGGAGGCCACCTCGAGCCGCGTCACCAGGTCCGCGAGCTCGGTGCGGTGCTCGCCGCACTCGGTCTCGAGCCGGGCGATCACCGGTTCGGTCCGTTCGGCCTCGGACCGCGCGCCGCGGACCACGGATCCCAGCCTGCCGAGCCGCTCGGCCACCGCCGCGATGGTGGCATCCGACTCGTTGAGCGCCGCCAGGGTGGAGTCGACCTCCGCGCGCGCGGAGGCCAGCGCCGCGCGCGCCGGGCCGAGGGCGAACCGCACGGCCTCCACCTCGAGGGCCGCCGCGCCGGCGTCGGCGCGCGCCTCGTCGGCCGCGGCCTGCAGCGCGAACACGCTGGACTGGCCCGTGCCACCGCCGACCGCGCGCGTGGCGGCCACGACGTCGCCCGCCCGGGTCACGACGACGAGGCGGGGGTCGCGCGCGAGGGCGGCCCGGGCGTCGCCGAGGCCCTCGACGAGGGCAACGCCGTCGAGCAGCGCGGCTACGGTGGTGGCCAGCGCCGGGTCGTCACACCGCACGACGTCGCGCGCCCACACCGCCCCCGCGGGCGCGTCGGCGGCCGGCGCCGCGAGGGCGCCCTCCGCGGTCGGGATCACGAGACGAACGGCCCCGAGGTCGCTGTCGCGGGCGGCCCTGATCGCGTCGACCGCGCTCCCGAGGGACAGCGCCACCGCCGCGTCCGCGAGCGGCCCGAGGTGGGCGGCCACGGCGGTCTCCCAGCCGTCGGCCACATGCAGGCGCTGCGGCAGCGAGCCGTCGAGCCCGGGGGCGCCGGCGGCCAGCATCTCCCCGGTGGCGTCCGTGCGGCGCAGCGAGAGCGCCAGTGCCTCGTATCGGGTGGCGGCGGCGGCGTGGGCGGACTTGGCCGCGCGCTCGCGCTCCTGCAGGGCACGCAGGGCCTCCTGGGCGGCGTCATGGGCGGCGAGGGCGGCCTCGTGGGCCTCGTCCAGGCCCTCCTCGCCCTCCTGGGCGCCCGCGACCTGCTGTTCCAGAACGGTGAAGTCGCGTTCCGCCTCCGCGGCACGGCGGCGGGCGGAGTCCAGCGCCTCACGGGTGCGGCCGAGTTCGGACTCGGCTGCTTCCAGCCGAGAGCGCCGCGCCGCGACCTGGCCGCTGAGGCGCGCCAGGCCCTCACGCCGGTCCGCGAGACCACGGTTGACCGCGGCGAGCCGGTGCTCGGCCGCCCGTTCGGTGTCCTCGGCGGCGCTCCTGCCGGTGACCGCGTCGGCGAGTCGCGCCCGGGCACCCTCCGCGAGGGCGCGCAGGCCCTGCTCCTCCTCCCGCGCCGCACTCGCCCGTGCGTCGAGGAGGTCCGGCTCCTCGCCGGGGCGTTGCTGCGCGGGGGTTCCGAGGTGGCGCACACGCTCGCCGGCGAGCGTGTGCACGGAGGTCAGCCGCTCGCGCAGGGAGGAGAGGGCGTAGTAGGTCTCGGTGGCCTCCCGCAGGGCGGGCGCGAGGGCGGAGGCATCCGACTCGGCCGCCGCGAGGGAGACCCGGAGCTGGTTCGCCCGTTCCTCGGCCTCCCGCTTCCGGCCGAGGTGGGTGGCCTCGTCCGCCCGGCCGGAGCTCAGCCGCGCCTGCGCCTGCACCAGGTCGTCCGCGAGCAGGCGCGCGCGGGCGTCACGGACGTCGGACTGGATGGCGGCGGCACGCCGGGCCACGTCGGCCTGCCGGGCGAGCGGCCCGAGCTGGCGGCGGATCTCCGTGGACAGGTCGGTGGCGCGCTGGAGGTTGGCCGCCATTGCCTCAAGCTTGCGCAGCGCCTTCTCCTTGCGCCGGCGGTGCTTCAGCACGCCCGCGGCCTCCTCGATGAAGCCGCGCCGCTCCTCCGGGGTTGCCGACAGGACGGCGTCCAGCTGGCCCTGCCCCACGATCACGTGCATCTCGCGGCCCATGCCGGTGTCCGAGAGGAGCTCCTGGATGTCCAGCAGGCGGCACTGGGCTCCGTTGATGGCGTACTCGGAGCCCCCGTTGCGGAAGAGGGTGCGCGAGATCGTCACCTCGGAGTACGCGATGGGCAGCGCCCCGTCGGTGTTGTCGATCGTGAGCGAGACCTCGGCCCTGCCCAGCGGCGCACGGGTGGAGGTGCCGGCGAAGATCACGTCGGCCATGGCCCCGCCGCGCAGCGACTTGGCGCCCTGTTCCCCCATGACCCAGGCGAGGGCGTCCACGACGTTCGACTTGCCGGAGCCGTTCGGTCCCACCACGCAGGTGATGCCGGGCTCGAGGTGCAGTGTCGTGGCCGATGCGAAGGACTTGAAGCCTCGCAGCGTCAACGTCCGTAGGTGCACCCGTTCACACTAGCGCGAACACCTTGCCCGAACGCCACGGCGCGGCGCGCGGACCCGCGCCGCCGCGGGCGGGCGGCCGCGGCAGGTCAGAGTCCGGGGAACCAGATCTCGATCTCGCGCGCGGCCGATTGGGCCGAGTCCGAGCCGTGCACGATGTTCTCGATCATCGGCGTGCCCCAGTCGCGCCCGAGGTCCCCGCGGATGGTGCCGGGGGCAGCCGCGGTGGGGTTGGTGACGCCCGCCAGCGAACGGAATCCCTCGACCACCCGGTGGCCCTCGACCACGATCACGGCGATTGGTCCCGACTCCATGTACTCGATGAGGCCGGGGAGGAACGGCTTGCCGGCATGCTCCGCGTAGTGCGTGCCCAGGAGTTCGTCGGTGGCGGTGCGAATGCCCATCGCCACGATGGCGTACCCCTTGGCCTCGATCCGCCTGATGACCTCGCCGATGAGGCCCCGCCGGACGCCGTCCGGCTTCACGATGACGAGCGACCGCTCGATGGTGGTGTTCACTCCCCCAGCCTAGCGGCGTGGTCGAGGTCCACACGGTACCGTTCCGCGCGTTCCCGGTCGATCCGAGCGCCCAGACGCTGCCCGACCACCCAGAGGGCGGCGAACACCACCCCGATGACCACCATGGTGGGCACCGCGAACGACGCGGCGAGGATCACGACCTGGGCGGCCCATCCCAGCGCGTACCCGGCGCGGTTCCGCACCAGCCCTGCCGCGACCACGCAGAGGGCCATGATCGCCCCTGCGGCCAGCCACACGCTGGACGAGGGCGCCAACTCGAGGCCGATGGCCACCGCCGCTGCCAGGAGGACCACGATCGCCTCGCTCACGAGGATCGTCGCACTGAACATCCGCCGCGCCGACGATGGCGGCCTCGGCGGCGTGGGGGACGTGGTCATGCGGTCAAGCGTGCCACATCAGCCGATCGTGAAGCCGGAGGTGACCAGCCGCTCCATGGCGTCCAGCGCCATGGCGGCCTGGGGGCCCTCGGCGGCCAACTCGAACTGTGCGCCCCTGCCCAGGTCGAGGGACATCAGGGAGAGCACGGAGGTCGCATCGGCGCCGTCCACCGTGATGGTGGCGTCGAACTCCGCCGCGAGGTTCGCGAGCCGCGCCGCGGGGCGCGCGTGCAGCCCCACGTCGTTGACGAGCGTCAGCACGCGGGTGAGGGCCGACGACGGCGCCGGACCCCGCACGTCGGGCGCGCGTGCCGCGTCCTCCGCGGCGCGGACCACCGCGTCGAGGCCGCGGCCGATGCGTGCGGCCACCGCGGCGGCGACCGCGCCCTCCACCAGCGGCGCGTCGGCCACGCGGACCGGGGCATCGGCGTCGAACATCTCCCGCGCGGCCTGCGCGGTCATCGTGGCCGACCCGAGGTCCGTGAGCACCACGACCTCGTGCCCGCCCGCGAGGAGCCCGGTGATCGCGGCCAGCACCGCGTCGAACGAGGTGCCGATGCCGCCGTCGCCGGTGCCGCCGGCAGCCCGCAGCGGCACCCCCGCCGCCATCTGGCCGGCCACCTCGACCACCCCCTCGGCAAGCTTCGCCGAGTGGGACACGATGACCAGGCCGACCGTCACGGCAGCGCCTCCGCCGCATCGGCCGCGGCGGCCAGGAGCAGCGCCGAGGACTGCGCCCCGGGATCGCGGTGCCCGGCTGACCGTTCGCCCAGGTAGGAGGCCCGCCCCTTGGTGGCCAACATCGACTCCGTGGCCCGCGCCCCGGCGGCGGCCGCGGCGGCGGCGGCCCGCAGCACACCCGCGGGCGCGGCGCCACCCTCGGCCAGCCCCCGCGCCGCCAGGGCGGCCGGGCTCCAGGCGTCCACCATGGTCTTCTCGCCCACCGTTGCCCTGCCCCGCGCCACGATCCCCTCCAGCGCGGCTGCCAGCACGTCGGCCACCCCCACGCCGTCGAGCTCGCCGGTGGCCGCCTTCGAGGCGCGCAGGAAGGCGGTGCCGTAGAGCGGGCCGGCGGCGCCGCCCACGGTGGACATCAGGGCGGCGGCCACCGTGCGCAGCACCTCGGCGACGTCCCCGAGCGGCGGCTCCAGCCGCGCCACGACGGCGGTGAACCCGCGGTCCATGTTCTCGCCGTGGTCCCCGTCCCCGATCGCGCGGTCCAGTTCGATCAGGTCGATGCGGTTCTCGGACATCGCCCGCTGGGCGCGGCGCATCCAGTCGAGCGCCCACGCGGCGCCAAGCGTGGTTGTCATGGCAACCCCCTACCTGCCGCGGCGCAACGCGGCGGTGTGGACCGGGGCGTCCCAGAGAGCCGTCAGCCCGTCGTCGAGCCGCAGCAGCGTGAGCGAGACGCCCTGCATCTCCAGGGATGTGATGAAATTCCCCACGAGCGAGCGCTCCACGACCACGCCGATGTCCTCGAGCCGCCGGCGCGCGTGGCCGTAGACGATGTACAGCTCGGACTCGGGTGTGCCGCCCATGCCGTTGACGAGGAGCAGCACCCGCTCGCCCGCGCGGACCCGCAGGTCCGCGACGACGGCGTCGAGCAGCTGGTCGGTGATGGCGTCGGCGCCGGCCATGGGCACGCGGTGGCGGCCGGGCTCACCGTGGATGCCGATGCCGATCTCGATCTCGTCCTCGCCGAGGTCGAAGGACGGGCGGCCCGCGTGCGGCACGGTGCATGCCCGCAGCGCCACGCCCATCGTGCGTACGTTGTCGATGACGTGCTGCGCGACGGCGGCCACCCCGTCGAGGTCGTCGCCGCGCTCGGCCGCCGCGCCGGCGATCTTCTCGACCAGCACGGTGCCGGCCACCCCGCGCCGCCCGGCGGTGTACAGCGAGTCCTCCACCGCGACGTCGTCGTTCACGGTGACGGCCCGGACCGTGAGGCCCTCCATCTCGGCCAGCTCGGCCGCCGTCTCGAAGTTGAGTACGTCGCCGGTGTAGTTCTTCACGATGTGGAGCACCCCGGCCCCGCCGTCCACGGCGCGGGTGGCCGCGAGGATCGGGTCCGGCGGCGGTGACGTGAACACCGCTCCCGGGACCGCCGCGTCCAGCATGCCCGCCCCCACGTAGCCGATGTGCAGTGGCTCGTGGCCCGAGCCCCCGCCGGAGACCAGCCCCACCTTCCCCGCGACGGGGGCGTCGGCCCGCACCACGAACATGGGGTCGAACTCGGCCCGCACGATGTCCGCGTGGGCCGCCGCGAAACCCGCGACGGACTCCGCGACCACATCGGCAACGCTGTTGATCAGCTTCTTCACCCCGGGGCTCCTTCGACTCGCACGGCGGGCGTCAGCCACTACTCTGCCCCCTCCAGTCGGCGCATGGGAGGGCTTCGGCGCAACGAGGCGCTGCGGCTCCGAGGTGTGGCGGTGCCCCGAGGTGCGGTCAGGCGTCGGTGCGCCCCAGCAGCGCCCGCGCCTCCGCGGCGAGGACCACCGACCCCGCCACGAGCACGCCCGTGGTGCCCGCGGGATCCCCGTCCCGCTCCGCGAGGCCGGCCGCGGTGTCGATGGCCTCGGCCAGCGAGGGGACGAGGTGGACCCGGTCCGTGTCGAACACGTCCTGGGCGATCTCGTACAGGTCGGCGGCGTCCATCGCCCGCGGCGAGCGCATCTGGGTGATCACCACCTCGTCCAGCAGCGGCTCCAGTTCCGAGAGCATCGCCTCGGCCTGCTTGTCCGCCATGCAGGAGACCACTCCCACGAGGCGGCGGAACACGAAGGACTCCTCGATGGCGGCACGCAGGGCCTCGATGCCGTCCGGGTTGTGGCCGGCGTCCACGAGCACGGTGGGGGACGAGCGGACCACCTCCAGCCGTCCCGGGGAGGTGACCTTTCCAAACGCCTCCTCGACGACGTCGCCCGGCAGCGCCACGCCCCCGAACAACGCCTCGGTCGCCGTCAGCGCGAGCACCGCGTTGTGCGCCTGGTGCTCGCCGTGCAGCGGCAGGTAGATGTCCACGTAGGTTGCGGCCGGCGTCCGCAGCGTCAGCAGCTGCCCACCCACGGCCACCTGCCGCTGGACGACGGCGAGGTCGCGCCCCTCCTCGAGGAGCCGTGAGCCGTTCGCCGCGGCGGCGACCGCGATGATGCCGTCCACCTCCTCGCGCTGCTGCGCGGTGACGACCGTGGCACCCTCCTTGATGATGCCCACCTTCTCCCCCGCGATCTCGCGCAGGGTGGATCCCAGCCACTGCATGTGGTCCCAGGAAATGGGCGTGAGGACGGCGACGTCGCCGTCGACGACGTTGGTCGCGTCCCAGCGCCCGCCCATGCCCACCTCGATGACCGCCACGTCCACGGGTGCGTCCGCGAACGCCGCGAACGCCATGACGGTGAACACCTCGAAGAAGCTGAGCCGCGGGCCGCCGTCGGCGAGCGAGCGCTCGTCCACCATCTCGACGAACGGCGCCACGTCCTCCCAGGCGGCGACGAAGGCCGCCGGGCTGATGGGCTCGCCGTCGATCGCGATGCGCTCGCGCACCGAGTGGAGGTGGGGCGAGGTGAACCGGCCGGTTCGCAGCCCCATCGTGGTCACCAGCTTCTCCACCATGCGGGCGGTGGAGGTCTTGCCGTTCGTACCCGTGATGTGGACGGCCCGGAATGTGCGTTGCGGGTCGCCGAGCAGGTCACAGACGGCGATCACCCGGTCCAGCGAGGGCTGGACCTTGTGCTCGGGTGACCGGGTCAGGATGCCCCGGTAGATCTCGTCGACCCGCTCGTCGATGGTCACGCGCGCACCTTCTCGAGGGACTCGATGGTGAGTTCGGGGCCGGCGGCGGTGGTGAACTCCACGGAGAGGGTCTCCCGGCGGATCATCTCCTCGTGGACCCGCACCCAGCCGAGCCTGTCGGCGGGCAGCCGCAGGCTGATGGCGATGCGGTCGGCCACGTGCAGCCCGGCGTCCTTGCGTGCGTCCTGGATGGCCCGGACGAGGTCGCGGGCGTAGCCCTCGGCCTCCAGTTCCTCGTCCACCGTGGTGTCGAGCACCACGAAGGTCCCCGAGTCGAGCACCGTCGCCACCGTGCCCTCCTCGGCCGCGACGATGGTCGCGAGGGTGAACTGGTCCTCGGCGAGCGCCACCGGTGCGCCGTCGAGCCGCACCTCCGGGAAGCGCACCCCGGCCTCGATGGGCTCCCACTCGCCGGCGCGCACCGCCGCGAACAGCTTCGAGGTCAACCTGCGGACCTCGCCGGAGAGCATCCGCGGCAGGATCGTGAGCTCCTCCGTCACCTGGAGGCCGGACCTGGCGGCGTCCGCGAGGACCACCGCCTTGACGTTGACCTCCGCGGCGATCAGCGCGGTGAACGGCTCCAGCGCCCGCGGGTTCGCGGTCACCACCCGCAGCGTGCGCAATGGCAGCCGGACGCGCAGCCTGTTGGCCTTGCGCAGCGCGTGGGCCGCGGAGACGACGGCGCGCACCTCGTCCATCGCGTCGACCAGTTCGGGGTCCGCCACCGTCCCCGGGAGTTCCGGCCAGTCGGTGAGATGGACGGAGCGGCCACCGGTCAGGCCGCGCCACACCTCCTCCGCCACGAGTGGGGCGAGGGGGGCGATGACCCGGGTGAGCACCTCGAGCGCCGTGTGGAGCGTGTCGAACGCGCGGGTGTCCTCCTCCCAGAAGCGGTCCCGCGTCGTGCGGACGTACCAGTTCGTCAGCAGGTCGAGGTGGTCGCGGATCGTCGCGCAGGCCGCGGGCAGGTCGTACTCGTCCAGCTGGGCGCCCACGGTCTCGGCCAGCTCGCGGGTGCGGGCGAGCAGGTAGCGGTCCATGACCTCGAGCGATTCCAGCACCTCCGGGTCGTCCATGGCGACCGGCCGGGCGAGGTACCCGGTGCCGTCGTTGCAGGTCCCGGCGTAGAGCGCGAGGAAGTACCAGGTGTTCCACAGCGGGAGGAGCACGTGGCGCACCGCCTCGCGAATGCCCTCCTCGGCCACCACGAGGTTCCCGCCCCGCAGCACCGGGCTGGACATGAGGGTCCAGCGCACTGCGTCCGAGCCGTAGGTGTTGAACATCTCGAGTGGGTCCGGATAGTTGCGCAGCGACTTCGACGCCTTGCGGCCGTCGTTGCCCAGCACGATGCCGTGCGAGATGCAGGAGGTGAAGGCCGGGCGGTCGAACAGCCCGGTCGCCAGCACGTGGAGGGTGTAGAACCAGCCGCGGGTCTGCCCGATGTACTCCACGATGAAGTCGCCCGGGAAGTGGTGCTCGAACCAGTCCTGGTTCTCGAACGGGTAGTGCACCTGCGCGTAGGGCATCGAGCCGGAGTCGAACCAGACGTCCAGCACGTCCGGGATGCGGCGCATGGTGGAGCGCCCGGTCGGGTCGTCCGGGTTGGGCCGGGTGAGGGAGTCGATGAAGGGGCGGTGCAGGTCGGTGACCTCCACGCCGAAGTCCCGCTCCAGCTCCGCGATCGAGCCGTACACGTCGATGCGCGGGTGTTCGGGGTCGTCCGACTTCCACACGGGGATGGGGCTCCCCCAGTAGCGGTTGCGGGAGATCGACCAGTCGCGGGCGCCCGCGAGCCAGTTGCCGAAGATCCCGTCCTTGATGTATTCGGGCACCCAGGTGATCTCCTGGTTCAGCTCGACCATCCGGTCGCGGAAGTCGGTGACGCGCACGAACCAGGAGCCCACGGCCTTGTAGATCAGGGGCTCGCGGCAGCGCCAGCAGTGCGGGTAGGAGTGGTTGTAGGACGCGAGGCGCACGAGGACGGCCCGATCGCCCGCGGGCCGCCGGGCCAGGGGGCCGGTGCCGTCGCGGAGGTCGCGCGCGATCGGCATGTTCGCGTCGAAGACGTGCATGCCGGCGTAGTCGGACACCTCGGCGGTGAACTTCCCGCCGTCGTCCACGGGGACCACGGTGCGGATGCGCCAGGCGAGGCAGGCGGCCATGTCGTCCTCGCCGAAGGCGGGGGCCATGTGGACCAGGCCGGTGCCGTCCTCGGTGGTCACGAAGTCACCGGCGATGACCTGGAACGCGTTCGGGCCAGGCGCCTCGTCCTCTCCCCTGCCGAGGAAGTAGTCGAAGATCGGGGCGTAGCGGCAGCCCACGAGGTCGGAGCCGGTGCGGCGTTCCACCACCTCGGGGTCCTCGCCCAGCTCGCGGGCGTACGAGGCGACGAGCGCCTCGGCGAGGATCACGCGCTCCCCCGCCAGGTCGCCCTCCGCGGGCACCACGGTGACGTAGGTGATGTCCGGCCCGACCGCGACGGCGAGGTTCGAGGGCAGCGTCCACGGCGTCGTCGTCCAGATGAGGGCGAGCTCGCCGGTCTCGAGGCGCAGCCCGACGGTCACAGTCTGGTCCTGGCGGTCCTGGTAGACGTCGTCGTCCATCCGCAGCTCGTGGTTCGACAGCGGGGTCTGGTCCTTCCAGCAGTACGGCAGGACCCGGTAGCCCTCGTAGGCGTGGCCCTTGTCGTGCAGCTGCTTGAAGGACCAGATGACCGACTCCATGAACGGGAGGTCCATGGTCTTGTAGTCGTTCTCGAAGTCCACCCAGCGCGCCTGGCGGGTGACGTAGTCCTCCCACTCGCGGGTGTACGTGAGGACGGACTTGCGGCAGGCATCGTTGAAGACATCGATGCCCATCTCCTCGATCTGGGTCTTGTCCGTGATCCCGAGGATGCGCTCCGCCTCGAGCTCGGCCGGCAGCCCGTGGGTGTCCCACCCGAAGCGGCGTTCGACGCGGCGCCCGCGCTGCGTCTGGAAGCGCCCGACGACGTCCTTCACGTAGCCCGTCAGGAGGTGCCCGTAGTGGGGCAGTCCGTTCGCGAACGGCGGGCCGTCGTAGAAGACGAACTCGTTGGACCCGTTCTCGCCGGCTTCGCGGTTGTCGATCGACGCCTGAAAGGTGTTGTCCTGCTTCCAGTGCGCGAGGACGTCCTCCTCCAGCGCCGGGAGGTTCGGGGACGCGGGGAGGTCGGTGTCCCGGTGCAGCGGGTAGTGCCGGGGATTCGTCACGGGGTTCTCCTTGGTGGTGGACAGGGCCGTGAGGACGACGCCGACGGCGCCGCGGTACCACCTCGATTGCCCCCGCGGATGCGGGAACCGCTCGTTGCACGCTGTGACGGGCGCGCCCGTCCGGTTCTACTGGGCTCGCGCCGTTCTTCCGGAGGCTCACCGGTGATGGCCGGGTCGAAGCCTGTCCGACCAGTCTAGCCGCTCGCGGTGGTCGGCCGGAATACGCCGATCAGGAGGCGAAGGGATCGGGGAAGCCCACGTACACGGTCTCGAGGTAGTCCTCGATCCCCTCGGAACCGCCCTCGCGCCCCATCCCGGAGTGCTTCACGCCCCCGAACGGGGCGGCCGCGTTGGAGATGGTTCCCGAGTTGACCCCGAGCATGCCCACCGCGAGCCGCTCCGTCAGGCGCAACACCCGGGCCATGTCCGCGGTGTGCACGTAGCCGGCAAGGCCGACATCGGTCGCGTTTGCCATGGCCACGACTTCCTCCTCGGTCTCGAACGTGACCACGGGCGCCACGGGGCCGAAGATCTCGTCGTTCGTGATCGCGGCCCCGGGCCGGACGTCGGCAAGGACAGTGGGGCGGTAGAAGTAACCGGGGCGGTCGACGGCGCACCCGCCGGTGACGATCCGGGCGCCGGCCGCGACGGCGTCGCGAACCATCGCGTCGATGCGGGCGCGCTGGCCCTCCGAGACGATCGGGCCCATCTGGGAGGTGGGGTCCATGCCGTCCGCGATGGTGAGCGCCTCGAAACGATCGGCGAGCCGGCGCGAGAACTCCTCGGCGATGGAGGCGTGGACGTAGAAGCTGTTGGCCGCATTGCACGCCTCCCCCATGTTCCGCATCTTGCTCTGGAAGGCCCCTGCCACCGCTGCGTCGAGATCGGCGTCCGCGAACACGATGAAGGGGGCGCACCCGCCGAGTTCCATCGAGGTCCGCACCACGTTGGTGGCGGCCTCCTTGAGCAGGGCCATGCCGACCGGGGTGGACCCGGTGAAGGAGAGCTTGCGCAGTCGGCGGTCCTGGATCATCGGACCCGTCACCGGGGGCGCGAAGGAGGTGGGGATGATGCCGACCACGCCATCGGGCACGCCGACGTCCCGCAGCACCTTGATGAGGGCGAGGGAGGTCAGCGGCGTCAGTTCGGACGGTTTGAGGATCGCGGTGCACCCGGCGGCGAGCGCCGGCGCCACCTTCCGGGTCCCCATGGCGAGCGGGAAGTTCCAGGGGGTGAGGAGGAGAGCCGGGCCCACGGGCCGCTTGACGGTGAGGATGCGGAGGTTGCCCTCCGGGGATGGGCTGTACCGCCCGTTGATCCGCACGGCCTCCTCGGAGAACCAGCGGACGAATTCGGCGCCGTAGACGAGTTCGGCCCGCGACTCCGCGAGGGGCTTGCCCATCTCGAGGGTCATCAGTGCGGAGAACTCGTCGGCGAGCTCGTGGATGCGTTCGAAGGCGGCGCGGAGCAGTTCGGCACGCACCCGCGCCGGCGTCGCGGCCCACCCGGCCTGGGCGGCCGCGGCGGCGTCGAGCGCGGCAATGCCGTCGGCGGGTCCGGCGTCGGCCACGGTCGTGAGGACGGCGCCGGTTGCGGGGTTGAGGACGTCGAACCGCCGGCCGTCGGCGGCGGGGCACCACTGGCCCCCGATGAGGAGGTCGGTGGGCGCGATCGCGAGAGCCCGGGTGGCGAGCTCGTCGGGGTTGGTCATGTCCGGGCGACCAGGGTGTTCGTGGCTTGCGCGACCGGACGCACGACGAGGGAGTCCACGTTGACGTGGCGGGGCAGTTCGAGCGTCCACGCGATGGCCTCCGCGACGTCCGCCCCCACGAGGGGCTCGGCCACCCCCGCATACACCGCGTCCGCCGCGTCCTGCGAGCCGAGGCGGTTGAGCGAGAACTCCGGGGTGCGCACCATCCCGGGGGCGATGTCGATCACCCGGATCGGCTCCCCCACCAGTTCCATCCGCAGTGTCCGCGGGATCACCCGCTCCGCGTGCTTCGCCGCCACGTAGCCACCGCCGCCCGGGTAGGTGTCGTGGCCCGCCGTCGAGGAGATGAACACGAGGTCGCCCCCACCCCGGGCCCGGAAATGGGGCAGGACCGCCTTCGTCACTCGCAGGGTGGCGAGCACGTTGCGGTCGTACATGGCCTGCCAGCGCGCCAGGTCGGCCTCCGCGATCGAGTCCATCCCCAGTGCGCCGCCTGCCACGTTCACCAGCGCGGACAGCGGCGGCCCCGGGCGGCTGGTGGCGAACTCGACAAGCCGGGCGACGTCGTCGTCCACCGTGAGGTCGGCCGCGAACGGCTCGCAGCCCGTCTCCACGGCCAGCGCGTCCAGCCGCTCCTCGCGCCGCGCCGTCGCGACCACGTTCCAGCCGCGAGAACGCAACAGCCGGACGGTGTCGGCGCCGATGCCGGTGGACGCCCCGGTCACGAGGGCGCGTCGGGGCTGGGGATACGCGTTCGTCATGCCCCCATCATGCCGCTCCTCCGGCGCACTCGTCCGGTCCTACGATGGCCCCATGACGACCTTCGGATTCATCGGTGCGGGCAACATGGCGGGCGCGATCGTGCGGGGGGCCGTGCGGGCGGGCACGGACCCGATGAACCTGGCGGTCACGGACGCCAACCCGGCCGCCGGCGCGGCCCTCGCGGGCGAGCTCGGGGTGCGCGCGGTGGCGTCCAACCAGGACATCGTGGAGACGTGCGACTACGTGGTCCTCGCGGTGAAACCCCAGGTCCTCAGCGCCGTGGCGGCGGAGATCCGCGAACCGCTGGCGGAGTGTCGCCCGGTGGTGGTCTCCATCGCCGCCGGCCAGACGTTGCACAAGTTGGCGGGCCTGCTCCCGCCCGGGCTCGCGATCGTGCGGGTGATGCCGAACGTGAACGCGATGATCGGCGAGGGAATGGCCGCGGTGTGTGGGAACGCCCACGCCACCCCCGAGCAGGTGGGGGCGGTGATCGAGCTGTTCGCCGCCGTCGGGCAGGCGATCGAGCTCCCGGAGAAGGACTTCCCCGCCTTCACCGCTGTCGCCGCCTCCGGTCCGGCCTTCGTCTTCACGTTCATCGACGCCCTCGCGCGTGCGGCATTGAAGAGCGGCGTCCCAAAGCCCCTCGCGGTCCGGATCGCGGCCCAGACGGTGCTCGGCTCGGCGAAACTCGTGCTAGAGCGCGCCGCCGACGGCGCCACCCCGGCCGACCTCGCCGACATGGTGAGCTCGCCCGGTGGCACCACCATTGCGGGCCTCATTGCTGCCGAGGAGGCCGGCTTCTCGCCCGCGGTGGTCCGCGCCGTCGACGCGACCATTGCCCGTGACCGCGAACTGGGCGCGCTGGCGTAGAATTCGACCGATCCCCCGCGCCCGCATGCGGGGAGCCTGGACCGGTGCCTTGGTTCATGATCGACGCCTCCCTCCCGCCCACCCGGAGTCACCGATGAACCGCACCCTCACGCCCCTTGCCGCGAGCGCCCTCGTCCTCACCCTCGCGGCCTGCGGCGCCACCGCACGGACACCGGCGACGTCGGCCCCCGCGACGTCCGCGATGTCCGCCACCACCACGACCGACCTGACCGCCCTGACCTCCTGCGGCGTCACGGCGGAATTCCCGGTTCCCGCCGGCGCGGTGGTGACGATCAAGTCGTCCGCCACCGAGGCGGTGGTGGCGCTCGGGGCCGCGGACCGCCTGGTGGGCGTTGCGGCCCTCGACGGACCGCTGCCCGAGCACGTCACGGGAGTGGACGACGCCGTCTGGGACGTGGAGCTCCCCGTGATCTCGGAGAAGGTGCCCTCGTTCGAGGCCGTGGCCGAACTGGGCCCCGAGGCGATCCTCGCGGGGTGGGAGTCCAACCTCTCCGCCGACGGCGCGGGCAGCAGGGAGACCTGGGAGTCCATCGGGGTCGCCACGTGGGTCTCGCCCTCGGCGTGCCGGGACCCCCACCTCCAACCGGAAATCCTCACCTTCGACGACGTGTTCGACGAGATCACCACCCTGGGCCTGGTCCTCGGCCGCGAGGACGCCGCCGCGACCCTCGTCGCGGCGCAGCGGGACGCGCTCACGGACCTCGCCGCGGCGCGGGACGGTCGGACGGTGCGGGCCCTGTGGTACTCCTCCGGCTCGGACACCCCCTTCGTGGGGGCGGGCATCGGCGCCCCGCAGCTCATCATGCAGACCGCGGGACTGGAGAACATCGCCGCCGACGTCCGGGACACCTGGGTCTCGATGTCCTGGGAGGAGGTGGCCCAGCGCGACCCCGAGGTGATCGTGCTCGTGGACTCCGTCTGGAACACCGCCGCGCACAAGCGCGAGGTGCTCGCCGCCAACCCGGTGACCGCGGCGATGGACGCCGTGGTCGCCGGACGGTACCTCGTCGTGCCCTTCCCCGCCTCGGAGTCGGGCGTTCGCACGGTGGACGCGGCGCTCTCACTGCACGAGCAGTTGGCGGCGGTGGCACCCTGAGGGGTTCGCGGCTGGCGCTCCCCGCCCTCGGGGTCGCCCTCGTCCTCCTCGCCCTGTGGGCCGTGACGGTGGGCCACGCCGCCGTTGGCATGGGCGACGTCGTCGCCTCGGCGTGGTCCCACCTGTCCGGCCGGGGCGCCTCACTGTCCGCCGTCGACGAGGCGATCGTGTGGCAGGGCCGGGCGCCACGAGTGGTCACCGCCGTCGGCGTGGGGGCCGGTCTCGCCGTCGCGGGCGTGGTCATGCAGGCGCTCACCCACAACCCGCTCGCGGACCCGTACCTGCTGGGCGTCTCCTCCGGCGCCTCCGTCGGCGCCGTGGGCGCCCTGGTCCTGGGGGTCACGGCGCTGTGGGTCCTGCCGGCGGCCGCGTTCGGCGGCGCGCTGGCGGCGCTCGCGACCACGATGGCGATTTCGGGCCGGGGCGCCTCCCCGGTCCGCATCATCCTCTCGGGCGTGGCCGTGGGGTACCTCGCCTCGGCGCTGGTCTCGCTGCTCGTGTTCTCCTCCACCCGGGGGGACGCATACCGCGAGATCCTCTCGTGGCTGCTCGGTTCACTGGGGTCGTCCCGCTGGTGGGAGGCCGGCGTCGCGACCGGGGCGGCGGCGCTGGCGGCCATCGTCGTCGCCACCCGGGCACGCACCCTCGACGCGCTCCTGCTGGGCGACGACGCCGCCGTCTCGCTCGGCGTCGACGTGCGGCGGGAACGGCCTTGGCTCATGGTCCTCGTGGCTGTCCTCACCGGCGCCCTGGTCTCGGTGTCGGGGGCGATCGGCTTCGTGGGGCTGGTGGTCCCGCACATGGCGCGCCTCGTGGCGGGCCAGCGCCACCGGTTGCTGCTGCCGACGGCGGCCCTCGGCGGGGCATTCTTCCTGCTGCTCGCGGACACCGCCGCCCGCACCGTTTTCGAGCCGGTGGAGGTGCCCGTGGGCATCGTCACCGCGCTCGTCGGCGGGCCGGCCTTCGCCGTGCTGCTGCGGAGGTCCAGGTGAGCGCGCTCGCGGTGCGGGACCTCACGGTCACCCTGGGGGGATCACGGATCCTGCACGGCATCACGGCCAGGTTCCCGGCCGGCGAGTTCAGCGCGGTGGTCGGCCCCAACGGTTCGGGCAAGTCCACGCTGCTGCGCACGCTCGTCGGGATCCACCGGCCGTCGTCGGGCTCCGTGGACCTCGAGGGCGACGGCGCCCCCCGGCCCGTGCACGCACTGCCCGGCCGGGAGCGCGCCCTCCTCATCGCCCTCGTGGAGCAGGACGGCCCCGTGCCGGCGGGCCTGACCGTGCGCGACGTGGTCGCGCTCGGCCGGCTGCCGCACCGGCGCTGGTTCGACGACGTCGATCTGGCGCCGTTCCTGGAGCGGGGCGGCGTGGCGGCGCTGGCGGACCGCCGGTTCGAGACCCTCTCCGGCGGCGAGCGCCAGCGGGTGCACATGGCGCGCGCCCTCGCACAGGAGCCCACGTGGCTGGTCCTTGACGAGCCGACCAATCATCTCGACCTCGCGGCGCAACGCGATGTCCTTCGACTGGCGCGCGAACTCGCGGAAGGGGGAATCGCCGTGGTCGCGGCGCTGCACGACCTCAACCACGCGCTCGAGTATGCGGACTCGGTGCTCGTGCTGCGGTCCGGGGGCGTGCACGTGCACGGCGTGCCCGGCGACGTGCTGCGGCCGGACCTCGTGCGCGACGTGTGGCACGCCGAGGTCGAGTCCGTGACCACCACCCGCGGACGGCGCCTGCTGTAGGAGCCCTGCCTGATCAGTCCGCGCCGTGCCGGAACAGGTCCTCCTCCGGCGTCCGGATGAGGGAACGGGCGCCGGGGCCGTCGTCGTCCGTGACGAGGCGCGCCACCCCGCGCACCACCGCCACCGGAAGCCCCGCGGCCTTGCCCTTCACGAGTTCCGCGGCGGCGGCGACCTCGTCCGCGGCCGCCATCACGGTGGCGGTGAGCGGGCGGCCGTAGCCGTCGACGCCGCCGCGCAGGTCCTCCAGCACGAGGACGCCCGCCGCGCCGATGGCGATGTCGGCGACGCCGCGGCGCCACGGCCGGCCCGACGTGTCAGTGACGAGCACGCCCGGATTGACACCGAAGCGCGCGTGGAGGCCGCGGCGGATGCGGCGGGCGGAGGCGTCCGGGTCCTCCGGGAGCAGGAGCACGGTGCCGGGCGGGGTGTTGGACGCGTCCACGCCGGCGGCCGCCATCACCAACCCGAGCGGGTTCTCCACGATGCGCAGCACGGTGCCGTCCGCCCGCTCCCGGCGCGCCACCTCTCGCACGGTCTGGGACGTGATCGCGTCCTCCCGGTCGCGGGCCGCGACCATGCGACCCTCCGCCTTGGACACGATCTTCGAGGAGATGACGACGACGTCGCCCGCGGCCAGCCCCGTCGTCCCGTCCGGCCACACGAGGGCGGCCAGGGCGGGGGTGATCAGGGCGGCGACGTCGTCGCCCTTCGTGAGGACGGGGATGCCGCCGGGCGCCTGGACGAGCAGCACCTACGCCACCAGTTTCGGCAGGACCTCGCGGCCGAAGACCTCGATCCACTCGCGCTGGTTGCGCCCCACGTTGTGGAGGTAGATGGCGTCGAAGCCGAGGTCCGCGTACTTCTGGAGGGCGGCGCGGTGGACGTCCGGGTCCGCCGAGATGACGAGCCGGCCCTCGAAGTCCTCGGGGCGCACCAGCCGCGCCATCTGGGCGAGCTCGAAGGGCGAGCGGATGTCGGCCTTGGGGAACTTCATGCCGCCGTTCGGCCACTGGTCCAGCGCGTTGGCGAGCGCTTCGGAGTCCGTTGGCGCCCAGGAAAGGTGCACCTGGAGGAGGCGCGGCATGGTGGACGGGTCCTTCCCGGCTTCCCGGGCGCCGGCGTCGAACCGCGCGAAGAGGCCGTCGATCTTCTCGAGCGGGGCGCCGACCGTGATGAGGCCGTCCGCGTGGACCCCGGCGCGGCGCGCGGTGACCGGGCCGCCCGTGGCGACGTAGATCGGGGGCGGGGTGGCGGGCATGGTCCACAGCCGGGTGGACTCCAGCTTGTAGTACGACCCGATGTGCTTCACATCCTTACCCGCGAGCGAGCCGGTGAACAGCTTGGTGATGATCTCGATGGCCTCGAACATCCGGTTGATGCGTTCGGGGGCCTCCGGCCAGTACTGGCCCACGATGTGCTCGTTGAGGGCCTCCCCCGACCCGATTCCGAGCCAGTGCCTGCCCGGGAACATGGCCTCAAGGGTGGCGGAAGCCTGGGCCACCATCGCCGGGTGCCAACGGAAGGTGGGAGCCGTGACCCCGGGGCCGAGGTCCCCTCGTGTGGCCATCCCGAGGGCGGAGAGCACGTTCCACACGAACGAACTCTGGCCCTGCGCCGGCACCCACGGCTGGAAGTGGTCCGCGGCCATCACGCCGCTGAAGCCGTTGGCCTCCGCGAACGCGGCGTACTCGAGGATCTCGGTGGGATGGAACTGCTCCAGGGCGGCCGCGTATCCGATGCGCATTGGCCCATTCTCCCCCATCCGGGGCCCATCTCACGATCGAGGGGGAGGGTTGGCGCAGAAACCACCTTGCGCGCCGCGCGGCCTCGACTCCAACCCTCCCCCTCAGCGCGGCCCCTCCCGGCCACCACCCGCACCCCCAGCGCGAACCCTCCCCCTCAGCATCCACAGCGAGCCTGGCGGGCGTCGATCCACAGCCGCGGGTTCGCGGCAAGCCCCTCACGGCAGGAACTTGGTTCCATCAGGCATGGACATGCTTCAGGAAGCGCGCGATCGACTCCTTCTCACACGGGACATCGGCCATTGCGCCGTACGTGCGCTCGCGGCTGCGGAGGGCCTCGAGCGCATCGGCAGGGGCTCGTACCTGAAGCCCGATCCCGCGTGGGAAGCCTGGCAACGCGCTCGGATCATCCATCTCGCACGAATGGTCGTCGCCATCGAGAAGCGACCGGATGCCGTCGCCTGCCTGACATCCGCCGCGGTGCTCTGGGACCTGCCGGTTTGGCAGAATCCGGCAACCGTCGAGATCTGGGCGGGCAGGAATGGGTGGCGGCGTGCGGTGGACCTGCCCGCCTCGGGCAGCCAGGCGGAGAAGGAGACACTCCGCCGGTACTCCTACACGCTTGGAGAGACTGACCGGGCGACCGTGAAAGGGATCCCCACCCTCACACTCGAGCGAACCGCGCTGGATGTCGCGCTGCGCTGGCATCCCCGGGATGCCCTCGTGACGGTTGACGGCATCTTCCGCCGCATCGTGGCACCGGATCGACGGGAGCCCGAGGGCGTCAACGCGCGCACCGACGTCCTTCGGGCCGAGCTCCTCGACCGCCTGGCGCAACTGGGTCACCAACGAGGAGTGGTCCGGGCACGCGCGATCCTGACCTACGCGACGCCGTGGAGCGAGTCGCCCGGGGAGAGTGTCGTGCGATGGGCCGCCTTGGCTCTCGGGCTGCCGGAACCAACCTGCCAGTGGCCCTTCGCCCGCTCCGACGGCCGCTACTTCTATCTCGACCTCTTCTGGGAGTCCGTCAAGGCTTGCATCGAGTTCGACGGGATGGTCAAGTACCGCGGAGAACACCCGGTCAACGTCATCGTGGCGGAGAAGAAGCGCGATGACGAGATCCGACGCTCGGGGATCGACGTCATCCATCTCGACACCAAGACCGCCAACAACCTTCCCACCCTCGTGGGGGTGCTGCACAAAGAAATCCCGCCGGAGTTGTGGAGAGGTGCGCATCCCCGGCGGGGTCTCTGGACGGGTGATCTCGCCGCCTGGAGGATGAGGGCGGACACCGGACAACCAGCCCGGCGGACCGCGTGAGCCGCCCTCGCCCCCGGAACCCGCCGCCACGGGCGACCGAGCTCGGCACCCCCCGGTAGCCCAAATGTCGAGGGGGAGGGTTCGAGCCGAGGCCGCTTGGCGCGCCACGCGGCCTCGGCTCCAACCCTCCCCCTCAGCGCAGCACCTCCCCGCCACTACACGCACCCCCAGCGGCAACCCTCCCCCTCGGCGCACAACCGCCCCCGGAGCACCGCGAACCCGCGCCCACGGACATTCACGTGCCCATGGAACAATGGACCCATGACGAATCCCTCCATCGGCCAGCCCACCACGCCCGCGACCCATCCCGCGCCGTCGGTACCGGGGAAGGTCAGCGCGGACGGCCTCGAGGATCGCTGGAACGCCGCCTGGGACGACGGGCGCACCTACGCGTTCGACCGCACGGCGGACCGCGAGCAGGTGTTCTCCATCGACACCCCGCCGCCCACCGTCTCCGGCTCCCTCCATGTGGGCCATGTGTTCTCCTACACCCACACGGACCTGGTGGCCCGCTACCAGCGCATGCGCGGCAAGAAGGTCTTCTACCCGATGGGTTGGGACGACAATGGCCTGCCCACCGAGCGTCGCGTCCAGAACTACTTCGGCGTCCGCTGCGACCCATCCCTCCCCTACGCGGAAGGCTACGAGCCGCCGCACCTGGGCGGTGAGGGCAAGTCCGTGAAGGCCGCCGACCAGCAGCCGATCTCCCGCCGGAATTTCGTGGAGCTGTGCAAGCGGCTCACCGCGGAGGACGAGCAGCAGTTCGAGGCGCTGTGGCGCCACCTCGGCCTCTCGGTGGACTGGAACCACCACTACCAGACCATCGGCGCGAAGGCCCAGACGGTGGCCCAGGCCGCCTTCCTGCGCAACCTTGCCGATGGCCAGGCGTACGCGGCCGCCGCCCCCGGGCTCTGGGACGTCACATTCCAGACCGCCGTCGCCCAGGCCGAGCTGGAGGCCCGCGACTACCCGGGCCACTACCACAAGGTCAACTTCCACACCCCAGGAGGCGCCGTCGTCGCGATCGAGACAACCCGGCCGGAGCTGTTGCCGGCCTGCGTCGCGCTGATCGCCCACCCGGACGACGAGCGGTACCAAGGTCTCTTCGGCACCACGGTGACGTCCCCGCTGTTCAACGTCGAGCTCCCCGTGCTCCCCCACCCGCTGGCGGAGATGGACAAGGGCGCCGGCATCGCGATGTGCTGCACATTCGGTGACCTGACCGACGTCGTGTGGTGGCGCGAACTCGACCTGCCCACCCGCTCCGTGCTGGGCCGGGACGGCCGGATCCTGCGCGAGACCCCGGAGTGGATCACCGACGGCGACGGTCGGGCCGTCTACGAGGCCATGGCCGGCAGGACCACCTTCTCCTCCCGCGAGGTGGTGGTGGACGCGCTGCGCGCCGCCGGCGACCTGGACGGCGAACCCTCCCCCACGATGCGCAAGACCAACTTCTTCGAGAAGGGCGACAAGCCGCTGGAGATCGTCACCTCGCGGCAGTGGTACATCCGCAACGGCGGCCGGCCGGGGCAGACCCATGGCGGCGCGGACCTGCGGGAGAAGCTGCTCGCACGGGGCCAGGAACTCAGGTTCCACCCCGAGTTCATGCGGGTGCGCTACGAGAACTGGGTGAACGGGCTCAACTCGGACTGGCTGATCTCCCGCCAGCGCTTCTTCGGCGTCCCGCTCCCGCTGTGGTATGCCGTGGGGCCCGACGGCGAGGTCGATTTCGACCGCTTCCTCACGCCCGCCGAGGCCAGCCTGCCCGTCGACCCGACGGTGGACGTGCCCGCGGGCTACACCGCGGAGCAGCGCGGGAAGGCGGGCGGCTTCGTCGGCGAGGTGGACATCATGGACACGTGGGCGACGTCGTCCCTCACCCCCCAGATCGCCGGCGGCTGGCTGCACGACGACGACCTGTTCGCCCGCGTCTACCCCATGGACCTGCGCCCGCAGGGCCAGGACATCATCCGGACCTGGCTGTTCTCCACCGTGGTGCGCGCCGAACTCGAGTTCGACGGCCTCCCGTGGTCCGACGCCGCCATCTCCGGCTGGATCCTGGACCCGGACCGCAAGAAGATGTCCAAGTCCAAGGGCAACGTGGTCACCCCGATGGACCTGCTGGTCAAGCACGGGTCCGACGGCGTGCGCTACTGGGCGGCGTCGGCCCGCCTCGGCACGGACGCGGCGTTCGAGGAGGGGCAGATGAAGATCGGGCGTCGCCTCGCCATCAAGATCCTCAACGCCTCGAAGTTCGCCCTCACCATGTCCCGGGGCGAGATCACGGTGGACCCGGCCGCCGTCGTCGCCCCGATCGACCGGGCGATGCTGGCGAGCCTCGCACAGGTGGTCACGACGGCGACCGATGCGTTCGAGCGCTACGACCACACCCGCGCGCTGGAGGCCGCCGAGACGTTCTTCTGGACGTTCTGCGACGACTACCTCGAGCTGGTGAAGGACCGGGCGTACAACTCGACCGGTGAGTACGGCGCGGCCGAGGCGACCTCGGCCCGGGTGGCCCTGGTGATCGCGGTGGACACGCTGCTGCGCCTCTTCGCGCCGGTGCTGCCCTTCGCGACCGAGGAGGTCTGGTCCTGGTGGCGGGCGGGCTCGGTCCACAGGGCACCGTGGCCGGAGGCGGCGGCGCTTGCGGCGATCGGCGCGGGCGCGGACCCGAACACCATCGCGGTCACCGGCACGGCCCTCGCCGCGCTGCGCAAGGTGAAGTCCGAGGCCCAGGTCTCGCAGCGCACCGGGCTGCGCGCCGTGACGCTCGCCGTCCCGGCCGGCTGGGCCGCCACCCTGCGCCTCGCCGAGGGTGACCTCAAAGCGGCGGGCCGCGTGATCGGGGACCTGACGATCGCTGAGGACACCGGCGCCACCGAGGCCCGCGTGGTGGCACACGAACTTGAGGTGGAGTGATGCAGGAGACGACCAACACCATGCCGGTGGACTGGGACCCGGACATGTCAATCACCGGCCTCCTGCGGCAGAAGTGGGAGGCGAACCCCGCCAAGGTCCAGTGGGAACGCAAGGCGTCCCTCGGTACCCGGTGGGTACCGGTCACGATCGGCCAGTTCGTGGACGAGGTCAGGCAGGCCGCCAAGGGCCTCATGGCCTCCGGGGTGCAGCGCGGTGACCGCGTGGGGATCATGGCCCACACCAGCTACGAGTGGACCCTGCTCGACTTCGCCAGCTGGTGGTGCGGCGCCATCCCCGTCCCCGTCTACGAGACCTCGTCCGCGGACCAGGTCGAGTGGATCGTCAACGACTCCGGCATCTCGCTGCTGTTCGCGGAGAACGCCGCGCTCGCCAGCCTCGTGCGCGGTCTCGGGGAGCGCGCCCCGACCCTGCGTGAGGTCCTCGTGATCGACGACGGCGCCGTCGCGGAACTCGCCGTGCGGGGCCAGGGGGTGGCCGACGCCGAACTCGAGCGCCGCAGCCTCGCGACCAGGGGCGACGACGTGGCCACCATCATCTACACGTCGGGCACCACCGGGCGGCCCAAGGGCGTGGTGCTGTGGCACCGCAACTTCGTCTTCATCACGCACTCGGGCAGGCTCGGCTTCGCCGACGTCGTCAACAAGCCGAACTCCCGCACGCTGATGTTCCTGCCGCTCGCGCACGTGTTCGCGCGGTTCATCGAGGTCCTGGCGGTCGCGACCACCACGGTGCTCGCCCACTCCCCCGACACCAGGAACCTCATCGCCGACGTCGGCACCTTCAAGCCCACCTACCTGCTCGCCGTTCCCCGGGTCTTCGAGAAGATCTACAACTCCGCGGACGCGAAGGCGGGCAACGGGCTCAAGCAGGTGATGTTCCGCCGGGCGGCCAAGATCGCGATCGCCTACTCCCGCGCGCTCGAGGAGCCGGAGGGTCCCTCCGCCGCACTCAAGGCCCAGCACGCGCTCGCCGACAGGCTCGTCCTGGCGAAGCTCACCCACCTCCTGGGCGGGAAGCTCGAGTACGCCGTCTCGGGCGGCGCGCCGCTCGGCGAACGGCTCGGCCACTTCTACCGGGGCATGGGCGTCAACATCCTCGAGGGCTACGGCCTCACCGAGACCACGGCGCCGCTCAGCTGCAACCTCTCGGACCGCTCGAAGATCGGCACCGTGGGCGTCACCTTCCCGCAGACCTCGGTCCGCGTCGACGACGGCGGCGAGATCCTCGTGAAGGGCGAACACGTCTTCCGCGGCTACCACGACAACCCCGAGGCGACGGCCGCCGTCATGCGGGACGGCTGGTTCGCCACCGGTGACCTCGGCTCGATCGATGACGACGGCTTCCTGCGCATCACGGGGCGGGCGAAGGAGATCATCGTGACCGCGGGTGGCAAGAACGTCGCCCCCGCACTGCTCGAGGACCGCCTCCGGGGCCACCCCATCGTCTCCCAGGTCCTGGCGGTGGGCGACGGCAAGCCGTTCATAGCGGCGCTCGTGACGCTGGACCCGGAGATGCTGCCGGGGTGGCTCACCAACCACGGGCTGCCCGCGATGACCGTGGCGCAGGCCGCGAAGGACGAACGGGTGCTCGCCGCCATCGACCGCGCCGTCACGCGCGCCAACGACGTGGTCTCGCGCGCGGAATCCATCCGGAAGTTCACGGTGCTAACCGAGGAGTTCACGGAGGCCAACGGGTTGCTCACGCCGTCCCTGAAGATCAAGCGCCGGCCCGCGCAGGAACGGTTCGCCGCCGAGATCGCCGAACTCTACGGCGAGGCCTGATTCACAGCTCGCTCACAGCCTGCTCCTGCGGGCGCCACACCGACGGCGCCTAGAAAGGGGGAATGAGGTTGAAACACCGGGTCCGGACCCCGATCCTTGCCGCCGCGCTGACACTCAGCCTGACCGCGGGTGGTGCGGCCGCCTGGGCGCTGGACCGCTTCGTCATCGAGGACGTCAAGATCGCCGACGTCGCGGCCTACGAGGCCGCCCAGGCGCCGTCCGCGGCTGAGTCGACCGCGTCCGACGACGCCGCCACGGTCACCGCCGCCGGCACCACGACGGCCGGGGGCGGCGTCGTCGTCACCGACACGACCTACGAGTCCGCCGACGCCTCCATCACGATCACGGAGCACACGACGGCGGACGGCTCGGCGATCTGGTTCGTCGCCGATGTCGTGCTCTCCGACGCCACTGGGCTGCGTTCCGCCTTCGCGAACAACCAGTTCGGGCAGAACATCATCGCGGACACCAGCGACATCGCGGCGGCGAACAACGCGATCCTGGCGATCAACGGGGACTACTACGGGTTCCGGGAGACGGGGATCGTCATCCGCAACGGCGTCGTGTACCGCGACGAGGGCGCCCGGCAGGGACTCGCGTTCTACACGGACGGCACCGTGGCGCTGTACGACGAGACCGCCACCAGCGCCGCAGAACTCCTGGCCGACGGCGTGTGGAACACCCTCTCCTTCGGGCCCGGCATCGTCGAGGACGGGCAGGTCGTTGACGGCATCGACACCGTCGAGGTCGACACCAACTTCGGGAACCACTCCATCCAGGGCCTCCAGCCCCGCACCGGCATCGGCGTGGTCGACGAGAACCACCTGGTCCTCGTCGTGGCCGACGGCCGCTCCAGCACCTCCCAGGGGGTGACCATGACGGAGTTCGCGCAGATCTTCGTCGACCTCGGCGCCACGACGGCCTACAACCTCGACGGCGGCGGTTCCTCCACGATGTGGTTCAACGGCGAGGTGGTCAACAGCCCCAGTGAAGGACATGAGCGGGGCGTCTCGGACATCCTGTACGTGGCGGCGTCATCATGATCGTCCTCATCCCGGCATACGAGCCCGGGAGGCGTCTCGTGGAACTCGTGCGTGACCTGCGATCCGCTGATCCGGGACTCGGCGTCCTGGTGGTCGACGACGGCTCCGGCGCCGGGTACGCCGACGTCTTCCGGCGCGCCGGGGTGGCCGGTGCCGACGTGCTCACCCATGACCGGAACCGCGGCAAGGGCGCCGCCCTCAAGACTGGCTTCGCGCACCTCGAAGGAGCCGGGGAGGCCGTGGTCTGCGCGGACTGCGACGGCCAGCACGCCGTGGCGGACATCCTCCGGGTGGCCGGCGCTGTTGGGCAACGCACCGGGGCGGCGCCGGCGGACACCGGCCGCGGGGGCCTGGAGATCGTCCTCGGTGGGCGGGCGTTCAGCGGCCATGTGCCCCTCCGCAGCCGGTTCGGGAACAGCGTCACCCGGGGTCTCTTCCGCGCGGTGACCGGCACCGCGATCCGCGACACGCAGACGGGGCTGCGCGGGTACCCGGCCGGACTCCTCCCGTGGCTGTTGGGGATCCCGGGAGAGCGATTCGAGTACGAGTTCAACGTCCTGCTCGCCGCGCCGGGGGCCGGGATCGCGCTGCACGAGGTCGAGATCGCCACCATCTACCTGGAGGGCAACACGTCCTCGCACTTCCGGCCGGTCGCGGACTCCGTGCGGATCTACGCGCAACTGCTGCGGTTCGCGGCCTCCTCGTTCGGCGCGTTCCTGCTGGACGCCGCGCTGCTCTTCGGGTTCAGCGCGCTCTCGGCCCCGCTGGTGGTGGCCGTGGTGGGCGCGCGGGTCATCTCCTCGGTGGTGAACTTCACGGTCAACCGCACCCTGGTCTTCCGGGGCTCGACTGCGCCCGTCCGGGTGGCCGCCACGAAGTACTTCGCGCTGGCGGCGGCCCTGCTTGCCGTGAACTACGCGCTGATCCAGGCGCTCACCTGGCTGGGCATCGGGATCGTGATGGCGAAGGTGGTCACCGAGGCGGCGATCTGGCTCGGCAGCTACGTGGTGCAGCACCGGTACATCTTCACCGGGCGAACCCCCGGCGCCACGGCCCGCGATCGCGGCCGTGGCGCGGTGGCGTCACTACACTGACTCCCGCGCGATCTCCTCGTGGTGGTGGATCACCTCGGCGACGATGAAGTTCAGGAACTTCTCCGCGAAGACCGGGTCCAGTCCGGACTCGTGGGCGAGGAGGCGCAGCCGGGCCACCTGGCGCTGCTCGCGCTCGGGGTCCGCGGGCGGCAGTTCGAGGCGGGCCTTCAGGATCCCCACCTTCTGGGTGCACCGGAACCGCTCGGCGAGGAGGTGCACCAGTGCGGCGTCGATGTTGTCGATCGTGTGGCGGTACTCGCGCAGTTCAGCGGGGACGTCGGGTCCCTCGGGACTCGCGTGTGCCCCCATCAGGCGGACTTCTCCTGGGAGACGCGCCGCTGACGGTGGGTCACGAGGGTCGGTTCGGCGTCGCCCGTGATCACCTGGTCGGAGATGATCACCCGCGCCACATCGGTGCGCGACGGGATGTCGAACATGACCTCGCGCAGCACGTTCTCGAGGATCGACCGCAGGCCGCGGGCGCCGGTGCCACGCACCAGCGCGGCGTCGGCCACCGCCTCGATCGCCTCATGGGTGAACTCCAGCTCGACGCCGTCCATCTCCATGATCCGCTGGTACTGGCGGATGAGGGCGTTGCGCGGCTCCACCAGGATGCGCACCAGGGCGTCGCGGTCCAGCGTGGTCACGGTCGCGACGACGGGCAGCCGGCCCACGAACTCGGGGATCAGCCCGAACTTGTGGAGATCCTCCGGGCGCACCTCGGCGAAGATGTCCGCGTCGTCGTTCTTCTCGTGGAGGGGCGTGCCGAAACCGATCCCGCGGCGGCCGATGCGCGACGTGATGATGTCCTCGAGACCGGCGAACGCACCGGCCACGATGAAGAGCACGTTGGTGGTGTCGATCTGCAGGAACTCCTGGTGCGGGTGCTTCCGCCCGCCCTGCGGGGGGACCGATGCCTGGGTGCCCTCGATGATCTTGAGGAGGGCCTGCTGCACGCCCTCCCCGGAGACGTCCCGCGTGATCGAGGGGTTCTCGGACTTGCGCGCGATCTTGTCGATCTCGTCGATGTAGATGATGCCCTGCTCGGCGCGCTTGGTGTCGAAGTCGGCGGCCTGGATGAGCTTGAGGAGGATGTTCTCCACGTCCTCCCCCACGTACCCGGCCTCGGTGAGGGCGGTGGCGTCGGCGATCGCGAAGGGGACGTTCAGCAGCTTGGCGAGGGTCTGCGCGAGGTAGGTCTTGCCGGTGCCGGTGGGCCCGATGAGGAGGATGTTGGACTTCTGCAGCTCGACGCCGTCGTCCTCCTTGCCGGCCCGCGACTGGATGCGCTTGTAGTGGTTGTACACCGCCACGGCGAGGGAGCGCTTCGCGCCCTCCTGCCCGATCACGTACTGCTCGAGGAAGTCGAAGATCTCGCGGGGCTTGGGCAGCGTGCCGAGTCCGGGACCGTCCGCGGAGTGGTGGAGCTCCTCCTCGATGATCTCGTTGCAGAGCTCGATGCACTCATCGCAGATGTACACACCGGGTCCCCCGATGAGCTTCCTGACCTGTTTCTGGCTCTTGGAACAGAAAGAGCACTTCAGCAGTTCCGCGCCGTCGGATCGCACGCCACCTCCACTCTGGTTGCCCTCACCCCATCGAACACCATTGCAGGGGATGTGTCCCGGAAGCGAGCAGCCTCGGCACAAGCATGCGCGCCAAACCGGGGAACTCCAAACGCATTCTGCCCGGCGTGGCGCGCACGCCTCGTGTCACTTCTTGGTGAGTGTCGCGGCCTTGCGCGAGGTCAGCACCTGGTCCACCAGACCGTACTCGAAGGCCTGCTGGGCGGTCAGGATCTTGTCACGCTCGATGTCGATGCGCACCTTCTCGAGGGGCTGGCCCGTGTGCATGGCCAGGGTCTCCTCCAGCCACTCGCGCATCCGGATCATCTCGTTGGCCTGGATCTCGATGTCGGAGGCCTGCAGGTACCCGCCGCCCTCGAGGGCAGGCTGGTGGATGAGCACCCGGGCGTTCGGCAGCGCCAGTCGCTTGCCGTGCGTACCGGCGGCGAGGAGCACGGCGGCGGCCGAGGCCGCCTGGCCGAGGCACACCGTCTGGATCTGGGGCTTGATGTACAGCATCGTGTCGTAGATCGCCGTCAGCGCCGTGAAGGAGCCGCCGGGCGAGTTGATGTACATGGTGATGAGTCCGTCGGGGTCCTGCGACTCGAGAACCAGCAGCTGGGCCATGACGTCGTCGGCGGACGCGTCGTCCACCTGGACACCCAGGAAGATGATGCGGTCCTCGAACAGCTTGGTGTAGGGGTCCTGCCGCTTGAAGCCGTAGGCGGTGCGCTCCTCGAACTGGGGAAGGACGTACCGGGAGGAGGGCGCGGTGGGGGCGAGGCCGCCGAAGCCGGCCTGGGACATGGGGGTGAACTGGTTCATGGTGGTTGTCCTTAGTCCAGGCCACCGCTGCCGGTGACCGAGCCGGCATGCGTGACGACGTGGTCGATGAAGCCGTACTCCAGGGCTTCCTGGGCGGTGAACCAGCGGTCGCGGTCGGCGTCGGAGTTGATCTGCTCCACCGACTTGCCGGTCTGCTCCGCGGTGAGCTCCGCCAGCAGCTTCTTCATGGCCAGGATCAGCTGCGCGTTGATCCGGATGTCCGTCACGGTGCCGCCGATGCCGCCGGACGGCTGGTGCATCATCACGCGGGCGTGGGGAGTGGCGTAACGCTTCCCCGGTGCTCCTGAGGAGAGCAGGAACTGCCCCATGGAGGCGGCGAGCCCCGTTGCCACCGTGGCAACGTCCGGCTGGATGTACTGCATGGTGTCGAAGATGGCCATCCCCGCGGTGATGGAGCCCCCCGGGGAGTTGATGTAGAGGTAGATGTCCTTGTCCGGGTCCTCCGCCGCCAGCAACAGCATCTGGGCGCAGATCGCGTTCGCGTTCTCGTCGCGCACCTCGGTGCCCAGCCAGATGATGCGTTCCTTGAGCAGACGATTGTAGATGCTGTCGTTCAGGCCCAGGGACATCCCCTCGGCCTTGGCAAACTCACTCACGAGCACTCCTTGTGGTTTCGAATACTGGCAATCTAACGCCCCCGGGGCGCGGCACGTTCCGGCCGGGCGGCCTTTTCGCTATCGGCGCACGACAACGGGCCCGGCACCAGCCGGGCCCGTTTGCGTGCTCACTACTCGCCTGCGGGCGCGTCCTCGGCCGTCGCCTCGGGAGCCGCCTCCGTGGCGACGTCGTCGCCCGGCTCGGGAGCGGGCTCCCCGCCGTCGGCCTCCTTGGCCGCCTTCTTGGCTGCCTTCTTCTTGGCCGGCTTCTCCGCCTCGGCCGGGGCCTCAGCCTCGTCGTCCTGCCCGATGAACGGGGTCAGGTCGACGGCGTTGCCCGCGGCGTCCAGGACCCGCACCCTGCGCAGCGCGACCGCGAGGGACTTGTTGCGGGAGATCTCCCCGACGAACTGCGGGATCTGACCGTTGCGGTCCGCGGAGGTGATGAACTCCGAGGGGTCCACGCCGTACTGCTGGGACGCCGAGAACAGGTACTGCAGCAGTTCGTCCTGGGTCACCTCGACCGTGAACGTCTCCGCGAGCACGTCAAGCAGGAGCTGGTCCCGCAACTGCTTCTTCGTGTCCTCACGGATCTCCTCACCGTGCGGGTCGTCCTCCGGCTTGCCCTCACGCTCGAGGTGCGCCTTGATCTCGTCCTCGATGATGCGCTTCGGAAGCGGGAAGTCGGCGTTCTCCCGCAGGTGCACCATCAGGGCCTCACGCGCGGCGACGGCCTGGTTGGCGGCCCTGTCGGAGGCCACCTTGGCGCGCAGGTCGTCCAGCAGTTCGTCGATGGTGTCGAACTCGGAGGCGAGCTCAGCGAACTCGTCGTCGGCCTCGGGAAGCTCGCGCTCCTTCACTGCAGTGACAGTGACCAGGACCTCGGCATCCTCGGAGGCGTGCTCGCCGGCGAGGAGTTTGGTGGCGAAGGTCTTCTCCTCGTCCACGGCCATCCCGACGAGCGCCTCGTCGAGACCGTCGATCATGTTGTGGGAGCCGATCTGGTAGGAGATGCCGGAGACGGACTCGATCTCCTCCTCGCCGATCGTGGCGTGCAGGTCGACGACGACGAAGTCGCCGTCCTGTGCCGGCCGGTCGACGCCGACGAGGGTGCCGAAACGCTCCCGCAGCGACGTGAGGCGCTCCGCGACGTCGTCGTCGGTCACCTCGGACGTCGCGACCTCGAGGACCACGCCGGAAAGGTCGGGGATCACGATCTCGGGGCGGATGTCCACCTCGGCGGTGAATACCAGCTGGCCGCCGAGAGGCCCGGTGACGGCGGGGACCTCGGTGACGTCGACCTCGGGGCTCCCGAGCGCCTTGATCTCGTTCTCGGCGATGGCGTCGCGGTAGAGCTGCGGCAGCACGGCGTTGACCGCCTGCTCGATCACGGCGGCGCGGCCGACCCGCTGGTCGATGATGCGCGCGGGGATCTTGCCGCGGCGGAAGCCCGGCACCGTGATCTGGTTCGCGATCTCCCGATAGGCGGCGTCGATGCCCTGCTTGAGCTCGTCGTACGGGGCCTCGACGGTGACCTTCACGCGCGTTGGCTCAAGGTTCTCGACGGCGCTCTTCACAGCTGTTCTCCAGTCAATTGTTGGGTGCCCGCTCGGGGCTGGTGTCCGCCCGGGTGTGGAGCGGATGACGGGAATCGAACCCGCACCATCAGCTTGGAAGGCTGAGGCTCTACCATTGAGCTACATCCGCGGCGCCGCGCTGGCGGCTGACCGATTCTATCGTCATGGTCCGGATGCGTCGAACTCGGCCCACGGCACTGCGGCACCCCCGGGCAGTGCGCGTCCCGGTCCGGAGCGCGTGCAATAGACTGTCTGATTGACCCCGGGGTGTGGCGCAGTTTGGTAGCGCACCTGCTTTGGGAGCAGGGGGTCGCAGGTTCAAATCCTGTCACCCCGACTGCTGTCGCGACCTGCCTCACTCAGCGGAGCAGGTTGAGCGCCGAGACGAGGGTCAGCGCGATGACCAGCCGCTCGAAGAGTTTCTGGTCCATGTGGGAGGCCACCTTCCGGCCCGCGAACGCGCCGACGATCACGAGCGGCGCGAGGACGGCGTCGATCACCAGCGACTCGGCCGTGATGAGGCCGAGTCCCACCGAGAACGGCACCTTCACCAGGTTGACCGCGAAGAAGAACCACGCTGACGTCCCGAGGAACGCCCACACGCCCAGGCGCATGGCGAGGAAGTACATCGACATCACGGGTCCGCCCGCGTTGGCCACCATGGTGGTGAACCCGCCGAGGGCGCCATAGGCGGTGGCCTCGAGGCGCTGCCGCCCGGGCGAGACCTGGTCGCCGACGGCGGCGCCACCCCTCGTCGGACCGTACCGGCGCACGAGGGTGACGGCGATGAGGGCGAGCAGGATGACCGCGATGACGCGCCGCACCACCGCGTCTCCCGTCGCGGCGAGGAACACCGACCCGAGCACGATGCCGACGAGGACGGTGGGTACCAGGCGGCGCAACAGCGCCCAGTCGGCGGACCTCCGGTAGGCGAGGATCGCGAACACGTCCCCCACAATGAGGAGGACGAGCAGGGTCCCCGTTGAGTTCCTGGCGGGCAGGACGGCCGCGAAGAGCGCGACGGCGAGGGTCCCGCCACCGGGGAGCGCCGCCTTGCTGAGCCCCACCACGACCGCGCCCGCGGCGAGGATCACCCAGGACCACGCGGTCAGTTCCACCATGAGGCCATCATGGCACCGGGTTCCCTGCGCGAACGTCCTGCGGCGAGCTGGGAGCGTCCATGCGCCAGGGAGCTGGGAGCGTCCATGCGCCAGGGCAACAAAAAAGGGAACCCGCACGGGTTCCCTCCTCTGCCAGGGTCTCAGTCCTCGACGACGAGGCCCTTCTGGTACGCCTTCGCGAGGCGACGCGGGACCTTGATCGCGCGACCGCGCACGCGAACGGTGACGAGCTGGGGAAGGTCAGCCTTCCACTGGGACCGGCGCGAGCGGGTGTTGCTGCGGGACATTTTGCGCTTGGGAACTGCCATTGCCCTGCCGCTCCTTTCACATGGGAGAATTACGAAGCCACCGATTACCCTGCCATCCCGGACCACCGTCGTGCCAGCCGTGGAGGCGGGTCGGTGGTGTGAGATTCGCCAAGTCGTGTCGGCAACCTGTCGATCCTACCGTGCGAACGGCCACGGGACGAAACCGCGAGGCGGCTGGCTAGGCTGGAACCCCATGTGGCTCCCGTCCGGATTCCAGTCCCACAGCGAACTCCTTGTCAGGCACTCCCGGTTCCTGACGCTGCTGGCGCGCACGGACGACGAGGAGGCCGCGCGTGCCGCCGTCGCCGGCGAGCGAAAGCGCTTCCCCGACGCCCGGCACCACTGCTCCGCGTTCATCGTCGAGGTGCCCGGCGCCCAGCCCGTCGAGCGGTCCTCGGACGACGGCGAGCCCGCCGGGACCGCCGGGACGCCCATGCTGGAGGTCCTGCGCGGCAGCGGCGTGACCAACGCGACCGTGGTCGTCACCCGGTGGTTCGGCGGGGTGAAGCTCGGCACGGGCGGCCTCGTGCGGGCGTACTCCGATGCCGTCGAGGGAGCCCTCGCCGCCGCCCCGCGCGTCCGGCCCCTGCGCCGCTCGCTCTTCACCCTCACGCTCGACCACGCGGACGCGGGCCGCATCCAGAGCGAACTGCTCGCCCGCGGCGTGGAGGTGCTGGACGTCGCCTACGCGGACCGGGCCACCCTCACCCTCAGCAACGACGACGACGCCGCCCTCCTCGACGTCGTCGCCCACCTGACCCGGGGCGGTGCGTCGCCCTCGCCGGCGGGGACGCGCGTGATCGAGGTCCCGGTACCAGCCCCGGCCGGCTCTTGAGGAGCGCCACCCGGTGGGATAGGTTAATCTTCAACTGCCAGCACTCGTGGAAGGGACGCGCGATGAGATTCTCCGCCACCGTCCCCACGTGCTGCGTTCGCTGCTGTCTGCAGGGCGTCCGGCTGTAGCCGCGCCCTCGTGCGTGCCTGGCGCTCCCGACACCCCTCCACTTTCCCCCCAGCAGACAGGACCAGCATGATCTACAACAACGTCACCGAACTCGTCGGCAACACCCCGCTCGTGCGCATCAACAGGATCACGGACGGTGCGGGCGCCACGGTCGTCGGGAAGCTCGAGTTCTACAACCCCGCCAACTCCGTCAAGGACCGCATCGGCGTGGCGATCGTGGATGCGGCCGAGGCCGCGGGCGCGCTCCCCCCGGGCGGCACCATCGTGGAGGCCACCTCCGGCAACACCGGGATCGCGCTGGCGATGGTGGGCGCGGCTCGCGGCTACAACGTCGTGCTGACCATGCCCGAGTCCATGTCCAAGGAGCGCCGCGCCCTGCTGCGCGGTTTCGGGGCCGAACTGGTCCTCACGCCCGCCGCGACCGGCATGAAGGGCGCGGTCGAGCGCGCGGAGCAGATCGCGGCCGAACGGCCCGGTTCCGTGCTCGCCCGCCAGTTCGCGAACGAGGCCAACCCGGAGATCCACCGCCGGACCACCGCGGAGGAGATCTGGCGCGACACCGACGGCGCCGTGGACATCGTGGTGGCAGGTATCGGCACCGGCGGCACCATCACCGGCGTCGGGCAGGTGCTGAAGGCGCGCAAGCCGGGCCTGCAGGTCATCGGCGTCGAGCCGGCCGAGTCGCCCATCCTCCACGGCGGCGCCCCCGGCCCGCACAAGATCCAGGGCATCGGCGCGAACTTCGTGCCCGAGATCCTCGATACCACCGTCTATGACGAGGTCATCGACGTCAACTCCGAGACCGCTGTCGCCTACGCCCGGCGCGCCGCCCGCGAGGAGGGACTCCTCGTCGGGATCTCCTCCGGTGCCGCACTGGCCGCGGCGATCGAGGTGGCGAAGCGACCCGAGAACGCCGGGAAGCTGATCGTGGCGATCATCCCCTCGTTCGGCGAGCGTTACCTCTCCACGGTGCTCTTCGAGGGGCTCGTGGACTGATGCACGACTCCGGTATCCCCGTGCTGAGCCTCATGCTCGAGGACCTGCACACCGCCCGCCGCGAGGACCCGGCGGCGCGCACCCTCATCGAGGTGGCACTGGGGTACCCGGGCGTGCACGCCATCTGGGCGTACCGCATCACACACCGCATGTGGCACGCCGGGCTGAAACTGCCCGCGCGGCTCATCTCCCAAGCCATCCGGGGACTCACCGGGGTGGAGATCCATCCCGGTGCGGTCCTCGGGCGCCGGCTCTTCATCGACCACGGCATGGGGGTGGTGATCGGCGAGACCGCCGAGGTGGGCGAGGACGTCACCATCTTCCACGGCACCACCCTGGGCGGGACGTCGATGTCGAAGGGGAAGCGTCACCCCACGGTCGGCAACCGCGTCGTGATCGGCGCCGGGGCGAAGGTCCTCGGGGCGATCACCATCGGCGACGACGTCAAGATCGGGGCCAACGCAGTCGTCGTCAAGGACGTGCCCGCGGGCTCGATCAGCGTGGGGGTGCCGGCACGGTCGCACCCGGCGGCGCCGGGACCCTACGTCCCGCACCTCGACCCGGCCATCTACATCTGATGCCGCGCGACGTCGCCGCGCACGGCGTGTCGTGCGTCCACGGCGACGGCGCGGACGCAGGACACGCATGTCGACGTCGCCGAGCGGGTTTCCACCGCGCGGCGGAGCCTCACGGGAGCGCGCTGATCCTCACGGGCGCATGGCCGGGCGGCCCGATCCGCCGGGCGGGCGCGAGGGGCGGGGTCAGTCGCGGTTCTCGTATGCGGTCAGCATGTCGATCCGCCGCTGGTGCCGCGGGTCGTTGCTGAACGGCTCGGCGATGAACGCGTCGGCGATGGCGAGCGCCTCGCCGACCGTGTGCATCCGGCCACCGATGCCCAGCACGTTCGCATCGTTGTGCTGCCGGGTGAGACGCGCGGTCTCGAGGTTCCAGCCGAGGCCGCAGCGCACGCCCTTGACCTTGTTGGCCGCGATCTGCTCGCCGTTTCCCGACCCGCCGATGACGATCCCGAGCGAACCGGGGTCCGAGACAACCGCTTCCGCGGCGTCAAGGCACATCGGCGGGTAATCGTCGTTCTTGTCGTATTCCAGCGCGCCGTGGTCCACGACGTCGTGGCCGGCGAGGGTGAAATGGTCGACCATGGCCGCCTTGAGTTCGAATCCGGCGTGGTCCGAGGCAATGTGAATCCGCATACCGCTCATTGTGGTCCGTCTCGGTTAGCTTTGGACCATGGCTCACGCGCAATCCGACCCCGAGGTCCGCCCGCAGGACGACCTATTCCGCCACGTCAACGGGATCTGGCTGAAGGAACACGACATTCCCGCGGATCGCGGCCGCGACGGCGCCTTCCACGCGCTCGTCGACGCCGCCGAACTGGACGTCCGCGAGATCATCGAGGACTGCGCGGCAGGAATGGTCGAGGGGCCGAACGCACGGAAGATCGGGGACCTGTTCGCCTCCTTCATGGACACCGACGCCATTGAGGCGCTCGGGCTGGCGCCGCTCGAGGTGGACCTCTCCCCCGTGCGCGCCGCCGGGACGAAGGCGGACCTGGTGCGCGTGCTCGGCGAACTCGCGCCCACCGGCGTCCCCGGTGTCTTCTCGGACTACGTCTCGAACGACCCCAACAACCCGGACAACTACACGATGTACGTGTGGCAGGGCGGGCTGGGCCTCCCCGACGAGGCCTACTACCGCGACGAGGCGCACGCCGCGACGCTGTCGGCCTACGAGGCCCACATCGCGACCATGTTCTCCCTGGCGGACATCGCGACCCCCGCGGAGGCCGCCGACCTGGCCGGCCGTGTCATGGCCTTCGAGACGGCGCTGGCCGCGGGGCACTGGGACCGGGTCAGGACCCGGGACGCGGACCTCACGAACAACCCCATGGGCTTCGCCGAGTGGCAGGCGCTCCTCCCCGACTTCGACCTCCGGGCCTGGAGGACCGCCACCGGGCGGCCCGAGGCGTTCGAGCGACTCGCCAACGAGACGCCGTCGTACTTCTCGCACCTCGCCGGGGTCTGGGAGTCCACCGGCCTCGAGGACATCCGGTCCTGGCTGATGTGGCGCATCATCGGGGCACGCGCCCCCTACCTCTCCGAGGCGATCGCCCAGGAGCGGTTCAACTTCTACGGCCGCACCCTCACCGGGGCCGAGGAGATCAAGGAGCGCTGGAAGCGCGGCGTCGGTCTGGTCGACGGCGCCTTCTCGGAGGCCGTCGGCGAGCTGTACGTGGAACGCCACTTCCCGCCGTCGCACAAGGCCGCGATGGACCATCTGGTGGCGAACCTGATCACGGCGTACCGGGAGTCGATCTCCGCGCTGGACTGGATGGGCGAGGAGACGCGAGGCCGCGCCCTCGAGAAGCTGGACACGTTCACCCCGAAGATCGGCTACCCGAGCAAATGGCGCGACTACTCCGCCCTCGAGGTGCGGGCGGGCGACCTGATGGGCAATGTGCGCGCGGCGAGCCGGTTCGAGTTCTCCTACCTGGCCGACAAGCTGGCCGGACCGGTCGACCGCGACGAATGGCAGATGCCGCCGCAGATGGTCAACGCCTACTACATGCCGACCACGAACGAGATCGCCTTCCCAGCGGCAATCCTGCAGCCGCCGTTCTTCGCCGCGAACGCCGACGACGCCGCGAACTACGGCGGCATCGGCGCCGTGATCGGGCACGAGATCGGGCACGGTTTCGACGACCAGGGCTCGAAGTTCGACGCGAACGGCGCCCTGAACTCGTGGTGGACGGATGACGACCGCGCGGAGTTCGAGAAACGGACCGCGGCCCTGATCGGCCAGTACGACGTGCTCGTCCCCAAGCAGCTCGAGGGCAGCGCCCACCACGTGAACGGGGCACTGACCATCGGCGAGAACATCGGGGACCTCGGCGGCCTCTCGATCGCCATCACGGCGTACGCCATCGAGTTGGCCGCCCGCGGCAGTTCGTTCGACGACGAGCCGGTGATCGACGGCGAGACCGCGCTGCAACGGCTCTTCCTCAACTGGGGGCGGATCTGGCGTGAGAAGGCGCGCGAGGAGGAGGCCATCCGGCTGCTCTCGATCGACCCGCACTCCCCGTCGGAGTTCCGGTGCAACGCGGTGGTCCGCAACGTGGACGCGTTCGCGCAGGCATTCGGCCTGACGGAGGGTGACGCACTCTACCTCGACCCGGCCGAGCGGGTGCGGATCTGGTAGCGGTCAGAGGGCGAAGTCGGCGCGGCGCAGGCTGAACTCCTGGCCCGCGGCGTTGCTGCAGCTGATGCCCGCCTCGGAGGACGTGCAGGTGAACTCACCCACCGTGCGGGACTCGCCGTACGGGAGCTGGGCGGCGTCACCGAACTCAGGCGTTCCCGTGGAACAGACGTGCGCCGTGCCGGCGGAGTCGAGCCTGAAGGCCACGCCGGTGTCGGCGGTGCACCCCGCGACGTCGGGCGGCTGGTAGTCGAAGCTCCGGATCGCGCACAGGACGGACTCCTCCGACATGACGCAACCGATGTTCCCGGACGGCATCTGGAAGCTGTACCCCAGGGATGCGACGTCGGCCGCCGAGGCGTCAGGACCGGAGGTGACGCCCGCGGTGGTGCCGGCTCCCTCGCCGGCCGCCACGCCATCGCCGGACGCCAAGCGCTGGACGAACAGCACGAGGAAGACGAGCACCAGGACGGCGACGACCACGACGAGGGCGGTCTCGCCCGGCGAAAGGCGCCGTCGGGCCGTGCTAGCCAAAGTTCGGCCCCACCGTCCGGCTCCGCACCCACGGGCGGACTGGGTCGACGTCATTCACGGTGTCGGTCATGGACCCATTGTGCGCGATCGGGCCGGCGATGTCCGCCCCCATCCGCCGCTTCGGTGCTCCCGTGCGGTTCGTGGAAGGATCGCGGTACCGAAACCAGAAGGAGAACCATGCCCGGGCAGAACCTCACCCGTCTCGAGGCGCTGCAGCGTGCCGCCGTCGTCACCACGTCGGCGTACGACGTCGTCCTGGACCTCGCGTCGCCCGGCGACACGTTCCGGTCCCGCACCACGATCCGCTTCGCGGCCCACGAGGGCGCCGGCACGTTCGTCGACCTGATCGCCCGCAGCGTGGAGGAGATCACCCTCAACGGCCGCACTGTCGACCCGTCGGCCCACGCGGACTCGCGGATCGCGCTGGATGGCCTCGCAAGCGAGAACGAGCTCGTGGTGGACGCAACCTGCCTCTACACCAACACCGGCGAGGGCCTGCACCGCTTCGTAGACCCAGCCGACGGCGAGGTCTACCTCTACTCGCAGTTCGAGGTGGCGGACTCGCGGCGGGTGTTCGCGGTCTTCGAGCAACCGGACCTGAAGGCGACCTTCACCTTCTCCGTCACTGCCCCGGAACACTGGGTGGTGGTCAGCGGCCAGGCGGGGACGCGCGGCGTGCCGTCCAGCGGCGCGGCCACCTGGACCTTCGAGCCGACCGAACGCATGAGCTCGTACGTCACCGCCATCGTGGCCGGCCCCTACCACACCGAGTTCGGGGAACTCACGTCGGGCGACGGCCGCACGATCCCGCTCGGGGTCCACTGTCGCAGGTCGCTGGCCGCGCACCTCGAGACCGACGAGATGATCGCCATCACGAAGGCCGGCTTCACGTTCTACGAGCAGGCGTTCAAGCGACCCTACCCCTTTACGAAGTACGACCAGATCTTCGTCCCCGAGTTCAACGCGGGCGCGATGGAGAACGCCGGGTGCGTGACCTTCACCGAGTCCTACGTGTTCCGCTCCAAGGTGCCGGACGCGCGCCGCGAGCGCCGGGTGGTCACGGTGCTGCACGAGCTCGCGCACATGTGGTTCGGGGACCTGGTGACGATGCGCTGGTGGAACGACCTGTGGCTGAACGAGTCCTTCGCGGAGTTCATGTCGACCCTCGCCACCGCCGAGGCCACCGAATGGAAGGATGCGTGGACCACCTTCAACTCGCTGGAGAAGTCCTGGGCCTACAGCCAGGACCAGCTCCCCTCCACGCACCCCATCGTGGCGGAGATCAACGACCTGGAGGACGTCGAGGTCAACTTCGACGGCATCACCTACGCGAAGGGCGCGTCCGTGCTGCGCCAGCTGGTCGCCTGGGTGGGCCAGGACCACTTCCTCGACGGCGTCGCCGTGTACCTCGCGAAACACGCGTGGTCCAACACCGAGCTCGGCGACCTGCTCTCCGAGCTCGAGGCCACCTCGGGCCGCGACCTCGGTGAGTGGTCCCGGCTGTGGCTGGAGACCGCGGGCGTCAACCTGCTGCGGCCCGTCGTCGAGACACATGACGCCGACGGCGTGCCGACGTTCACGCGGTTCGCCATCGCCCAGGAGGCGACCGCTGACCAGCCGACCCTGCGGCCGCACCGCGTCGTCGTCGCCGGCTACCGCGTGGAGGACGGGGCGCTCGTCCGCCGCGACGAGGTCGAACTCGACGTCGTCGGGGCACTGACCGAGGTTCCCGCGTGGGCGGGGAGGCCGGTTCCGGACCTCGTGCTCGTCAACGACCAGGATCTCGCGTACGCCAAGATCCGGCTGGACGAGCGCTCGCTCGCCACGGCCACCGCCCACCTCGCGGGGTTCGCCGAGTCGCTGCCGCGCGCGCTCATTCTCTCGGCGGCCTGGGACATGACCCGTGACGGCGAGTGGTCCGCGTCCCGGTTCTGCGACCTGGTGCTCGGCAACATCGCCGCGATCACGGACTCCACGGTGGTGATGGTGCTGCTACGGCAACTCGCCACGGCCGTGAACCACTACAGCGCGCCGGCCACCCGCGACCAGTTGGCCGCGGGTGTCGCCGACGACCTCCTCCGCCTCGCCGCCCAGGCCGCGCCGGGCTCCGACCTCCAGTTCCAGCTCGCGAAGGCAGCCGCCGCGCACGCGCGCATGCCGGCCCAGCTGGACATTGTGGCCGCCCTTCTCTCGGGCGAGCTGACCTGGGAGGGCCTCGAGATCGACACGGACCTGCGCTGGGACCTCCTCACCTCGCTGGTGGCCGGGGGCCGTGCGGGATCGCTGGAGGTGGACGCCGCCCTGGCCGCCGACCTGACCGCGAACGGCGAGCAGGCGGCCGCGCGCGCTCGCGCCGCGCTGCCGACGGCGGAGGGCAAACTGGCCGCGTGGGAGGCCGTGATGAGTGGCCGGCTCCCGAACGCGATCCAGCTCGCCACCATCGGGGGCTTCACCCACGTGCAAGACAGGTCGCTGCTGGTGGACCACGTCACGCCCTACTTCGCCGCACTGGAGGACGTGTGGGGGCAACGGACCAGCGAGATGGCCGAGCAGATCGTCGTGGGCCTCTACCCGCTTCGCCTGGCCGGCCTCGGGCTGGAGGGCATCGACGTCCTCGCGCTCACCCGGGAGTGGCTGGACGGCCACCCGGAGGCCCCGGCCGCGCTTCGCCGCCTCGTGGTGGAGTCCATGGACACGGCCCGGCGCGCGATCGCCGCGCAGGCGGTGGACGCCGGGTAGCTCACGTCCACCGGAAGAGGACGTCGCCCGGAAGCACGTCGGTCCCGGCGGGGGCCGCGATCTCGAGGTCGCCGGCCTTGGCCCCGAGCGCGATCACGACGACGAGCGGCGCCAGCCCCGCGGCGGCGACGGCATCCGGGTCCCAGCGCACGACGTCGTCGCCGGCGGCCACGTCCTCGCCCTTCGGCACCAGCATCTCGAAGCCGTCGCCATGAAGACTGATCGTGTCTATCCCGAGGTGCACCATGACGGCGCCACCCGGCGCCTGGACGACGAACGCGTGGGGGTGGGCCACCTTGAGGTTCCCGGCCACGGGCGCCCGGGCAGCGAGCACGCCGGTTGCGCCCCCGGTGCGGGGCTCGAGCGCGAGGCCCGGGCCGACCATGGCGGCGGCGAACACGGGATCGGGCACCTCGGCAAGGTCGACCACCCTGCCGGCAGCAGGCGCACGGACCTCCATCAGCGCAGGTCGGAGAGTTCCTCCACGAGGTCGTCCGCCTCGGGTCCCACCACGACCTGGACGGTGTGCCCGTGGATGACCACCCCGAATGCGCCGGCCTTCTTCAGCCCCTCCTCGTCGACCTTGTCCGTGTCCTCGACGACCACCCGCACGCGGGTGATGCACGCCTCCAGGTCGGCAACGTTGTCCGTGCCGCCAAGTGCGGCCAGGATGTCTTCGGCCTTGCTCACGATCTCTCCTTCGAACGTTACGCGCCTGCTGCACCAGCAGACCACACTTGCGAGGCACCCGCAGCGGCAACCGGCAATCAGGCGAGGCGGTCGTCCTCCCCCAGTTGCGCGCGCACCGCCGCCACGAGGGACAGGAGGCGAGCGGTGGACGGCAGGGCCTCGACGAGGACCGGCGTCTCGCTGCCGTCGGCGAGCGGGAGCTTCCAGTTGGGATACTCGGTGTCCGTGCCCGGCTGGTTCTGGGCACGGCGTTCGCCGACGGCGTCGGTGAGGGACACCCCGAGCAGCACGGACGGCGTCATCGCGATGTAGCGGTGCACCGCCTCCACGATCTCGCGCTCGGTGGGCTCGTCCTGCAGCAGGTTGTAGTCGTACAGCCGACCGAGCATCCGGTCCCGCTCCAGGTTCGCCTCGGCCCGCACCCTGGCCTCCGGCTCCGTGAGCAGGCCGAGGCGCGCCCGCAGGTCCACGTGCTCGCCGGCGAGGTAGCCCGCCACGGGTGGCAGGTCGTGGGTGTCGACGGTGGCCAGTACGAGCTCGCGGAAGTCCGTGGCCGGGAGCGGGTGGCCCGTCTGGTCCTTCTCGAACCACAGCACGGAGGTCCCGAGCACGCCACGTTCCGTGAGGTAGACGCGCACCCACGGCTCCACCGTGCCGAGGTCCTCACCGATGACGATCGCGCCGGCGCGGTAGGCCTCCAGCAGCAGCACCCCCACCAAGGACTCGTGGTCGTAGCGAACGTAGGTGCCCTCCCCCGCGCCCGCGCCCTCCGGGATCCACCACAGCCGGAAGAGCCCCGGGATGTGGTCCACGCGCAGGGCGCCGGCGTGGCGCATGACCGAACGGGCCATGTCACGGAGGGGGGCGAAAGCGTCGCGGGCGAGGTTGTCCGGCCGCCACGGCGGCTGGTGCCAGTTCTGGCCCTGCTGGTTGTACATGTCGGGCGGGGCGCCGACGCCGATCCCGGCCGCGAACACCTCGGGGTTCGACCACGAGTCCGCGTTGACGGGGTGGACCCCCACGGCCAGGTCCTGCATGATGCCCATGCCCATGCCGGATTCCTTCGCCGCTCGCTGGGCCGCCTCGAGCTGCTCGTCGACGATCCACTGCTGCCAGCAGTAGTACTCCACGCGGGCCGCCAGCTCACGGCGCTGCCGGGCGACGTAGGGCGAGGTGGCCGAGGCGATCTCGGGCGGGAAGGGCTCCCCCTGGTACTTCTCCATGAGGGCGCACCACAGTGCGAAGTCCTCGAGTCCGGACCCACCCTCCTCGCGGAACCGCTCGAAGTCCCGCTGCCTGCCGCGCGAGCGACCGGCGCCGTGGATGACCTCGAGCGCCTGGTTCTTCGCCTCCCACACCGGGTCCCGTTCGATTGGCGCGCTGGAGGTGTTGGTCGGCCGGATGTCCTCCGCCGCCCATTCCACCAGCGAACGCTGGGGCCCGGAGAGGTAGGCCACTTCCGGGATGTCCTCCGGGCGGATGTAGATCGGGTTGACGAATCGCCGCGTCGCCGGCAGGTAGGGCGACGGCGTCATCGGCGTCACGGGCGCGGTGGCGTGCAACGGGTTGATCAGCAGGAAGTCAGCTCCGAGGTCGCCGAAGAGGGAGGCCAGCTCCGACAGGTCCCGCGTGTCCCCCATCCCCCACGAGTTCTTCGAACGCACCGAGTAGAGCTGCGCCATCATGCCCCACCCGCGGACGCGGGCGAGTTGCGGGAATGGCAGCCGGTCGGGCGAGACGGCGAGGGGGGCACGGACGGGTTCGCGCCCCTCGACGCGCGCCACGATCGTGTGCCAGCCCAGCGGCAGGTCCGCCGGGATCACGAAGGTCGCACGTCCGAGCGTCTGGCCATCCACAACGCGGGGGTGGACCCAGACGTCGGCCTGCCGCAGCTCCACACGGCCGTCCTCCTCGAGCTCCACCTCGACGGCCACCTCGGTCCCGTCGAGCACGTGCACGGGGACCATGTGGTCGGTCCCGTGCCGCATCACCACGCAGGGGGGCAGGGTGTCGCGCCAGGGCGCCAGGTCGGCGTCCCTGAGGGAGGCCTGGATCTCGCCCTCGTCGCCGGCGCGCACCCCCAGCGCGTGCAGCACGGAACGGATCGTCCATGCCGTGACGATCTGGTGGTGCCCGTCGAAGTTCCAGAAGTCCGTGGCGACGCCGTGCGCCCGGGCCAGCTCCTGGAGGGATTCGCTCGGCGGCTCACCGTGAGGAGTCATCTGTGAACACCTGTCCTTCGGGTCGACGGCCGCGGCGTCACGGTGGCCCCGCTCAGCGACGTGCGACGCTCGTGACCTGTCCCACACTACCGGTTTCGAGGGGGAAGGGGACGGCGGCGATCCGTCGTGGTGGCGATCCGTGGTGGAATGGTCCCGTGCTGGATTCGAGTGCCCATTGAGCAACGGAACGCGGTTCCAGGGCATCGCCGTCAGCCGCGGGCGCGCCGTCGGCCCGGTGGCCCGAATGGCCGGACCGGCCCAGCCACCTCCCCCCACCCGGTTGACCGGCCCCGCGGACGCCGCGTGCGACCTGATCTCCGCCAGCGCGCGCGAGGTCCGTGATGCGCTGCGCTGGAAGGCCGGGCTCACGGCCGGTGTGGCGCGCGAGGTGCTGGAGATGACAGCGACCATGGCCGTGGACCCGGCGCTGCTGAAGGCAGCCCACCACCTCGTGCGCGAGGGGAACCTCGCGCCCGCTCCCGCGCTCTGGCAGGCCGCTTCCGACCTCGCGTCCAAGCTGGAGGGCCTCGGCGGGACCATGGCCGAACGCACCACCGACGTGCGCGACGCCGCCGCGCGCATCGTCGCCCAGATCACGGGCGCGCCCGTGCCGGGGATCCCCGAGAGGGACGAGCCGTACGTGCTCGTCGCCGAGGACCTCACGCCGGCCGACGCCGCCACCCTGGACCGGGCGAAGGTCCTCGCCATCGTCACCGCGCTCGGCGGACCCACCACCCATACGGCGATCATCGCCCGCGAGCTCGGCATTCCCGCGGTCGTGGCCCTAGAACGGCAACTCGACGCCGTCGTCGACGGGGACCTCGTGGGGGTGGACGGCACGCGCGGCACGGTCCACGTCGGTGACTTCGACCCAGCGCAGTTCGCTGCCAGCGACTTCCCGGAATTCAACTTCACCGGTCCGGGCGGCACGGCGGACGGTCACCTCGTGGCGATGCTCGCAAATGTGGCCGACGGCGAGGGGGCGCGAGCCGCGGCGGCCGCGGGCGCCGAAGGCATCGGGCTGCTCCGCACCGAGTTCTGCTTCGCGGACGCCGTGCGCGAGCCGAGCCTTGAGCAGCAGGAGGAGGCGTACGGGGAGGTGCTCGCGGCGTTCCCCGGCCGGAAGGTGGTGGTCCGCACTCTGGACGCGGGCGCCGACAAGCCGATGCGGTTCCTCCACCAGGTCCCCGAAACGAACCCCGCACTCGGCGTGCGCGGCTTCCGCACCGCGAACCTCGACCGGCCGGTGCTCGTCCGCCAGCTGACCGCGATCGCGCGTGCCGCCACCGCGCACACGGCCGACGTGTGGGTGATGGCTCCCATGGTCTCCACCGTGGCAGAGGCGGAGGAGTTCGTCCGCCTGGCCCACGAGGCCGGCCTCGCAACGGCGGGCGTGATGGTGGAGGTGCCCTCGGCCGCCCTCAACGCCGGCCCCATCCTTGCGCGGGCGGCGTTCGCCTCCATCGGAACGAACGACCTCACGCAGTACACGCTCGCCGCGGACCGGACGATCGGCCAGCTCGGCGCCATCGCGAACTCGTGGGATCCGGCGGTGCTCCGCCTGGTCGAGTTCACCTGCCGTGGCGGGGCGCAGCAGGACCGCCCGGTCGGGGTGTGCGGGGAGGCGGCGGCGGACCCGGCGCTCGCCGTCGTCCTCGTGGGCCTTGGCGTCTCCAGCCTCTCCATGTCCGCGCGTGCGCTCGGGCCCGTGTCCGCGGTGCTGTCGCGCACCGCGTTCGCGGAGTGCGAGCGGCTGGCGGGCCTGGCCCTTGGCTGCGAGTGCGCCGCCGACGCACGGGCCGTCGTGCGTGCCAACCTCGCCGTGCTCGACGAATCCGTGCTGTAGCGGTGTACATCACGACAGGGCGATCGTTCGAGGCGATGGGCGGTGAGGAGATGTTCACCAGGCTCGTGGAGGGCTTCTACCGCCGCGTCCGCGCCGACGACGTCCTGGCGCCGATGTACCCGGCCGACGACTTCGAGGGCGCCAAGATGCGACTCCGCATGTTCCTGGTGCAGTACTGGGGCGGTCCCACGACCTACTCCGAGGTGCGCGGTCACCCCAGTCTCCGACGCCGCCACCTGCCGTTCCGCGTGGACGCGGCGGCACGGGACCGATGGCTGACCCACATGCGGGCCGCGCTCGACGACCTCGATCTCGCCCCCGAGATCGAGCGGCCGCTGTGGGACTACCTCCGGCGTGCCGCTTTCGCGATGCAGAACTCCGAGGAGGACCGATGACCGAGGGCATCCTGCCATTGCCGCAGGTTGACACCCAGCCCCTGGAGTATGTCCTCAGGGTCCTGGAGCTCACCCGTACCGGAGAGACCACGTTCACCGGCCTCTCCCTCCCCCAGGTCCACAACCGCGTCTACGGCGGCCAGGTGATGGCCCAGGCCCTGATCGCCGCCGGCTCGACCCTCGACCCGGACCGCATCGGCCCGCGCCTGCCGCACTCGATGCACGGCTACTTCCTCCGCCCGGGACGGCTCGACCTGCCCCTCGACTTCTCGGTTGAAGTGCTGCACGACGGGCGGTCGTTCTCGACCCGGCGCACGCACGCCCTCCAGGACGGCGTCCCCATCCTGTCGATGATCTTCTCCTTCCAGCTGGACCAGCCCGGCCTCGACCACCAGATCCCCGCCCCCGCGGCACCCGACCCGCTCACCCTCCCGAGCGCCGTGGACCTGTTCGCCTCGGCGAACCACCCCGCTGCTCGGATGCTGCTGCGCACGGGGGCGTTCGACATTCGCCATGTGGAGCCGAACGTCTACTTCGAGCCAGACCCGGACAGGAGCCACACCCAACTCCTGTGGATGAAGGCGCGGTCCCCCTTGCGGGATGCGACGCCCCAACTCCTCCATCGCGCCCTGCTGGCCTACGCCTGCGACCAGGTCATGCTCGAGCCCGTGGTGCGATCGCACGGCCTGAGCTGGTCCGACTCGCAACTCAAGGTCGCGAGCCTCGACCACGGCATGTGGTGGCACCGCCCGCTCGACGTCACGCAATGGCTGCTGTACGTGCAGGACTCGCCCACCGCCGTCGGCGGCCGCGGTCTCGGGACGGCGCGCATCTACACCCGTGAGGGCATCCACGTCGCCACCGCGGCGCAGGAGGGGATGGTCCGCGCCTGAGGCGCGCGGACTAGTTACCGCGGCGGAACTGGACGGGTTCGTCCATGAACCGCGACCAGAGCGCGCGTTCGTCGTCCGTGAGGCGCCGTGGCCTCCCGGTTGTGGCGTTCACCATGACGATCGTGGTGCGGGCGCGGGCAGCGACGCCGCCGTCGAGGGTCGGGACCTCGTAGCACACCTCCGCGCTCGCGCCGCCCAGCCGGGAGATCCACATGCTCACCGGGATCGGCGCACGGGGATACCCCAGCGGCGCGAGGTACTCGATCTCCTGATGGGCCACGAAGGTGGCGGACTCGTCGCGGTCCAGGGTGGCCGATTCGCCGGCCGGCAGATGGTGCCCGTGCCAGAAGACCGCCACGCGCACCTCCTCGAGGAGCACGAGCATGGCGGCATTGTTGACGTGACCGTAGGCATCGAGGTCACCCCACCGAACCGTCACGGGCACGACGAGCTTCATTGCGGCGCTCCCCGTCAGCCGCGGGTGAGCTTGCGGTAGGTGACCCGGTGCGGGCGCGCCGCCTCGATGCCGAGCCGCTGGACCTTGTTCTCCTCGTAGGAGTCGAAGTTGCCCTCGAACCAGTACCACGCGTCGGGAGCCTCTGTGGTGCCCTCCCAGGCGAGGATGTGGGTGGCGACGCGGTCGAGGAACCAGCGGTCGTGGGTGATGACCACGGCACAGCCGGGGAACTCGAGCAACGCGTTCTCCAGGGAGCCGAGCGTCTCGATGTCGAGGTCGTTGGTCGGCTCGTCCAGGAGAAGGAGGTTGCCGCCCTGCTTCAGCGTCAGTGCCAGGTTCAGCCGGTTGCGCTCCCCCCCGGAGAGGATACCCGCGGGCTTCTGCTGGTCCGGGCCCTTGAACCCGAACGCCGAGACGTAGGCACGCGACGGCATCTCCACGTTCCCGACCTTGATGAAGTCGAGCCCGTCGGAGACCACCTCCCACAGTGTCTTGTCCGGGTCGATCCCCGCCCTGTTCTGGTCCACGTAGGAGATCCGCACGGTGTCGCCGATTCGCAGGACCCCCGAATCGAGTTCCTCCAGTCCGACGATCGTCTTGAACAGCGTCGTCTTCCCGACGCCGTTCGGGCCGATGATGCCGACGATCCCGTTGCGCGGCAGCGTGAAGCTGAGGTCCCGGATCAGGGAGCGCTCGCCGAAGCCCTTGCACACCCCGTTCGCCTCGATGACGAGCGACCCGAGGCGTGGCCCCGGCGGGATCTGGATCTCCTCGAAGTCGAGCTTCCGCGTGCGCTCCGCCTCCGCGGCCATCTCCTCGTATCGCCCGAGGCGGGCCTTCGACTTCGCCTGGCGACCCTTCGCGTTCTGGCGGACCCATTCGAGTTCGCTCCTCAGGCGCTTGGCGAGCTTCGCGTCCTTCTTGCCCTGGACCTGGAGGCGGTCCGCCTTCTTCTCGAGGTACGTGGAGTAGTTCCCCTCGTACGGGTAGAGGCGACCCCGGTCCACCTCCGCGATCCAGCCGGCCACGTGGTCGAGGAAGTAGCGGTCGTGGGTCACGGCGATGACGGCGCCGGGGTAGGCGGCGAGGTGCTGCTCGAGCCACTGCACCGACTCGGCATCGAGGTGGTTGGTGGGCTCGTCGAGCAGGAGAAGGTCCGGCTGCTCGAGGAGCAGCTTGCACAACGCCACGCGACGGCGCTCCCCGCCCGAAAGGATCGAGACGTCCGCATCGCCCGGGGGCAGCTGCAGCGCGTCCATCGCCTGCTCGAGCTGCGCGTCGAGGTCCCACGCGTTGGCGGCGTCGATCTCCGTCTGCAGCTTCCCCATCTCGTCCAGGAGGGCGTCGAAGTCCGCGTCCGGCTCCGCCATCGCCTCACCGATCTCGCTGAACCGGTCGAGCTTGCCCTTGATCTCGGCCACGCCCTCCTCGACGTTGCCCAGCACGTCCTTGTCCTCGTTCAGCGGCGGCTCCTGGAGGAGGATGCCCACCGTGTAGCCCGACGTGAGGCGCGCCTCGCCGTTGGACGGGTGCTCCAGGCCGGCCATGATCTTGAGGATGGTGGACTTGCCGGCGCCGTTCGGGCCCAGCATGCCGATCTTGGCGCCCGGGAGGAACGCCATGGTGACATCGTCGAGGATGACCTTGTCCCCGTGCGCCTTGCGCGCCCTGACCATTGAGTAGATGTACTCGGCCACAACTCTCCCCGTGATGGATCAACAGATTTCGATGCGTGCAGACGCGGGTCCACTATGCCACAACGGGCGCGGGGCACCGCCCGACCGACCGCCCGCCCGGGCGCCGCACCCGCCCGGCGCCCCGGCTCAGAATGGCGGCTCCGGCGCGGGGACCATGGCGTCCTCCGGCGCCACGTCGGCGTTGTCCTCGGGGCACTCGGCCGCACCTGTCAGGTCGACGGGCGTGGAGGCGGGTGTCCCGTCGGTCGCGTCCGCCTCCGGCGAGTTGCGGACCACACGCGAGAAACGTGCGACACCGGAGTGCAGCTCGATCCCGACGGCGTCCGCCCGGACCACCTGGCGGCTCCTCGGCTCGCCGTTGCCGTTCGTCCAGTACTCCGTCACGAGCTCGCCGCGGACGAGCACCGGCGTGCCCTTCGCCGCCGATTCGGTGACGTTCTCGCCCAGCTGCCCGAAGGCCTTGACGGCGAACCACTGCGGGGGCAGCACATCCGTGGACTCGCTCTCCCGCTGGTAGCGGGCCACGGCGACGGCCACGTCGAAACGCGCCACCCTCCCGCCGGACGCACCCGTGTGCAGCACGGGCTTGGCGCCCAGGTTGCCGCGAATCGTCACGTAGGTCTCGTTGGACATGGGACTTCCTTCCCTCTGTGGTCCGCACCGTGCGGATGGAAGGAAGCCTGCCCGCGCGACCGCGTCGGGCGCTCAGCCCGCGTGGGCGCCTGTGGAGGGTGCGTCGCTGCCCGCCGCTGTGGAAAGCCGCGCCTCCTCGAACGCACCGCGGACCGCGCGGTGCCGCTCCAGCAGCACCGCCGCCGGTGCCGCGAGTTCGGCGTCCACCGTGGCCGCCAGCGCGGCGCGGACATCGCGCTCGTAGGCGGCCGCCCATGCGGCCCCCACGGCCGTGCGCGTGCCCCGCGCGGCACCGAGCAGCATGCCCGCGACCCCCACCAGGACGATCGCCGGCCCGATCACCCACGCCACCGGCCAGCCCTGGAGAATCCCGGCGACCACGAGCGTCACCGCAGCGAGGGCGCCGGCCACTGCCGCCCAGCCGAAGGCCTCCGCCTTCGGCACGCGAACCTCCGGGAGTGGTACGGACGCCACCGCATCCGCCGTCGAACGCAGGAGGGACTCCACACTTGGCAGCGAGGCATCCACCGCCCGGGACCACAGCCGCGGCAGCCCCTGCTTGACCCGCCCGGCCCACGTGGAACCGATTGCGGCCATCGTGGCCCGTGCGGGCGGTTGCGGCGCCGCGAGCGCGCCACCGACCCACCGGCTCGTCGCCTCCTCGATCGATCGCGTGACGGCGCCGATGCCGTTCGCCCGCATGAGCTCGTCGGCGGTGAGGTCGACCACGGCGGCATCCGTGGTCGCCTCCCCGGCGCCGACGTGCGTGAGCAGTTCCGTGGCGACCGCGGCGATCCCGGCGCGGGCGGTGCGGTGCGCCGTCGACTCCTCCCCCACGGCGGCGCGCAGCAGCGAGTGCACCGCCCCGATGCCCTCCCCGGTGAGCGCACAGGTGTGCAGCACCGGCACCTCCCCGAGGCCGTCGGCGGCGAGGAGGCGACGCACGTCGCCGTCCACGATATCGAGCCCGCGGTCGTCCAGCGTGTCCACCTGGTTGAGTACCACCACCATCGCATCCGCGCGGGAGCGCAGCGCGCGCAGGTAGTTCTCGTGCAGGATGTGGTCCGCGTACTTCTGGGGGTCCACCACCCAGATGAGGACGTCCACCACCGGGAGCAGCCGGTTGACCTGCGCGGAGTGGTGCTCCTCCACCGAGTCGTGGTCCGGGAGGTCCAGCAGCACGAGCCCGTCGATCGCCTTCAGGTCCTCGCGCTCGAGCAGGGTGTCGCGGAACATACGCCGGGAAGGCCGCACGCCGAGGAACCCCATCAGCTCGTCGGCGCGGCTCCCCCAGGCGCAGGCGCTGGTCTGGCGGGTGGACGGCCGGATGAAGCCCGAGTCCGCGAACGTCGAGCGGGTGATCGCGTTGAACAGGGACGACTTGCCCGATCCCGTCCCACCCACGAGGGCCACCACCGTGTGGTCGCCTGTCGTCCTGAACCGTGCGAGCACCTCGTCGAGGTCGCGGTTCGCCCGCTCCGCCGCCGCCGGTTCCAGCTCCGTGCCGGCGGTCTCGATGCCGCGCCGGATCGCGGCCACCCTGAGGTCGAGGTCAGACTGCATCGACATGCCCCTTGAGTTCGGACGCGCGCACCCTCAGCCGCGTTGCGAGGTCGGCGCTCGGGAGAGCCTGCAGCACGGTCAGGTAGGGTCGCGCCGCCCCCTGGACCGCGAGCCGCACCTCCCGCACCAGCTCGTCGCGCGCGCGGCCGCAGATCTCCGCGTCCCCGAGGACCTCCCCGGCCGCCGCCGCCGCCCCGGCGATCCCGGCCGCACCGGCGATGACGAGGTCGAGGGTGCCGGCCGGCCCGAGCAGGTCGGTGGCGCGCCGGGAGAGCTGGATGCCGCTCGCGTCGAGCAGGCCCCCAACCCCGTCCCGCCATGTCGCCGTCGCACGGGCAGCCCGCTCCCGGGCGTCGTCGGCGGTGAGCAGCTCGTCGCCGGCGAGGAGATGGCCGGCGCCCGACTCCTGCCACACCCGCTGGATCGTGGCCGAGGCGTCGCGGATCGCGTCGGAGAGCAGCGTGGTGATGGCGGCGCTCACGTCCTCCGCGAGGAGGCCGACGGCGGCCGTCCGCCGGTCGCGCTGGCGGCCACGGACACCGGCCCGTGCCCTCCGTTCGTGTTGCACGAGGGGCGCGAGCGCACCGCCCGTCGACGCGAGCGTCAGCCACCTGGTCGTCGGTGCGCCGACCGCGCAGTCCCCCGCGGCGACGGCGCGCGCCATGTCCTCCTCGGGCCCCCGGGTCGCGTCGTGCGTGGCGTCGCGAAGGACGCGGGCGGCGTCGGCCTGCGCCGTCAGGCCATCGGCCAGTTCGAGCAGGTTGTCGTGCAGTGAAGTCCACGCTCCCGCCGTCGTCCGCCTGATGATCGCGCGCGCCTGGTGGCGGCCGGCGACCGCGACGAGCCAGTCACGGAGCTCGCGCACCGCGGCGGGCGGGAGCGGGCCCTCGTGCGGCGAGGTGTCGGCGATGAGGAACAGGGGCGCGAACCCGAGACCCATCCTGTCGAGCCGCGTCAGGAGATCGGCGCGGACGGTGGTCCGCGCCGCCGGCGGCACGCGGTTCAGGACAACGGCCACCTGTAGGCCCCGCCGGTGGGCCCGCACCAGGTTCGCCCACGGCACCTGGTCGCCGTACCGGGCGGCGGACGTCACGAAGATCCAGAGGTCCGCCGCCTCGAGCAGCCGGCGAGCCATGTCCCGGTTGGACGCTTCGAGGGAGTCCAGGTCCGGGGCGTCGAGCACGACGAGGCCCGGCGGTATGGCGGCACCGGCGACGGCGTCCGCGAGGTCGCGCAGCGGAACGGCGTGGACGCTCGGGTGGTGGGCGATGACGGCGCGGCGCGTGGTGGGCCGCAGCACCCCGGCGGCCGAGACCTCACGGCCCACGAGCGAATTGAGGAGCGTGGACTTGCCGACGCCGGTGGAGCCGCCCAGCACGACGACGGCCGGGTTGGCGTCGTCGGCGAGGCGCGGCAGTAGGTGCGACTTCACCTGCGTGGCGGCCCGCGTGGCAAGGTCGCGCAGGTGGTCCGAGTCCTCCAGCTCGAACGGGAACGAGAGCGTCCCGACGTCGCGGTGGACGTCGTGCAGCAGGTGGAGGAGGGAGGCTGAGGGCTCTGACCGGCTCGGTTCACTCATGCATGCTCGCTCGCTTTCCCACGGGTCAAGAGTGCCTCCTCAAGTCCTCCCGTCCAAGCGCGCACGCCGAGCGACCGGCCGATTGCGGATAGACTGGGCGCGCACGGGCCCTCACAGCTCCGCGCACGGGCCCTCATAGCTCAATGGATAGAGCACCGGACTTCTAATCCGACGGTTGCAGGTTCGAGTCCTGCTGGGGGCGCCAGGACCGGGCAGCCCCGGCTGACAACGTGAGGAGGGGGCAACGTGAGCCCCAAGGACGCACTCGTCTGGATCGATTGCGAGATGACAGGCCTCGACGTGGACACCGACGCCCTCATCGAGGTTGCGGTGATCGTGACCGACTCGGACCTGAACCCGGTCGACGACGGCCTCGACGTCGTCATCGCGCCGCCCCCCGGAGCCCTCGACACCATGGTCGACCTGGTGCGCACCATGCACACGTCCTCCGGGCTGCTCGACGAGCTCGCCGCCGGCGTGACCATGGAGGAGGCCACCGGTCTGGTGATGGGCTACATCAAGCGCCACGTGCCCGCCGTGGGCCGCACCCCGCTGGCGGGCAATTCGGTGGGAACCGATCGCGTCTTCCTCGAACGCAACATGCCGGACGTGACGAACCACCTCCACTACCGCGTGGTCGACGTGTCGTCGATCAAGGAGCTGGCACGCCGGTGGTACCCCCGCGCGTACTTCGCCTCGCCCACCAAGCAGGGCGGGCACCGCGCCCTGGCGGACATCCTCGAATCCATCGCCGAGCTGCGCTACTACCGGGCGGTCCTCTTCCCCCAGGACGGCGGGCCCGACCTCGAGACGTGCCGGGAGGCGGCGCGGTCCATCACCGGTGCGCCGGCCACGTCGGCCTCCGCCGACACGGTCCCATCCCCACAGAGCCCCGAGGACTGAAGTGGTCCGGCGCGGGACACCCCGCCAACAGGAGAGGGCCGGCCCGGAGCTCCCGGGCCGGCCCTCGTTTCCTGCATGGGGTGAGTGACGGGGCTCGAACCCGCGACATCCTGGACCACAACCAGGTGCTCTACCTGCTGAGCTACACCCACCATTGTGCGTTGACGCAACGGAGAGCAAGTCTAGCCGGTGGTCGGCCCGCCGGGAAAATCCGGGTGAGTGTCCTGCGTCATACGCATCACCAGAAGGCGCGCACCACGATCGCGTCCGCGAAGTTCTCGAGCGCCCCGTCCACCACCGAGAGATAGAGGTTGACATCCATGAGGTTCACCTCGAGGACCTTGAGACCCTCCTCGGTGTGGATCATGTCCACGCGGCAGTAGAGCAGGAGGTGGTCGCGGCCGGTGAGCTCCTTGATCCCCTCGTGGAGCGTGTTGCGGACGTCATCGCCGAGGTGGCGTTCCTCCACCGTGACGACGTGGGGGAACGCCCGGGAGCGGGCGTGCCGGCCGGGGTCGACCTCCGTCTGCAGGATCGCCTCCTTCTCGATCGCGTGCGAGTTGAGCCCGTTGAAGAAGAACATCGAGATCTCGCCGCGGTTGTCCACCGACTGGAGGTACCGCTGCACGAGTGCCGCCCGCCCTGAGGCCATGATGTTGAGCGCGTGCTGGATGGCGGCGGCGCGAGACCGGGCATCGAGGGCCGTGTAGCGCCCCGTGGAGTGTCGGTTGGAGGAGAGCGAGGACTTGATCACGAAGTCGCCGTTTGCCGGCATGCGGGTGTGCACCTGGTGCTTCGAGAGCTTCCTCTCCGGCTCCAGCCACATCGTGCTGATGGTGGGCATGCCGCGCGCTGCGAGCTCCTGCAGGTAGTGCTTGTCGGAGCTCCAGCGCAGCACCTTCGGGTCGTTGAGGATCCTGGGGACCGTCTCCGCCCAGGTGAAGAACTCGTCGGGCCGCTCCGCGAAGTCGGTGACCGTGAGGATGACGCACAGGCCGGCGTCCTCCCAGTCCACCGCGGGGTCGTCCCACACCGCGATGCGTGGATCGAGCCCCCTCGCCTCGAGGGCCTCGATGAGTCCGTCGCAGTCGGCGGGGAGGTTGGGAAGATCGCTGCTCGTGACTAGCGTCACCTTGGGTTTCGGCACAGGTCCAAACTACCGGAGATCACGCCGTCGGGCGCCCCGTCCGCGACCCCGCGCCCACCCGGTCATCATCACGGGGCGTCGGGCGAACAAGCCCACAGACGGGACTTTGGTCATCCGTCACACAACCGATCGGCGATTAGCTTGAAAGAGGAGTGATCCCCCGCAGGTCCGACACGGCAGGATGGCACGGCATGGCAACTCAGAGCCGGTTCCCGTCTCACCGGTCGACACCCGCGCCGCCCCGGGGACGGAGCCACACCGTTCGAACCCACCCCCGGCGAATCCCATCAATCGTTCGCCTTTCCACCGCACCGTTTGGACAACAGCCATGAACGCTCAGCAGCCCAGGTACCCCGGCATCCCCGACGTGATCAACGGCAACGGCGCCGTCGCCCACGTCATGAAGCACGTGTGCGGGGGCGTCATCGGCTACCCGATCACGCCGTCGACCGAGATCTCGGAACTGTACGAGGCGGCCCGCGCCGAGGGCTGCGTCAACGTCTGGGGCAAGCACCCGTTCTTCTTCGAGCCCGAGGGCGAACACTCGGCGCAGAGCGGCGCCCTCGGAGCGGCCCTCACGGGCGGGCAATTCATCTCGAACGCCTCGTCCAGCCAGGGGATCCTGTACGCGATGGAGTCCCACTTCGTCACCGTCGGCAAGAAGATCGGCGGCTTCGTCCTCCAGTGCGCCGCCCGGGTGGTCTCGAAGCACTCCCTCAACGTGATGGCCGGGCACGACGACGTCTACGCCCTGCTGCCCTCCGGCTACACCATCCTGTTCGGCGCCAACCCGCAGGAGGCGGCCGACCTCGCGGCGATCTCCTACCGCGCCTCCGCGCTCTCGCTGATCCCCGTGGCCAACACCATGGACGGGTTCTCCACGAGCCACATGATGAGCGAGGCACTCCTTCCGGAGCCGGAGTTGCTTCGCGAGTACCTCGGCGACCCCGCCGGCCGGATCAAGGCGCCCACCGTGGCGCAGGAACTGCTCTTCGGCGCCAAGGGCAGGGTATTCCAGCTGCAGCAGTACCTGGGCCGCAGGGAGGCGGACTTCACCGAGGCGGACCTCGCGGGCGTGCTGGAGTTCCTGGACACCCACGGCGACGAGGTGGAGCGCGACAACGCGGGCCTGCTCGTGGACGACACGATCGCCTGGATCCCCGAGAAGCTCCACCGCCAGTGGCGGCGCCAGTGGGTCAACGCGTTCGAGAAGGGGACCCGCCAGTTGGTCCCCGCCCTCGTGGACCCGCACAACCCCGGCATGACCGGCCCGGTGCAGAACCAGCCGGACTTCCAGGCCGGTGCGGCCGACCACCGCACGCACTTCGCCGCCGACGTCCCGGCCCTCGTCCGCCGCGCCATGGGCGAGTACTCCGAACTCACGGGACGTGACTACTCCCCCGTGCAGACCTACATGTGCGAGGACGCCGACTACGTGATGGTGGGCCTCGGCTCGGTGACGGAGGACGTCGAGGCCGTGCTCCCGTACCTCCGCAGCCTGGGCATGAAGGTGGGCCTGGCGGCCATCAAGCTGCTCCAGCCCTTCCCGGAATCGGAACTCGCGGCAGCGCTCATGGGCAAGAAGGCCATCACCGTCCTGGAGCGTTCGGACCAGATGGCGCTGACCGACCTCGTCACCAAGGCGCTGTTCAAGGCCCGCGAGAACGCCAACGGGGAGCGGTACCCCGGCATCCCGGCAATGGAGTCGTCGCCTGCCGTGACGTCGGCCATCTTCGGCCTCGGGGGCCACGACCTGCAGCCGCGCCACCTGATCGCCGCCTTCAAGAACATGGAGCACGGGACCGGTTCGCCGCTGGTGTACCTCGGAACCCAGTTCTTCGACGACGACGCCTCCCCCGCGATGGCCGACATCCAGGCCCGCCTCCGCGCCGCATACCCGGAGACCGAGCTGATGGCGCTCGAGACGGAGCCCAACCCGGTGCTGCTCCCCGCGTCCGCGATGCGGATCCGGTTCCACTCGGTCGGCGGCTACGGCACGATCGCGACCGGGAAGCTGCTCACCGACATCCTGGCCGGAGTGCTCGACATGCACTCGAAGTCGGCGCCCAAGTACGGCTCCGAGAAGAGCGGCGCCGCGACGAACTACTACATCACGCTCAGCCCCGAGCCGGTGAAGATCACCAATGCGGAGCTGGAGGACGTCGAGGTCGTCATCTCGCCGGACCACAAGGTCTTTGCCCACACCGATCCCCTGAAGGGGCTCGTCGAGGGCGGCACCTTCATGATGCAGACCAACCTCTCCCCCGTGGACGTGTGGCGTGAGCTGCCCCGCAAGGCGCGCAGGATGATCCGCGCGAAGAAGATCAACTTCTACATCGTGGACGCCTTCGCGGTGGCCAAGCAGCACGCACCCACCGCCGAGCTCGAGACCCGGATGATGGGCATCGCCTTCATCGGCGCCGTCGCCGCGCATGTCGACCGCGTGGCGGCCGGCGCGTCGCGCGAGGAGATCCTGGGGAAGGTGCGCCAGCAGATCGTCAAGAAGTTCGGACGCAAGGGCGCCGCTGTCGTCGAAGCCAACATGGCCGTGATCCGCGACGGCGTCGAGGTCACCCGCCGCGTGGACTACGACTCCGAGGAGATCCTGGCGATCAGCGACGACGTCGCGCCCGTCCGGTTGCGAACCGTTGCGTTGTCGAAGACCATCAGCGCGCAGGACGGTTGCTCCAGCTGCGCCGGGCTCTTCGACGCCGAATACTACGAGCGGATGGTCGCGAAGCCGTTCCGTGAGGGCACGATCGGCGAGGCGCCGGTCCTTCCCGGCACCGGTCTGTTCATGCCACCCGGCACTGCCGCCGGCAAGGACAAGGGCCTCTTCCGTCGCACCGTCCCGGTCTTCCAGGCCGACCTCTGCACGGGCTGCATGGAATGTGCGCTGGTCTGCCCGGACGCCGCCATCCCGAACACCGTCATCGAGATCGACACCCTGCTGCTGACCGGAATCCGCGAGAGCTACGCGGAGGACGTGGACCGGAACCTGCTGCGGGCGCGAGTCCCTGAACTGGCCGGGGCGGTCCGGGCGCTGTACAGGCAGACGAAGGGCGACCGCGCCTTCTCAGCCCTGGTGTCCGAGGCGGCCGCCGCTCTCGTGGCCGCCGAGCCGGCACTCCGCCACCCCATCGACGCACTCGTCGCGGCGCTCGAGCACTTCCCGGTGGCGCGCACTCGCGCCTTCTTCGACTCCATGGAGAAGAAGGAGTCCGGTTCGGGCGCCCTCTTCACGGCCACGGTGGACCCGTGGAAGTGCACGGGCTGCCTCGAGTGTGTGGACGTCTGTGGACCCAACGCCCTGGTGCCCAGCGAGCAGGACGTCGACCTGCTGGACATGCTCCAGGAGCGTTTCGAGTTCCTCACCGAGCTGCCGAACACCCCGGAGCGGTACTCCGAGGTCCTCCCCGGGCCCGGCGGCGACCCCAAGAGGATGCTGCTGGACCACGACAACTACTACGCGACGACGGGTGGCCACGGCGGCTGCCGCGGGTGCGGTGAGGTCACCTCGATCCGCCTGGTCACCTCGACGAGCCACGCGATCACCGAGAAGCGCCAGCAGCGCCATCTGACGGAACTGGAGGACGTCGTCGACCGGCTGACCGACCGGCTCGCCACCATTCCCCCGGAGGAGGCGGACCGCCGCCGCCGGGTAGGCGAGATCCTCGAGACGCTGGAGAAGCGCCTCTACCTCTACGAGGGTGGACCGACCGGGAGCGGGCCGTCGGGCACGGTCATCGCGAACTCGACCGGCTGCTCGAGTGTCTACGCCTCGACGATGCCGTTCAACTCCTACACGGACCCGTGGGTCAACAGCCTCTTCCAGGACGCCCAGCCCCTCGCGAAGGGCCTCTTCGAGGGCATCGCGGCGCAGGCCGTGGGAGACGTCAAGGCGCTGCGGCTGGCACGCCTGGAACTCAAAGGGGCCTACGACCCCGCGCGGGACGACGAGGCGCTCCGGATGCTCTCGTGGCAGGAGTTCACCACCGCGGAAATGGACCTGCTCCCGATGATGCTGACGATCGGGGGCGACGGCGCCACCTATGACATCGGCTTCGGCGCACTCTCCCGCATCCTCACGACCAACACCCCGATCAAGGTGATGGTGCTGAACAGCGGGGCATACTCGAACACCGGCGGCCAGGCCTCCACCGCGAGCTTCACGTCCCAGGACTCCGACCTCTCCCGGGCGGGCGCCGCACACCACGGCAAGCAGGAGTCCCGGAAGGAGCTGGGGCTCATCGCCTCGTTCCACCCGAACGTGTTCGTGGTCTCGACCTGCACCGCGTTCCAGGCGCACTTCCTCAAGAACACCCTCGAGTTCCTCAGCGAGCAGCACATGCCGGCCGTGATGGACGTGTACACGCCGTGCCAGTCCGAGCACGGCGTGGCCGACGACGCCGCGAACCGGCGGGCGCGCATGGCGGTCAAGTCGCGTGTGAACCCGCTGTTCGTGCATGACCCGCGCCTGGGTGACAACATCCACGATCGGTTCTCGCTGGATGGAAACCCGGAACCGACGAAGACCTGGTCCACCAACAAGCTGGAGTACGTGGACACCTCGGGGAGCCTGCAGCTCCTCACCACGGTGGTGACCCCAGCGGACTTCGCCCTGGCGGAGACCCGGTTCAAGTCCCAGTTCCGCAAGCTACGCCGGGAGGAGGAGGCGGCCGCCCTGCCCGTCTACGAGTACATCGAACTGGACGAAGCTGACAAGGCCGGGCACATCCCGTTCGTCCACACCACCGACCCCGACATGCACCTCCTGAAGATGGTCTGCTCCCCGGAGATGATCGCCCTGGTGGAGGACCGCCGCCGCAACTGGCAGCTGCTCCAGTACCTCGCCGGCCAGGACGTGGACAAGCTCACCTCGCTGCACAAGACCCAACTCGCCGAGCTGCAGGCCAGGTACGACGAGGCCACCACCGCGCGCGAGACATCCCTGGACGACATCGCGCGGATGATGGCGGAGCTGGCCGAGTCCGGCACGATGCCCGCCACCGCACCGCTCGCGGCGGCCGCGGCCACCGTGGCCGTGAGTGCGCCCGCGCAGGCCGCCGCCGCGGTGGCCACTGCGACGGCGTCGTCGGGACCGCGGCCGGTGGTCTCCCTGGCGGAGGCCGACCAGACCCTGTGCACCGACTGCAAGACGTGCTACCAGGAGATGCCGGAGATCTTCGAGCCCGTGCGCGTGATCGTCGACGGCGAGGCGCGGACGGTGGCCCGGATCATCCCGGGGGCGCTCGAGCAGCTGCAGGTGACCCCGGACGTCGAGGCGCGCATCAAGAAGATCGTGGCCAACTGCGACTCCGAGATCATCCGATGAGCACCGTGACCGGCGGGGACATCCGCCAGTACCTCAGCGCGCGGGAGGCGCTCGAGAGCACGAGGCAACAGCTCGAGGAGCTGGAGAAGTCCGAGGCCGTGGGATCGTTCAACTCCCAGCTCGCCGTGCTGCGCCAGCACCTCGCGAGCAACCCGCGACAGTTCCGCGACATGTTCATCAGCTCCGGGATGGGCGCGGTGGCCGCGGAGTTCCAGAAGGACGAACTCGGTGCCGAGTTCACCCGCACCCTGTGGGACATGCTGGTGCGGGACGACGACGGTTCCACCGTGGTGATGAGGTTCCTCTGGGACCTGCCGCTGCGCCTGAAGCGCAAGTTCATCCGCGCGCTCGACGCCCACATGACCGAGCGGTACCCGATGTTCGCGGGCCTGTCGGAGGCCTGGCCGGCGGGGAACAACATCCGGCCGTACATCCGCGAACCCGAGGTGCGCGCGACGGACTTCGAGCTCGTCAACCAGGGCTACCTGGGCTACCGGAGCATCGGCTACAGCCAGCGGGAGGTGGACCTGTTCGTCTGGCTCGAGGCGTTGCGCGACAAGCAGTGCGCCGACAGCCCGTGCGAACTCGGTGTCCTTCTCGAGGGCCGGAAGGAGCGCAAGGGCGGCTGCCCGGTGCAGATCCACATCCCCTCGATGCTCGACCTGCTGGGCAAGGGCAAGTTCCGGGAGGCCCTGGAACTCCTCGAGGGCTGCAACCCCCTCCCGAACGTGACCGGGCGGGTCTGCCCCCAGGAGGTGCAGTGCCAGGGCGTGTGCGCCCACCTCAAGCGGCCGATCGAGATCGGCCAGCTGGAGTGGTTCCTGCCCCAGCGGGAGAAGGCCGTCGAGCCCGACTCGATCGTGGCCCGGTACGGCGGGCGCCCGGACCCCTGGCGCAAGGCCGCGAAGCCCCCGATCGCCATTGTGGGTTCCGGTCCCTCGGGCCTGATCAACGCGTTCCTCCTCGCGGCGGAGGGCTTCCCCGTCACCGTGTTCGAGGCCTTCCATGAGCTCGGCGGCGTCCTCCGGTACGGCATCCCCGAGTTCCGGCT
>Ga0209747_1000023_pt1 | contig 62836 bp, 74 predicted proteins | sample BarGraNGADG00311_FD_184498 | JGI IMG/M metagenome (GOLD analysis project Ga0209747, IMG submission 184498) | Arctic peat soil microbial communities from Barrow, Alaska - Barrow Graham LP Ref core NGADG0011-311 (SPAdes) (version 2) | ecosystem: Environmental > Terrestrial > Soil > Wetlands > Peat...
CCGCCGCGCGCAGCAGGGCATCGCCCACCCGGGTCGTCTCCCCGCGGGCGCGCCGCGCCAGCAACCAGCCGTTGACGGCGTTCAGGGTCGCGTCGAAGCCGAAGCCGATCGCCAGCCCGAGGGCCACGCCACCGGCGACGGCGACGAAGGGGTGCGTCTCGAGGTAGCGGCCCGCCACGAGGCCGAGCAGTGTGGAGTAGCTCGCCCAGATCACGGAGGCGAACGCCACGATCAGGACGAACCGTGGACGCGGGAACCGGACGGCGCCGGCGGTCATGTTGACGGCCACGCGCCCGATGGGGACGAAACGAGCGGACATGATGTAGACGGTCGCGCGCCGCTCGAGCGCGCTCTCGGCCCATGCGAGTGCGCGCAGGCCGCGGGCCGAGGAGAGAACCGGGACGCGCTCCAGCGGGAGCAGCATCCCGAGGTGGTAGGCGATGACGTCGCCGGAGAAGGCGCCGACCGCCGCTGCGACGACGAGCCACCACAGCGAGGGCCCGGTTCCCGACGTGATCAGGACGGCGGCGGCGATGACCACGGACTCCGACGGTATCGGCGGAAAGAACCCGTCGATGGTGGCGAGCACGGCGATCGCCACGAGCAGCCACGGCGTGTCCGCCCACGCGAGGACGATGTCGGTGACGGAATTCAGCAGGTCCATGCGGGGCTCGACACTCGTCGCTTCGGCGCGGGGACGGGCGCGGGCGCGGCGCCCGATTCGGCCGGGCACGGGACCCCACCGCAGCCAAGAAGCGGTGCCATGGTCCTCCTCCGTCGTCGTGGTTCGATGCTACCCGCCGGGAGTTGATGAAGCTCGCCTGCACAGTTGCCCGGCGGGTGACCCATGAACGGACAGGCGCCCCACCGGATCAGGTCCGGTGGGGCGCCCCTCGTGTTCGTGTCAGCGCTTGGAGTACTGCGGCGCCTTGCGGGCCTTCTTCAGGCCTGCCTTCTTCCGCTCGATCGCACGTGAGTCGCGCGTCAGGAAGCCTGCCTTCTTGAGGATGGCCCGATTCGAATCGACGTCGATCTGGTTGAGGGAGCGCGCGATCCCGAGGCGCAGCGCGCCGGCCTGGCCGCTGATGCCGCCGCCGTGGATGCGGGCCATCACGTCAAAACGCTGCTCCAGGCCGAGCAGCACGAACGGCGAGTTGACGAGCTGCTGGTGCAGCTTGTTCGGGAAGTAGTCCTCGAGCGTCCGTCCGTTGACCGTGAACTTGCCGGTGCCCGGGACGAGCCGGACACGGGCAACCGCCTCCTTGCGGCGACCCGTGCCCGCACCCGGTGCGGTCAGGGACTGGCCCTTGGTGGCTGCGGCGACGGCGGTCTCCGACGTGTAGCTGGTGAGTTCCTCGTCCTCCAGCTCGATCTCTACAGTGGTCTCAGCCACGCTTCTCCTTCAGTGTCTCGACAGGCGGGGCTACTGAGCCACCTGGTTGATTTCGAAGGCCTGCGGCATCTGCGCCGCATGCGGGTGCTCGGGTCCCGCGTAGACCTTCAGCTTGCGGAGCTGGGCCCGGCCCAGCGAGTTCTTCGGGAGCATCCCGGCGACAGCCTTCTCCACGGCCCGCTCGGGTTTGGTGGCGAGGAGCTTGCCGTAGCTGACTGCCTTGAGCCCGCCCGGGTAGCCGGAGTGGCGATAGGCCATCTTCTTCTCCGCCTTGTTCCCGGTCAGCGCGACCTTCGACGCGTTGACGATGACGACGAAGTCACCGGTGTCAACATGCGGGGCGAAGATCGGCTTGTGCTTCCCACGCAGCAGTGTTGCGACCTGGACGGCCAATCGACCCAGCACGACGTCGGTGGCGTCAATGACATGCCACTTCTTCTCGATGTCGGCTGGCTTGGGTGTGTACGTACGCACTGGCTGAGCCTTTTCGTGTGATGACCCGCCATATGGCTGGAGGCAGATCAATTGGTTGAATCTCGCGACTTGTTGTGCAGGTTATGCCGGCGAGTGGGAGACACCAGACAGATCACAACGACTTCCAACCTTACCGCCCCGCGTCCCGGACGGTCAAAAGGCGCGGTCCGTCTGTGAGTGAAGTCGCAACACGACTCCCCCATCAGACCACACCATCGACCCTCACCTCCAACGCGCACGCGTGACCACCCTCACAATGGCAGAATCAGTGCATGAGCGACATCGACTCCGACTTCCTGGCGAAGCACACCTACCTCTCCGACGGGCGTCCCGAGAGCCTCGATGAGCGCCTGGCACGCGAGGTGCCCGACTACGTCGACCCCGAGGTGCCCTACGAGCGCCAGCCCGACGCCATCGGCGCGCTCGTCTCCGAACCCGACGAGGGTCCCGAGGACGAGCCCGACGAGGAGCAGGACATCCTCGCCCGCGCCGAAGGCCCCGCACGGGCCGACGTCGGCGCCGAGGAGGCCGCGATGCACCTCATCGACGAGGACGAGCCCTACGTCGAGGAGGAGGACTACTCGGAGTTCAGCTCGGACGTGGAGGACGAGGGCGACGAGGACGCCGATGACGAGGTCGTCGACCGCGACGACGACTCCGGCGAGTTCGTCTTCGACGCCGACTCCGGCGAGTTCGTCTTCGACGCCCAGGAGGACGAGGGCTGATCACGGCGCGCCCTGGTCATCGCGGCGCGCGTTCCCAGTTCGTCGTCCGGCGGATAGCCCACCTCCTCCAGGGTGAGTCCGCGGGCAGGCGCGATCACCATGTGCCCGTGATGCCGCTCGTCCAGCACCTGCCGCACCCATCCCGGACCTCTGCGGCCCTCCCCCACCGGCAGCAGCGCTCCCACGATCGCGCGAACCATCGAGTGGCAGAAGGCGTCCGCGCGCAACTCCACCACGACGAGTCCGCCGGACCGCGTCACCGACGCCTCCAGGAGCGTGCGCACGGTCGTGGCCCCGGCGCGCGGCTTGCAGAAGGACAGGAAGTCGTGTTCCCCGAGGAGGGATGCGGCGGCCACACCCATCGCGGCGACGTCGAGGTGCCCCTCCCGCCACACGACGTGGGCGCGCGCCAGCGGGTCGCGGCTCGCGGCGTCGTCGGCGATCCGGTAGCGGTAGCGGCGCCACGACGCCGAGAAGCGGGCGTCGAAACCGGGCGGCGCCACCGAGACGCGGGTGACGACGACGGCGGGCTGCCGGGCTGAGAGGTCGCGTGCGAGGATGGCGTTGAGGCGGCTCCGGAACGCGTCCTCCGGGCTCCGGCCCGACCGGCCGGGTGCCGCCGTGAACGACCCGACGGGGACGTCGGCGTGCGCCACCTGGCCGCGCGCGTGCACTCCGGCATCGGTCCGTCCCGCCACCGTGAGCCGGACATCCGGGTCCCGGGTGAGGGTGGCGAGCGCGACGCCGAGCGCCCCCTCGACCGTGGCCAGCCCCGGCTGGCGCGCCCATCCGGAGAAGGACGTGCCATCGTAGGCGCAGTCGATCCGCAGGCGTACGGGCATGAGGCAATGCAACCACATCCGGCAGTTGCGGGGGGATGCCGATGCACTAGCGTCGGATCATGCGCTCCGACGCCACCCTCGCCATCGACTGCGGTGGCGGCGGCATCAAGGCCTCCGTCCTGGACCACTCGGGTACGCTGCACGCCCAGCCGGTCCGGGCCACAACGCCCTACCCGCTGCCCCCCGAGCGGCTCGTCTCCGTGATCCGTTCCCTCGCCGACCAGCTCCCCCGTGCCCAGCGCGCGACGGTGGGGATGCCCGGCATGATCCGGCACGGCGTCGTGGTGGCCACCCCGCACTACGTCTGCCGGGCCGGGCCGCGGACGAAGGTGCTCCCCGAGCTGGTGTCGGCGTGGTCCGGTTTCGACATGCGGGAGGCGGTCGAGGAGTCGCTCGGGATGCCGGCGCTCGTGCTGAACGATGCCGAGGTGCACGGCTGCGGGCTGGTCACCGGCGTCGGGCTGGAGATGGTGATCACCTTGGGGACCGGGCTCGGCAACGCCATCTTCGACAACGGCGTCCTGGCGCCCCACGCCGAGCTTTCGCGCGGCACGGTGAAGTGGGGCCTGACGTTCGACGAGTACCTCGGCGAGCACGAACGCATCCGGTTGGGCGACGCCCACTGGTCACGCCGCGTGCGCAACGTGGTGGAGTCCTACCAACCTGTCTACCTGTGGGACCGCCTGTACATCGGCGGCGGCAACTCCCGCCGGATCACGGCCACCGTCGTGGCCCGCCTCGGGGACCGCGTGGTACTCGCCAACAACGCCGCCGGCATACTCGGCGGCGTTCGCGCCTGGGACATGGTGCCGCAGGACTGAGGGCCGGCTGGGGCCGAGACCTGCGAGGGTGGGAATACCTGAGGGGAGCTCCCTCGCGGGAACTCCCCTCATGGCACGACGGTGGTGGTCGGCCGCTAGTCCTCCACGGACTGAGCTGCCTCGTCACCGACTGCGGCGGCGGACTCCTCCGCCACCTCCGTGGTGTCCGCGGCTGTCTCCTCCACTGTGGCGACCGGGGCGGTGGCCTTGGTGGCGGCGGACTTCCTTGCCGGGGCCTTCTTGGCCTTCACGGGCTCGAGGACGAGCTCGATGAGCGCCATGGGGGCGTTGTCACCCTTGCGGTTCGGCATCTTGGTGATGCGGGTGTACCCGCCTTCGCGGCCGTCGAACTTCGGCGCGATCTCCTCGAAGAGTTCGGCGACGACGTCCTTGCGCCGCACCGTGGTCATCACCGTGCGGCGGGCGTGCAGGTCACCCCGCTTGGCCTTGCTGATGAGCTTCTCGGCGAGCGGCTGGAGCCGCTTCGCCCGGTGCTCCGTGGTGGTGATCGCCTTGTGCTCGAAGAGCGCGGTGGCGAGGTTGGAAAGCATGAGCCGCTCGTGCGCGGCGCTGCCACCCAGACGTGGTCCCTTGGAGGGGGTGGGCATGATGTCTCCTTCAGATGTTTCTCAGCGCTCGTCGCTGAACTGGACGTCGCCGTCGTAGTCCAGGTCGGCGCCGAAGTGCAGCGAGGGGTCGAAGTCCGCGGGCGAGTCCTTGAGGGACAGGCCGAGGGACGCCAGCTTCTCCTTGATCTCGGTGATGGACTTCGCGCCGAAGTTGCGGATGTCCAGCAGGTCGGCCTCCGAGCGGGCGACGAGTTCACCCACGGAGTGGATACCCTCCCGCTTGAGGCAGTTGTACGACCGCGAGAGCAGGCCCAGGTCCTCGATGGGGAGGGCGAGGTCCTGTGCGAGTGCGGCGTCGGTCGGGGAGGGCCCGATCTCGATTCCCTCGGCCTCGACGTTCAGCTCGCGCGCGAGCCCGAAGAGCTCGACAAGGGTCTTGCCGGCCGATGCAAGCGCGTCACGGGGCGCGATGGCGGGCTTGGTCTCGACGTCCACGATGAGGCGGTCGAAGTCGGTGCGCTGCTCCACGCGGGTGGCCTCGACCTTGTAGGTCACCTTGAGGACCGGCGAGTAGATCGAGTCGACCGGGATCCGCCCGATCTCGGCGTCAACCGCCTTGTTCTGGATCGCGGACACGTATCCGCGGCCACGCTCGACCGTGAGCTCGATCTCGAGCTTCCCCTTCGCGTTGATGGTCGCGATGTGCAGGTCGGGGCTGTGGACCTCCACTCCCGCCGGGGGCGTGATGTCACCGGCAGTGACCACACCCGGGCCCTGCTTGCGCAGGTACATCACGACGGGCTCGTCCTGCTCGGAGGAGACCACGATGTTCTTGATGTTCAGGATGATCTCGGCCACGTCCTCCTTCACACCAGGGATGGTGGAGAACTCGTGGAGCACGCCGTCGATCCGGATCGACGTCACGGCCGCCCCCGGGATCGACGAGAGCAGCGTGCGGCGCATCGAGTTCCCGAGGGTGTAGCCGAACCCCGGCTCGAGGGGCTCGATGATGAACCGCGACCGGTAGTCGGCAACGACGTCCTCGGTGAGGGTGGGGCGCTGTGCGATGAGCACTGTGTCTTCCTTTCAGCCGGCATCCGCCATATGACGCCTGGCAAACACCCCCGGGCCTTGGTCCACCCGGGGGGACTCGACGATCTCGAGCGGGATCTGTCCGGCGGGGTGTCCACCCCGCCTGTCGCGATCAGACGCGACGACGCTTCGGGGGCCGGCAGCCGTTGTGGGCCTGCGGGGTGACGTCCGAGATCGAGCCCACCTCGAGGCCGGTGGCCTGGAGGGAGCGGATCGCGGTTTCGCGGCCGGAACCGGGTCCCTTGACGAACACGTCAACCTTCTTCATGCCGTGCTCCTGGGCCCTGCGCGCCGCGGCCTCGGCCGCGAGTTGCGCGGCGAAGGGTGTTGACTTGCGTGAACCCTTGAAACCGACCTGGCCCGATGAGGCCCAGGCGATCACAGCACCGGTCGGGTCCGTGATGGACACGATGGTGTTGTTGAAGGTCGACTTGATGTAGGCGTTGCCATGGGCAACATTCTTCTTTTCCTTGCGACGGCCCTTCCGAGCGCTGCTCGTGGTACGAGTCTTGGGGGGCATGTGCGACTTTCTCCTAAGGTCTTCGATCCGCTACGCCGTGGCAGCGGACAGGCGGTGGGCTACTTGGCCTTCTTCTTGCCGGCGACGGTCCGCTTCGGACCCTTGCGCGTACGTGCGTTCGTCTTGGTGCGCTGGCCGTGCACGGGGAGGCCGCGACGGTGGCGGATGCCCTGGTAGCAGCCGATCTCCACCTTGCGGCGGATGTCGGCGGCAACCTCGCGGCGGAGGTCACCCTCGACCTTGTAGTTCGCGTCGATGTAGTCGCGCAGGGCGACCAGATCGGAGTCGGCCATGTCCTTGACCCGCAGGTCCGGGGAGACCCCGGTGGCCTCGAGGGTCTCCTTCGCACGAGTGCGACCCATGCCGTAGACGTAAGTGAGCGCGATCTCCAGCCGCTTTTCGCGGGGGAGGTCAACGCCGGCGAGACGTGCCAATGTAACTATCTCCTAGGAGTAGTCGGAGGTCTTGCCCACTGCCTTCCCACGGGTTCGTGGGCCCCAGCCTCCGGACCGGGGGTTGTGCTCTCGCACTGGCAATGGGCTTTGGTGACTCCGGAGGGAGCCACCGCGCGGGCGGTCAGCCCTGACGCTGCTTGTGGCGCTGGTTCTCACAAATGACCATGACACGCCCGTTGCGGCGGATCACCTTGCACTTGTCGCAAACCTTCTTGACGCTCGGCTTGACCTTCATGTCATTCCTGTCTTGCCGAGCCGGCTGGCACGGCGGAAGTTCCTACTTGTAGCGGTAGACGATACGGCCACGGGACAGATCGTAGGGGCTGAGTTCCACGACCACCCGGTCCTCGGGGAGGATCCGGATGTAGTGCTGCCGCATCTTGCCCGAGATGTGTGCCAGCACAACGTGCCCGTTCGCCAGCTCCACCCGGAACATCGCATTGGGCAGCGCTTCGACAACGCTGCCCTCAACCTCGATCACGCCGTCCTTCTTGGCCATATCCTCCGCTAACTCTCACCTTGCAGACGTCGCAGAACCTCCCGGTTGTTCTTCGAGGGATTCCGACGACGACGGCGCGCCAGCCAGACCATGGCCCGCGGACACGCACATCCAACGTCCAATGCTACGGCATCCGCGCGACCGGGTGAAACCGCGGCTGTCGTGACCTCCCGCACTCCTGACGACGGCGCTCCGCCGCCATCGGCGGTCAGGGCTCGAGCGGGACCGGCGTGAGGCCGAAACGCTCCAGCCCGGCCGCCCCGCCGTCGAGCGCCGTGAGGACGTTCACGCCCCCGGGCAGGATCGCGACCGAGTGCTCCCAGTGGGCCGCCCGCGAGCCGTCGCGCGTGACCACCGTCCAGCGGTCCTCGAGCGTCCTGTTGCCCGCACCGCCCCCCGTGAGCATCGGCTCGATCGCGAGGACCATTCCCGGCTTCAGCCGGACGCCCCGCTCGCGGGTGGAGTAGTTGAGCACCTCCGGGGGCTGGTGCATCTCGGTCCCGATGCCGTGACCGACGTATTCCTGGACGATCGCGACGGTCGTCCCGTTGGCGGCGGCTTCCGCGACCACCTGCTCGATGGCGTCGCCCACGACGCCGAGCCGCTGCCCGCGGGCGACGGCGGCGATCGCGGCCCACAACCCGTCCTCGGTCACGGTGGAGAGCGCGGCGTCGTCGTCGGCCGCCGGGTCCACCACTACGGTGAACGCGCTGTCGCCGTGCCACCTTTTGCCGCCCGTTCCGGCGACGGAACACCCGCCGTCGACCGAGACGACGTCGCCGACCCCGATGACCCGCTCACCCGGGATCCCGTGGACGATCTCCTCGTTCACCGAGATGCAGACGGTCGCGGGATACCCGTGGTAGCCCTTGAAGTTGGACAGGGCGCCCCTGGACACCAGGTACGCGTCCGCGATGGCGTCCAGTTCCGCCGTCGTGACCCCGGGCGCGATGGCCGCACGAACCTCCGCGAGCATGCCGGCCACGATGTGCCCGGCACTACGCATGAGGCGGATCTCGTCGAGCGTCTTCAGCTGGATCCGCTCACGGAACACTAGATGTGCTCCAGGGCGTCGACCACGCGGGATGCCACCTCATCGATCTCACCCATTGCATCGACGCTGATGAGGAGTCCACGTTCGCGGTAGTGGGCGGCCAGTGGGGCGGTCTTCTCGTGGTAGACCCTGATGCGGTTGCGGATCACGTCCTCCGTGTCGTCGCTGCGGCCCTGCTCGACCGCCCGGCGGAGCATGCGCCCGATCACCGCGTCGATCTGGACCTCGAAGTCGACGACGCCGTCAAGTGGACGGTCACCGAGGATGCGGTCCAACGCGGCCGCCTGGGCGAGGGTGCGGGGGAACCCGTCGAGGATGAACCCACCGGCAACGTCGTCGAGGGACAGGCGGTCGGCGACCATCAGGGTGGTGACGTCGTCGGGGACGAGGTTCCCCTGGTCGATGTACCCGGCGGCGAGCTGTCCCAGCTCGTCGCCCGCGGCGATGTGGCTGCGGAACAGCTCCCCCGTGGAGATCGTCGGTGTGCCGAAATGGTCACTGATGCGCGCGGCCTGGGTACCCTTGCCTGCACCCGGCGCTCCGAGCACCACGATGCGCATGCTCATTGCAGGAATCCCTCATAGTGCCGCTGCTGCAGCTGGGAGTCGATCTCCTTCACGGTCTGCAGGCCGACGCCCACCATGATCATGATGGTCGTTCCACCGAACCGCATCTGCTGGGACACACCCATGGAAGCGATCACCAGAACGGGGATCATGGCCACCACCGCGAGGTAGAGGGAACCCGGCCACGTCAGGCGGGTCATCACATAGTGCAGGTACTCCGCGGTCGGCCGGCCGGCGCGGATACCGGGGATGAAGCCGCCGTAGCGCTTCATGTTGTCCGCCACCTCGTCGGGATTGAAGGTGATGGAGGTGTAGAAGAAGGCGAAGAAGATGATCAGCAGGGCGTACGTCACCATGTACCACCCGCTCTGCCGCACCAGGAAGTGCTGCTGGAGCCACAGCGACCAGCTCGTTGCCGGGGCGAACTGCGCCGCGAGCACCGGGAGCTGGAGGATCGAGGACGCGAAGATCACCGGGATCACGCCGGCCTGGTTGATCTTCAGCGGGATGTAGGTGGTGGAGCCGCCGTAGAGGCGGCGCCCCACCATGCGCTTGGCGTACTGCACCGGGATGCGCCGCTGCGACTGCTCCACGAACACCACCGCGAGGGTGATCAGCAGGATCACCGCCAGCATGATGACGATGTTCCGGAACCCGTTGGCGCCACCGGCGAGGGAGATCATCTGAGTGGGGAAGGAAGCCACGATCGACGTGAAGATCAGGAGCGACATGCCGTTGCCGACGCCGCGCTCCGTGATCAGCTCACCGAGCCACATGATGAGCCCCGTGCCCGCCGTCATCGCCAGGACCACCAGGAAGAGGTTCCACGGCGATTCGTCCGGGATCGGGCTGACGGGGCAGCCGGGGTACAGCCGGCCCGAGACCGCCATGGTCACCACAGTCACCGACTGGAGCACTCCGAGACCGATGGTGAGGTACCGGGTGTACTGGGTCAGCTTGGCCGTACCGGCCTGACCCTCCTTGTGCAGCTCCTCGAACTTCGGGATCGCCACCCGCAGCAGCTGGATGATGATCGACGCGGTGATGTACGGCATGATGCCGAGCGCGAAGATCGACAACTGGAGCAGCCCACCACCCGAGAACAGGTTGACCATGTCCATGATCGACGCTTCCGACGCCGCCGCGCACTGCTGCACATTGGCGTAGCTGACCCCGGGTGCGGGGATGAACGCCCCCAGCCGGAACAGGGCCATGATGCCGAGCGTGAACAGCAACTTGCGTCGCAGGTCAGGCGTTCTGAACGCCTGTGCGAATGCGCTGAGCAAGGTTCCTCCAAATGCGACTCCGGGCCACCGGTGGTCAGCCTATCGTGTTTCACCCACACCCCCTGCGGCTCGTGCCGGCTGGGGGGAATGCTGTCCGGAACAGAGCTGCCCCCGTACCAGGACGGGGGCAGCTCTGGGATGCTGTGGCCTACGGCTGCGCGATACTGCCGCCGGCGGCCTCGATCTTCTGCTTCGCGGCATTCGACCAGGCGTCAGCCTCGATGTCGAGCCGCACGGCCACGTCGCCCGTGCCGAGCACCTTCACCAGGTGGCCCTTGCGCACGGCGCCCTTCTCGACGAGGTCGGCTACCTCCACGCGGCCACCCTCGGGGAACAGCTCGGCGAGCTTGTCGAGGTTGACCACCTGGTACTCGACGCGGAACGGGTTCTTGAACCCGCGCAGCTTCGGCAGCCTCATGTGCAGTGGCATCTGGCCGCCCTCGAACCGAGCGGGAACCTGGTAACGGGCCTTCGTGCCCTTTGTGCCACGCCCGGCGGTCTTGCCCTTCGAGCCCTCACCGCGTCCGACACGCCGCTTGACGGTCTTCGCTCCCGGCGCGGGACGCAGGTGGTGGATCTTGAGAACGTTGATCTTCTCGGTCTCCTCAGCCATCACTTCACCTCCTCGACGGTGACCAGGTGGGCCACCGCGCGGATCATGCCGCGCGTCACGCCGTCATCAGGCCGTTCGACCGTCTGGCCGATCTTCCTGAGTCCGAGCGAGCGCAGCGTTTCCCGCTGGTTCTGCTTGCCGCCGATGGCGGACTTGATCTGTGTGACCTTCAGGCCAGCCATCATGCACCTGCCCCTGCGTTGGCGGGCTCGCCCAGCTTCAGGTCGGCGTCGTGCTGCGCACGTGCGTCGGCCTTGGCGCGTGCACGCAACAGCCCGGCGGGAGCGACGCGCTCCAGCGGCAGTCCGCGCCGCGCCGCGACTGCCTCCGGCTGCTCGAGCATCTTGAGCGCGGCGACCGTCGCATGCACGACGTTGATCGCATTGTCCGAGCCCATTGACTTGCTCAGGATGTCGTGGATGCCCGCGCACTCCAGGACGGCGCGAACCGGGCCGCCGGCGATGACGCCGGTTCCCGGGGACGCCGGACGGAGGAACACGACACCCGCGGCAGCCTCACCCTGCACGATGTGCGGGATCGTCCGGCCGATGCGCGGCACCTTGAAGAAGTTCTTCTTGGCCTCCTCGACGCCCTTGGCGATCGCCGCGGGCACCTCCTTGGCCTTGCCGTAGCCGACACCCACGGTGCCGTCACCGTCCCCCACCACCACGAGCGCGGTGAAGGAGAACCGCCGGCCGCCCTTGACGACCTTCGCCACGCGGTTGATGGCGACCACGCGCTCAAGGAACGCGCTCTTCTCCTCGGTTCGCCGTCCACCGCCCTCGCGGCGCGAATCGCGGCGTTCGCCGCGGGACTCGCGCTCCGGGGTCTCGCCTGAAGCCCCCGCGCCCGAGCCGGCCCTGCTTCGCTGCTGTGCAGCCATCAGATCATCCTCTGCTCTCGTCCGTTGGTCACAGGCTCAGTCCGCCGTCGCGGGCGCCGTCAGCGACGGCGGCCACGCGACCGTGGTACTTGTTTCCGCCTCGGTCGAACACAACCGCCTCTATGCCGGCGTCCTTGGAACGCAGCGCGATGAGTTGGCCGACCTTGCGGGCCTTGTCGGTCTTGGTGCCGTCGGCCTCACGCATGTCGACCTCGAGGGTCGACGCTGAGACCAGGGTGCGCCCAGTGGCGTCGTCGACCAACTGCGCCACCATGTGGCGCGTGGACCGGCTGACGACCAGACGGGGACGGGCGGCGGTGCCGACCACCTTCTTGCGAACGCGGAGGTGGCGACGGGAGCGGCTGACGGCCTTGCCCTTGCCTCTGATGGACACTGCCATGGCTTACTTACCAGCCTTTCCGACCTTGCGCCGAACAATTTCGCCGGCGTATCGCACACCCTTGCCCTTGTAGGGCTCGGGCTTGCGCAGCTTCCGGATGTTCGCGGCGACCTCGCCAACCTGCTGCTTCGAGATGCCGGCCACCGAGAACCTCGTGGGTCCCTCCACGGTGAAGCTGATGCCCTCCGGGGGCGTCACCACGACGGGGTGCGAGAAACCGAGTGCGAACTCGAGGGTCTCCCCCTTCGCCACCACGCGATAACCGGTTCCGACGATCTCGAGCTTCTTCACGTAGCCCTGCGTGACCCCGACAACCATGTTGCTGATGAGGGTCCGCGTGAGGCCGTGGAGCGAGCGGGACTCCCGCTCGTCGTCGGGGCGGGCCACCACGATGGCGCCGGACTCGTCCCGCGTGATTGTGATGGGGGTTTTCACCGTGTGGGTGAGTTCGCCCTTGGGGCCCTTCACGACGACGGTCGAACCGTCGATCTCCACGTCCACGTCCGATGGGACCTGGACGGGAACCTTGCCAATTCGCGACATGTTCTACTCCTTCCAGCTCACCAGATGAAGGCGAGGACTTCCCCGCCCACACCCTTGTTCTCGGCCTCGCGGTCTGTCAGCAGACCGGAGGATGTGGACAGAATCGCGACGCCGAGGCCACCGAGCACCTTGGGAAGCTTGGTGGACTTCGCGTACACCCGCAGCCCGGGCTTCGAGATGCGACGCACACCGACGATCGCACGCTCCTGGTTCGGCCCGAACTTCAGGCTCAGGGTGAGTTCCTTGCCCACCTCAAGGTCCTTGGTCGAGAATCCGGCGATGTAGCCCTCGGTCTTCAGGATCTCGGCGATCGACGCCTTCAGCTTCGAGTACGGCATTGTCACCGACTCGTGGTGCGCAGAGTTCGCGTTGCGCAGTCTCGTGAGCATATCCGCAATGGGATCGGTCATTGTCATGTGGGCCTTCGCCCTTCCTCATCGCGGTTTCCGCAAGGCGGACCTGCGACGTAGTTGGTTTACCAGCTGGACTTGGTGACGCCGGGAAGCTGGCCACGAAGTGCCATCTCCCGCAGGCACACTCGGCACAACCCGAACTTCCGATACACGGAATGCGGGCGTCCACACCGCTGGCACCGGGTGTATCCACGGACCGCGTACTTGGGCTTGCGGTTCGCCTTGTTCTTCAGAGCGGTCTTTGCCAACTCAGTCCTCCTTGAACGGGAAGCCGAGGCGACGCAGCAATGAGCGGCCTTCCTCGTCGGTCTTCGCCGTGGTGACGATGGTGATGTCCATGCCGCGAACGCGGTCGATGCGGTCCTGGTCGATCTCGTGGAACATCGACTGCTCCGTGAGGCCGAACGTGTAGTTCCCCTTGCCGTCGAACTGCTTCGGGGACAGCCCGCGGAAGTCCCTGATCCGCGGCAGTGCGAGCGAGAGCAACCGGTCGAGGAACTCCCACATCCGGTCGCCACGCAGCGTGACGTGTGCGCCGATCGGCATCCCCTCGCGCAGCTTGAACTGCGCGATCGACTTGCGGGCCTTCGTGGTCTGCGGCTTCTGGCCCGTGATGGCCGTGAGGTCCGCGATCGCGCCCTCGATCAGCTTCGAGTCCCGAGCCGCCTCGCCGACGCCCATGTTCACCACGATCTTGGTGAGCCGGGCAACCTCGTTGACGTTGCCGTACTTGAACTCGTCCGCCATGCCCTTGACGATGTCCTCGCGGTACTTCGTCTTCAGGCGCGGCTTGAGCTTCTCTTCAGTGCTGGTGCTCATCAGATGTCCTTACCGGATCGCTTGGCGACACGGACGCGCACGGTGCGTTCGCGGCCGTTGCGCTCGACCGTCTCGGTGCGGTACCCGACCCGGGTACCCTTCTTGGTCTCTGGGTCGACCAGCATCACGTTGGAGATGTGGATGGGCGCCTCGATGGTCTCGATGCCACCCGTCCGCGCGCCGCGCTGCGACTGCCCCACCTTGGTGTGCTTCTTGACCCGCTGGACACCCTCGACCACGATGCGGTCACTGCCGGTGTGCACGGTCAGGACGCGCCCGGTTTTGCCCTTGTCGCGACCGGAGATCACGATCACCTGGTCGCCCTTCTTGATCTTGGCCATTTAGAGGACCTCCGGTGCGAGCGAGATGATGCGCATGAACTTCTTGTCACGCAGTTCGCGTCCCACGGGACCGAAGATGCGGGTCCCGCGCGGCTCGCCGTCGGTCTTCAGAATGACCGCGGCGTTCTCGTCAAAACGGATGTACGACCCATCCGGGCGTCGGCGCTCCTTGGTGGTGCGCACGACGACCGCCTTGACGACGTCGCCCTTCTTCACGTTGCCGCCGGGGATGGCGTCCTTCACGGTGGCGACGATGACGTCACCAATACCGGCATAGCGCCGGCCGGAACCGCCGAGCACGCGGATGCAGAGGATTTCCTTCGCACCGGTGTTGTCGGCGACCTTCAGCCGCGTCTCCTGCTGGATCATTAGATGTTCTCCTGTCGTCGTGCCGGTTCTCGAGAATCCCGAGCCTGGCCGAACTTCCGAAGGCTACTTGGCCTTCTCGATGATGCTGACGAGCCGCCAGTTCTTGGTGGCCGACAGCGGACGGGTCTCCATGATGCGAACGAGGTCGCCGAGCCCGGCGATGTTGTTCTCGTCGTGGGCCTTGACCTTCTTGGTGCGGCGCACGACCTTGCCATACGTCGGGTGCATCACCCGGTCTTCGAGTTCGACGACGATGGTCTTGTCCATCTTGTCGGACACGACATAACCGGAACGCGACTTGCGCTCGTTGCGGGCAGGCGCTGCCTGTGCTTCGTTCGTGGTCACTTCTTCTTCGCTGCCTTCTCGTTGCTCGGAGCGGTCCGGATGCCGAGCTCGCGCTCGCGCACGATCGTATAGATGCGGGCGATGTCCTTGCGGACCGCCTTCAGACGACCATGGTCCTCGAGCTGGCCGGTGGCGTGCGAGAAGCGCAGGTTGAACAGTTCAGCCTTCGCCTTCGTCAGCTCCACGGCGAGCTTGTCGTTGTCCATGGTGTCGAGGTCCTCGGGCGCGAGGCCCTTTGAGCCGATTGCCATCAGAATTCACCACCCTCACGGCTGACAAACCGGGTCTTCATGGGGAGTTTGTGCTGCGCGCGGCTCATGGCCTCGCGCGCCAGGGGCTCGGGGACGCCGCCGAGTTCGAACAACACCCGGCCGGGCTTCACGTTGGCGACCCACCACTCGGGTGAGCCCTTTCCGGAACCCATCCGGGTCTCGGCGGGCTTCTTCGTGATCGGACGGTCCGGGAAGATGTTGATCCAGACCTTCCCACCGCGCTTCACATGGCGGGTCATAGCGATACGTGCGGCCTCGATCTGCCGGTTCGTGACATAGGCGGGCTCGAGGGCCTGGATGCCGTAGTCGCCGAAGGCGATCGTGGTGCCACCGGTGGCCGCCCCGGATCGCCCGGGGTGGTGCTGCTTGCGGTGCTTGGTTCTGCGAGGGATAAGCATTGCTCAGGCCTCCGTCGGGTTTTCGTCAGCCGCCGGGGCGTCCGTGCCAGGGGCGTCGGCGGTGCCGTCGTCGCGACGGCCGGGTCGGCGGGGCGCCGCGCCGCGGCGCTCGGGGCGCCGGCCACGCGGGGCCGAGTCGGCCTGCTCGCGGGCGAATTCCTTCTCGGTCATGTCACCCTTGTAGATCCAGACCTTCACGCCGATCCGGCCGAAGGTCGTGCGGGCCTCGAAGAAGCCGTAGTCGATGTTCGCCCGGAGTGTGTGGAGCGGGACGCGCCCCTCGCGGTAGAACTCGGAGCGGGACATCTCGGCGCCACCCAGGCGGCCCGAGCACTGCACCCGGATGCCCTTGGCGCCGGCGCGCTGCGCGGACTGCATGCCCTTGCGCATCGCACGGCGGAAGGAGACACGCGATGCGAGCTGCTCCGCGATCCCCTGCGCCACGAGCTGCGCGTCGATCTCGGGGTTCTTGACCTCGAGGATGTTCAGCTGGACCTGCTTGCCTGTGAGCTTCTCGAGCTGGCCGCGCAGGCGGTCGGCCTCGGCGCCGCGGCGGCCGATGACGATGCCGGGGCGGGCGGTGTGGAGGTCCACACGCACGCGGTCACGGGTGCGCTCGATGTCCACCCTGGCGATGCCCGCACGTTCGAGGGTCTCGCTCATCAGCTTCCGGATGGCCACGTCCTCGCGCACGTAGTCGCGGTAACGCTGGCCCTCCTTCGTCGAATCCGCGAACCACCGCGAGCGGTGGTCGGTGGTGATGCCGAGTCGGAACCCGGTCGGGTTGACCTTCTGTCCCACTATCGGGTCCTCTCCTTGGCTACTGACTTCGCTTCACGCTCGCCCACCACCACGGTGATGTGGCTCGTGCGCTTGAGGATGCGGCCGGCGCGCCCCTGGGCGCGCGGCCGGAACCGCTTCATGGTGGGGCCCTCGTCAACGTAGGCCTCAAGCACGACGAGCTTGTCCTCGTCGAACCGCTGCGAGGCCTGGTCGGCCTTCACGCGAGCATTGGCAATTGCACTTTCCAACACCTTGAGGACTGTCTCCGCTGCGGCTTGCGGGGCGAACCGCAAGGTGGTGATAGCCTCCTCGGTCCCCTTACCGCGCACCACATTGACCATGCGACGCGCCTTCTGGGGCGTGAGGCGGACAAATCGCGCCTGCGCCTTGGCTTCCATCGAATCCTGCCTAACTTCTTCTCTGGGATCGCGGGCGCCGCGTCAGCGGCGGCGCGCCTTCCGGTCGTCCTTGTCATGGCCGCGGTAGGTGCGGGTCGGGGCGAATTCGCCCAGCTTGTGGCCCACCATCGACTCGGTGATAAACACCGGCACATGCTTGCGGCCGTCATGCACCGCAAACGTGTGGCCCAGGAAGTCGGGCGTGATGACCGACCGACGAGACCAGGTCTTGATGACGGCTTTGGTGCCCCTCTCGTTCTGAACATCCACCTTCTTGGCGAGGTGTTCGTCGACGAAGGGGCCCTTCTTCAGACTGCGTGGCATGTCTACAGCTCCCTATCAGCGCTTCTTGCCGCTGCGGCGGCGACGAACGATCATCTTGTCGCTGGCCTTGTTCGCATGACGCGTGCGGCCCTCCGGCTGGCCCCACGGGCTGACGGGGTTGCGACCTCCAGAGGTCTTCCCCTCGCCACCGCCGTGCGGGTGGTCCACCGGGTTCATCGCGACGCCGCGGACGGTCGGGCGCTTGCCCTTCCACCGCATACGACCGGCCTTGCCCCAGTTGATGTTCGACTGCTCGGCGTTGCCGACAGCCCCGATGGAGGCGCGGCAGCGTGCGTCGACGTTGCGGATCTCGCCGGACGGCATGCGCAGCTGCGCGAACCTGCCCTCCTTGGCGACCAGCTGGACCGACGCCCCGGCGCTCCGTGCGATCTTCGCCCCGCCACCCGGGCGCAGCTCGATCGCGTGCACCACGGTACCGACCGGGATGTTGCGCAGCGGGAGGTTGTTGCCCGGCTTGATGTCGGCCCCGACCCCGGCCTCGATGTGGTCGCCCTGCTTCAGGCGCTCGGGCGCCAGGATGTAGCGCTTCTCGCCGTCGGCGTAGTGCAGGAGCGCAATGCGCGCCGTGCGGTTGGGGTCGTACTCGATGTGCGCGACAGTCGCGGGAACGCCGTCCTTGTCGTGACGACGGAAGTCGATGACGCGGTACGCCCGCTTGTGGCCACCACCGATGTGCCGGGTCGTGATCCGGCCGGCCGAGTTGCGGCCACCGCTCTTCGGCAGCGGACGCACCAAGGACTTCTCGGGCGTGGACCGGGTGATCTCTGCGAAGTCGGCCACCGAGGAGCCGCGACGGCCCGGCGTTGTCGGCTTGTACTTGCGAATGCCCATCAGGAAGCCACCTCACCGAAGATGTCGATGGTTTGACCGGCCCGCAGCGTCACGATCGCACGCTTTGTGTCCTTGCGCTTCCCCAGGCCCCCGCGGGTGCGCCGGGTCTTGCCGGTCCGGTTGACCGTGTTGACCGCCTCGACCTTCACGCTGAAGATCGACTCGATCGCGTTCTTGATCTCGGTCTTGTTCGAGCGCGGGTCGACGATGAAGGTGTACTTCCCTTCGTCGATGAGGTTGTAGCTCTTCTCCGAGACGACCGGGGCGACGATGACGTCCCTGGGGTTCTTGGCAGCTTCGATGCTCATTCTTCCTCCTCGTTCCCGCCGAGGAATGCCTCGAGGGCGCCGGCCGTGAACACCACGTCATCGTTCACGAGGACGTCGTAGGTGTTCAGCTGGTCGACCCACAGCATGTGGACGGACGGGACGTTGCGAAGCGACATGATCGTCAGCTCGTCCGCCCGCTCGACTACCACGAGGGCAAGCCGGTTGGCGACGATGTTGTTCAGTGCTGCGAGGGCGGTCTTCGTCGAGGGCGTTTCACCCGAGATGAGCTCGCTCACGACGTGCACCCGGCCGGCGCGGGCGCGGTCCGAAAGGGCGCCCCGCAGTGCGGCGGCCTTCATCTTCTTCGGGGTCCGCTGGGAGTAGTCCCGGGGCTGCGGTCCGTGCACCACGCCACCGCCGGCAAACTGCGGCGCACGCGTGGAGCCCTGGCGGGCGCGCCCGGTGCCCTTCTGCTTGTAGGGCTTCCTGCCGCCACCGGACACCATGCCACGCGTCTTCGTGGCGTGTGTGCCCTGGCGGGCGGCCGCGAGCTGCGCCGTCACCACCTGGTGGATCAGCGGCACGTTGGTCACGACATCGAAGATCGCGGCGGGCAGGGTGGCGGTTCCGGACTTGTTGCCGGCGGCGTCGAGCACGTCGACGGTCAGTGCCTCAGCCATGATCAGGCTCCCTTCGCGGCGCTGCGGACGACGATGATGCCGCCCTTGGGGCCGGGCACGGCACCGGCGACCAACACCAGGCCGTTCTCGGCGTCGACGGCGTGGACGGTCAGGTTCTGGACGGTCTTCTGCACGTTGCCCATGTGCCCGGCCATTTTCATGCCCCGGAACACGCGCGACGGCGTCGCACAGGCGCCGATGGAGCCGGGCTTGCGGTGGTTGCGGTGCGCACCGTGGGAGGCGCCGACGCCGTGGAACCCGTGGCGCTTCATCACACCGGCGAAGCCCTTGCCCTTGGTGACGCCGACGACGTCGATGAACTGGCCGGGCTCGAACACCTCAGCGGTGAGCTCCTGGCCGAGCGTGAAGTCGCCGGCATCGGCCGTGCGGACTTCCGTGATGTGGCGGCGCGGGGTGACGCCGGCCTTCTCGAAGTGACCCTTCAGCGGCTTCGTCACCTTGCGGGGGTCGATCTCGCCGTAGGCGAGCTGCACCGCCGCATACCCGTCGGTCTCCTGGGTACGCACCTGGGTCACGATGTTGGTACCAACCTGCACGACGGTGACGGGGACGAGGCGTCCTGCCTCATCCCACACCTGGGTCATTCCGAGCTTCGTGCCGAGCAGCGCGGTGACGCGCCGGTCGGTCCCCTGCTGGGAGAGAGTGGTCATTGCTTGATTCCTCAGAGCTTGATCTCGATGTTGACGTCAGCGGGCAGGTCGAGCCTCATCAGAGAGTCAACAGCCTTGGGCGTCGGGTCGATGATGTCGATAAGCCGCTTGTGGGTGCGCATCTCGAAGTGCTCACGGCTGTCCTTGTACTTGTGCGGCGAACGAATCACGCAGTACACGTTCTTCTCCGTCGGCAGCGGCACCGGGCCCACGACCGTCGCACCAGCGCGAGTCACCGTGTCGACGATCTTGCGCGCCGAACTGTCGATGACCTCGTGATCGTAGGACTTGAGCCGGATGCGGATCTTCTGTCCCGCCATGGCGTCGTCTCCCTCTTTCGTACCGCTACAGTTCATGACCGACCCCCGCATTCGGGCGTGTCGCCTGGGGCGCACATCCGTCCGCACAGCGATTCGCATCGCCAGGATGTCGGGTTGTTTTTTCCTGACCCGGTCTGGGGCCGGGGCTTGGGTCCTGCTCCGGAATCTGCTTCCGGGCAACCGGTCCATTGTGCCAGACCGAGGGCGCATTAGGCCAATCCCGAACCCTCTCGGGTTCCGGACCTTCGGCCCGGCGGGCGAGCACTCCGTTTCAGGCGCTCTTCCGGACCGGCTGGTCAACTCTAGCAGCGCCGTCGGCCGTTGCGAAGCCGGCAGGGGCCAACCGGTTGTGAGGCTCCCCACCCCCGCCGGGAGCCGACGCCCGGGGACAGCGATGGGCCCCACTCCCGGAGGAGCGGGGCCCATCGACAGTGCGAACGGAGCCTCGGATCAGGCGAGGATCTTCGTCACGCGGCCGGAGCCGACCGTGCGGCCACCCTCGCGGATTGCGAAGCCGAGTCCCTCTTCCATGGCGATCGGCTGGATCAGCTCCACTGTCATCTCGGTGTTGTCGCCGGGCATGACCATCTCGGTGCCCTCGGGCAGCTGGATGACGCCGGTGACGTCCGTGGTGCGGAAGTAGAACTGCGGGCGATAGTTCGAATAGAACGGGTTGTGCCGTCCACCCTCGTCCTTGGCCAGGATGTAGACCTGTGCCTCGAACTTGGTGTGGGGGGTGATCGAACCCGGCTTGCAGACGACCTGGCCGCGCTCCACCTCTTCGCGCTTGATGCCGCGCAGCAGCAGGCCGACGTTCTCGCCCGCGTCAGCGGTGTCGAGCAGCTTGCGGAACATCTCGATGCCGGTGACGATGGTCTTCATCGACTTCGGCTTGATGCCGACGATCTCGACCTCGGCGTTCACCTTGAGCTGGCCGCGCTCCACACGGCCGGTAACGACGGTGCCACGACCCGTGATGGTGAAGACGTCCTCGATCGGCATGAGGAACGGCTTCTCGATGTCACGAATGGGGGTGGGTACGAAGTCGTCGACCGCGTCGAGCAGTTCCTGGATGGACTTGGTCCACTCGGGGTCACCCTCGAGGGCCTTGAGCGCGGAGACGCGCACGACCGGGGCGTTGTCGCCGTCGAAGCCCTGTGCGGACAGCAGTTCGCGAACCTCCAATTCGACGAGCTCGAGGATCTCCTCGTCGTCGACCAGGTCGGCCTTGTTCAGGGCGACGAGGAGGCAGGGAACGCCGACCTGGCGGGCGAGGAGGACGTGCTCGCGGGTCTGAGCCATGGGGCCGTCGGTGGCCGCGACCACGAGGATCGCGCCGTCCATCTGGGCCGCGCCGGTGATCATGTTCTTGATGTAGTCGGCGTGCCCGGGGGCGTCCACGTGCGCGTAGTGGCGCTTGTCCGTCTGGTACTCGACGTGGGCGATGTTGATGGTGATGCCGCGCTGCCGCTCCTCGGGCGCCTTGTCGATGGCGTCGAAGGGGGTGAAGGGGTTCAGTTCGGGGTGCTTGTCGTGCAGCACCTTTGTGATCGCTGCCGTCAGCGTCGTCTTGCCGTGGTCGACGTGACCGATCGTGCCGATGTTGACGTGCGGCTTGGTGCGCTCGAATTTGGCCTTGGCCACTTTGTGTCCTCCTGGGGACTCGGGTAGTTGTCTGTCAGCCTCTGGGCAGGTTCTCAGTGTACCTGCTGCGGGTCAAGACGGGTCCTACGGGTCGGGTGTTGGTTACTTGCTGGATTCGACCAGTGGGACTCACTCGCCCCGGGTCTTCTTGATGACTTCCTCGGCGACATTCCGGGGAGTCTCGGCGTAGCTGTCGAACTGCATGGAGTACACAGCCCGGCCCTGCGTCTTGGAACGCAGGTCTCCAACGTAGCCGAACATTTCACTGAGCGGCACGAGGGCCCGGATGACCTTGACGCCGGTGGCGTCCTCCATTGCCTGGATCATGCCGCGCCGTGAGTTGAGGTCCCCGATCACGTCACCCATGTACTCCTCGGGGGTACGCACCTCCACCTTCATGATCGGCTCCAGCAGCACCGGGTGGGCGCGCCTCGCGCCCTCCTTCAGCACCATCGAACCGGCGATCTTGAAGGCCATCTCCGAGGAATCGACCTCGTGGTAGCCGCCGTCGATCAGGGTGGCCTTGATCCCCACGAGCGGGTATCCGGCGAGTACGCCGACCTGCATGGCGTCCCGGATTCCGGCATCCACGCTCGGGATGTACTCCCTGGGCACACGCCCACCGGTGACGGCGTTCGTGAATTCGTAGAGATCGCCCTCGGTGGAGACGAGCGGCTCGAAGGTGACCTGCACCTTCGCGTACTGCCCGGAACCGCCGGTCTGCTTCTTGTGGACGTACTCGACCTTCTCCACCTTGTTGCGGATGGTCTCGCGGTAGGCCACCTGGGGCTTGCCCACGTTGGCCTCAACCTTGAACTCACGCCGCATGCGGTCCACAAGGATGTCCAGGTGCAGCTCGCCCATGCCGCCGATCACGGTCTGGCCGGTCTCGTCGTCCAGGCGGACCGAGAAGGTCGGATCCTCCTCGGCAAGCTTCTGGATGGCGGTGGAGAGCCTCTCCTGGTCGTTCTTGGTCTTCGGCTCGATGGCCACGTGGATGACCGGCTCGGGGAACGTCATGGACTCGAGCACCACCTGGTGATGCGGGTCGGCGAGCGTGTCTCCCGTCGTGACGTCCTTCAGTCCGATGAACGCGTAGATGTGCCCGGCGTGCGCGACCTCGACGGGGTTCTCCTTGTTGGAGTGCATCTGGAACATCTTCCCGATGCGCTCCTTCTTGCCCTTGGTGGAGTTGACCACCTGGGCGCCCTGGGAGACCTTGCCGGAGTACACGCGCACGTAGGTGAGCTTGCCGAAGAACGGGTGGGTGGCCACCTTGAACGCCAGCGCGGCGAACGGGTCCTTCTCGGACGGCTCGCGCACGACGATGTCCGCCTCGTGCCCGGGGACGTGCCCCTCGACGGGCGGCACATCAAGCGGAGACGGGAGGTAGTCGATCACGGCGTCCAGCACCGGCTGCACGCCCTTGTTCTTGAACGCGGAGCCGCACAGCACCGGGAAGGCATCGCCTGCCACGGTGAGCGTCCGGATTCCCAGCTTGATCTCCGCGACGGTCAGTTCCTCGCCGAGCAGGTACTTCTCGAAGAGTTCCTCGTCGGCCTCGGCCACGGCCTCGACCAGCTTGGCACGGTACTCCTCCGCCGCCAGCTGCAGGTCCGCCGGGATGGGCTCGATCGAATAGTCCTCGCCCTTCTTGACGTCACCCTTCCAGACGAGCGCCCGCATCTCGACGATGTCGACGACGCCCTCGAACGTGGACTCGGCGCCGATCGGTAGCTGGATGACCAGCGGGACCGCCTTCAGGCGGTCCTTGATGGTGCGCACCGAGTAGTAGAAGTCGGCTCCGAGTTTGTCCATCTTGTTGATGAAGCAGACGCGGGGAACGCCGTACTTGTCCGCCTGGCGCCAGACGGTCTCCGACTGGGGCTCAACACCCTCCTTGCCGTCGAAGACGGCAACGGCACCATCGAGCACGCGGAGCGAGCGCTCCACCTCGACCGTGAAGTCGACGTGGCCCGGAGTGTCAATCAGGTTGATCTGGTTGTCCTTCCAGAAACATGTGGTCGCGGCGGACGTGATCGTGATGCCGCGCTCCTGCTCCTGCTCCATCCAGTCCATCGTCGAGGCGCCGTCGTGCGTCTCGCCGATCTTGTAGTTGATACCCGTGTAGAACAGGATGCGCTCGGTGACGGTGGTCTTGCCGGCGTCGATGTGCGCCATGATCCCGATGTTGCGGACCCGGTTCAGGTCGGTCAGCACGTCAAGTGCCACGTGTGATCTCTTTTCGTGGAGTGTTCATGGGGTGGTGCGGCCACCGGGGTTGGCGCACGAAGGCCTTCGTGTACGCACCGAGGCGAGACGCGAAGGCCGTGCGGGACCTACCAGCGGTAATGCGCGAAGGCCTTGTTCGACTCAGCCATCTTGTGGGTGTCCTCGCGACGCTTGACTGCCGCACCGAGACCGTTCGAGGCGTCGAGGATCTCGTTCATGAGGCGGTCGGTCATGGTCTTCTCGCGGCGCTGCCGCGCGTAGTCCACCAGCCAGCGCATCGCGAGGGTCTGCGCACGTACCGCGCGCACCTCGACGGGGACCTGGTAGGTGGCGCCACCGACCCGGCGGGAGCGGACCTCGAGAGCCGGCCGGACGTTGTCGAGCGCACGCTTGAGGACGACGGCGGGGTCGGACTGGGTCTTCTCGCGGACCCCCTCCAGCGCGCCGTACACGATGGACTGGGCCACGGACTTCTTGCCGTCCATCAGCACGCGGTTCACGAGCTGGGTGACGACGGGCGAACCGTAGACGGGGTCGATGACGAGGGGGCGCTTCGGCGCGGGACCCTTGCGAGGCATTACTTCTTCTCCTTCTTGGCGCCGTACTGGCTCCGGGCCTGCTGGCGGCCACGCACACCCTGGGTGTCCAGGGCGCCGCGAACGATCTTGTAACGCACGCCCGGCAGGTCGCGCACACGGCCACCGCGCACGAGCACAATGGAGTGCTCCTGCAGGTTGTGGCCGACCCCGGGAATGTAGGCCGTGACCTCGATGCCGCTGGACAGGCGGACGCGCGCCACCTTGCGAAGGGCCGAGTTCGGCTTCTTCGGGGTGGTGGTGTACACGCGGGTACACACACCGCGACGCTGCGGGCTACCTTTCAGGGCCGGCGTCTTTGAGGTACCGACCTTGACGCTGCGGCCCTTCCGGACCAGCTGCTGAATCGTGGGCACTACTTCTCCGTCTCGAAATTCTCGATATTGATGGTCTTCTCTCCCGCAAGCGGGCCGGTGAGGAGATCGCTCTCCCCGGCTCGGCGCCGTCCTCCCCGTTCGCTGGCCGCGGCAGACCGTGACGCCCCAGGCAACTGCGGCTCGACACGGGCTTGCGGATCCCCGTGCGCAGGAAGCGCGCGTTCTGGGGGCACGTACAAGGAGCCCGACGCAGCGGGCACCGGCGTCCAGACTACCCGTCCCGCAAGCAGGGCGTCAAAGCACGGCGGCAACGCCCCGGGTGTCCTTCACCACGTCCTCCGTGGCCGGGCGACGCCGGCGGCCGGGATGCCTGGCACCCCGGCCGCCCGCGTCACTGGCGGCACCTAGTTCCAGCTGCTGGGGTCGATGCCGAAGCCACCGTCGTTGAAGTCGATCTCGTCGAGCAGCAGCGGGTCGGACGACGCACCAGCCCCGAAGTCGATCTCGGAGTACCCGAACCGGCCGAAGGCGCTGGCCTTGGCCTCGTCCGTGGGCTCCACGATGACGTCGCGGTAGCGGGGCAGGCCGGTCCCCGCAGGGATCAGCTTGCCGAGGATCACGTTCTCCTTGAGGCCGAACAGCGGGTCGGTGCGACCCGACATCGCCGCCTCCGTGAGGACCTTGGTGGTCTCCTGGAAGGATGCCGCCGAGAGCCACGACTCGGTCGCGAGCGACGCCTTCGTGATGCCCATCAGCTCCGGCCGGCCGGAAGCGGGGGTGCCGCCCTCGGACACGACGCGACGGTTCTCCGCCTCGTAGCGCGAGCGCTCCAGCAGTTCACCGGGCAGCAGGTTCGTGTCACCCGAGTCGAGCACGGTCACACGGCGCAGCATCTGCCGGACGATGACCTCGATGTGCTTGTCGTGGATGTCCACACCCTGCGACCGGTAGGTCTCCTGCACCTGGTCCACGAGGTGCTTCTGCACCGCGCGGGGCCCGAGGATGCGCAGCACCTTCTTGGGGTCGACCGCACCGGCCACCAACTGGGTGCCGACGGCGACATGCTCGCCGTCCGCCACCAGCAGGCGGGCACGCTTCGAGACCGGGTGGACCGAGTCCTCCGCGCCGTCGTCGTGGACGATCACGAGCCGGCGCGAACGGTCCGTGTCCTCGACCCGCAAGCGGCCGGCGCCCTCGGCGATCGGGGCCTCACCCTTGGGGGTGCGCGCCTCGAACAGCTCCTGGACGCGCGGCAGGCCCTGTGTGATGTCCTCCGCGGAGGCCGCCCCACCGGTGTGGAAGGTCCGCATCGTCAGCTGGGTACCGGGCTCGCCGATCGACTGGGCCGAGATGATGCCGACGGCCTCGCCGATGTCCACCAGCTTGCCGGTCGCGAGCGAGCGGCCGTAGCAGAGCGCGCAGGTGCCGACCTTGGACGCGCAGGTGAGCACGGAGCGCACCTTCACCTCGGTCACGCCGGCGCCGATGAGCCGCTCGATGATGACGTCACCGACGTCCTCACCCGCCGAGGCGATGACGTTGCCGCCCGCGTCCTCGACGTCGGCCGCCAGCGTGCGCGCGTACACCGAGGTCTCCACGGTGTCGGCGCGGCGCAACTTGCCCTCGCGTCCCGCCGTCGCGATCGTCATCGTCAGGCCGGCGCGGGTGCCGCAGTCCGCCTCACGGATGATGACGTCCTGCGAGACGTCGACGAGCCGGCGGGTGAGGTACCCGGAGTCCGCGGTCCGCAGTGCGGTGTCCGCGAGACCCTTGCGTGCCCCGTGGGTGGCGATGAAGTACTCGAGCACCGACAGGCCCTCGAAGTAGTTCGACTTGATGGGGCGGGGGATGATCTCGCCCTTCGGGTCCGCCACCAGTCCGCGCATCCCGGCGATCTGCCGCACCTGCATCCAGTTGCCTCGGGCGCCCGAGGTCACCATCTGGTTGACGGTGTTGCGCTCGGGGAAGTTCTCCCGCATCGCCTCAGCGACGTCATCGGTGGCGTCCGTCCAGATGTCGATGAGCTCCTTGCGGCGCTCCTCGTCCGTGATCAGGCCCATGTCGTACTGGTCCTGGATCTTCTCGGCCTTCGCCTCGTACTCCTCCAGGATGCCCGCCTTGGCCGGCGGGGCGACGACGTCGCTCATCGCGATCGTGACGCCCGACCGGGTGGCCCAGTAGAAGCCGGCCGCCTTAAGGGCGTCCAGCGACTCGGCCACGTCCACCTTCGGGTACCGTTCGGCGAGGTCGTTGACGATCACCGAGAGCGCCTTCTTGTCGACGGTCTGGTTGACGTACGGGTAGTCGATCGGCAGCGTGTCGTTGAAGAGCGTGCGTCCGAGCGTGGTCTCGAAGATCACGGCCTCGCCCTCCTCGAGCACGAGGTCGCTCTCGAGCGGCGGCACCAGGTCGGTCATCCGCACCTTGATGGTGGCGTCCTGGGCCAGCTCACCGGTGTCGTAGGCCATGATGGCCTCTGCGACCGACGAGAACATCCGCCCCTCCCCCTTCGCGCCCTCGCGGCCGGTCGTGAGGTGGTACAGGCCGATGATCATGTCCTGCGAGGGCATGGTCACGGGGCGCCCGTCCGAGGGCTTGAGGATGTTGTTGGACGACAGCATCAGGATGCGGGCCTCGGCCTGCGCCTCGGGGCTCAGCGGCAGGTGGACCGCCATCTGGTCCCCGTCGAAGTCGGCGTTGAAGGCGCCACAGACGAGCGGGTGCAGCTGGATGGCCTTGCCCTCGACGAGTTGCGGCTCGAACGCCTGGATGCCGAGGCGGTGCAGGGTCGGCGCACGGTTCAGCAGCACCGGGTGCTCGCGGATGACCTCGTCGAGGACGTCCCACACCTGGGAGCGCCCGCGCTCGACCATCCGCTTGGCGGCCTTGATGTTCTGGGCGTGGTTGAGGTCCACGAGCCGCTTCATGACGAAGGGCTTGAAGAGCTCGAGCGCCATCTGCTTGGGCAGGCCGCACTGGTGCAGCTTCAGGGTCGGGCCCACCACGATCACGGAGCGGCCGGAGTAGTCCACCCGCTTGCCCAGCAGGTTCTGCCGGAAGCGACCCTGCTTGCCCTTCAGCATGTCCGAGATCGACTTCAGCGCGCGGTTGCCGGGACCCGTGACCGGGCGTCCACGGCGGCCGTTGTCGAAGAGCGCGTCCACGGCCTCCTGCAGCATGCGCTTCTCGTTGTTCACGATGATCTCGGGCGCGCCGAGGTCCAGCAGCCGCTTGAGGCGGTTGTTGCGGTTGATGACGCGACGGTAGAGGTCGTTCAGGTCGGAGGTCGCGAAACGGCCACCGTCGAGCTGGACCATCGGCCGCAGTTCCGGCGGGATCACCGGGACGGCGTCCAGCACCATGCCCATGGGCGAGTTCCCCGTCGTGAGGAACGCGTTGACCACCTTCAGGCGCTTCAGGGCGCGCGTCTTCCGCTGCCCGGTCCCGGTGGCGATCGTCTCGCGCAACTGGGTGGACTCTGCCTCGAGGTCGAAACTCTGCAGGCGCTTCTGGATGGCAGCGGCACCCATCGAACCCGAGAAGTAGATCCCGTAGCGTGCCTTGAGCTCGCGGTAGAGCGTCTCGTCACCCTCCAGGTCCCCGACCTTCAGGCCCTTGAAGCGGTCCCAGACACGGCCCACGAACTCGAGGTCGTTGTCCGCCTTGCGGCGGATCGCGGCCATCTCGCGCTCGGCGGACTTCTTCACCTTCTCCCGGGCGTCGGCCTTGGCTCCGGCGGCCTCGAGTTCGGCGAGGTCGGCCTCCAGCTTCTGCGCGCGCGCCTCGATGTCGACGTCGCGGCGCTGCCCGATGCGGGAACGCTCGATGTCGATCTCGTTCTGGAGGGTCGGGAGGTCCTCGTGGCGGCCGTCGACGTCCACCTCGGTGACCATGTAGGCGGCGAAGTAGATGACCTTCTCGAGGTCCTTCGGCGCGAGGTTCAGCAGGTAGCCGAGCCGGGAGGGAACGCCCTTGAAGTACCAGATGTGGGTGACGGGTGCGGCGAGCTCGATGTGGCCCATGCGCTCGCGCCGGACCTTCGAGCGGGTGACCTCGACCCCGCAGCGCTCACAGATGATCCCCTTGTAGCGGACACGCTTGTACTTGCCGCAGTTGCACTCCCAGTCGCGGGTGGGCCCGAAGATCTTCTCGCAGAACAGGCCGTCCTTCTCCGGCTTGAGCGTGCGGTAGTTGATCGTCTCGGGCTTCTTGACCTCCCCATGCGACCAGGCGCGGATGTCATCCGCGCCGGCCAGGCCGATGTGGAGCTGGTCGAAGACATTGACGTCGAGCAAGGTTCCCTACTTCCTTACGACTTTCTGGCTGCCCTGGGGCAATTGGTCGTGGCAGGTGACCGGCCGTCCCCGGCCGGTCACGTCGCCACGTTTCAGATGTCCTCGACGCGGGAGGCGTCAGGACGGCGGGAGAGGTCGATGCCGAGTTCCTCGGCGGCCCGGTAGATCTCGTCGTCGTTGTCCCGGAGTTCGATGGCGTTGCCTTCGGCGTCGAGGGCCTCGACGTTCAGGCACAGCGACCGCATCTCCTTGATGAGGACCTTGAACGACTCGGGAACCCCGGGCTCCGGGACGTTCTCGCCCTTGACGATGGCCTCGTAGACCTTCACGCGTCCCGCCACGTCGTCGGACTTGATGGTCAGCAGCTCCTGGAGCGCGTAGGCGGCGCCGTACGCCTCCAGTGCCCAGACCTCCATCTCGCCGAACCGCTGCCCGCCGAACTGCGCCTTGCCGCCCAGCGGCTGCTGGGTGATCATCGAGTACGGGCCGGTGGACCGGGCGTGGATCTTGTCCTCGACCAGGTGGTGCAGCTTCAGGATGTACATGTATCCGACCGAGATCGGGTCCGGGAACGGTTCGCCGGATCGGCCGTCGACGAGCTGGGCCTTGCCCTGCGCGTTGACCATCACCTCGCCGTCACGGTTCGGCAGGGTGCACTCCAGCAACCCGGAGAGCTCGTCGGTGTGGACACCGTCGAACACGGGCGTGCCGACCCGCGAGCCCGGGGCGCCCTGGATGGCGCCGTCCGGGAGGTTCTTCACCCATTCGAGGCCCTTGGCGGCCGCTTCGGAAGCGTCCCAGCCCTGCGCGGCGATCCACCCGAGGTGGAGTTCGAGCACCTGGCCCATGTTCATGCGGCCCGGCACGCCCAGCGGGTTGAGGATGATGTCAACCGGCGTGCCATCCGGCATGAACGGCATGTCCTCCACCGGCAGGATGCGCGAGATGACGCCCTTGTTGCCGTGGCGGCCGGCCAGCTTGTCGCCGTCGGTGATCTTGCGCCGCTGCGCGATGTACACCCGCACCATCTGGTTGACACCCGGGGGCAGTTCGTCGTCGTCGTCCGCGTTGAACTCGCGGACGCCGATCACGATGCCCGACTCGCCGTGCGGCACCTTCAGCGACGTGTCGCGCACCTCGCGCGCCTTCTCGCCGAAGATCGCACGGAGCAGCCGCTCCTCGGACGTCAGCTCGGTCTCGCCCTTCGGGGTGACCTTGCCGACCAGGATGTCGCCGGACGTGACCTCGGCGCCGATGCGGATGATGCCGCGCTCGTCCAGGTTCGCCAGCACGTCGTCCGCGACGTTCGGGATGTCGCGCGTGATCTCCTCGGGGCCAAGCTTGGTCTCGCGGGCGTCGATCTCGTGTTCCTCGATGTGGATCGAGGTGAGCACGTCATCGGCCACGAGCCGCTGGGAGAGGATGATCGCATCCTCGTAGTTGTAGCCCTCCCAGGACATGAACGCGACCAGCAGGTTGCGCCCCAGCGAGAGCTCGCCCTTGTCCGTCGCCGGCCCGTCAGCCAGCACCCCGCCGAACTCGACCCGCTGGCCCTCGTCCACCAGCACGCGCTGGTTGTACGAGTTGCCCTGGTTGGAGCGCCGGAACTTCTGGATGCGGTACACCTGCGTGGAGCCGTCGTCGGCCGCCACGTGGACGGCGTCCGCGGACACCTCCGTGACGACGCCCGCCTTCGAGGCGACGACGACGTCACCGGCGTCGACGGCGGCGCGCAGCTCCATCCCGGTGCCCACGAGGGGCGCCTCGGAACGGATCAGCGGCACGGCCTGACGCTGCATGTTCGCTCCCATGAGGGCGCGGTTCGCGTCGTCGTGCTCCAGGAACGGGATCAGGGCGGTCGCGACCGACACCATCTGGCGCGCCGAGACGTCCATGTAGTCGACCTCGTCGATCGGGACGAGCGCCGGCTCGCCACCCGAACTCCGCACCAGGACGTGGTCCTCGGTGAAGTTGCCGTCCTCGTCAACCAGTGCGGAGGCCTGGGCGATGATGTGGCGGTCCTCGTCGTCGGCGGTCAGGAACACGACGTCGTCGGTCACGACCCCGTCGACCACCTTGCGGTACGGCGTCTCCACGAACCCGAACGGGTTGATGCGGGCGTAGGTGGCCAAGGAGCCGATCAGGCCGATGTTCGGGCCTTCAGGGGTTTCGATGGGACACATGCGGCCGTAGTGCGACGGGTGGACGTCGCGGACCTCCATGCCGGCGCGGTCGCGCGACAGGCCACCGGGGCCGAGGGCCGAGAGGCGGCGCTTGTGGGTCAGGCCCGCGAGCGGGTTGTTCTGGTCCATGAACTGCGAGAGCTGGGACGTCCCGAAGAACTCGCGAATCGAGGCGACCACGGGCCGGATGTTGATGAGCGTCGTGGGCGTGATCGCCTCGACGTCCTGCGTGGTCATGCGTTCGCGAACCACCCGCTCCATCCGGGACAGTCCGGTGCGGACCTGGTTCTGGATGAGCTCGCCGACGGCGCGGATCCGGCGGTTGCCGAAGTGGTCGATGTCGTCGGTCTCGACGCGCAGTTCCACGTCCTCGCCGTTGCGGCGCCCGGGCATCGTGGTCGCACCCTTGTGCAGCGCACAGATGTACTTGATCGCCGCCACGATATCGTCGAGCCGCAGCACGGACGCGGATAGTTCCGCCTCGAGGCCGAGCTTCTTGTTGATCTTGTAGCGGCCGACCTTGGCCAGGTCGTAGCGCTTGTCGTTGAAGTAGTAGTTCTCCAGCAGGTTCTTGCCGGCCTCGACCGTGGGCGGCTCGCCCGGGCGCACCTTCTTGTAGATGTCGACCAGGGCCTCCTCCTGGGTCTTGACCGTGTCCTTCTCGAGGGTCTCGAGCACCACCGGATACTCGGCGAACTCGGAGGCGATCTCGGACTCGGTCATTCCGAGCGCCCGCAGGAAGTGCGTGATGGACTGCTTGCGCTTGCGGTCGATGCGCACGCCGACGGAGTCGCGCTTGTCGATCTCGAACTCGAGCCACGCACCGCGGGAGGGGATCACCTTCGTGGTGAAGATGTCCTTGTCGGAGGTCTTGTCGATCAGGCGCTCGAAGTAGACGCCGGGAGAACGCACGAGCTGCGAGACGACCACGCGCTCGGTGCCGTTGATGATGAAGGTGCCGCGCTCGGTCATGAGCGGGAAGTCGCCCATGAACACGGTCTGCGACTTGATCTCACCGGTGTTGTAGTTGGAGAACTCCGCCGTCACGAACAGTGGCGCGGAGTAGGTGAAGTCCTTCTCCTTGCACTCGTCCGAGGTGTACTTCGGGGGCTCGAAGCGGTGGTCGCGGAACGACAGCGACATGGTGCCGCCGAAGTCCTCGATCGGCGAGATCTCCTCGAATATCTCCTCGAGTCCCGAGGTGGCGGGCACGTTGCGGTCCCCGGTGGCCAGGGCCTCCTCGACGCGGGTGCGCCAAGCCTCGTTCCCCAGCAGCCAGTCGAAGCTGTCGGTTTGGAGTCCGAGCAGGTCAGGCGCCTGCAGTGGCTCACGGATCTTGGCGAACGATACGCGGCCGGTTGCCGCTTCATTGACATTGGCTGAAGAAGGGGTGCGCGAGGCAGCCAAAGGGTGTCCTTCCCTGCGATTGTGTGTGCACACTGCTCTGGACACACCTCACCCATGGTGGGCAAAGGGGGTGCAGTCAGCGCAAATCGCCAGTCTAATTGAACGCACGATCCAAGTCCAACTGGCGCGGATCGTACCAACGAGGCCCGCACGGGTCGTGCGGGCCTCGCCGAGATGCTGCGGGAGCAGCGAGTTACTTCAGGACGACGGTTGCGCCGGCGCCTTCGAGAACTGCCTTGGCCTTCTCGGCCGCCTCCTTGTTGACGCCCTCGAGGACGGCCTTCGGGGCGGAGTCGACGAGGTCCTTGGCCTCCTTCAGGCCGAGGGAGGTCAGGGTCCGCACCTCCTTGATGACCTGGATCTTCTTGTCGCCGATCGCGTCGAGGATGACGTCGAAGGAGTCCTTCTCCTCGACCTCTTCCTCGGCGGCGGCGGCCGGGCCGGCAACTGCGACCGCCGCGGGGGCGGCAGCGGTGACCTCGAAGGTCTCCTCGAACTTCTTCACGAACTCGGAGAGTTCGATGAGGGAGAGCTCCTTGAAAGCCTCGATGAGCTCGTCGGTGGTGAGCTTCGCCATGGTGGCATTCCTTCCTGTGGGTCTGCTACGCGAGTAGCACTGTGTTTGTGTCGCGGCCGGTCAGGCCTCGGCAGCCTGCTTCTCGCGCAGGGCTTCGATGGTGCGCACGGCCTTCGAGGCGGGCGCAGTGAAGACGTAGGCAGCCTGGAACAGGGAGGCCTTGAGGACCCCGGCAGTCTTGGCAAGCAGAACGTCACGGGACTCGAGCTCGGCAAGCTTGAGGACGTCGTCGGCCGAGAGTGCCCTGCCTTCGAGGACGCCACCCTTGATGACGAGCTGAGGATTCGCCTTGGCGAAGTCCTTGAGCGTCTTGGCCGCCACCGGCGGCTCACCGCTGACGAAGGTCAGGGCGATCGGGCCAACGAGCAGCTCGGTGATCCCACCGACGCCTGCCTCCTTGGCCGCGATGGACGCAAGAGTGTTCTTCGCCACGGCGTAGGTTGCGGTTCCGCTGAGCGAACGGCGCAGCTCCTTGAGCTTGCTGACGCTCAGGCCGCGGTACTCGGTCAGCAGGACAGCGGACGACTCGCGGAACAGGTCCGTGAGTTCGGCAACCGCGGCTGCCTTGTCGGGCCTCGCCATGGCCTCTCCTTCCGTTGGGTCGCGCTGGTCAAGGGTCCGTACAATGGAAAAGCCCCGGCGCAAGCGCACGGGGCCATGAGGGCTACGTTCACCTGCGCGGGTTCCGATGACGGACTTTGCCCCACCGAAGTGGGAGACCAGCGGTCTTGGGCAAGCTCCACCATACCCGGCCGCTCCCCACCGCGGCAAACCGCACGTCCCGGCCGGGACCCACCCGGGCGGTGTCCATTCTCACACCGGACAGGCGGATGGCCCGGACCCCGCGGGGACCGGGCCATCGAGCCGGGCGATCAGGAAGCGGCTTCCTCACTCAGGAGGTTGCGCGTCTTCGTGGGGTCTACCGGGATGCCCGGGCCCATCGTGGTGGACATGGTGGCCTTGAGGACGTAGCGGCCCTTCGAGGTGGCCGGCTTGTGCCGCAGGATCTCGTCCTGCGCCGCCGCGTAGTTCTCCACCAGCTTCTTGTCGTCGAACGACGTCTTGCCGATGATGAACGCCAGGTTCCCGTGGCGGTCCACGCGGAACTCGATGCGACCGCCCTTGATGTCGGTCACGGCCTTCGCCACGTCCATCGTCACCGTGCCGGTCTTGGGGTTCGGCATGAGGCCGCGCGGACCGAGCACGCGGCCGAGGCGGCCGACCTTGCCCATGAGGTCCGGGGTGGCCACTGCGGCGTCGAAGTCGGTGTACCCCGCGGCCACCTTCTCGATCAGTTCGTCGCCGCCGACCTCGTCGGCACCGGCGTCGAGAGCCTGCTGCGCACGCTCACCGACGGCGAAGACCACGACCCGAGCGGTCTTGCCGGTTCCGTGGGGCAGTGAGACGGTGCCACGCACCATCTGGTCCGCCTTGCGGGGGTCGACGCCGAGACGGTACATGACCTCGACGGTGGAGTCGAACTTCGTGATGGACGTCCCCTTGGCCAGGCGCACGGCCTGGAGCGGGGTGTACAGGACTCCGGCGTGGATCTTCTCCGCCGACTTCCGATATGCCTTGCTGCGCGTTGTCATCTGCTTCTCCTTTGCAGTCGTGGTGTGGGTCCGCGCGGACCCTGCCACTGTGACCTGATGGTCGGTTGTGTCAGTCCTCGACGGTGACGCCCATGGAACGGGCGGTGCCGGCGATGATCCTGGCGGCGGCCTCGACGTCGTTCGCGTTGAGGTCCACGAGCTTGGTCCGGGCGATCTCGCGCACCTGGTCGCGAGTCAGGCGTGCGACCTTCGTGGTGTGCGGGGTCGCCGAGCCCTTGGTGACGCCGGCGGCGGCCTTGATGAGCTCCGCGGCGGGCGGCGTCTTCAGGACGAAGGTGAAGGAACGGTCCTCGTAGACCGTGATCTCCACCGGGACGACGCTGCCGCGCTGCGACTCGGTGGCCGCGTTGTACGCCTTGCAGAACTCCATGATGTTGACGCCGTGCTGGCCGAGCGCGGGGCCGATCGGCGGCGCCGGGGTTGCGACACCCGCCTTGATCTGGAGCTTGATCAGGCCGGTGATCTTCTTCTTCTTGGGAGGCATTTCGGGTCCTTACCTTGTGTGTGCCGAGTGCGGGTGACCGGTCGGCTGCTCAGATCTTCGCGACCTGAGAGAACGAGAGCTCGACCGGGGTCTCCCGGCCGAAGATCGAGACGAGCACCTTCAGCTTCTGGTTCTCGGCACTGATCTCGGAGATGGTGGCGGGCAACGTCTCGAACGGGCCGTCGGTCACCGTGACCGACTCACCGATCACGAAGTCGACCAGGATCGCGCCGGCGGCCCTGCCCCCACCGGCCGTGGACTTCGACGGTGCGAGGGCGGGCGCCTTCGTCCTGGCGGGCGCCAGCATCGAGAATACCTCGTCCTCGCTGAGCGGTATCGGGTCGTGCGAGTTGCCGACGAACCCGGTGACCCCGGGAGTGTGCCGGACGGCGCCCCACGAGTCGTTGTTCATCTCCATGCGCACGAGGACGTATGACGGGATCCGGACGCGCGTCACAAGCTTTCGCTGCGCGTTCTTCACCTCCACGACCTCCTCCATGGGCACCTCCACCTGGAAGATGTAGTCCTCCATGTTGAGGGTCTGGATGCGGAACTCAAGGTTCTGCTTCACCCGCTTCTCATAGCCGGCGTAGGAGTGGACCACGTACCACCTGCCGGGCAGCGAGCGAAGTTCGGCGCGGAAGGCCTCGGCCGGGTCAAGCTCCTCGGCGACGACGTCCTCGGCCTCGACGACGGGCTCGGCGACGGCGTCGTCGGTCACCTCGGGAACGTCGGTACCGGCGGGCGCCGCCACGTCAGCGGCCTCCCCGGAAACGGCGGGAACGACGTCTCCGGCGGGCACCACGACGGCGTCCACGGACCCCTTGGGGGCAGTGGAGTCGGAGAAGAGGTTCTTGAGATCATCAGGCAAGGAGTGACCCGCTTTCTGTCCGGGAGCGTCAGCTTCCGAGAATGAACAACACGATTTTTCCGAACAGGAAATCGATGACGCCCGTGAAGGCCATGATGGCCAGCACGAACACGATCACCACGAGGAAGAAGGTCCACAGTTCGGTACGCGACGGGCGCACGACCTTCTTGAGTTCCGCAATGATCTGGCGCACGAACAGGGCAAGGCGCGCGAAGATGCCCCGCTTCCTGGCGGGGATGGGCGGCGCCTTGCGGGCAGCCCCTGATGCGCTCTCGCTCACGAATTCTTTCCTCGGTGTTCGGTCGGGATCGGGGCGCCGCCGGCCACGGACGCGGCCTGACGGTGCTGCCATCCGCAGCACCGCTACACCCTGCAGGGCAGGAGGGACTCGAACCCACAACCGCCGGTTTTGGAGACCGGTGCGCTGCCAATTGCGCCACTGCCCTAGATGTTATGCGCTCGAGGGCGCACAACACTCGACCGATCTTACCCCACGACAGGGTGCGATCGATTCTGGCGTCTGTCCGGCCACCGCGATGAGTGCAAGGCCACACGAAGTACGCGTTCATCTGGCGGCTTGCGCCCCGATGCCGCACCGATTCTGCCAAGATCGTACCGTGAACACAACAGCCAAGCCCAGAGTGTCCGCCCGACTTTCCGCCATCGCGGAGTCCGCCACCCTGGCGGTCGACGCCAAGGCGAAGGCCCTGAAGGCGCAGGGCCGCCCCGTGATCGGGTTCGGCGCCGGCGAGCCGGACTTCGCCACGCCGGACTACATCGTCGAGGCTGCCATCGCCGCCGCCAAGGACCCGGTCAACCACCGCTACTCCCCCACGCAGGGCCTGCCGGTGCTGCGGGAGGCGATCGCGGCCAAGACGTTGCGTGACGGCGGCTACGACGTGAAGGCGGCCAATGTGCTGGTCACGAACGGTGGGAAGCAGGCCGTGTACCAGGGGTTCGCGGCGGTCATCGACCCGGGGGACGAGGTGCTCCTGCCCGCGCCCTACTGGACCACCTACCCCGAAGCCATCCGGCTCGCCGGCGGCGTGCCGGTGGAGGTCTTCGCCGGCCCCGAGCAGGGATACCTCGTGACGGTGGAGCAGCTCGAGGCCGCCACCACCCCCCGCACCAAGGCGCTCCTCATCTGCAGCCCGTCCAACCCGACGGGCGCGGTCTACTCCCCTGAGGCCCTCGAGGAGATCGGCCGGTGGGCTCTGGCCCGGGGCATCTGGGTCCTCACCGACGAGATCTACGAGCACCTGGTGTACGACGACGCCCCCTCCGCGGCGATCCTGAAGGTGGTCCCGGAGCTGGTGGACACCACGATCGTGCTGAACGGCGTCGCGAAGACGTACGCGATGACGGGCTGGCGGGTGGGCTGGATGACCGGCCCCACCGACGTCATCAAGGCCGCAACCAACCTCCAGTCCCACCTGACGTCCAACGTCTGCAACGTGGCCCAGCGCGCGGCCCTCGCGGCCGTGAGCGGCGACCTCTCGGCCGTCGAGATGATGCGCACCGCGTTCGACCGGCGCCGCAGGACGATGGTGGAGATGCTCGGCGCGATCGACGGCGTCGAGGTGCCCATCCCCAAGGGCGCCTTCTATGCGTACCCGGCGGTCCACGGCGTGCTCGGGCGCGAGATCCGGGGTGTCGTCCCCACGACGTCGGCCGAGCTGGCGGCACTCATCCTCGACGCCGTCGAGGTGGCCGTGGTGCCGGGCGAGGCGTTCGGCCCATCCGGGTTCCTGCGCCTGAGCTACGCGCTCTCGGACGAGGAACTCGTGGAGGGCGTCGGCCGCATGCAGGAGTTGCTGGCCTGAGCACCGGCGGGCAGGAGGCCCACATGAAGTCCCCGATCATCGCGGCGGCAGCGGCCCTCGCGCTCCTGCTCGCCGGGTGCACCCCGGACGGCGACGGCGAGCCCACCGCCACGCCGACCGCCACCACTGCGGCGCCGAGCGAGAGCCCGAGCGAGAGCCCCAGCGGCGGCGAGACCACCGCTGCCCCGACTCCCCTCCCCTCGGCGAGCGAGACCACCGCTGCCCCGGCCCCGGAGACCCAGGAGCCCGGTGACGGCGTCAGCTACTCAACCGCGGCCCAGAGCGATCCCACGTTCAAGGAGGGCGGCGGGGAGCTCCTCCCGGTGGGCGTAAGGGTTGGCAGCCACCCCGGCTTCGAGCGGGTCGTGTTCGACTTCGAGGGTGCGGGGACCCCGGGTTGGCGGGTCCAGTACGTCGACGAGGCGATCGGTGACCCGAGCGGCCTGACGATCGCCGTGGACGGCGACGCCACCCTGGAGGTCGTCGCCACGGGGATGCGCTACCCCGAGGAGTCCGAGTACGACACGGTCATCGGCTCCGGCGCTGTCGATGTCCGGACGGACGGGGTGGCGGAGGTCCACGTCAACAGCCTCTTCGAGGGCCACCTGCAGGCGTTCATCGGCCTGGACTCGCAGCGGCCGTTCCGGGTGTTCACGCTCACCGGCCCGAGCCGGCTCGTCATCGACATCCAGGGGGGCTGAGGCTCACAGCGCCCGCTGCAGCCACCGCTCGGCCTCGTCGGCGCGCGCCAGCGCGTCCGCCCGCCATGCCTCCCCCTCGGGGCGCCTGGCTCCGGCCACGAGGGAGAGCGCCACGGCGGCGCACCGCGCGGCGAGCGAGCGCGCGTCCACGAGTTCCGTACCGCGTCGCCACCACTCCTCGACGATCGCCGGGACGTGCGGGTAGACAGCCGGGGCGAGGTGTGGCAGCACGCTGACATGGCCCAGCAGGCAGGCGATGTCGTCAACGCGGTGACCCGGCCCCACGGAGTCCACGTCGAGGATCGCGCTGACCTCGAGGGGACCCGCGAGGAAGATGTTCGCCTCGTAGTAGTCGCCGTGCGTCGGCACCAGCGGTCCCGGGTCCGTGGTGGCGGTCGCGTGGACCACCGCGCGGGCGATCCCGGTCGCTTGGCCCGCACGCTCGGGGAGGGCCGTGGCCGCGGCGTGCGCGTAGTGGTCCACCCTGTCCGACCAGCTCGGATGGGGCCGCAGGTCCATGACGCCGGCCGGCAGGCCGTCGAGGACACCTACCACGGCGTCAAAGGTGGCGACCGGCGCGGCGAGGCCGGCCGCCAGGAAGTTCGCCATGGGCGCACCCGTGGCCACCGACAGCAGCACCAGGCCGTCGTCGTCGAAGTGGAGGACTCGCGGGGACGGCACCCCGGCGGCGGTCAGCACCTCGTGCCTGCGGACGATCTCCTCGGTTGCCCGCGGCCGGACCACCTTGACGAACGCCGTGGTGGCCTCGCCATCCATGAGCCGCAGGACGCAGCGCCGGGTGGGGCGGTAGGTCACCATCTGCGGGGTGACCGGCCGCCCGGCCAGGCCGCTCATTGCCGTGGCGTCGCACGCGCGCGGCAGGGCCGGCAGCTCGGGGTCGTGGGGATGCCGCCACACATGCACGGTCACCCCGCCCCCCGGCTGCTCGAGGCGGACGAGGCCAGGAGTGTCGTGCCGGGACAGGCGCGACGTCGTCGCGCACACGTACTGCGATGTGGTTGCACCGCCGGCGGTTCGCACGGCCAGGGAGTAGCCCACGGACACGCCCGCTCCGGGCCGGTGGTGGAGCGAGTGCACCGACCAACTGGAGATGGTGGCGCCCTCGGTGCCGAGGGCCGCGACGAGGAGTCCCTCTGCCTCAGGGCCGGTCAGCAGCTCCACCTGCTCCGGCTCGCTCATCGGCTCCATGGTCATAGTTCACCACGACTTCCCACGGAGCACGGCCCGCACCGATCTGGGGCAGGATGGACACGATGCGCGATCTCACCAGCCTCCCCAAGGCGCACCTCCACCTGCACTTCACGGGATCGTTGCGCGTGCCGTCGCTGGTGGACATGGCCAGGGCGCGTGGGGTGACGCTCCCGGGGACACTCACGGACGCCGACCCGCTCCGGGTGCCCGCGGACCAGCGCGGCTGGTTCCGTTTCCAGCGCCAGTACGACGCCGCCCGCGCCGTGGTGCGGGGTGAGGTCGCGATCCGGCGGGTGGTGCGCGAGGCCGCGATCGACGACGCCGCGGAGGGTTCCCGCCGCCTCGAGTTGCAGGTGGAGCCGAGTTCCTACGCGCACGACGTCGGCGGCCTCACGCCCGCCCTCGAGATCATCCTGGACGAAGCACGCCTCGCGAGCCGGGACACCGGTGTGGAGGTGGGCATCATCGTGGCAGGATCGCGGATCCGCCACCCCCTTGACGCGCGCACGCTCGCGCGCCTGGCCGCCCGCCACGCCGGCGACGGGCCGGGCGACGTCGTCGGCTTCGGGCTGTCCAATGACGAGCGCCGGGGCAACACGGCCGACTGGTCGGGCGCGTTCGCCATCGCGCGGCGCTCGGGACTCCCGGGGGTGCCACACGGTGGCGAGCTGCTGGGTCCAGAGCACGTGCGCGACGTCGTCGCGCACCTGACTCCGGCGCGGCTCGGTCACGGCGTGCGCATCAGCGAGGACCCCGCGCTCATGGACCTGATCGCTGCCGACGGGATCGCGCTCGAGGTGTGCCCCGCCTCGAACGTCTCGCTCGGCGTGTACCGTGGGCTAGCGGAGGTGCCGCTGCGCCGTCTCTTCGATGCGGGCCTGCGCATCGCGCTCGGTGCGGACGACCCCCTGCTCTTCCACTCCCGGCTCGTCGACCAGTACGAGGCGGCGCGCGGCCAGGGGTTCTCCGACGGCGAGCTCGCCACTCTGGCGAAATACTCGATCGACGCCTCATTCGCGCCGGAGAATTCGAAGAGGGCCATGCGCGCCGACGTGGACGCCTGGCTCGCGGGAGGGGACCAATGGTGATCGACTGGCGGGTGCTGCGTGGCCCGCGGTTGGAGACACGCCCGATCTGGCAGCGGGACGACCCGTTGTCGCATGTGGCCAGCACCGTCGTGCTGACAGCGGGCGGGAACTGGGTGCGGGTCCACTACCTTCCCGGCCCGCACGGCGTGCCCACACCGTTCGGGCACAATTCGCAGGACCCCGACTTCGTCCTCGTCCACGGCATCGGGGTCTCATCCCGGTACTTCCTGCCGCTCGCCGAGAAGTTGTCCCGGATCGGGGACGTCTACCTCATGGACCTTCCGGGCTTCGCCTCACTCCCCCGCCCTCGTACGCCGCTGACCATCCAGGACTTCGCGATGTCCCTCGACGGCATCGTGGGGTCGCTGCACCTCGAGAACCCGATCTTCGTCGGGCACTCCATGGGTGCGCAGGTCGTCACCGAACTGCTCGTGCTCGGCAAGCAGGCGTCGAAGATCGTGCATGAGGCCGGGGCGGTCCTCGTGGGCCCGCCTGTCAACGCCGCCGAGCGCAGGCTGCGGACCCAGCTCGTCCGCTTCGCCCAGTCCTCCCGGCACGAGTCCAACGAGGTCCGCCGGCTCGCCACCAACGCCTACCTCGCGTGCGGTGTCGACTGGTTCGCGACGGTGGTGCCGTCGATGATGGCCTACCCGATCGAGGAGCGGATCCGGCTGCTGCCCTGCCCTGTGACGTTCCTGCGCGGCGAGTACGACGAGGTGGCGCCCCAGGCGTGGATCGACTTCCTGGGCAGGGAGGCCGGGGCGGACGTGGACGACGAGCGGGCCGGGAGCTGCACCCACGTCACCGTCCACGGCGCCGCGCACTCCGTGATCTACGACCACGACGAGGACGTCTACAACGCCGTCATGCACCTGCTGGAGCACCATGCGCCCACGTGAGTGGGTGGCCGTCGGCGTGGATGGCCGGCGCAACGCCCGTAACTGGGCGGCCGACTACTTGTACTGCGGCACCCAACTCGCCGGCGGTGTCGTTTCCTTCGTGATCCGCGAGGACCCGGCGCACTGGCGCGGCGTTGACGGGGACCGGTTGCCGGTGGTGCTGCTCCCCGGCATCTACGAGACGTGGCGGATGATGCGCCCCCTCGCCCACGCGCTCCGGGAGGCCGGGCACCCCGTGTGGGTGGTAAGGGCGGTGAAGCTCAACTCGCGCTCCGTGATCGCCGAGACCCGGGCGGTGGTTGACTTCGTCAGGCACTATCCCGAGCTGGAGGAGTTCGCGATCGTGGCGCACTCGAAGGGCGGGCTCGTGGGCAAGTCGGTGATGCTGGTCCCCGACATCGGGGAGCGGGTGCGCGTCATGGTGACCGTGGCGACGCCGTTCGCCGGCTCGTCCTTCGCAGCGCTGGCGGTCCCGGGACTCGGGATCCGCTCACTGCGCCCACAAGCGGGGCACCTCGGGTTGCTGGCGGCGAACGCCCACGTCAACAGCCGGATCGTCTCCCTGATCCCACGGTGGGACCCCCACATCCCCGACAGCTGCGAGGTCGCGGGGGGCACCAATGTGCACCTCGCCGAGACCGGCCACTTCGCGCCGCTGGGCTCGCCCGAGGTACACCGCCTGGTGGTCCGGGCCCTCGACGACGCCGCCCGAGCCGCCGCCGACGACGGCGGACGCACGGGCGGGGCGCCCGTCCCTCAGTAGCCGGGGCGGGGCGGCGGTGAGCCGGCGCGCTGGTGGGCGCTCCCGCCGAGCCGGTCGCCCTCGGACAGGACGGTGTGGACCGCGGTGTAGCCCGGCGGTACTGCGCCCACGGGGACGATCTCCTTGCCGAAGGGGAAGAGGCTGATCGGGATCAGCTTGATGTTGGCGATGGCGAGCGGGATGCCGATGATCGTCACGGCCTGCGCCGCCGCCGTGCTCACGTGGCCCACCACGATCGGGATGCCGGCGATCAGCAGCCAGATGATGTTCCCGACCACCGAGCCGGCGCCGGCGTCCGGCCTCGCCACGACGGTGCGGCCGAAGGGCCACAGGGCGTAGTTGGCCAGCCGGAACGACGCGACCCCGAACGGGATGGTGACGATGAAGATGCAGGCGAGCACCCCCAGGGCGAAGTACCCGAGGGCGAGCCAGAGGCCCCCGAAGACGAGCCAGATGATGTTGAGGATGAGGCGCATTGGTGTGTCGTTCTCCCGTTGTTGTTGTGCCACCAGTTCAACGTGCGGACGGGTCGCGGTGTTCCCGCATTGAATGAATCACGCACTTGACACAATGGGCTGGACAGTGCATTGTGTTAGTACATTGATTCATTCAACGGGAGTGGTGCCGATCATGGGACTCAGCAAGATGGTTCTCGTCGTCATCATCATCGCGCTCCTCGCGTCCATGGTGGTGTTCTCACTCCGGGCGAAGCGGGTGGTGCCGACCGAGTTGGCGATGAGCCGCTCGCTGCGCAGGATGAACAACACCACAGTGGTCGCCACACTGGCCGGCCTCGTGTTCGCGTCCTGGGCGTGGTTCACCTTCCCTACCGCGTACGTCAACGCCACCTCCGTGCCCGGCCTGCTCGCCGCCCTCGGCCCCGCGCTGGCCGGGCTCGTCTACCTCGGCGTGACCGCCGCGAGCGAAGGTACCTGGCGGCTTCCGTCCGGGGACCAGCGCGCGGCCTTCCTGGCGCGGCGGCCGCTCTTCTCCCGTGCCTTCCCGTGGGCGACCCGCGCCCTGTGGGTCTGGGCAGGCCTGCTCACGGTTCTCCTCGTCACGTTCGGGCTGATCGCGGAGCCCGACGGGCGCTCGCTCCGCAACGCCCCCGATGTCGGCAGTTGCCTCGCCGACGGCGTCCCGGTCCCGTGCGGCGGCGGGGCCTCCGGTCCCTTCCCCGGCTGGCCCTACGGCGTCCCGGTGCTCGTTGCCGCGCTCCTCGTGGTCGCCGCCACCCTTGCCGTCCTCCACCTCGTGGCCCGCCGCCCGGCCGTGTGGGGCACCTCCGCCACGGACGACGAGTTGCTCCGCGCGATCTCCGCCACCCGCGTGGTGCGCGGCGCCCAGTTGTCGCTCGGCACCAGCCTCGCCGGGATCACGTTCTTCGCCGGCGCAACCGCCTCCAATGCGGGGTGGTGGTGGGGATGGGTCGCCATCATCCTTGCGGTGACCGTGCTGGGCGCCTCGTTCGGTGTCGCGATGCGGCGCGTGAACCCGTGAGTGCCGCGATCCTCATCGATGTCACCTCCGGGGTGCCGCCCTACGAGCAGATCCGCACGCAGGTCGCCTCCCTCATCGCGACGGGAGCGCTGTCCGCGGGCACGCGGCTCCCCACGGTCCGCGACCTCGCGGCGGACCTAGGGGTCGCCGTCGGCACCGTCGTGCGGGCCTACCGCGAGCTCGAGGCGGCCGGCCAGGTGGTCTCCCGGCGCCGCACCGGCACCGTCGTGGCCCCCGGCGGCACCCTCGGCAACGCCCCCGTCCAGGCCGCCGTCGACGCGCTCGTGACCGCCGCCCGCCGCAGCGGCGTGTCCGACGACGACGTCCTCGCCCTCGTCCGCGGCGCCCTCATGGGTGGCGGCGCGCCTTCCTAGAGGATGACGGGCTCCGGCACCAGGTCGATGCCGAACGCGGAGCGCACCCCGGCCCGCACCTCGGCGGCCAGCGCGTGGATGTCCGCCGACGTGGCCCCACCCCGGTTGGTCAGGGCCAGGGCGTGTTTCGTGGACAGCGCGGCCCGGCCCGGGAGCCCGTGGCCCTTCTCGAAGCCGGCACGCGAGATCAGCCACGCGGCCGAGGTCTTCACGAGACCCTCGACGACCACGGGGGCACCGCCGATCTGGTGGATCGCCGTGTGGTCCGCCACCGGGAACCGCGGCGCGCCATCGGGAAGTGCCCCGGCCTGCTCGCTGGTGAGGATGGGGTTGGTGAAGAACGAGCCGGCGGACCAGGTGTCATGGTCCTCCGGGTCCAGCACCATCCCCTTGGAGCGGCGCAGCTCGATTACGGCCTCGCGCACCTCGCGGCTCGGGGCGCGTTCGCCCGGCTCCACGCCGAGGGTGCGGGCGAGTTCCGCGTAACGGATCGGTGCGGACAGGCTGGCGAGGCGCAACTGGAAGCTGACCTCCAGGACCACCCAGCGGCCCGTCGGTCCCCAGAGCCGCCCGCCACCAACTCCCGTGTCGCGCAACGAGCGCTTGAGGAGGGAATCGCGGTAGCCCAGCCGAAGCTCCCCCAGCGAGAACATACGGGGACGGCGTTCGAGGCGGTCCCACACCCGCACCGACGAGATGGTCTCCGCCACCTCCTGCCCGTAGGCCCCCACGTTCTGGACCGGGGTGGCGCCCGTGGTGCCCGGGATGCCGGACAGCGCCTCGATGCCCATCCACTCCTCCTCCACCGCGCGGGCGACCACGTCGTCCCACGGGTGGCCGGCGGGGACGTCCATGGACGCTCCCGCGCAGGTTGAGAAGGATTCCGCCCGGATGCCCCGGCGCATGTCACGCACCACGGTGCCGGGGAACGGGTCGTCCGACGCGAGCAGGTTCGAGCCGCCGCCCAGGACGAGGAGGGGGGCGCCGTCGTGGTCCGCGGCAGCCACCGTCGCGATCAACTCCTCCTCGGAGTGGGCCTCGACGTAATGGGCGATCTCCCCGCCGACACGGAAGGTGGTCAGGTCCGCGAACATGGGTGACGGCCCCGCGGGACCGGGGTGGGCAAGGGCCTCCACGCGGCGGACCGCGGGTCCATCCGCGGGCTCGGGCTCCACACAGCTCAGGCTCATGCGGGAAGACTACCCCTCCATCGCCGTCGGGACGGGGCGCGCGGCGAGGGGGCGGGTGGCGGGGATCAGGGTCAGGGAGACCACGAGGGGCAGCACCACGAACAGCAGCGCACCCCGGTAGCCGAACTGCTCGGCGAGGAGCCCGATCAGCGGCGGGCCGGCCATGAAGGCGGTGTAGCCGATGGTGGACACCACGGAGAGGCGTGCGGCGGCGCGGGCCGGCTCGTCCGACGCGGCGGACATGCCCACCGGGAATCCGATGGCGGCACCGAGCCCCCACAGCGCCACGCCGGCCAGTGCGAGGGGCAGGAAGGGTGCGAGGGCGAAGAGGAGCAGCCCGACGACGGCGAGGACGGTGCAGAGCCGCAGGATCGTCACACGGCCGTATCGTTCCAGCAGCCCGGTGCCGAGGAGGCGCATGAGCGTCATGAAGGTGACGAAGAGCGCGAAGGCGAGGGCGCCGACCGAGTTCGGCTGGTCGAAGCCGTCCACCACGGCGAGCGCCACCCAGTCGTTTGGCGGAACCCTCGGTCAGTCCGGCGGCGAGCACCACCACGCCCACGAGGAGCGTCCGGGGCTCGCGCCACACCGCGAAGGAGGAGGGCTTGGCATGGGGGTGCTCGTGCACCTCGGGCGGGTCCGTGATGAACCACCGCACGCAGTACGCCGCGGCGCCCGCGGCGAGGACCATCACCACCGGGATGTGTATCTGGAGCGGCACTCCCAGGCGGGCCGTCGCCGCCCCGAGGAGTGCCCCAGCCACCGTGCCGAAGGAGAACCCGGCGTGGAAGCGCGGCATGATGGCTCGCCCGACCGCGCGTTCCACCACGGTGCCCTCAAGGTTCATCGCCACGTCCCAGCCCGCGACCGCCGCGAACGCGACGAACAGCGCGAGCGCCACCCGGCGGGCTGCCCGGCAGTGACCAGCGCCGCGGCCACGGACAGGAAGGCGGCAGTGAGAGAAGCGGCAGCCATGACCGTGCGGCGGATGCCGATGCGCTCGATCACCCAGCCGCTCAGCGGGAGGGCCAGGGTGGACCCGATCGACCCCATGAACAGGATGAGGCCCACCTGGGCCGGCCGCAGCGCGAGTTCGTCCCGGACGGCCGGGAGGCGCGCGATCCACGTCGACAGCCCGAAGCCGTTGAGGGCGAACACCGCGAACGTGGCCCAGGCGGCCTTCGAGGCGGTGTCCGGGTTGGGGAGGGGCGCCTACCGCACCGGGAGCAGCGGCGCGTGCGCCACGGCGATGAGCGCCTGCGCCTTGGCGAGCACGCCCCTTCCGTTGCACGTGACGCCGAGGTCGACGCGCACGGTGCCGTCCTCGTTGACCGCCCCAACCGTCCCGGTCACGGTCAGCTCCGCCTCGCCCGGGTCGGGCACCGGGACCGGGCGGGAGAACCGCGTGGCGTACGAGACGATGCGGCCGGGATCGCCCACCCACTCCTCGAGGACACCGGCCGCGATCCCCATGGTGAGCATCCCGTGCGCGATCACGCCGTCGAGGCCCACCGCGCGGGCGAAGCGCTCGTTCCAGTGGATGGGGTTGAAGTCCCCCGACGCCCCGGCGTACCGCACGAGGCGCGCGCGGTCCACGGTGACGGTCGTCTCGAAGAGGAGATCACCCGGTGCCAGGGGGGTCAGGTCCGCGCTCATGCGCCCTCCCCCCGGACGGCCAGGGTGGACAGCACGGTCGAGACCGGCCGGCCCTCCCCGTCCACCACCTCGGAGCGCGTGGTGACCATCGAGATGCCGCCGCGGTGCGTGATCGACTCGACGTGCACCGTGGTGGAGAGCACGTCACCGGCGACGATGGGGCGATGATGCCGGAAGGACTCCTCCGCGTGCACCACGCGGGAGAAATCGATTCCCGCTGCCGGGTCGTCGATGTAGGAGGCCTCCGCCCGCTGGGCGACGACGACGGCGAACGTGGGCGGGGCGACGACGTCGCGGTAGCCCGCCCGGCGGGCGGCCTCCTGATCGAAATGGAGCGGGCTGGCGGCGCCGGTGGCGGCGGCGAATTCGGCGATCTTCACGCCACTCACCAGGTAGCGCTCCGTGGGCGGATACGACGAACCCACGAGCGCGTCATTCGCACTCGTGGGAGTCGGGGTTGTTTCGGTCACGCCACCAGCCTAGGGCAGGACGGGGTTAGCGCGTCTCTCGGTGGTTGGTGTGCGCGTTGCAGCGCGGGCAGTACTTCGTGATGTTCAGCCGGTCGGGAGTGTTCCGGCGGTTCTTCTTGGTGATGTAGTTGCGCTCCTTGCACTTCTCGCATGCCAAGGTGATCTTGGGGCGCACATCCTGCGTCTTGCTGGCCACGGTTCCTCACGTTCTACTTCGTATCGCCGCCGAATTGGTTCGGTAGCGGGAGCGGGGTTCGAACCCGCGACCTCACGATTATGAGTCGTGCGCTCTCACCGACTGAGCTACCCCGCCGCGTGTGCCGTTGTGGCACGGTTGGTCTTGACGACCTGAGCCCCGAAAGGGAATCGAACCCTTGACCTTCTCCTTACCATGGAGACGCTCTGCCGACTGAGCTATCGGGGCAGCGCCGACAAGCCTACGCGACCGGCCGGGGGAAGGGAAATCCACTGGATCCACCGTCCCGGCATGTCACTCGCCTGCGAGCGCGAACACCCCGGATGTCAATCCGGGGCGTGCTGTGGCGGGTGAGGGATTCGAACCCCCGAAGCATTCCGCAACTGATTTACAGTCAGCTCCCTTTGGCCACTTGGGTAACCCGCCGTGTGGTGCGTTTGGAAGGTTACCAGCTTCCATGGGGGCGTGTGGAACCCGATGCGGCAAAATGGGGTGATGCGGCTCCGCCGCACTGCACATCGTGACCAACACCACCGTGAAGGAGAGCCATGGCCGCCGATTCCTCGTTCGACGTCGTCAGCAAGGTCGACCGGCAGGAGGTGGACAACGCCCTCAACCAGGCCGCCAAGGAGATCGCCCAGCGCTACGACTTCAAGGGCGTGGGCGCCTCCATCGCCTGGAGCGGCGACTCGATCCTCATGATCGCCAACTCGCCCGAGCGAGTGAAGGCCGTCCTCGACGTCTTCCAGACCAAGCTCATCCGGCGTGGGGTCTCCCTCAAGGCCATCGACACCGGTGACGGCGAACCCAAGCCGTCCGGCAAGGAGTACCGGCTCGCCGGAACGCTCCGGGAGGGCCTGAACCAGGAGACCGCGAAGAAGATCACCAAACTGATCCGCGACCAGGCCGCCAAGGGCGTGAAGACCCAGATCACCGGTGACGAGGTGCGGGTGAGCTCGAAGTCCCGCGACGACCTCCAGGACGTCATCGCCCTGCTGCAGGGCGCCGAGGACATCGAGGCCGCCCTGCAGTTCGTCAACTATCGCTAGGGGGCACGCGGCGCGGCTCAATACCCCGCGCGGCTCAGTAGCCCGCCATCCTCTCCAGGCGCGCGATGCGGTCCGCCATGGGCGGGTGGGAGGCGAACATGCGGGAGAACCCGCCGCCGCCGCGGAACGGGTTGGCGATCATCATGTGGGAGACCGACTCCGTGGCGGGCGTCGGCCGGAGCGGGCGCTGCTGGGTCCCGCGGTCCAGCTTGGCCAGGGCGGACGCCAGGGCGAGCGGGTCCTCGGTGAGGCGCGCCCCGTCCTCGTCGGCGTCGTACTCCCGGGTGCGGGAGATCGCCAACTGGATCATGGACGCCGCGATCGGCGCGAGGATGACCATCAGCAGGCCGCCGATCGGGTTGCCGCCCTCACGACCGCGCCCTCCCCCGCCGAAGAACAGCATGAACTGCGCGACGGATGTGATGATGCCGGCGACGGCGGCGGCCACGGACGAGGTCAGGATGTCGCGGTTGTACACGTGCATCAACTCGTGGCCGAGCACACCGCGGAGCTCACGGGGCTCGAGGATCTCGAGGATCCCCCGGGTGACGCACACCGCCGCGTTGGCGGGGTTGCGGCCGGTCGCGAACGCGTTCGGGGCCGTGGTGGGCGAGATGTGGATGCGGGGCATCGGCTGGCCCGCCCGGATGGAGAGCTCCCGCACGATCGCGTAGATCTGGGGCGCCTCGACCTCGGACACCGGCCGCGCCTGCATCGAGGCGAGTGCGATCCTGTCCGAGAACCAGTAGGAGACGAAGGTGGTCACGAGCCCGAACGCAGCGAAAACCCAGATGAATGCCGGCTGGTTGGTCGAGCCCGCGATCACCCAGCCGATTCCGAGCAGGATGGCCCAGAGCACGCCGAAGAGCGCGGCCGTCTTCATTCCGTTGTGGTGAGAGGAACCCATACCATTCCCAACGACGTGGGTGGCGGAAGTGTTCCGGCCGCCGGAGCGTCGCCGCTCAGGGCAGCGTCGCGACGTGGCCCTCGTCGCGGCTGATCGCGATCATCGTCTCGCGCTCCACCACCTTCACGCGGTCGCGGCCCTCGTCCGCGCCGAGTGCACGTTCGTAGGCGTCGAGGAGTTCCCACCCCTGCCAGGTGGTGAAGCGGATGCCGGCGGCCTCGAGGTCAGCCACCATGGCGTCGTGGCCAAGCGCGTCCTGGTCCCGGTCCCGATCCAGCCGCCCCGCGTGGGCGTCCTCGACGAGGTGCGCGATGGTCTGCTGGGCGTCGGACTTCGTGGACCCGATCAGGCCCACGGGCCCCCGCTTCACCCAGCCGGTGGCGTAGAGTCCGCGGATCGGCTGGTCGTGTTCGTCGAGGACGCGGCCCTCCGAGTTCGGGATCACGCCGCGGACGTCGTCGAACGGCACGCCCTCCACCGGCGAACTGAAGTAGCCGACGGCGCGGTACACCGCCCCCACGGGGGTGTCCACGTACTCGCCGGTGGCGCGCACCGTCCCGTCCCCCACCAGTTGCGTCCGTTCCGTGCGGATGCCGACGACGTGCCCGCCCCGCCCCAGCACCGCCACGGGCTTGTGGAAGAAGTGCAGGTGGATCCGGCGGGAGGCGCGCCGGTCCTCCGGATCCTTCAGCGTCCAGTCCACGAGGGTCTTTACCACCTGCTTGGTCTGGTTGGATGACCTGATCGCGGCCTCCGAGCCCTCGTCGAAGTCGAAGTCCTCCTCGTGGACGATCACGTCCACGTCACGCATCTGGCCCATCTCGCGAAGCTCGAGGGGCGAGAACTTCACCTGGGCCGGGCCGCGGCGCCCGAACAGGTGGACGTCCGTGACCGGGCTGCTGCGCAGCACCTCCGCCACGTTGGCCGGGATCTCGGTGGGCATGAGGTCCTCGACGTGCTTGGTCAGCATGCGCGCGACATCGAGCGCCACGTTGCCCACACCCAGCACGGCGACCTCCTTCGCCTCCAGTGGCCAGGTGCGCGGCGCCTCGGGGTGGCCGTCGTACCAGAAGACGAACTCGCTGGCGCCGTGGACCTCGGGGAGGTCGGTGCCGGGGAGGTTGATGGGGGCGTCACGGTCCGAGCCGGTGGCGAGGATCACGGCGTCGTAGCGCTCGGTGAGCTGCGAAACCGGGATGTCCCGGCCGACCTCGACGTTGCCGATCAGCCGGATGTCACCGCGCTGCAGGATCCTGAAGAGCGCCACGATGATCTGTTTGATGCGCGGGTGGTCGGGGGCGACGCCGTAGCGCACCAGGCCGTACGGCGCCGGCAGCCGCTCGAAGATGTCGATCGAGACGTCGAGCCCGGACTTGGACAGGATGTCGGCGGCGTAGATGCCTGCCGGCCCCGCGCCCACGATTGCGACGCTCAGGTGGCGTGGATCGCTCACGACTGCCTTTCGAATGCGGATGCCCGCGGGCACTTCCCGATGATTCTATAAGCCCAACGGAGCGCTGACGCGGGGGGCGCCGAGAGGTTGGCCACACGCTCGCCCGCCGCGGCGCGCCGACGCGCATGGCAGAATCGGCTGGTGCGGGAGCGGTCTGGCGTGATCTTCGGCTTCGCGGCCTACCTCCTGTGGGGCGCGTTCCCGCTGTACTTCCGGCTGATGGAGCGCTCAGGGCCGATCGAGGTCGTGGCCCACCGCGCGTTGTGGTCCCTGGTCTTCTGCGTCCTCGCCCTCACCGTCCTGCGGCAGTGGGACCAGTTCAGCGCGGCCGTCCGGCAGAGCAGGTCCGTGGGGGTGCTCGCCGTCGGCGGCCTGATGGTGGCCATGAACTGGACGCTGTACGTCTGGGGCGTCAACACGGGCCGCACGCTGGACGCGGCGCTCGGGTACTACATCAACCCGCTGCTCGTCGCGCTCGTGGGGGTCGCCTTCCTGGGCGAGCGCCTCGGGCGCGCCCAGTGGGTGGCGTTCCTGCTGGGAGCCGCCGCCGTCGTCGTCCTCGTGGTCGCGTACGGCAAGGTGCCGGTCATCGCACTCGGCGTGGCCACCACGTTCACCCTCTACGGGGTGGCGAAGAAGAAGGCGGGGCAGACCGTTCCCGCACTGCCGGGCCTCGCCATCGAGACGCTCGCCATCGCGCCGCTCGCGCTCGGGTACATCATCTGGCTGGAGGCCGCCGGGGCTGACTCGGTGGAGATCGCCTCGCCCTACGGGCTCCTGATGGCGTCCACCGGGATCGTCACCGCCGTGCCGCTGCTGCTGTTCGCCGCCGCCGCCGCGCGCGTGCCCCTCGTGACCATCGGGATGCTGCAGTACATCACCCCGACCCTGCAGTTCGCGGTCGGCTGGCTCGTGTTCCATGAGCCGATGCCGCCCGAACGCTGGGCCGGCTTCGTCCTGGTGTGGGCCGCCGTGGTGGTCTTCACCGTCGACGGCGTGCGCCGGCACCTCGGCACCCCTACGCCATCCGGTTGACCAGGAGCCCCGCGAACTCCCGCAGGGTCTCCTTCACCTCACTGTCCGGCAGCGGGTCGAGTTCGGCGACGGCGGCGGCCGCCCAGTCGCGCGCCATCGCCCGCGCCTCCTCGACGACGGGGTGGTCACGCAGGTCCGCGAGCACATCAGCGAGCGCCTCGTCACTGGCGAGGTCGTCGGCCAGCCTCTCCAGGATCACCTGGCCGGCGGCGTCGAGGGTGCCGGCGTCGGCGCGCCGGCGCAGCAGCAGCACCGGCATGGTGTCCACGCCCTCCCGCAGGTCCGTCCCGGGCGTCTTGCCGGTGGTCGCGGCGTCCGATGAGAGGTCGATGACGTCGTCGGCCAGCTGGAACGCCACGCCGACCTTCTCGCCGAACGCCTCCATGATGGCCACGGCCTCGTTGCCCGCGCCGGCGAACAGCGCCCCGTAGCGCGCGGAGGTGGCGATCAGCGAGCCGGTCTTGTCCGCCAGCACGCGGATGTAGTGCTCGACGGCGTCGGCGCCCGCGGGGGCGCCGAGGGTCTCCTGGAGCTGCCCGACGCAGAGGCGCTCGAACGTCTCCGCATGGATGAGGACCGCGTCGGCCCCGAGCGAGGCCACGATCTGGGAGGCGCGCGCGAACAGCAGGTCCCCGGTCAGGATCGCCACCGTGTTGCCCCACACCTCCTGCGCCGCCGGCGCGCCACGGCGCAGCGTGGCGGAGTCCATGACGTCGTCGTGGTAGAGCGTGGCCAGGTGCGTCAGCTCGACGGCGACGGCGGCACGCAGCACCTCGTCGTTCACCCCGCTGCCGAGCTGTGACCCGAGCAGGGTCAGCATCGGCCGCAGGCGCTTCCCGCCGGCCTTCGCCAGGTGCGACGCCGCCTCCGCGATGGAGTGCTCGGCGTGGGCGGTGGCCCGGGCGAGCTGTTGCTCCACCACGGCCATCTCGGGCTCGAGGCGGTCGATCAGGGAAGGGGATGCAGGATTCACGTACTCACTCACGGAAGGTAGGTGGCGGCGCCCGCAAGCATGTCGAGGACCGGACCGGGGAACACACCGAGCGCCACCGTACCGATGGCGCAGATGGCCACGGCCACGGTCGTCATGCCCTCGGACTCCACGGTCACGGTGGACTTGCCGTCCGGCGCCGTGAAGTACATGAGCACGACGAGACGGACGTAGAAGAACGCGGTCGCCGCGGAGCAGAGCACCGCGAGGACCACGAGTGGGCCGAGGCCGCCCTGGACGGCCGCGGTGAAGACGGTGAACTTGCCCATGAAGCCCGCCGTGAGCGGGATTCCCGCGAAGGAGAGCAGGAACACCAGCATGGCGCCGGCGAGCCATGGGTCGCGATTGCCGAGCCCGGCCCACTGCTCGAGCTCGTTCGCCTCCGCGGTGACGAGGCCCTCGGGGTCCCGCTCACGCACCAGGGTGATGACGGCGAACGCACCGACCGTGGCGAGGCCGTACGCGAGCAGGTAGAAGAGCACGGACGAGATCCCGCTCTGCTGCAGCGCCACCACGCCGAGGAGGACGAACCCCGCGTGCGCGATCGAGGAGTACGCCAGCATGCGCTTCACGTTGCCCTGGACGATACCGAGGACCGTGCCGAGCAGCATGGTCAGCCCGATGATCGTCCACAACACCGGCGCGAGGTCCCACTTCAGGCCGGGGAGCACCACGTACATGATGCGCATCATCGCGGCGAAGGCCGCGAGCTTCGTTGCCGCTGCCATGAAGCCGGTCACCGGTGTGGGGGCGCCTTGGTACACGTCCGGTGTCCAGGCGTGGAACGGGACGGCGCCCACCTTGAAGAGCAGGCCGATCAGGACGAGCATCGAGCCCGCGAGCAGGAGTGAGTCCATGCCCGCCGTGGCCGGGACGGCGGTGGCGATCAACGAGAGCCGGAACGAACCGGAGAAGCCGTACAGCAGCGCGATACCGAAGAGGAACAGCGCGGACGAGAGCGCGCCGAGCAGGAAGTACTTGAGGGAGGCCTCCTGGCTGAGGAGCCGCCGCCGGCGTGCGAGCCCGGAGAGGATGTACAGCGGCAGCGACAGCACCTCGAGGGCCACGAACAGCGTGAGCAGGTCCCCGGCCGAGCAGAACACCATCATGCCCAGCAGGGAGAACAGCGTCAGCGGGAACACCTCGCCCTGGACGAGGCCCGCATTCGTGGCACGCTCCTCCTCCTCGCTGCCGGGACGGGTGGCGCCCGACGCCACGAACGCGCCCTCGCCGGTCTCGGTGCGGTCCGCGATGACCAGCATCGCGATGAACGCGACGACGAGCAGGATCGCCTGCGCCGCCAGCGCGGGGCCGTCCTCGATCACGGCGCCGGCCACGACCTCGCGTGGCCCGCCGTCCTGCAGCACGGTCCAGCGCCACACCACGGCGACGAGTGCGCTCGCGATGGCGACGAGGGCGAGCCCCACCTGGACGGGCCGACGCGCGGAACGCGGGAGGAAGGCCTCGAGCAGCACACCCACCACGGCCGCGCCGAAGATGATCAGCAGGGGGGTCAGTGCCGCCCACTCAATCGCCGGTGCCACGAACTGGTTCACTTCGCGCTCCCTTCAATGGCCATGGCGGTATCGACGCCCTGCGCGCTCTGGATGAGCGGCGCGGTCTGGTCGGCGACGGGCGAGAGCACGTCGAGGACGGGTCCGGGGAAGATACCGAGTGCCAGCATCGCGATGACGAGTGGCGCCATCGCCAGCTTCTCCCTGCCATCGAGGTCCGCGGCGCCCGTGATGCCCTCATCCTTGGGTCCGGTGAACATGCGCTGGTAGGGCAGCAGCACATAGAGGGCCGCGATGATGACGCCAAGGGCGGCGAAGACCGCCGCGAGGGTGTTGGCCTTGAAGGTGCCGAGCAGCACGAGGTACTCGGGAACGAAACCGGACAGGCCCGGCAGTGCGATGGACGCGAGGCCGGCCACGAGGAACAGGCCGGCCAGGACCGGCGTGATGCGCTGCATCCCGCGGTAGACCGGGATCCACTGGCTGCGGCCCCGCCTCTCGAGGAACCCGAGGACAAGGAACATGGCGGCCGTTGAGAGCCCGTGCGCCACCATGTAGATCATCGAACCGGTCATTGCGGTGGCGGACCCCACGAAGATGCCCAGGACGATGAAGCCGAAGTGCGATACCGAGGTCATGGCGGTCAGCCGCATGAAGTCGCGCTGTGCGAGCGCCACCAGGCCGCCGTAGAGGATCGAGATGACGGCCAGCACGATGATCACCGGAGCCGCCCAGGACGACGCCCGCGGGAAGAGCGGCAGGCACAGGGCGATCATGCCGAAGGTGCCCACCTTGTCGAGCACGCCGACCAGCAGCGTGGACGTCCCCGAGTCCGCCTGCTGCGCGGTGTCCGGCAGCCAGGTGTGCACCGGGACCATCGGCGCCTTGATCGCGAACGCGATGAAGAAGGACACGAAGAGCAACTGCTCCGCGCCCACCGAGGCGGTGAGGTTCCCCGCGAGGTTGTCGATCAGGTACGCCTGGTCTCCCCCGGGGCCGTAACCATGGAGGGCGACGACGCCGACCAGCATGATCAGTCCGCCGGACAGGGAGTACAGCAGGAACTTCAGGGCGGCGCGGCGCCGGTCGGGGCCGCCGTAGCGTCCCACCAGGAAGTACACCGGGAACAGCATCGCCTCGAAGAGGATGTAGAAGAGGAAGACGTCACGCGCCGCGAACACGGCCACCATCGTCGACTCGAGCACCAGCACGAGGGCGACGTACCCCCAGTCGGGCCCGCCCTCCCCCGGGTGCCGCGCCACCAGGACCACCGGGACGAGCCCGACGGCGAGCACGACCATCGCGAGCCCGAGCCCGTTGATGCCCAGTGCCCAGGAGGCACCGATCGTCGGGATCCACCGCGCCTGCTCGGTGAGCTGCACCGTGGCGGCGTGGGCGACGTCGAACTGGGTGATCGCGACGAGCGCGAGCGCCACCTCGATGAGGGACACGGCGATCCCGTAGTAGCGCGCGACGCCGTGGAGCGGCTTGACCAGCCACAGCACGATCGCCGCGAGCAGTGGCCACGCCACCATCACCGTCAGGATGGGGAAAGTATTCATGTCAGCATCAGTTCCTGTCCAAGTCCCTACATCCGCGACGCGAGCATGACCACCACGGCCACCGCAGCGCCTCCGACGATGTAGCCCGCGTAGGAGCGGACGTAACCGTTCTGGAGGCGCGAGGCGACCCTGCCGATGGACGCGAGACCGAAGGCCGTGCCCTCGATGGTCCCGTCCACCACGTATTCGTCCGCGAGGAACAGGCCCTGGGTGAGGGCCTGGCCGGGACGCATGAACACGGCCTCGTTGAGCTGGTCCTGGTAGAGGTCGTTGCGGGCCGCGCGGGTGAGCGCGCTGCCGTGCGGTGCGGTCATCGGCGCCGCCACGGCCACGTACATCCGCCAGGCGATCGCGACTCCGGCCAGGACGACCGCGATGGTGGCGATCATGATGACCAGCACCGGGAGCACCGGCTCGTGGTGTTCGGCGTGCCCGGTCACCGGCTCCAGCCAGGTGACGAAGCTGCCGCCCACCGAGAGCAGCCCGCCGAGTGCCACGGACCCGATCGCGAGGATGACCATCGGGACGGTCATCAGCGCGGGCGACTCGTGGGGGTGCTGGTCCGGGCCCTCAGGGGCCTTGGTCCAGCGCTTGTCGCCGTGGAAGATCATGAAGAACAGCCGCGACATGTAGAAGGCCGTGATGCCGGCGCCCAGGAGGGCGACGGTACCGAACACCCACGGGTGCCAGCCCTCGCCGACGAAGGCGGCCTCGATGATCTTGTCCTTGGACCAGAACCCGGAGAACGGAGGGATGCCGAGGATCGCGAGCCAGCCCATCATGAAGGTGACCCAGGTGACCTTCATGTAGGTGGAGAGGCCACCGAAGCGGCGGATGCTCACCTGGTCGTTCATGCCGTGCATCACCGAGCCGGCACCGAGGAACATCCCGGCCTTGAAGAAGCCGTGGGTGAACAGGTGGAAGATCGCGAAGGCATAGCCGATGGGGCCGAGGCCCGCCGCGAGCATCATGTAGCCGATCTGGGACATCGTGGACGCCGCGAGCACCTTCTTCATGTCGTCCTTCGCGGAACCGACGATGGCACCGAAGAGCAACGTGATCGCGCCGATGATCGCCACGGCCAGCTGTGCGTCCGGCGACTGGAGGTACACGGGGCCCGAGCGGACCACCAGGTAGACACCGGCGGTGACCATGGTGGCGGCGTGGATCAGCGCGGAAACCGGCGTCGGGCCGGCCATGGCGTCACCCAGCCACGCCTGCAGGGGGAACTGCGCGGACTTGCCCGTGGCGGCGAGGAGGAGGAACAGCCCGATCGCGGTCGCCCAGGCGGCGCTGAACTCGGCGCCGAGCACATCCTCGAAGGAGACGGACCCGATGGTCGTGAACATCGCGCCCATCGCCAGCAGGAGGCCGACGTCGCCCACGCGGTTCATCACGAACGCCTTCTTCGCGGCCGTGGCGTAGTCGGGGTTGAAGTTCCAGAAGCCGATGAGGAGGTAGGAGGCGAGGCCGACGCCCTCCCAGCCGACGAAGAGCAGGGCGTAGGAGTCGGCGACCACCAGCAGCAGCATCGCGCCGACGAAGAAGTTCATGTAGGCGAAGAAGCGGCGACGGTCGATGTCGTGCTCCATGTAGGCGACCGAGTAGACGTGGATGAGCGAACCCACGAACGTCACGAGCAGCACGAAGGTCACGGACAGCGGGTCCACCCTCGTCCCGAAGTCGATCGACAGCTCCGGTGTGGTGATCCAGGGGTACAGCTGGGTGGTCATGACCCGGTCGTCCGCGGGCAGCCCGAGGAGCTGGATCGCGATGGTCGCGCCCAGCAGGAAGCTGAGGACGGGTGCCAGGACGCCGAGCCAGTGGCCCCACGAGTCGGAGCGGCGCCCGGCCACCAGCAGGACCGCCGCCGAGGCGAGCGGGATGGCCACCAGCAGCCAGGCGAGCGACGCGGCGCCCGTGGCGGGGATGGCACCGACCGCTTCGAGCGGCGCCGTGTGGATCGAGGCAAGCATATTCCCCAGCCCCTCAGTGCTTCAGCAGGGAGACGTCGTCGAGGGACGCCGACCTGCGGGTTCTGTAAATGGACACGATGATCGCGAGCCCCACCACGACTTCGGCGGCGGCGACGACCATGACGAAGAACGCCATGACCTGACCGTCCAGGTTGCCGTGCATGCGGGAGAAGGTGACCAGGCTGAGGTTGGTGGCGTTGAGCATCAGTTCCACGCCCATGAAGGCGATGATCGCGTTGCGCCGGACGAGCACGGTGGTGCCGCCGATCGTGAACAGGACCACGGCGAGCACCAGGTAGTTGGTGAGGCTCATCGCTCCTCCTCCCCCTGGGTGAGTTGTGGGGCCGGCTCACCGGGCATGTTCGGCAGCCCTGACTGGCCGGTTGGGCGGTCGCGTTCGGCGGCGATGTTGGGCGCGAAGTCGCCGATCTCGAGTTGCTGGCCCCGCACACGCAGGACGCGCGGCACCGATGCCATGACCGGTTCCCCGGTTGCCGAGAGCGCCGGGATGTCCGCGCCGTTGTGGGTCGCGTACACGCCCGACGCCGGAAGCTGGGCGATCCGGGCCCCGCGCGCGGCCCAGGCCTCCATCTTGGCGTCCGCGACCCTGCGCTGGGTGACCAGGGGTAGGAGCCGCTCGACGTGGGTGAGGGTGATCGCCGAGACCGCCGCGACGATGAGGAGCGCACCGGTCAGTTGCATCGCGAGGGCGTACTGGCCGAAGAGCACCCGGGCGACGCCCACGGGGTTGGAGTCGGCATTGAGCGCCTCCAGGCCGACGGGGGCCGAGTAGGCGGCCGATATGACCACGCCACCGAGCCCGACCACGAGTCCGAGGGCGAAGAGCCCCACCAGCGGCCGGTGGCCCCTGATCGTCTCGATGAGGGACTCCGAGGCGTCCACGCCGACGAGCATCAGCACGAAGAGGAACAGCATCATGATCGCGCCGGTGTAGACGACCACCTGCGTGACCCCGAGGAAGACGGCGTCCTGGGCCACGTAGAGGAAGGCGAGGCCGATCATGACGAAGATGATGCTCACGGCGGCGTACACGGCCCGCCGGGAGAACACGAGCGCGAGCGCGCCGAGCACCATCAGGGGGGCGATGACCCAGAACAGGACCGTCTCCCCCGACGAGACGGTACCGTCCGCATTCAGGGCGGCGGGGACGAGGAGAAGGGCGTTCACTTGGCGACCTCCACGGCGGTGGGCAGGGTGGGGTCCTCGGGACGGTTCCGGCGGACCCACTCGACCTGTGCCCGGGTGGTACCGGTGACGGCGCCGCGGTAGTAGTCGCCGTCGCTCGTGTCCTCGGCCATGGGGTGGGGGGCGGCGAGCATGCCGTCCTCGAGCGGCGCGAGCAGGTCCTGCTTCTCGTAGATGAGACCTTCGCGGGTGGGACCGGCCAACTCGTACTCGTTCGTCATGGTCAGGGCGCGGGTGGGGCAGGCCTCGATGCACAGTCCGCAGAAGATGCAGCGCAGGTAGTTGATCTGGTAGACGCGGCCGAAACGCTCCCCGGGCGAGTACTGCGCGTCGGTGGTGTTGTTGCCGGCCTCGACCAGGATCGCGTCCGCCGGGCACGCCCAGGCGCACAGCTCGCACCCGATGCACTTCTCCAGGCCGTCGGCGTACCGGTTGAGCTGGTGTCGACCGTGGTAACGCGGCTGGGTGGGGACCTTCTCGAACGGGTACTGCTCCGTCACGACGGGCCGGAACATCGAGGAGAACGTCACCCCGTAACCGGCCACAGGCGCGAGGAACTTGCCGACCGGACCCTTCTCGTCCGGGGCGAAACGTGTTGGCTTGGCCCTGGAGAGCTCGCCCTTGCGGGGCTTGCCCACGGACTTGTCACTCATCGGTTGCCTCCTGTGCGCTCATTGCTGCGGCCTCCCGGCGCCGCCGGCGCGGCGATGGTGGCAACTCCTGGCCCGGCATGGGCGGAACGGGGTACCCGCCCCCGAATGCGTCGAACACCTCCGGGATGCGATCGGCCGGGGGTGGCGGCTCCTTCTTCGCGGGCCACAGGAGCAGGAGCACCAGGATCACGAGGAAGACGCCGGCGATCAACATCAGCATGGACTGGAGGTCCATCCCGGTGAACTGGCGGACGCCCTGGACGATGGACACCATGACCACCCAGGTGAGGGCGACCGGGATCAGCACCTTCCAGCCGAGCTTCATGAACTGGTCGTAGCGGAAGCGCAGCAGGGTTCCGCGCGTCCAGATCATGAGGAACATGACGATCCAGACCTTGGCGATGAACCACAGCATGGGCCACCACCCCTCGTTGAACATGCCGCCACCGATCGCCGAGATCGGCCACGGGGCGCGCCAGCCGCCGAGGAACAGGGTCACCGCGACGCCGGAGACGTTGAACATGTTGATGTACTCCGCGAGGAAGTACCACGCGAACTTCATGGACGAGTACTCGACCATGTGGCCCGCGACCAGTTCGCCCTCTGCTTCGGGGAGGTCGAAGGGGAGGCGGTTGACCTCACCGACCATCGAGACCAGGAAGATGACGAAGGCCGGGAGGAGCGAGATGAACCACCAGAGCTGGGTCTGCGCGTCCACGATCTGCGACGTCGACATCGAGCCCGAAACGATGAACACCGACACGAGCGAGAGCCCCATGGACAGCTCGTAGGAGATCATCTGGGCCGAGGAGCGCACCGAACCGAGGAGGGGGTACGTGGAGTTTGAGGCCCAGCCGCCGAGCACGATCCCGTAGATGCCGAAGGACGTGACCGCCAGGACGTAGAGCACCGCCACCGACATGTCCGTCAGCTGCAGGGGGGTGTTCAGCCCGAACATGGAGACCTTCGGGCCGAAGGGGAGGACGGCGTAGACCATGAAGGAGGAGAACGCGGCGATACAGGGCGCGAGCAGGTAGATGACCTTGTCGGCGCCCTTCAGCCAGAAGTCCTCCTTCAGGACGAGCTTGAGCGCGTCGCCGATCGACTGGTACAGGCCGAACGGGCCGTGCACGTTCGGTCCGAGGCGCGTCTGCATCCGGCCGAGCACACGGCGCTCCACCCACAGCGCCATCAGGACGCTGACCAGGAGGAACACCAGGATGAACACGGCCTTGACGAGCCAGATCCACCACGTGTCCTCGGAGAAGTCCGCCACCGGATTGGCCTGGAACGGGATCACTTCGCCACCTCCCTGGACAGCGACACGATGTCCCCGGCGCACGCGCCGAGCTGGTCATGGACGGAGGAGCCCGGGGAGTTCTGCGGCAGCCACACCACGTGCGCGGGCATGTCGGTCGGCAACACGGGGAGTGTGATCGAGCCGGCGGGCCCGGTCACCGTGACCAGCTGGTCGCCCGCGACGCCGAGCTGTCCGGCGAACTCGGGGCTCACCCGCACGACGGGGCGCTGGGCGGTCCCGGCGAGGTGCGGCTCGCCGTCCTGGCCGCGGCCGGCGTCGAGCATCAACTTGTGGGTGGCGAGGACGGCGTCGGCGCCACCCACCACGGGCACCTCACCCGCCTCCACGGAGGTGAACGCCGGCGCGGCGCCCTCCCAGCGGTCGAACTCCCGCAACTGGGCGAGCGCGTCGGCGAGCGAGTGGAGGCCGAGGCCCGCGCCGAGCTCGGCGGCGAGGTTGTCGAGGACCCGGCGGTCGCTCTGCGCCGCCGTTGTCCGGACCTGGGGGAACGGGCGCAACCTGCCCTCCCAGTTGATGAACGTCCCGGGCTTCTCGACGGGCGGCGCGACCGGCAGCACGACGTCGGCGAACTCGGTGACCTCGGACCGCCGCACCTCGAGCTGGACCACGAACGCGGTGTGGAGGGCGGCGCGGGCCAGGCGTGGGTCGGGGAGGTCCCGGAGCTCCACCCCGCCGACGACGACGCCGGCGAGCTCGCCCGACCCGAGGGCGGCGAGGATGGCAGGCAGGTCACGGCCGGGCGTCGTCGGCACCTCGGCGTTCCAGACGGCGCCGGCGTCGACGCGAGCGCCGGCGTCCGCGACGGGACGGCCGCCGGGGAGGAGCCCGGGCAGCAGGCCGGCGTCGATGGCGGCGCGCTCACCTGCCCGGCGGGGGATCCACACGAACCGGGCACCGGTCCGGGTTGCCAGTTCGACCGCCGCGGAGATCGTGCCCCGGGCCGCTGCCGCCCGCTCGCCGATGATGATCACCGAACCGGGTTGCCCCAGTGCCTCGGTGACGTCCGCGAACCCGTCGCCCGCGCCGATCGCCGCGAGGACCTCGGGCTGGGTGCCGGGTGCGGCCGCGATGAGCCGGGCCCGCAGCTTG
>Ga0209747_1000025_pt1 | contig 62241 bp, 54 predicted proteins | sample BarGraNGADG00311_FD_184498 | JGI IMG/M metagenome (GOLD analysis project Ga0209747, IMG submission 184498) | Arctic peat soil microbial communities from Barrow, Alaska - Barrow Graham LP Ref core NGADG0011-311 (SPAdes) (version 2) | ecosystem: Environmental > Terrestrial > Soil > Wetlands > Peat...
TGCTTTTCTTCCCCTGTTAATCTTCTTTGTTTTCCCATGCTGAAAGCATAGTACATTCTCATCCTAATGTAAAGCTATATATGGGACGGTCCACTAGAGGAATATCTTCTTCATCGTCTGGGTGTCGTACTCCCAGCGACGGTTCGAGATGTTGTTCGGGTCGAGCGCCATCTTCATCTTCGTGAACGTGTCCATGAACTGGACCATGTTAGGCTGAGCGGCGGGCATCACGAGGTCGAGCATGGGCAGGCCCTTGACGAGCGCCCCGCCACCGGCCGCGATGATCATGCCCTGGCTCATCGCCACGGCGTTCGCCCTTCCGTAGCCCATCAGTATCCTGATCAGGTCGTCCTTGTCGCACTGGTTGGTGTACATGTCGTACTCCATGTAGGCCGAGCGCCCCATGTGGTACGGCTGCAGGTAAGTGGACGCGTCGTCCGGCGCCAGGGAATCGTCCGTCGTGCCTACCTGTTCCGTGCAGGCGTCCCTCATCATCTTGTCTATGCCGACCATGTTGTCGAGCTTGTCGATCAGCGCGCCGATCATGAACGAGCCGCGCACCCTCTGAACGCGCACCGTGACGTTGAAGTACTTGACCCACTTCTCCATGTCCACGAACTCGTTGTCCTCGGTCAGGTCGAGCAGCGCCTCCTTTGGCAGGTAGTCGAACATCGGGAAGTTCTTCTCCAGCATCCTCTGGGTGACTTCCGCCTTGAGGTCCGCCTCCTCCTGCGTCTCGCCGCCGAAGATCGTGAGCAGGTTGTGGCGCGGCATCAGCTCGGCCACCTTGCTCGCTTCCTTATTGGTGTCGCCCATGAATATCCCGTAGAAGGAGTTCATCAGGTGGGCGAGCTCGAGCGCCAGGTTGTCCTGCGCGACCATCTGCAGCGCGCGGGCGAGCACCTCCAGCTTGTCCTCCTCGTAAGCAGGGAATATCTGCTGGTGGAACGGCGCCTCGGGGTAGAGCCTGATGGTCATCTTCGTCACGATGCCGAACGTGCCGAACGCGTAGCGGAACATCGTGGAGATGTCCGGACCCGGCCCGGGCACATGGCCCTTGATCGCGCCGTAAGAAGCGGGCCCCGTCTGGAGCATCTCGCCGGTCGGCAGGACCATCTCGACGTCGATGATGTTGTCCATCCCGAAGCCGTACTTCGAGGCCATGGTGTTGATGTTACAGAACGCGTGGTTGCTGATGACCCCCGCCGTCGCCGACGTCGAAGGGTTCAACAGCCTCATGCCGTGCTGCTGCGCGGCGGCCTGGAGCATCAGGTAGTTGACCCCCGGCTCTATTACGGCGTAGAGGTTGTCGCCATCTATCTCGACGATCTTGTCCATCCTGCGAAGGTCGCAGATGATGCCCCCGTAGGGCATAAGTGCCAGCCCGGCGGTGGTGAGACCTGTACCGAAGGGCATCACGTCCATGAGGCATTCATTGGCGATCCTGTAGACCGCCTGCACGTCCTCGGTCGAAGCCGGCATCGCCACCAGGTGCGGGTAACTCGCGGGCGTGAAGCTCTGGTCGCGCGCGTAGCCGCACAGCACGGTCGGAGAGTCCGCCGCCCACTCTTCCCCGAGAGCCTCTCTCAAGGCCTCAAGTGCCTTCTTCACGTTCTTGGGTATGTTGTGGACGGGGTCTTTCTCCATCTGGAGCGGCCGCTGGACGACCCTTCGCTCCCGAATATCTTCGCGAATCCTGCTCTTAGCCATTGTTGCCTCCCCGTCCTTATCTAGAGCGATTTCTCGAGTATCTCGCAGAGGTCGTAGACAGCCATCTTCGAGCCCCGCTTCTTCACGCCTTCTTCGAAAAGCCTCACGCACAGAGGGCACGCGGACACCAACGCGTCCGCCCCGACCCACTCCGCCTCGAACAGCCTCTCGTCAGTGACCCAGGCCGAGTATTCCTGCTCCCACAGGTAGACGCCGCCGCCACCGCCGCAGCAGAGCGCGTTCTTGCGGGCGCGCTCGAACTCGACGAGCTCCAGGCCCGGTATGGCCTCCAGCACCGCGCGCGGCTCCTCGAATATGCCGCTCCTCCGTCCGAGCTTGCACGGGTCGTGGTAGATGGCCTTGACCTTGACTTCCTTTGAAGGCTTGAGAGTCCCGGCCTTGATCGCGGAGTCCAGGAGCTCCGAGACGTGGAACACCTCCACGTCAATGGCCTTGGTGTACTCCTCGGAGAGCACCCAGTGCACGTGCGGGTCGGCCGTCACGACTTTCTTCGCGCCCGACTTCTCTATAAGCTCGATGTTGCCCGCCGCGACCGTCTCGAAGAAGTCCCGGTCGCCTATGGACAGCAGCGCGGCGCCGCTCGTGATCTCTTCCTTGCCGAGCGTCCCGAAGTCCAGCCCGGCGGCCTGCATCGCACCGGCGACTGCCCGCATCCTCGGCGCCATCGACGGGAAGCTGCAGTACTCGTCGCCCACCATCAGCAGGTACTCGACCTTCTCGGCGAGGGCGTCCTTGATCTTCAGGTCCTTCGCCCACCCGACGCGCTTGGCGGCCGGTGTGCCGTATATGTTGTCCGTCTTCTCGACGTTGGCTAGCATCTCAGAGAAGAACTCCATGGGCGCCCACTCGTCCTGGACGGCGACCTCTCTCAGCAGCTCGATGACCCTCATCGGGTGGAGCTGCTTGACCGGCCAGCACCGGTCGTCGCAGGACCCGCACGTCATGCAGGTGTAGAGGACGTGCTTCATGGTCTCGTCGGGCTCTATCTCTGCGAGGTCCATGCAGCGAGCAACTTCCATCTTGCCACTCGCGTAATACGGCTCGAAGCGGAAGCGCGTGCCGGCGGGGCAGTTGCGCCAGAAGCGAGGGTCCTCGCACTGCTGAGCCATTACCGCCTGGCAGAGCTTGCATTTGCCGCACAGCGAGAAGTCCTCACGGAGCTCGGCGAGGACCTCCCTCGGGGCGGTTATCCTGCGCTCCATCGCTACACTCCTTCCAGTAACTGGTCAGGGTTCAGAATGCCCTTGGGGTCGAGCTGTTTCTTGAGCAGCTTGATCATGTCCACGTAGGACGGGTGCGTCCTCGAGTAGACCATCTCGGCGACCGGACCGACCGGCTTGTCCACGAAGGTCTTCATGTCGAGGAGCGCCTCGAACGACTTGAGGTAAGCGGCGTTCGCGGCGGCCGCTGCCTTCTCGTCCTTCGGGTCGTAATGTATGTCCGCCTCGACATAGCCCGCCCCGCCGAAGTAGACCGGGACGACCAGCTTGCCGAGCTCCTCGGGCTTCACGCCCGCGGAAGCGGCCTGCTCGTCGATGGCCGCGAAGGTGTCAGGGACGTTCTTGAAATACTGGTAGCCGAACACGTGGTCGCAGCGGCCTTTGTAGAAGTCACGGTCGTACGCGTACCACGGGCCGGACAGCGAAGCCTCGATCTGCTCCGGTATCGCTCCCTTGAGCGACTTGCCGCCGAGCTCCCTGGCCGCGTCCTTGATGTAACGCTCCCAGAGGTCGACGAGCTCCTTGTAGTGCTCCATCGAGACGACCACCGTCCAGGGGTTCAGCTTCTTCTTCAGGGCGGCGACCTTACCGGCGTCGCCTTCCGCGAGCTTCACGCTCAGGAAGCGGTCGTTGGCGCAGAACGCCTCGAAGCACCACTCGGCGCGGCTCACCTTGTAGAGGAGGTCCTTCGCCGCGGCCAGGTCGTCGAAGCCGAACGCGACCAGCCTGTGCTCCTCCCTGTTGGGGTAGGTGTACACCAGGCCGTAATAGGGGATGCCGAAGATGTCCTCGGAGGCCCCGAAGAAAGGCGAGAACTGCGGGCCCTGGTCCTCGCGGAAGTCCGCATGGCCTTCGTCAGTCAGCTGCTGCGAGCCGGAGACCCACTTCTCTCCGCTCGCCATCATGGCGTGGAATATCGACATGTTGATGTGCCGGTATCCCCCCGAGCCCATCAGGAGCTCGCGGTCGATGTAAGAGCGCAGGATGTAAGGAGAGACTCCGGTGACAGGGTAGAGCACACGCTGGTTCACCTTCGCGAGCTCGGCGGAGAGCTGCTCGAAGGTCACGCCGCCGTAGACGTGCGCGACCAGGTTGCCGGTGTCTATCTTCTTGATCTTGTTCATCTTCGCGAGGTCGACCAGTATCCCGTCCTTGCCCTTGAACGCGGCCGGATCGGACCAGCGCCGTTTCAGGGAGAACAGCGGGATGTCGTTCTCAGAAGCAAAATAGGCCACGTCCGAAAGCTTGTTGACATCTTTCGGCGTGACCACGACGAGGTCGGCGTCGACCTTGTCCCTGAAGTAGGGCGAAAGCGCCGTGGGACCGCTCCTCACGTCGCCGTTGCCCAGGAGCCGCTTGAGCTCCGTTGCGGCCTTGGGGTTCATCTTTCCTCCCGTGTCCTCTTGGTTCTCTTGAGCTAGCTGGCGTCCGCAATCGAGCCCATGCCGTGCTCGGTCAGTATCTCCGGGTACAGCTTGAATGCCGGCTTGATGACCGGGAGAAGCTTGAGCATCCTCGGCACCGAACCCTCCGACTCTATCTCGCCGCTCGTGAGCGCCTTGATGAGGTTGAGCTTCCCCAGCCAGAAGAGATGCGCGGTGTCGGTGTCCATCCTCAGGGTCGAGTCGGCGTCCAGGTCCAGCGGGCCCGGCGTCAGCGCGATGTCGTCGCCGGTGCAGTCGATCCAGATCTCGCCCTCCGGGTTCTGATAGATGAAGTGTACGATGAGCTTCGACGCGAGCGCCTTCTCCTTGATGACCGGGTCCCCCGACAGCTTGTCGAAGAGCTCCTGGATGCAGTCGTAGAAGGGCTGGATTGTGTCGAAGTACGGCATGGCCACTCCTTTCCGTGAGCTTCCCGGCCAGCGACAATGCGTGGACCCCGGGGCCGCCGAGAAGGCCCCGGTTCACGGTTCAATATTATTAGTTCAGAAAAGTGGCATTGTCAATTGACCGTCGAGTATAATCTCACTGTCAACAAGAGGCTTTCCGGAAGGAGTGGCGCTGTGGCTGAATCCTTTGTTGTGGGAGCGGGACTCGCGGGGCTGGTCGCGGCGATAAACCTCGCGCGGGAAGGCCGGGACGTGACAGTCCTGGACCGGGAGAGCAGGGTCGGAGGCTCCGGCCTCTACCACCCATCACCCGAGGGCACACCGATAGACATACCCGCCTTCGAGGCCTTCAGCGGGATAGACCTGGCGCCGTCGGTCGGCACCGGGCCGCTCGCCAGGTTCGGCGCGGGGCGGGCTGTCGCGTACGGCGAGATGGTCCCGATCGACATGGACGCCATCTCTTCATACATGATCGAGCGCGGCCCCCGCTCGACTTCGCTCGACAGCTTCCTCTACAACATCGCTGTGGCCGAGGGAGTGAAGTTCGAGTTCGGCCGGGGCGTCGTGTCGAATGACGACCTGGCCGACCTGCCGCCCGATACGATCGTCGCCACCGGTCTCCACTTCGAGGGCTTCGACGCGGCGCACGTGCCTTACCTCACGTCCTTCCATTTCGTCTCGAGGAAGATGATCGAGGATAAGGAGACGAACCACGTCACCGTCTTCCACGGCGACTTCACGACTGACTATTCCTACACCGCGTCGGTCAATGGGATATTGTTCGCGCATGTCTTCCAGAGGAACCCGATAGGCAAGGACACGCTGAAGGCCTTCGAGGAGCAGGTGTACCTCTCGGAGGGCTTTGAGTTCGACGAGTGGAAACATTTCACTTTCCCGGTCCCGGCGGCGACCATCCACAACCCGCGGCTCTTCGCGGGCAACAAGATCCTGGCCGGCACCCTCGCCGGGTGCATGGAGAGCTACATGTTCTTCGGGATGCTGGGCGCGCTGGTGTCAGGAAAGATCGCGGCCATGGCGGTGACTGATAAGGCGAAGGCCTTCGATGAGTTCAAGCTCGCGACTTCCTCTTTCAAAGGCGCCTACCTTCTGAAGAAGATGACGGGGCCGGTTCCTCACGGTCTTCAGAAGAGGTTCATGGCCGCCGGGCTGAAGCGCGGCCTGGACCTGCCGGGAGTATCCGAGTTCGTGACGAGGGCCATGCCCGGGTGGAAAAACTGCGAGAGAGCTCTGGCATGCAAATAGGGTCAAACCTTGCAAATAGGGTCAAACCTAAAACCTTGCATTATGCAAAAAGGGGTCAAACCTAAAATCTTGCATTTTGTCGATGAAGGCTTGGGGTCGGACAGCTGAATAAAAGAATGTTGACGGTGTCAGGTCTTGAATTTTGAATCTTGCAGGGCAGATTCTGTCGACTTGATGTGAAAATTCAAGATTCAAGACCTGACACCAAATGGGGGGAGGACGCATGGGCAAGAAAGTCGTCGTGATAGGAGCCGGGCCTGGCGGGAGCGCCTGCGCGGCACTGCTTCAGTCGAGAGGGCTGGACGTCACGATCCTCGAGCAGAACGAGTTCATCGGTGGCAAGTGCTCGACGCGCGAGGAGAACGGCTTCAACGTCGACACCGGCATCCACATGTTCGCGACCGGGCCGACCGGCCCTCACGGGATGGTCGCGAGCGAGCTCGGAGTGCCGCAGCCGTGGCTGGTCCGCGATCCCTCCGAGACTATGTACATGAACGAGAAGGGCTTCTTCTATCTCTATCAGAAGACGACGTCTCCTGCCGCGGTCTTCGAGTTGATAAAGGCAAACATCACGGGCAGGCAGCGCATCGACGTCCTTAACACGCTTCGCCGCTCGGTCAAGAACTTCGGGCTTCGCGGCCTGATGAACGAGCTCAACGGTGTCCGCAAGGCGCTCCCGGGTTTCGTCCTCAAGTACGACGACGTGACGGCCGAGGACTTCCTCTACCAGCTCACCGACGACCAGGGGATCCACCGGGCTATGAACTGCCTCTCCATGCTGCTCCTGGTCGTTCCTTATACGCAGGCTTCCGCCGGCGAGTTCATCGACGTCGTCTCCGGGATCTTCAGCCACGGTACGCTGGGAGTGCCCAAGGGCGGGGCCATAGCGATACCGCACTCTTTCCTGCGGGCTTTCAAACGCGACGGCGGCGAGCTCGTCACGAGCGTATCGGCAAAGAAGGTCGTCGTCGAAGGCGGCAGGGTGACGGGGGTCGAGGCATCGGACGGAAATACCTATGCGGCCGACGTCGTCGTGTCGAACGCCGGCCTGAAGAAGACGGTCGAGCTCGCGGGGGCGGACAGCTTCCCGGCCGAGTACGTCGACTACGTTGATTCACTGAAGCTCTCGTACTCCTGGATCGCCTCCAAGCTGGCACTGGACAGGCGGGTCGTCGACCTCAAGGCCCCGTCATTCTTCCCGATCCCTCAGATGGAGGCGCGAGACATCTTCGCATACTGCGACGAGCCTGGCGGCCTGCCGCAGGACCCGTTCAGCTTCGTTCCGATTCCCACCGAATGGGACCCGACGCTGGCCGGACCGGGACAGCAGCTGGTCCTCGTCGGCGTGGCGACATCACACGACGTCGACCAGGAGGAGCGGAGCCAGAAGATGCTGGACATCAGCGAGGAGAAGTTCTTCTCGTTCTTCCCCGACATCCCGAAGCACCTCCTCTGGAGGAGCCGCATCACCAACAAGGACACCAACCGCATCACCCGCAAGGGGACGGGCGAGTGCATCGGGCTCGCGCAGATCCCCGGGCAGTGCGGCGCCAGCAAGCCCAGCGTGAAGACGCCCGTCGAGGGCCTTTGGGTCGTCGGCTGTGACGCCGGCGCGAGAGGCGTGGGCACGGAGCAGGCGACGGCGTCCGCGATGCTTGCGGCGAGCCTGATCAGTTGAACGAGGGCGCGCCCTCCGGTTGGCTCGAGTGGCTCGAGGGGCGGGCCGGCGGAGCCGGGCGGATAGCTTCGGCGGTCGAGCAGAGGGCGAGGCTCCGGCCGGGAGAGAGAGCCGCCGATCTCGGCGCCGGTACCGGCCTTCTTACCTTCATGGCGGCAAAATCCGTCGGGCCGAAAGGCCTCGTCTACGCGATCGACGACGACCCCGGATGCCTCGAGCGACTCTCCGAAAATGCTCGTAGCCAGAGCTTCACAAATATTCACAACCTCCTCTCCGACATCCGTGACGTCCCTCTCGAGGACGGCTCCCTGGACGCGGCGCTCGCTCGCTCCGCGCTCATCTATACAGGAGACCTCGGCGCGTGCGCCCGCGAGATCGGGAGGCTGATCCGGCCAGCGGGACGGTTCTCGGTGTGCGAACCGCTGCCGCGCGAGCTGACGTGGTGGGGCTCCGACGCCGCTCTCGTCGAAGAGCTGAACGGCGTCGAGCAGTCTGTGGCCGAAGGCCGGGCGTCCGTCTCACCGGGCAGGGAGGAGGTCAGGCAGGCCTTCGACGCCGCGAACCTGCGATTCTCCTCGCTCGTCGTAAGCTACAGGCTCGACTTCACGGGAAGCGCGCCGGCGGCCGTCGAGAGAGACTACCTCTTCGACATGCCGGGCGACCTTTCCCTGTCTTCGACATTGCGTTCCGCGGGCCGTTATGACGATGATTATGTCGCGGCGCTCGCGGGACGACTTGCGGGCGCCGCCTGCTTGGGCGAGGTGAAAGCTTCGCTACCCTGTATATATCTATGGGGGAAGCGGACGGGAGATCTGATTGAAGAGAACTTACAGTAGATGGTATCGAGGGCCCGTGGCACTCGCGCTGCTGCTCGGCCTCCTGATGGTGCTCATCCCTGTCGTCGCAAACGCTTCCGAGCCGCTGATCACGAAGGCCGACGCGCGCGCAGTCGCCCGTAAGCTCATCGACGACGTCAGCGCCGAGACCGCACGCAATCCCGGTTGCGCGGGGGGCGTCCCTTCGTGGACCGGCGCGGGCACCGGCGAGCCCTTGCTGCTGTACAACGTCACCGGCAAGCCACTCGAGTACATAGTCCCCGTCCTCGACCGCAACCTGAAAACGATCTCGACCATCGGCGTGAGCGCGACGAAGGGCACGTGGGACTGGTACTCGCCGTCTTACACGCTCGGCGCCTTCCCGGTGGTTACGCCATACCAGGCCGTGTCCGCCGCGAAGAGGACGCTGTCAACGACTGACGCGTCGGGCCTGGTCGGACAGCCGGAGCTGCGGGTCGCCCCCGACAAGAAGATGTACTGGCACCTCCCCGTCAGCACCGGGCGCCTCACCGAGATGTGGCTGCCCGCGTTCGAGAAGGGGCGCGTGGTATCGAACCTCGAGACGGCGCCCTGGAAAGAAGCGGCCGGACCGTCCGCTCCCGCCGCGCGGGAAGCACCGGCCCCGGCGGGCACAGGGGATCAGAAAGTCCCCGCGCCGTCGCGCTCCATCCAGGCGGTGCCCGCCCAGTACAACATCACCAACGTCCCGTACCACAGCCAGCAGACCAGCTGGTGGTGCGGACCCGCCGCGCTCGAGATGCTCTTCAACTACTGGGGGCCGGATATAAACCAGGCCGAGATCGCGAGCGTTGCCGACGCGGCCACGTCGTACGGTGTCTACGAGGACGAGCTCGCGCGCGCCTCCCAGTTCTCGACGATGAGCGCGTCAGTGCAGGACCACTCGCTGCGAGGGTACACCGCGCGCCCGCTGGGTTACGGCCTGGCGTCGGCGATGTGGGGATCCGGCTCGGCGCGATACGCATACCGCTACTCCGACCTGAAGTCGCTCATCTCCCAGGACTACCCGGTACTGGTCCTGACCGGATACATGGACGCTTCCGACTCCGGGCACTTCAGGATCTTGAAAGGCTACGACGACACGACAGGCGCGTTCGTCTTTCACGATCCCTGGTACCAGGGACCGGGACCCAACGGCCCTGACCAGGTACTGAGCCAGACTTTCTTCGTGGACAACCTGTGGACCTACTCCAATCGCTGGGGCATGATCGCGGCCCCATGGTCCGTCGCGATCAACAAGCCCGCAAGCGTCAACGCCGGGCAGCAGTTCGACGTCAGCGCCCAGGTCTACTACCGAGGACCGGTCCCCTTCAACAACCAGTACCTTGCGAAGAACTCTTACGCGCAGCTGCAGATGCCCGCGACCTACCAGCTGGTGAGCGGGTCCATCACCGCGCAGCTCCCGACTGTCAATGCGACCGGCTCTTCGGGTACCGTCAAATGGACCGTCAAATCGACTAAAGCGACCAGCACGGGGGACATCCAGGTGTCGGCGATGGGCCAGGTGAGCGGTGTGACCGCATCGTACGGAAACTACACCGACCTGGTCGGAGGCACCGGCGTTTCCCAGACGGGGAAGGCGACCAGCCGTGCGTGGGGCACCGATTCAGTCGGGACGCCGCAGCCGTCGAAGCTCTGGTATCTCGCCGAGGGTTGTACCAACGGCGGGTTCGAGACGTGGCTTCTGGTGCAGAACCCGGACACCTTGCCGGCCAACATCTCGATAACTTACATGACGCCCGACGGGCCTGTCCCCGGGCCTTCGACGCAGCTGCCCGGAAGCTCGAGGATGACGTTCAACGTCGGGGACGCTGTGCCGAACACCTGGTCGGTCTCCGCGAAGGTCGAGTCCGACAGGGGGGTCATCGCGGAGCGGTCGATGTACGGCGGCAACAGGAAGTGGGGGACCGACTCCATCGGCACCACGGCCGCCGAGAAGTCCTGGTTCCTGGCCGAGGGTTCCACCGGCGGCAGCTTCGAGACATGGGTCCTGGTGCAGAACCCGTCGAGCGCGGCAGCGAACGTGACGCTCACGTACATGACGCCCGAGGGAAAGGTCGACGGCCCGAGGGCGTTGCTGCCCCCGCTGTCCAGGCAGACTTTCAACGTCGCCGACAGGGTGCCGAACCAGTGGTCGGTGTCGACCAGGGTGGACGCCGACCAGCCGGTCGTCGCCGAAAGGGCCACCTACGGCAACAACCGGACGATCGCGACAGAGTCGATCGGTACGCCGTCGCTCGCGCAGACCTGGTACCTGGCCGAGGGATGCACAAACGGCGGGTTCGAGACATGGGTGCTCGTCCAGAACCCTTCCGACAGGAAGGCCCACGTGAAGCTCACCTACATGACCCCGGAGGGCCAGGCCCCGGGGCCCGAAGCGGACCTTCAGCCCGGCACCAGGCAGACGTTCAACGTAGCCGACCTGATGCCCAACCAGTGGTCTGTATCGACAAAGGTTGACGCCGACCAGCCGGTCGTCGCAGAGCGCTCGCAGTACTGGTCGAACCGGATCGAGGGCCACGACTCGGTGGGCGTCTCGAGCCCATCGTATTACTGGTACCTGGCGGAGGGGTGCACCGCAAGCGGCTTCGAGACCTGGGTGCTCGTGCAGAACCCGGGCGCAGTCGACGCCAACATAACGATCACCTACATGACCCCTGATGGGCCGGTCGCCGGACCGGTAGACGTGGTACCCGCGCACTCGCGCAAGACGTACAACGTCGCGGACACGGTTCAGGGAGAGTGGTCGGTGTCGACGATGGTCACTGCGGAGAACCCGGTCATCGCGGAGCGCGCGGTGTACGGGAATTCGCGCTGAGCCCTATCCGTCGGTGGCGCGCCTCTCGAGGAATTCAACAAGCGTGGTGAGCAGCCGGTTCGCCGGCACCTCGATCCCCTTCTCTTCGGCCATCCTGCAGACCGCTCCGTTGAGTGCGGATATCTCGGTGGGCCTTCTGTTCTCGATGTCCTCCTGCATGCTGGACCGGTGTTCGCGGGTCGGCGGCAGCAGGTCGGAGAAGAAGCGTTCGACGTACGCTTCTGCCGTCGGTGCCACGAGCTCGACGCCCTCGACGGCGGCCACCTCGTAGAACTCGCGGATCAGCGACTCGATCACCGACCTCGTCCCGGCGTCGTCGCCGAGGCTTCCGTAGTTGGTGCGCAGCACCGTGGCCAGCGGGTTGAGCGCCACGTTGTAGAGCACCTTGTCCCAGATGTAAGAAAGGATCTTCTCCTCGTAGCGGCACGGGATGCCCGAGGAGTCGAGCGCCTCGCACACCTCCTCGACGCCGGCCGGACCGCCGAAAGCGGGGCCCATCAGGACGTCGTCCGCGCAGACAGTCACCTCGACCGCGCCGGGCCTCAGTGTGGAAGCTCCGAATATCACGCGGCCGCCGACCGCCTTGCCGGGCGCCGCGTCCGCTATTTCCTCCACGTTCCCGAGGCCGTTCTGCAGGGACGCGATGCCTCTCTGCCCGGGGATGAGGTCTGCCATGTCCTCGAGCGCCCTATGGGTGTCGTACGATTTCACGGACATGAGCGTCCACTCCGGCTCGAAGCCGTCGGCTGCGACCTTCTCGATAGAAGACGCGGCCTTAATCCGCCTGACCTCGTGAGAGCCCCAGATGCCGGAGATCTCGAGGCCGCCCGAGGACATCGCTTCGATGTGAGGCCCCTTGCCCACCAGGTAGACGTCGTGGCCGCCGAGGTGGAGGAAACCTCCTATCACGGAGCCGATGGAGCCCGCGCCCATTACCAGGAATCTCAAATCAACTTCCCGTTCTTCAGTCGGACAGACACACGACGATTATACGGCACAGTGAGGCGGGGACGGCTGTCGCGCGGATGCCGTAAACTAGTCGCATGTCCGAAAACGATTTGACGCTCCCGTTCGACGAGCCGGAGAGGCCGGCCGAGAAGCCCGTCGAGAAGCTGATGACCGTGACCGAGGTCAACAGGCTGGCCCGGCGCAAGCTCGAGACCATCACGGTGAAGGTCCAGGGCGAGGTCTCCCGTCTCAACTCGAAGTATCCCTATTACGTCTACTTCGACCTGCGCGACAGCGAGGCCGCTCTCCCCGCGGTCGTGCCCCGGCGGGTCTACGACGGCCTGGGGTTTCCGCTCAAGGAAGGAGACGCCATCGTCGTCGAGGGTGTCCTCTCGCTCTACGAGAGGCAGGGCCGCTACCAGGTGAAGGTCACGAACATGCGGCCGTTCGGCGAGGGCGAGCTCCAGCAGAGGATAGAGGCGCTGAAGAGGAAGCTGCAGGCCGAGGGCCTTTTCGACGAGTCGCGCAAGAAGCCGCTGCCGCAGTTCCCCGAGCGCATCGGGCTGGTGACTTCGACGAGGGGCGCCGCCATACGGGACGTGATAGTGACGGTGCGAAGGCGATTCCCACCGGCGCGGGTCTTCGTCAGGGGCGTCACGGTCCAGGGCGCTAACGCGCCCGCGGAGATAACCAGGGGGCTCAGACTGTTCGACGAAAAGTGGCCCGTGGACCTGGTGATACTGGCCCGCGGCGGCGGGTCGCTCCAGGACCTCGAGCCTTTCAGCACAGAGGAGGTGGCGCGCGCTGTGGCCGCGATGCGCACGCCGGTGATAACCGGCATCGGCCACGAGCCTGACGTCAGCATCGCCGACCTCGTGGCGGACTTGAGGGCGAGCACTCCCACCGGGGCGGCCGAGGCCGCCGTGCCCGACCGCGCCGAGGTGATCGCCCGGCTGGGCAAGAGCGCGTCCGCGATGTCGAGGCACGTGACCTCCGAGATCCGTCATTCCCGTTCCGCTTTGAACGCCGTTTCCTCGAGGCCGCTCTATCGCAAAAGGGACACTCTCCTCGCAGCGATGATGCAGCGATGGGAGAGGGCCGCGACGTCCCTTCCGGGCAGCCCGGCACGCGGATTGCAACGGGCTCGCCACAGGATCGATTCAATCGCCGCGCGCCCGGTGTTCTCAGGCGCGGCGTCTCTGCTCGCCGCGAGGTCGGCGCTGCTCGGCGTTTCAAAGGAAGCCGCGGCGCGGGCAGCGAAACGGTTTATCGAGTTGAGGCGCTCCGGGCTGGCGACGACGCTGGCCTCGCTCGAGGCCATGAGCCCACTGGCGGTCCTCGAGCGCGGATACTCGATAACATTCGCGCAGAAGACCGGCCGTGCCGTCAGGAAGGCTGAAGAGGTGGAGGCCGGCGACGACCTCAAGATACTGTTACATGAAGGGGAGCTCGGGGCGAAGGTGACCGGAAAGGAGCCGGAAAGTGGAGGATGAGCCCACGTTCAAGCAGGCCATCGAAGAGCTGGAGAAGATAACCGCTTCGCTCGAGAGCGGGGATCTGGAGCTCGAGCCAAGCCTCGCCCAGTTCGAGCGCGGCGTCGAGTTGATCAAGTACTGCCAGTCGAAGCTCGACACGGCGCAGTCGCGCGTGGATTCGCTGATAGGCTCGATGGAGGGCGAGGTCAAGGCGGTGCCGCTCGAGGAGCCGGCCGAAGATGAGTCCTCGGAAGAGGACATCTGAGCATCGCCGGCTCTCAGAAATGCAGAACGTCGCTTCGCTCGTTCTGCATTTCGATCCCGAGCCGGCGCTCGAGGAGCGCCGGTCGGTCACGAGCCGCGCACGCCTTGGCGTGCGCCATATTTGGACGGTGACCCAGGACCCCTGGCAACCGGCGACCCTCGATCGTCAGGACCCCAGCCAATCGATTGCTCAGCATAGATTCACCCGTACTCCTCAACGACCAGATCCAACCCAGTCGATGACGACCTCTGTTCAGATTCTGAAAAGACAGAAGTTGATAAGAATCGGGTGAAGTCTCACCGCTGATAAGTGCTCGATCGGCCTTGATCAGGGAATGCCACTACTCTGAGTACCGGAGAGCTCGTCTCGAGTCTCTACTAAAGATAGCGGCCGGGTAATCGCACGTTCGCTAGGAAAGGCGTGCCGTGCGATCACCCGGCCGCAAGTCCTGACTCACCCTCTTGATCCGGTCCGGCGTAATGTGCCCGCCTCCTGACCAGTTAACTACACCAACCCCCACTATTATTAAGAGGGCCGGGTCCGGTCGGGAAGAACCCTCCCGGACCCGGTGAGCCCAGGTGTCTGCGTGAACTTGCAACAAGGGGTCAAACCTAAAAACTTGCATACCAGGTTGTCCTGTCAGCAGATAGCGATGCAAGTTTATAGGTTTGACCCCTTGTTGCCCTTGTTGCACCGGCTAAAATCCGCCGATCTCGGACTTTGTTATGTACCACTTGCCGTTCTTGTGCACCAGCCACAGCGTTCCGATCACGACGTCTCCGGTCCTCTGTACGGGGCTGTTGAGAATGTGCGATGCGTCCGTCGTGACCGTAACCTGGGCCGTTTCTCCGGTGACTTGCTGGGTGAGCTTGTAGATTCCGGTAAGGCCTGTCGTCACCTCACGCTTGGTACCGTACTTTGAGGAGTAATAAGTCGCACCCATAGGGTTTTCGATCATGTGGTACTTGAGGTTGTAGGTGGGATCATGGTCGGTCTCGTGAGCGTCAGGGTCTATCATAGCCTGGATGCCGGCCCAGTCGTTCTTCTCTCCGAGCAGGAACATGTTCTTGGTGGTGGCCGCGGCGTCGGGCGGACCTTTTGTCAGATGCATCACCAGCAGGATGGCGACGATGATCAACAGCGCGGCGCCGCCGAACACCAGTAATACTCTGGAACGGCTGTACCGGGATTTCATTCTGGCAGGTTTTATGGGCACGTATGTCGAGCCGGGAACTGTGGGAGTGACGATCGAATCGAGGCCGGGCAAGTTGACCTCGCCCGGGGATGCATCGGCGGAGCCGGGCGCGTCTCCCGGACGGGATGAAGCTCTGGTCAGTGTGCCCGCCAGCTCGTTGTCACTGAGCTGGAACATCTTTCCCAGATAGGGCGAGAACACGACGTACCGGTACTGGGGCCTCTCCCCGTCTGGCGACACCATCTCGACGCTGACCCAGTCGCCTTCCTTGAACCCCGTAATGCCGCCGATGATCACATCGTGCTTTATCAGGCATGTTTCCCCGACTTCGAAGTTGCTCGTGGTTCTCCCCCTTGTCGCAACGTGATGATACACCGGAAGTGGATGTCTGGTGAATATGGTTCAAGGTTTGAGCAGGCGGTGAACCGGGGTCTTGATTAAAGTCTGAAAAATGGCGCACGCCGGCTCGGAATAAACCCGGCCCGGTTGAGAGACGCCATGTCACAAGAGTGCTTCTCCGTGAACCGAAAGAGGGCCGGGTTTAGCGAGTCACTGACCGCCGGTCAGTGACTCACCGCCGCGATCAGAATGATTATCGCGACGAACACGAAGACCAGGGCCGTCAGCCCGATGTTCACCCACGAGATGATTATCCCCGCCCTGGCAAACGGCTCGCCGCCGATCGAGCCGTTGCTCTCACGTATGTTGCGCAGCGCTATGTAGCCGAACACCAGTCCCAGCACAGCTCCGATAAGAGGGCAGGCGATGAAACTGGCTATGGAGAGAATCAGCGAGGCGATGGCCATGCCGTCAGGCGGCGGCGGCTGGTAGTAAGGGATCTGACCGGCCGGATATCCGGGCGGTGGCGGCCCCGGGGGCCCGGCGACCGCGGGCGTCGGCGGAAACGCTGGAGTGCCCTCGGGTGGTTGTGATTGCGCCTCTGCCTCCTCCGGCTCCGGCGTCTTTCCTTCGCCGGTCTCGGCCTTCGGCTCCCCGGAGCCTTTCAGCTGCGTGCCGCAGTTGGAGCAGTAGGCGGCGTCTTCCTGGTTCCCCTGCCCGCAGTTGTCACAGAACTTCACTTGCGCCCTCCCGTCATCAGTGCGCTCAGGTGGCGAGCGACTGGTAGATGAAGTCCTCCCACTGGACCTGCGCCTCGACGTGGATGTTGCCGTCACCGACGAGCTGGTACTCCCAGAAGAAGTAGTAGATGCCGCAGGTGACGATGCTCAGCAGCAGGTGTGTCACGTAATCCCTGTCCGGCATGTTGGGCATCGCCTGCGAAGCCTGCGAGGAGATGCCGAGCTTCTGCATGGCCACGGACATGACCGTGAAGTACTGGGACTCGAGCTGGTCGTGCCTCACGATGTCATCCATGATGAAGTAGTAACCGATCAGGATGCCGATGCCGAAGAAGATGCTCAGGACGAGCCACAGCACGGCGTTCCTCTCCCTGCTCTGCTCGTACATCTGCGCCTGTATCACGTCTAGCTGCTGGAGCTCCGCGCCGACCAGGCCTTCGCGCCCCGCCGCCTTCTCCTTGAGGAGAGCGATAGAGGAATAAGCCACGTTGGACATCCTCGCCAGGTGCCTGTCCCTTCGCTCCATCAGCTTGTAGAAGACGTACAGGCCGTATATGCCACAGGTGACGATACTGAGCAGCACGGCGGTACCGGGATCGGTGGTCCAGTCGGTGGTTACCCGCTCCTGGATGTAGTAGTAGAGGTTCTGGATAGCCCCTCCCGTTTGCTGACCGTTCATCAGCCCCTCCTTACCCTAGAAGAACCTCGCTTACCACGTCCGTGGCAGGAAGGCGAGTTTCAGAGCCCAACAGGTTAAGAATATAACAAGCAGGCTGGCGGTAGTAATCCGTGACGCTTTCTTCGACAGCTGCCACCTCAGGCGCTTGCCCGTCACCAGCACGTAGACCATGTAGACGCCGAAGAGCGCGGTGAAGAAGAACAGTATCGGCCCCAGCAGGTGGTACTGGAACGCTCCCCCGATGTTGCCGTGCGCGGTCAGAATGAAGCTCCTCGTCAGACCGCAGATCAGGCACGGCAGGTGGGTGGCCTTGTTGAAGATGCAGGGGATCGAGAGCCACGCTCCGTGCGACTTGAGCGTGGGGATCGCGAACGACATCGCTATCACAAAGAGCGCAAGGAAGAGAAAAGCGCCTTCGTGGGACAGCCTCTTGGAGAGCGGCGTCGTCTCGACCCACGCGCGCGTCACCTTCTCGCCCGGCGCCGGAGGAGGCGTGGGAAGTGCGCCGGCGTAACTCTCTGAAACCGCTGCCTGTACCGTGTTCATGTTCAGAACCAGTGCTTCTTCTTCAAGATGATTATCATGCCGATCGCTATCAGCAACAGGACACCCCACGCGGCGAGATACCCGTACTTCCATGATAACTCAGGCATGTGTTTGAAGTTCATCCCGTACAGTCCCACCAGGAAAGTGAGCGGCATGAAGATGGTCGCGATGGCGGTGAGCCGCTTCATGGTCACGCTCAACCTGTTGTTGACCGCGTTCAGGTGGATGTCGAGCGACGAGGAGATCAGGTCGGTGTTGCTCTCGATGTCGACGGCCTGGCGGGCGAGGTGGTCGTAGACGTCGAGCATGTACAGCTGCACCTCGGACGGGATGAAGGCTGTGTCGCGCCGCGTCAGCTTGAGGACAACGTCCCGGTGAGACATGACTACCCGCCTCAGTGCCATGTTCGTCTGCTTGTACGACAGGATCTGTTTCACGTCCCCGATGTTCTTGTCCTCGACGATATCGTCCACGTAACCGTCGATCTTCTCGGTGAGTTCCTCGACCAGCGGGAAGTACTCGTCCACGGCGGTGTCCAGTATCGAGTAGACGATGGCGGCCGGCCCCGCTTTGTAGAACTCCTTGTCTTCCTTTATCCCGTTCATGACTTCGTCGAGCTCGTCGATGTGCTTCGCATGGTCGGTGATGAGCCAGGTGTCCCCGAGGAACATGCAAACGTTGCTGGGGGCGAGCGCGCTGGAATCCTTCTCCTGCTTGAGAAAGCTCCACGCTATGAACAGGTGGTTCGGGAACGCCTGCGCCTTGGGAACCTCGGAGTGGCTCCTGCAGTTCTCGACTGAGAGCGGGTGGAGGTTCAACAGGTCACAGGCGGAGGAGAGCTCGACGTCTTCTTTGCCCTCCAGGTCTATCCACAGGGTCGACCATTCGCCGCACGTCAGCCCGTCGATGGAGGAGCGCTCTTCCACCTTACCGTCTTTGCTCTTGATATAGACCCGCAAGATCGACCTCCCTTACAACCTAATCATTATATTTGCCTTTCTCCAGGCTTAGCCAGAGGGGGAGAACGGTACCCTCACCGCTTTCCGGCCCGCCTGTTGGTACAATTGACCCATGCAAGTAAGCGATTTCGAAAGACGGTACGACTTCCCGCTTGATGATTTCCAGCTCGAGGCGATAGGCCACCTGTCGCGAGAAAGGTCGGTGCTGGTGGCGGCGCCGACGGGCTCCGGCAAGACTGTCATAGCGGAATACGCGCTGGAGCTCGCCAGGTCGCAAGGGAAGAAATTCTTCTACACGGCGCCCCTGAAGGCGCTCTCCAACCAGAAGTTTCGCGACCTCCTCGCGGCCTATCCGCCCGAGGACGTCGGGCTCCTGACAGGGGACAACAGCATCAACGGTGACGCGCCCATCGTGGTCATGACGACCGAGGTCCTGCGCAACATGCTCTACGAGGAGTCGAAGACGCTCGACTCGCTCGGTGTCGTGGTCCTCGACGAGGTCCATTACCTTCACGACCCGCAGCGCGGGCCGGTGTGGGAGGAGATCGTCATCCTGTTGCCTAAACGGGTGAAGCTCGTCGGGCTGTCGGCGACGGTGTCGAACGCCCCGGAGCTGGCGGCGTGGATGGACAGCCTGCGTGACGACGTGGAGGTCGTGATCTCGCGGGAGCGCCCGGTGAAGCTGAAGAACAACTACTTCGTGGGCACCAGCCTGGTCGACCTTTTCTCGAAGGACCTGTACCACGTGATCGACGGAGAGCTGGACAGGCTCAAGAGGGTCCGCTCGGCGCAGCCTCCGAGAGGCGGCGGGCGGAGACGCGAACGCCCCGCGGACCTGAGGCCGGTAAGGTCCCAGGTCATCGAGGGGCTGGCCTCGAGGGACATGCTGCCGGCGATCTACTTCCTCTTCTCGCGCGCCGGGTGCCGCGACTCGGTGGACAGGTGGCTCGAGGAGGGCCGCTCGCTGGTCACCAAGGAAGAGAGCCGCAAGATAATAGAGTTCGTCGACGAGAAGGTCAGAGTGATCGACGAGGCCGACCTGGAGTGCCTCGGCTACAGCCGCTTCAGGAAAGCGATCTCCTGGGGCGTGGCGGCCCATCACGCCGGCGTCCTCCCGCTCTTCAAGGAGGCGGTGGAGGAGCTCTTCACTCACGGACTCATAAAGGTCGTGTTCGCGACCGAGACACTTTCACTCGGCATCAACATGCCGGCCAGGACCGTCGTGATCGAATCGCTCACCAAGTGGAACGGCGAGAAGCACCGGCCGCTGACCCCGGGCGAGTACAAGCAGCTCACCGGCCGGGCGGGCAGGCGGGGCATCGACGAGGTGGGCTACGCGGTCGTCCTTCACCAGAGGTACTTCAACCCCGACAACATCCGGTCGCTGGTAAGCCGCGAGCCGAACCCGGTCGTGTCCAGCTTCCAGGTGACGTACAACATGGCTGTCAACCTGCTGGCGGACCACTCGGTCGAGGAGTCCGTAAAGCTCCTCAACCTTTCTTTCGCCCAGTTCGTGGCGGACCGCCGTGTCGTCGATCTGGAGACAAGGCTCTCCACTCTCGAGGCCGAGCTGGACAGCGAGCGCGAGTCGGCACGCTGCACGGAGGCGGACGCCGCCTCTTACCGCGCGTTCGAGCGGACTCTCGCGAGGCAGCAGCGCGAGATCGCTTCAATGCGTAAGGAGCGCGGCTATCGCGAGATAAAGGACGCGATGAGCCGCCTGCAGCCCGGCGACGTTTTCATGATGGGGCACCACGAGGCGCCGGCCCCGGTGGCGGTGGTCAAGCGCCCGAAGGGGCCGAAGAACGAGGAAGTGGTGCTGGTCGTCGACGCGGGCGGGCGTTACCGGCGCGTCACCGAGCGCACGCTCTCGAAGCCGCCCCAGGTGGCGGGCAGGGTCGACATCGCGAAGATCACATCGCCTACAAGGAAGGTCAGGCGGTCGGTCGGCGCCTCAATGGAGTCCATCGGCCGGAAGGCGCAGCCGGCGAAGAAGCGCGCCATGAGCGACCACGAGGAAACGCTTGTCGAGTCGGTCGAGCAGCTCAAGCTGGAGCTTGAGGGTAACCCCTGCCGGAAGTGCCGCCATCGCGACAGGTGCGTCCAGGCCGCGCGCAAGGCGGAGAAAGTGGAGCAGCAGATGAGGGCGGCCCGCCGGGAGCGCGACTCCGGGCACGACGTCGTCTCGAGAAAGCTGGTCGACGTCATCCAGGTGCTCCGCCATTTCGGGTTCCTCAGCGGAGACCGGCCGACCCCGAAGGGCGAGATGCTGCGCAGGGTCTACAACGAGCTCGACCTTCTCCTCGTCGAGGCGATCGACCGGGGGTTGTTCGAGTCACTCGAGCCCGCGGAGCTGGTCGCGATCGCCGCATGGTTCATCTACGAATCACGCGAGGAGGAGAGCGAAAAAGAGCGGCTCGCCCGCGAGGAGCAGGCCTACCTTGACGGGGGCCTCCGCGACGCGATGCACGCCCTCGAGGCGCTCGAGAAACAGATGCAGAAAGCCGAGGCCGGTACCGGCCTCGATCTGCTGGGCTCGATAGACACAGGCTTCGGCGAGGCGGCCTACGCGTGGGCTTCCGAGGCCCCGCTCGAGGAGATGCTCGAGAGGTTCCCTGACCGTTCGGTCGGCGACATGGTCCGGACGATGAAGCAGATAATCGACCTGCTGCGGCAGATGCAGGACGTCAGCGACGACGACTCACTCCGGTCGCGGCTCTCGAAGGCGATGGACATGGTCGACCGCGGCGTGGTCAGCTACTCCTCGCTCGAGTCGATCATCGAACACGTGCCAGGCGCCGTAGGGAGCCTTATTTGAGCCGTTACATGCTGATCCTCTCCTACAAGGGTACCGATTTCCACGGCTTCCAGAAGCAGCCGGACGCCAGGACCGTCCAGGGCGCCCTCGAGGAAGCTCTGTCGACACTGGCCGGAGAGACGGTCGTGACCTGCGGGGCGGGGAGGACCGATGCCGGCGTCCACGCCGCGGGCCAGGTGGCGGCATTCGATGCGGTCGAGGAAATCGACACCGGGCGGTGGAGGAAGAGCCTGAACGCCCTGACCCCGCCGGACATCTCGGTGCTGGACGTGCGCGAGGTCTCCGCGTCGTTCGACCCCCGGCGCGACGCGGTCATGCGCGAGTACCGATATTTCCTGCTCAACAGGCTGTCTCCATCGCCGGCACTCGCCGACATATGCCTTCACTTTCCCGGCGAGCTGGACCTCGAGCTGGCATCAATGGCCTGCTCGTCCCTCGTCGGCACGCACGACTTCCGGGCTTTCACGCTTGCCAGCGAGACGCGCGCCACAGTCCGCGAGATAGCGGCATGCCGCATAGGCGAGGTCGGAGTCACGGGCGGGCTGCTCCACATCGTGGTCCGCGCTCCCTCTTTCATCTACCGCATGGTCCGGGTCCTGGCCGCCGCCGTCCTCGACGTGGGGACGGGGAAGTTGGGACTCTCAGACCTGTCGGCGAGCCTCACGAGCGGTGAGGGGCCTTGCGCCGACCCTCTGCCTCCCGAAGGCCTGTTCCTCTGGAAGGTCGAATATCCGCAGGGGAGGCTATCCGCTTGAAACCGGGCGCCTCCATTCGAGGTCAAACGTTATGATCGAAGTGATGACCACTGACGAGGTGACGGGATTTGTCCGACGATTTCTGGGCGCCTGAAGGGCGAGAGCAGACCAGGCTCGAGAGGCGCAGGAGTGGAAAGCGCGGCCACGACAGGATGCGCAACATCCTGCTGATCGTCGGCGCCTGCGTGATCGCCGCGGGCCTGGTGGTGGGGCTCGTCATGCTGGTCACAAAAGGCGAGGGAACAGGGGTTCCGAAGGTCATCGGCATGACCTATTCGGATGCGCGCAAGAAGGCCGCAGCGGTCGGGCTCGAGATAAAAGTGAGCGAGCTTCAGGACGCGTCCGACGTAAACGACCTCGAGAAGCTGAAGGTCGAGGAGCAGGACCCCAAGCCGGGCTCGAAGCTCGACGACGAACTGGCACTGACGGTGAAGCTCGTCGGCCTCAGGGACGCCCCTCCGCTCGATTACCAGCAGGAGATCAAGAAGAGCTCACCCGGCCCTTCACAGGGCTCTTCCTCGCGGCCGGCACAGGCGGACCAGCCGGCCGCCACGGCTCCCGCCCCGGCGCCACAGTCCCAGGCCGCCGGCAGGTCGGTGTGCATAGACCCGGGCCACTCGCCCAACTCGCCGTCCACGCAGATCGACCCCGAGACCGGGCTCGACGTGGCGGACAACTCGGGCGCGAGCGGCGAGATCCAGGCGATGTGGGACCTTTCGCAGAGGGTGAAGGCGCAGCTCGAGGCAGCCGGGTACCAGGTGGTGCTCACCAAGCAGTCCGCTAACAGCAACGTCTCGCTCAAGGAGCGGGCTCGCATCGGGAACACCTGTAACATCGTGGTGAGGCTTCACTACGACCCGGCGCTGCAAGCGCTGATATACCCGGGACAGGGCCAGTACAAGAAGCACGGGAGCGCGACGGTCACCGTCGACCCGAACGTCGCGGCCGCGAGCGCGGCCCTGGCGCAGGCCATGTTCCCCGCCCTGAAGAACGCGGGCATACCCAAGATGATGAACGACGCGGTCGGGACCTCCAACAACTCCGGGCCGGCATATGTAGGATCGGTGCTCTCCAAGGTGCCGGTAGTGCTCATCGAGAACAATCCCTCCGTTGTGGCGACGGCCGCGGGCCAGTACAGCATTGCGAGCGCCATAACGCAGGGAGTCAAGCAGTATTTCGCCACGCACTGATGTGCGGGCGGGACAGCGTGTTTCCTTGACAGTGAACCGGGCTTAACCTATCATCATCAATGTCCATAGACGCCCGCCACGGGCGTCATTTTTTCGAAGGAAGTAATGAGCCACCTGAAGCTCACCAAAGTCACATACTCTGCGAAAGCCGGCGACATCGAGCGGCGCTGGTATATAGTCGACGCCGAGGACGTTGTGCTCGGCAGGCTGGCCACGAACGTGGCTACCGTGCTGAGAGGCAAGCACAAGACCATGTACACGCCGAGCATGGACACCGGCGACCACGTCATCGTGGTCAACGCCCGTAAGGTCGCGCTCACTGGCCTCAAGAGCGAGAAGAAGAATTATTATCATCACACCGGATACCCGGGCGGTCTCAAGACGACGCCGTACGAGACGATGGCCCAGAGGAAGCCGGAGCAGGTAGTGGTCCACGCCGTGAAGGGGATGCTTCCCCACAACCGGCTGGGCAGGGCTATGATCAAGAAGCTGCACGTATACCCGGGTGCGGAGCACCCGCACGACGCGCAGAGCCCGGAACCGCTCGAGATAAAGGGGTAACTGTTGGCGGACGAGTACACCAGGGGCACGGGCCGCAGGAAGGAATCTGTAGCCAGGGTGCGCCTTTATTCCGGTACCGGCGAGCTGACCGTCAACGGCAGGACGCTCGAGGATTACTTTCCAAGCAGGCGGCATCGCATCGAGATACTGGCGCCGCTCGTGCACCTCGACCTGAGGAGCAGCTACGACGTCGTCGCGAAACTCGAAGGCGGAGGGCTGACCGGCCAGGCCGGTGCTCTGAGGATGGGGATCGCCCGCGCCCTCGTAGTGCTGGACGAGGAGCTCAGGCCCGACCTCAAGAAGGCTGGCTTTCTCACGCGCGACTCGCGCATGAAGGAGCGCAAGAAGTACGGGCTCAAAGGTGCCCGCAAGCGCCCGCAGTTCTCCAAGCGCTGATACCGCGTTGTAGATTTTAAGAACCACAGCGGCACCGTAATCATCATCACACCGCGCCCGCGGAGGGGTTGAGCCACGCCCGTTGAAAGCGGCTTGTGATATATTGCGCGTGGCGCCCGGAGGGTATATTGAAGAAGTACTTTGGGACTGACGGCATAAGGGGCGAGGCCAACTCGGACCTCACGCCGGAGCTGGCCCTGCAGCTCGGACGGGCGGCGGTGAGGGCGATCGGCGGTGGGCGTAAGTTCGTCCTCGGCCGCGACACCCGCATATCGGGCCGCATGCTCGAGTCGGCGCTGACGGCCGGCCTGCTGAGCGAAGGGGCCGACGTTCTCCTCCTCGGCGTCCTCCCCACTCCAGGCGTCGCTTTCCTCACAGAAGAACTGGGTGCCGACGTCGGCATCGTCATCTCCGCATCCCACAACCCGTTCCAGGACAACGGCATCAAGCTATTCGGCCCCGGCGGGATGAAGTTGCCGGACGACACCGAGAAGGCCGTCGAGCACGAGTTCGAGGACCTCGAGCCGGTCAGCGACGCGAGACCGGTCGGCACCGCGAGAGAGGTCTCCGATGCCTCCCGCCTTTACGTACACCACCTGCTCAACTGCGTCGAGACCGACCTGTCGGGGGTCAAGATCGCGCTCGACTGCGCGAACGGCGCCGCCTACCAGGTGGCTCCCGAGGCATTCCGCAGGCTGGGCGCCGAGGCGCAGGTCATCGGAGCCGAGCCGGACGGCACGAACATCAACCTTGATTGCGGTTCCACTCACCCGGGCCGGCTGTCCGAAATGGTCAAAGGATGGGGGGCGGACGCGGGCTTCGCGCTTGACGGCGACGCCGACCGCTGCATATGTGTCGACGAGACAGGCGAGGTGCGCGACGGCGACTTCGTCATGGCCATCGCGGCGCGGTACCTGAAGGAGAACGAGCTCCTGGTGCCACCGATGGTAGTGTCCACGGTCATGAGCAACCTCGGCTTCTTCAAGGCGCTGGAGGAGATGGGCATCGAGGCCACCAGCGTTCAGGTCGGTGACCGGTACGTGCTCGAGGAGATGCTCCGCAGCGGCTCGCTGATAGGCGGAGAGCAGTCCGGGCACATAATCTTCAGGGAGCACACGTCCACCGGGGACGGCACCCTGACGGCGATGATCATGGCGGGCATCCTCAAGGAGTCCGACGCCCCTCTGTCAAAGCTCTCCGGGGTGATGAAGAAATACCCGCAGGTGCTGATCAGTGTGAGGTCGCGTTCGGGAAGGCGTCTGGAGAAGGGCATGAAGGTGTGGGAGCTCATCGGCTCCATAGAAGAGGAGCTCGGCTCCAACGGGCGAGTGCTGGTCAGGTCCAGCGGCACCGAGCCCGTTGAGCGGGTCATGGTCGAGGCATCGACCGAGCGGCGCGCGCGAGCGGTCGCGGACAGGATAGCCGAGGCGATATCGCAGGAACTGGACCACAGGGTTGGTTGAGATATGTGCGGGATAGTCGGTTATATAGGAAGCGCGCAGGCCAAGGGGATCCTCTTCGACGGGCTCAGGCGGCTCGAGTACAGGGGATACGATTCGGCCGGGATATGCGTCGTCGATGATGGCGGCCTCGAGTGCATCCGGGTGGTCGGAAACCTGGACGCGTTGGAGGACGTGATCAAGGACATGGAGCTGGCCGGAACGACCGGCATCGCCCACACCAGGTGGGCCACGCACGGCGCGCCGACCGAGACGAACGCGCATCCGCACCTGGACTGCAACGAGGATATCGCGGTCGTACACAACGGGATCATCGAGAACTTCAGCAGGCTGCGCAGCGAACTCACGGCCCGCGGCCACGTGTTCCGTTCGATGACCGACAGCGAGACGCTCGCACACCTGATAGAGGAGTGCTACCAGGGAGACCTGGAGCAGGCCCTCAGGGAATCGCTCGAGCAGGTGGAAGGATCGTTCGCGGTCGTAGCGGTGCACCGCGACAACCCACACGTAATGGTAGGCGCGAGGCGCGACAGCCCCCTCGCGGTCGGTGTGTCCGATGGCGCGACGTTCATAGCCTCCGGAGTGCCGGCGTTCCTGGCGAACACGCGCAGCGTACTGTTCCTCGAGGACGACGAGATAGTCACGGCCACCGAGTCCGGAGCGACGATAACCACGATGAAAGGCGAGCCCGTCGAGCGCGAGCCGGTGGAGGTCGACTGGGACCTTGACGCGGCCGAGAAGGGCGGCTACGAGGATTTCATGCTGAAGGAGATCCACGAGCAGCCCAAGGCGGTCGAGGACACCATGGCCGACAAGTTCGACGCGTCCGGCGAGGTCGTCCTCGAGAGTCTCGGCCTCGACGCGCAGGCTGCCCGTGACATGAAGCGGGTCATAGTGGTGGCCTGCGGGACGTCCTACCACGCCGGGCTGCTGGGAAGATACCTCATCGAGCACTGGGCGGAGGTGCCGGCGGAGATAGAGATCGCCTCCGAGTTCCGCACCAGGACGCTCATAGTCGGGCCGACCGATACCGTGATGGCGATCAGCCAGTCGGGCGAGACGATGGACACGCTCGTCGGTGTCAGGGAAGCGAGGCGCCTCGGAGCGAAGATAATCGCCGTCGTGAACGTCGTGGGCAGCCTGATGACCCGCGAGTCCGACGGGGCGATTTACACCCACGCCGGTCCGGAGGTCGGCGTCGCCGCCACAAAGACTTTCACGTCCCAGATGGTCGCGATGTACCTGATGGCGCTCTACCTGGGCAGGCTCAGGGGAACGATCGGGGACCACGAGTACCGGGAGACCATCGCGGAGCTGCACGCGATACCGGCCAAGATGGAACAGGTGCTTTCGAGGACCGACAACATCGACGCGATCGCGCGCAAGTATTACGAGAAAGAGGACTTCCTTTTTCTCGGCCGGAGCGTCGGATACCCCATCGCGATGGAGGGGGCGCTGAAGCTTAAGGAGATATCTTACATCCACGCGGAAGGCTATCCGGCGGGCGAGATGAAGCACGGTCCGATCGCCCTTCTCGACCCCGAGGTGCCCGTGGTGGCCATAGCGCCGAGCGACGGCGTTTATGAGAAGATGGTCAACAACATCGAGGAAGTGAAAGCGCGCAATGCGCCCGTCGTGGGCGTAGCGACCGACGGCAACCGGGAGATGGCCGACATATGCGAGGACGTGCTCTGGGTCCCCGAGACGCTGGAGCTTCTGTACCCGCTCCTTACCGTCCTGCCGATGCAGATGCTCGCCTACCGAATCGCGAAGCTGCGCGGATGCAACGTGGACCAGCCGCGCAACCTGGCGAAGACCGTAACGGTGGAATGAGGGCACGAGCCCGACGGATGGAGGAGGGTGGGTGATGGCCTACTGTCCTTCCTGCGGCCGCGAGCAGAGGTGCGGCTGCGCCGAGTGCCACTCCTGCGGGGCCGTCCTGGTCGACAGGAGGCCCAACCCTGAGGGCGTGATCGAGCCGGTCAGGCGCCAGAGCGTGAAGGACAACATCGGGCCGGTCAGGATGCCGGCCGAGCAGGGCGAAGAAGCGCCCCCTCCCATCGAGAACAGGCAACCTTCACGGGTCACGGACATATCGTCTCTCGGAATGCGACTCATCCCCGCCGCTCTCCTGGCACTGGGTATAGCCGTGCTGGTCGTCGGCATAGTCGAGATCATCCACACAGCCAGCGGCATCTTGGGGCAGGGCGTCATGGCGACGGGCTCGGTGAGGCGTGTCGGGTACTACCTCGGCGGCCTCCTGTACGTGACCTCGGTGAGGGCGCTCGTCGGCTTCGCCCTCGTCACCGTGTCGCTCCTTCTGTCCCCGCCCAGGCCTTTCAAGCGGGAGAGCACCTGGCGCGGCGCTGCGGCCGGCGCCGGGCTCGCGATGCTTATCGCCGGCTTCCTCTACGTCATATCGATGATCCTCATGATCCTTCCCGGCAGCGACCCGTCCGCCATCGTGCGCAGCCTCACGCCGGGGTTGCCGGGGGCCATACTCGTCCTCCTGTCCACGGGGCTGGCGCTGATGCTGGCCGGCCGGCTCGTAGCCGTGGTGGCTCCGGCTTCGCTCGAAGAGGAGCGCAAGGCGACATGGTATGGAGAGACCGAAGACGAGCCGGCGAAAACCGGCTGGCGCAGGGAGCTGTCTTTAAAGTTAAAGAGGAGGAAGCATTGAGGAGGGTGATCGCGCCGTCCGAGATGGCTGAGATCGACAGGCGGTCCATCGAGGTCGAGGGCATTCCCGGGCTGACGCTGATGGAGAAGGCCGGCAGGAGCGTGGCCGACGCTGCGCGCGAGATGCTGGCTTCGATCGGCGGGAGGAGGCTGGCCGTATTCTGCGGCAAGGGCAACAACGGCGGAGACGGCTTCGTCGTGGCGAGGATGCTCAGCAGCGGCTTCGACGTCGTCGTGTTCGTCGCCGGCGACATATCGACGATGAAGAGCGACGCGCGCGTCAACTACGAGCGCGTCTCCTCGATGAGGATCCCGGTCGTCAGGGTGACGTCCGAAAGGGACCTCGACGCGTTCAGCAGTGCGTTTTTCGACCTGGTGGTGGACGGCCTGTTCGGCACCGGATTCACCGGCACGGCCGAGGGCGTGTTCTCGAGCGTGATCGACGCGATAAATACCTCGGGGTGCCCGGTGCTCGCGATCGACATACCGAGCGGCGTCTCGGGGTCGACCGGCGCGACCGCAGGCCCGGCGATCAAGGCGGACAGGACGGTCACTTTCGCCGCGCTCAAGGTCGGGCTCGTCCAGCACCCGGGAGCGGGGCTGGCGGGCGAGGTCGAGGTTGCCGACATCGGTATCCCTCCGAAGCTGATTGAAGAAGTCCCCGAAACCAGGATATTCATACTCGACGAAGAGGATGCCCAGGCTCTCATCCCGGACAGGTCTCCCGACGCCAACAAGGGCTCCTGCGGGCACGTGCTGGTAGTGGGCGGCTCGAGCGGAATGGCCGGGGCGCCGGCAATGTGCGCGCGCGCCGCGGTCCGGTCCGGCTCGGGGCTGGTGACCGTCGCGGTGCCCGCTTCGCTTCAGCAAGTGCTAGAGATAAAACTGACAGAAGAGCTGACCGTCGGGCTGCCGGACGAGAAAGGTTCTCTCGACTGGGAGGCCGTGGAGAAGCTGGCGGGCATGTCTCCCAGGTACGACGTGATGGCCCTCGGCCCCGGCCTGGGCGCGGACCCGTGGGCGCGTGACGTGGTGCCCGGAGTCCTTCGCTCGGTGGGACTCCCGATCGTCCTCGACGCCGACGGGCTCAACTCGCTGGCCGGGCGGGCCGAAGTGCTGAAAGAGAGGACGGCCCCGACGGTGCTGACCCCCCATCCCGGCGAGATGGCAAGGCTACTGGGCACGACCGTCGAGGAGGTCCAGTCCGACCGGGTCGGATGTGCCCTTGGTGCAGCGAGGGAGTGGGGAGTTATCATGGTGTTGAAGGGGGCCGGTACCGTGGTCGCGTCGCCGGACGGCGAGGTGATCGTGAACTCTACCGGGAACCCCGGTATGGCGACAGGAGGAATGGGCGACGTCCTCACCGGCCTGATCGCCTCACTCATCGGGCAGGGCGCTGCGCCTTTCGACGCGGCGTCGGCGGGCGTGTACTTTCACGGGCTGGCCGCCGACCTGGTCGCGAGCATGGACGGGATGATAGGCATGACGGCGGGTGACGTCACGAGGCACCTCCCGCTGGCGATGAGAAAACCCTCGGCAGGAAGGTGAGTCGATGAAGACGCTTACGGTTGCAGACGCGATGACCCCGGACCCGGTCACGGTCCCCCCCGAGATGGAAGTGGGCGACGTGGCGAAGGTCATGGTCGACAAGGATATAGGAGGAGTGCCCGTAGTGACCGCCGGCGGAGACCTTGTCGGTATCGTCACCGAGAGCGACCTGATAGTGCTGGACTCAGAAGTCAAGTTCCCTTCGTACGTGCATTTTCTGGACGGTTACATCTTCGTGCCGGGCGCGGTACACAGGTTTGAGGAGAAGTTCAGGAAGGCGGTCGCGGCGACGGCGGGGGAGATGATGACCGAGGATGTCATGACCGTTTCCCCCGACGACAAGATCGAAGACGTCGCCGAGATCATGACCAAGAAGAAGATGAAGCGTTTCCCGGTCATCAAGGACGGGGCGCTCGTAGGCATAATAACGATGAGGGACATCGTGAAGCTCATCAGCAAGGATAAACCGGTGGAGGCGTAGCCGTTGCCATCGGGCATCATGAACTCGAGCGAGGCCCCGCTCGTAGCCGTGGTCGACCTCGCCGCGATCAGGCACAACATCGAGTACATCAGGTCTCTTCTCCCCGAAGGTTGCCGCTTCATGGCGGTCGTCAAGGCGAACGCGTACGGTCACGGTGACGTGGCCGTCTCCAAGGCGGCGATCGCCGCGGGCGCCGACGTGCTGGCCGTGGCTCTCCCCGACGAGGGGGCAAGGCTGCGGATGATGGGCTTCACCCGCCCGGTCCACCTGCTCTTCGAGCCGCCGCCGACCGCCGCGGCTTCCGTCGTCGAGGATGAGATGTCCTGCACCGTCTACACCATTCCTTTCGCCCGTGCGCTCTCTGTCGCCGCGGACGCTGTCGGGAAGCGGGTCCCGGTGACAGTCGAGGTCGACACAGGGATGCGCCGGGTGGGCGTCTTCCCGGACGATGCCGTGGATTTCGCGAAGAAGGCCGACGCGATGCCGGGCATCGAGGTCGATTCGATCAGCACGCACTTCCCCTGCGCGACGGAACGTGACGACGATTTCACGAACAAAGAGATCGCGGTTTTCGAGGGAGTCTCGGACGCGGTCTCCGAAGTGCTCGGGAGGAAGCTCACGAGGCACGCCGCCAACAGCGCCGGAGTCATCGCGTACCCGGAGAGCCGTCTCGACATGGCCAGGGTGGGGATCGCGATGTACGGGCTCGCTCCGTCGCAGGAGCTCGCCGATGAGAACCTCCGCCCCGCGATGTCGGTGCGCGGGCGAGTGGCGCTGGTCAGGCGGGTGAAGGCCGGGGAGGGCATCAGCTACGGGCACCTCCAGAGCCTGGAGCGCGACTCCCTGGTGGCGACCATCCCCGCCGGATACGCTGACGGGTTCACCAGGCTCCTGACGGGCAAGGCCGAGGTGCTGATCAGGGGCAGGCGGCGGCCGGTTATCGGGGCGATATGCATGGACCTGTCCATGGTCGACATGGGAGACGGGGAGGCCGAGGCGGGCGACGAGTTCGTCATCTTCGGCGAACAGGGCTCCGAGCTGATAACAGCCGACGAACTCGCCGGCAGGCTGGGCACGATCAACTACGAAATAGTATGTATGGTCGGCGCCAGGGTGCCGAGGATATACACATGAAAACCGAAGGGAGAGCTGCTGAAGATGAAGGTCTGTCCCCTCTGCAATGCGATCTACGACGGGCACCGGTGGGTGCCGGAACCGGACGAGGCGCTGCGAAAGGAGGCCGCGAAAAGGAATCCCGCTAAGGAGAAATGCCCCGGGGACCTGAGGATCGAGCGGCGGCAGGTGGAGGGAGTTGTGACGCTGAAGGGAGGCTTCCTTCAGACTCACAGGGACGAGCTGATGAACCTGGTGCACAGGGTGGCGCGCAACGGGCGCAGCAGGAACGTGGCCGCCAGGCTCATGAGCGTGACGGAGATCGACCACCAGGTCGTGATCGAGACGACAGACGATCATCTCGCCGAGCGGATCGGCAAAGAAGTCGAGAAGGCTTTCAAAGGCGAGCTGGCGATAAAGTGGCAGGAGAAGGACCGTTTCGTCCGGGTCAGCTGGACCCGCGGCTGACGGCGGGGCTTTCAGACATTGGGTAACGGCGCCGGGCCGCTCGACCTGATACGGCAAGACGAGCTCCTGCAGAAAGTGCTCGGGCGGCTGAGCCGCCGGGGCCGGGCGAAGGATTACCTCTGCGGAGAGACCGTCACTTCGGCGTTTCTTGGAGCACCCCCGGATGGAGTTCTCGTGGCATGCGCCGGGGGCCTCTCTGAGTCGGCCGACCTCCTTCGGCCCTGGCCCTTCATCACTCTGGGGAAAGATCCTGACGTCGCCGTATTCTTCCCGGAGTCCCGCAGGCACGTCGTCCTGGTTTCGATGGAAGGGGACATCGAAGCGTTCGTCTCTCGGTCCGGCTTCCCGGCGACCGCCATGGCTGTCGACGTCTTTGAGCCGCAGACTCTCATCGATCCCCTCGAAGGCTCGAAAGACCTCGAGCCGGGCGTCCTCCGGGTGGCTCACGACGGCGATGCCCCTTCCTCCCTGCGCGCCGTCGAGCTGTGCGCCTCCTACTCACTGGACCCCGCCGATGATTCTGTCGCGACTCTTCAGTCATGCGCGGCGGAGCTGGTCGACCAGCCGGCGCGAAGGACGTGGGTGGGGATCGCCAGGATCCTTTCTATCCCCGGGCTATCCCGATCGGCACGGCTGATGAGAGAGCTCTTCGTCATGGACGCGGTGCTGCCCGAGGTCGCGGCCACCTACGAAGTACCGCAGAACTACTTTCACCACCTCGGCGTGTGGGAACACACCCTCGAGGTGGTCGACCGGCTCGAGGAGATACTCGCTTCGCCGGCGGAGTTCCTCGGCCCGACCCTTCGAGGCCTCGAAGAACATCTCTCGAGGCCGGTCGAGTCAGGTGTATCGAGGCGGGCCTTCCTCGCTCTTGCCGCGCTGATCCACGACTGCGGCAAGGCTGTGACCATGAAGGTCGAGGACTCCGGACGGATCAGGTTCGGAGGTCACCAGGCCGCCGGCGCGGAGCTGGCCGACCGGATCGCCCGGAGGCTCGGGATCTCGTACCGCGGCAGGCGTTACCTGACCGCCGTCGTCGGACAGCACATGCGGCTCGGCTACCTGCTGAAGGAGGGCGAGTCGACGAGGAGCAGGCTCCTGGTCTCGAGGGAGCTCGGCTCGTTGTCCGTCGACATCGCCGTGCTTTCGCTCGCGGACCGGCTGGCGACCATGGGGGAGGCGTCGACCGGGGAAGGGCTGGAGCGGTACGAGCGGCTGGTCAAGAGGTTCCTCGCCGACTACTGCTGGGACCGTGATTGCCCGGCCCTGGCGTCCGGTCGGGACATTGCGGTCCACACCGGGCTCGAAGGGCCTGCGGTCGGAGACGCACTGTTCGAGCTGCGTCTCGCGCAGAAGGAGAGGACCGTCACCGGCAGGCAGCAGGCGCTCGAGTTCATCGCCCCCGACTTCAAAGGCCGCCTCAGCGGCTGACCCCATAAACGCAAAACGGTGCCAGGCACCGTTTTGCGTTTGAACCCACGCAATTGGCAATTAATCTCCACTCTGAGCACAAATCCTGCCAATTTTTTCGCATTCTGGCAAAAAGGGGTCTGACCCTTTTGTCAACAATAATCAAAAAGGGGTCAGACCCCTATTTGAATTTACGTATTAAGGGAGGATAAGTCAGGCCGGTGATAATGGCCCTGCTAAGCGCTGTCAAAAACAGGTAAAATAGGGCGGAACTACGCTACGAGTTATTACGGAAGAGGTTGATAGAAAATGGAAAACTCTACTGCGAGCGAGGACTCAGGCAAACGGAAGAAAAAAGACAAGGCGAATAGCGTTGGCGTGACCATCGAAGGCAGGAGGCCGCACCGGCGGCTGAAGATCATCGGAGTGGCGGCGGCCGTGGCCGGGCCGCCGGTGACATTCAAGATACTCGCGAACAGGCTTCGCAGAAAGCATGACCCCGAGGCAGGAGAGAACATCCGCGAGCCGCTCGGCGAGACCGCCCACTACCTCGAGCGGGAGGACGGCGCGAGGCTCTACGTCGAGGAGCTCGGCAAGGGCCCGACGATAATCCTCGTACACGGATGGTTCTGCAACACGGACAGCTGGCACTACCAGAAGAAAGAGCTGCAGGATTACTACCGCGTCATCAGCTACGACCAGAGAGGGCACCGCTGGAGCGAGAGCGCCGACGGCGAGCCCGTGACCATCGAGAACCTCGCCAGCGACCTGAAGGCGATCATCGACGCCAAGGCTCCGGACGAGCCGGTTATCCTGGTAGGGCACAGCATGGGCGGCATGTCCATCCTGAAGCTCACCGAGACCTATCCGGAACTGCTGGGCGACCGGGTCAAGGGCGTCGCACTCGTCGACACTTCCCACGTGAAGCTGTCCTCGTGCCTGGCCGGCGGCTCAGTCATCTCGAAGATCGAGAAGCCGGTTGTCGAGCCTCTGTTCAGGTGGGTCGCCGAACACCACTGGTTCGCCGACCGCGTGAAGAGCACCATGGTCGGCACCGCTCCGTTCCTGGTCGCGACTCGCTACCTGGGCTACGGCAGCAACGCGCCGCTCACCATGCTCGAGTACATCAGCGACATGGCGTCGGAGACGTCGATGAAGGGAGCGATGCAGGCAGGCCTCGCGCTTCTCGGAGACGGGGCAGAGGTCTCGCTGGACCCGCTCCGCGAATCGGGCATCCCGGTGATGATATGGGTCGGAGAGAAGGACAAGCTCACCAAGCCCGAGGTCTCGGAGGCGATGGCGCGAGAACTGCCCGGCAGCATGCTGTACGTCGTCGAGGACACCGGGCACCCCAGCTTCATGGAAGAGTACAAACGTTTCAACGAGGTCCTCGATTCCTTCGTGAAGGAGTCGTTCGGCATCATCGTCGAAGAAGAGGTCGTTGAGTAAAGGAGCGATATGCTCGGGAGCATCAGGATCGGTCACGCGCAGGATGAAGAAGGACTGACCGGCTGCACGGTTTTCCTACCCCCCGAGGGCACCGTCGGCGCGGTCGAGGTCAGGGGCGGTGCGCCCGGCACGCGCGAGACAGCGCTCCTGGGTCCGACTTTCACCGCCAGTGGCCCGAACGCCATACTGCTCTCCGGCGGGAGCGCGTTCGGCCTCGCCGCAGCCAGTGGCGTCGCGGAGTACCTGGAGAAGAGGGGCGAGGGATTTCCCACGCCGGGCGGCCCTGTCCCGATCGTCAGCGCCGCAGTCATCTTCGACCTGGACTTCGGGGACCCCAAGGCGCGTCCGGACGCCGCGATGGGATTAGAAGCCTGTGAGAAGGCGATCGTCGACGACGAGCGCGAAGGCAACATCGGCGTCGGCATGGGAGCGACGGTCGGCAACGTGCTCGGCCGGGTCAACTCGACGAAGAGCGGGTTCGGCCTGTACAGGTTCATGGGCGGGGACTTCAGGCTGGACGTCGCGGCCGTGGCGAACGCGTTCGGCGAGGTCGTTGACGCGGCCGGGAAAATAATCGCCGGGGTCAGGAAAGACGGCAAATACGTGTCGGCGGAGAAGACGCTGGTGACGATGAGCGGCATCGCCCCCGGGTGCCCCGGCATGAGTACCACTCTCGTAGTGATAGCCACCAACGGCAAGTTCGATTGCACCGAGGCCACGAGGATCGCGATGCAGGGCCAGAACGGCATCGCCAGGGCGATCAGGCCTTCGCATACGCGGTTCGACGGCGACACTGTCTTCGTGCTCGCGACAGGCGAGGTCGACGCTCCCCAGGACGCCGTCGAAACGCTCGCAGCGATGGGCGCGGCGGAGGCGATAAGGTCCGCTGTCATACGCACTCAGGCGGCCGGAGGGCTCCCCGCGGCGCGTGATATACTGAGCGAGTAACCACGCGATCCGGCATCTATCATGGTAGTGACCGCGCTTACTTGCGATCATCAGGGTGAAAGAAAACTACCGGGTCGATCAATACGAGGTCTTTTGAAGATGCCGATATTCGAGTACAAGTGCGAGGACTGTTCGGAGAAGTTCGAGAAGCTCGTGCGTGGTAACGAGAAGGTCACTTGCCCGAAGTGCGGCAAGTCCAGGCTCAAGAAGCTCTTCAGCATGTTCGCCTCGAAGAGCGGCGAAAAGTTCACGCCCAGCTCCGGCAGCTCCTGCGGCACCTGCAGCTCCAGCTCATGCGCCACCTGCAAGGGGTAGCCGATGTTGGGTGAGGAAAAGACGATCGCCGAGCTCAGGGAGACGGTCGACGAGTGCACCCTGTGCGACCTGTCCAAGAGCCGCACTCACCTGGTCTTCGGAGACGGGAGCGAGGCCGCCGAGCTGATGTTCGTAGGCGAAGGACCCGGGCGGGTAGAGGACCAGATGGGGCTGCCATTCGTAGGCCCGGCGGGGAAGCTGCTCGACAGGATGCTCGAAGGCATAGGCATCGAGCGAAAGGACGTCTACATCACCAACGTGGTGAAGTGCCGTCCTCCCGGCAACCGCGACCCGCTGCCGATAGAACACGAGACCTGTAACCCTTACCTCCAGGAGCAGTTCCGCCTGATAAACCCGAGGATAGTCTGTGCCCTCGGGCGGATCGCGGCCGGCGTCCTGATGGGGGGCACCGTACAGATAACCCGCATGCACGGCAACTCCTACGAGCGAAACGGGCGGATCATCGTACCGGTGTTCCACCCCGCCGCCGCGCTCCGCTCCGCCGAAAACATGCGTATGCTCGAGCACGATTTCGACATGCTGCGCCTCTACCTCGATGAGGAACCACCTCCCCCCGCTGAGCCGACCCCGGCGCCGCGCGAGGAGGAGCAGCTGGGCCTGTTCTAGCGGGGCGGCGTGCCCCAGGACAGCCGGCCGGGCAGGACGGGCGAAGGCCCTATCACAGTATCGAGGATCACTCGTTCCCCGGAGGAGACCGAGCGCATCGGCCGCCATCTTTCAACCTGCCTCTCGCCCGGTGATACGGTCGCGCTGGAAGGGCCGCTCGGAGCCGGAAAGACCGTCATGGTGCGCGGGATCGCCAGAGGCCTCGGCTACGAAGGGCCGGTGACCAGCCCCACCTTCACCATCATCCACGTCTTCGACGACGTGAGGCTCTGCCACGTGGACGCGTTCAGGCTGTCCTGCGGAGACGACCTCGACGAGTCCGGTTTCGAGGAGTACCTGGACGGCTCCTGGATATGCGCGGTCGAGTGGGCCGACGTGGTGGTGGACGCCATCCCGGACGGATCCCTCGTTGCGAGGATAGAGATGGGCGAGGCCGAGGACGAACGCATCGTCTCGATCGTCGCCGGGGAAGAACTTGCCGACCGGGTTGCGGCGGCGCTGGAGGACCTGGCATGAGCGGGGTGGTGGTCGCGTGGGACACCTCGACGAACACCGGCACTGCCGCGGTGGGCAGGGACGGGCATGTGCTCGCCCTGAGGACGTTCACTACCGAGAAAGGCCACACCGGGAAGCTGATGATGGTGGTGGACGAGATGTTCGACGAGGTCGGCGTCGTACCCACCGACATCGAGGCGATCGCGACCGGCACGGGGCCGGGCAACTTCACCGGGGTGAAGGTCGGAGTGGCCACGGCGAAAGGCATGGCCCTCGGCCTGGATGTACCACTGCTCGGCGTATCGACGCTGGACCTGCTGGTGCCGCCCGGCGCCGGCGAAATGCCGGTGGTCACGGTGATGGACGCCAGGCGGGGAACGCTGTACGCGGGGTTCTACGACGCCACGCCGGGACGGGAATACGTCTGCGCCACCGCTTCCTCGATCGCCGACACCGCGGCCGAACTGGCCGGAGAAGAATTGATCGTCGCGGGCCCGGAGGCCGAAGGCCTCGCAGGCGCGATCCGCGAAAAGGGCAAACGTGTAACAGTCGCTGAGACTGCGCCGGCGGCGGCCAGGCTCATCGATATCTATTTCGCCGGCGAGAGGGCGGCCGGCGACGCGATCACGGTGATGCCCCTCTACCTGAAGCCTCCGGTGTAGGTGATGACGTTGATGATATCGATCGCTCTGATGGACCAGGACGACATCGACGAGGTCATGCTCCTCGAGAGAGCGACGTTCACGATGCCCTGGGACGAGCGGATCTTCCGAAAGATCATAAGGCGCAGGGACGACTCGCTCTTCCTGGTGGCGCGCGTCGACGGCCGGCTCGTCGGTTACTCCGGCGCGAGCTCGATTGGCGGTGAGGTCCACGTGACGAACATGGCGGTGGACTGGAGATGCCGCCGGCAGGGGATCGCGATGGCCATGCTGCTGAAGTGCACCGAGATCTCTCTCGAGCGCGGAGCGCGATGGATGACCCTCGAGGTAAGGGAGAGCAACTCCGAGGCGAGGGACTTCTACACGAAGTTCGGATTCACCGACCTCGGCCTGAGGATGGGCTATTACGAGGACACCGGGGAGCATGCGGTGATAATGGCGACCGGCGACATAACCACGGACGGATACATGGCGACGCTGCTGCAGATAAAGAGGTCGCTCGAGGCCCGGGGGGTGACGTACGAGTGATAATCCTCGGCGTCGAGACTTCCTGTGACGAGAGCTCCGCGGCCCTCGTGCGCGACGGCGTCGAGATGCTGTCCAACGTGGTGGCGTCGCAGGTCGACCTCCACGCGCGGTACGGCGGCGTGGTCCCGGAACTCGCCGCGAGGGCGCACGTCGAGGCGATCGCCCCGGTGATCAGCGAGGCGCTGCTCCCACTCGACGGCAGGCCGGACGCGGTGGCGGTCACCGCCGGCCCCGGCCTGGTCGGCTCGCTCATCGTCGGCGTCTCGGCGGCGAAGGCCCTGGCCTGGGCGTGGGGCGTCCCGCTGGTGGCGGTCAACCACGTCGAGGCCCATGCCTTCGCGCCGCTGCTCGAGGGCGAAGAGCTCGAGTATCCGTTCCTCGCGCTTCTAGTGTCCGGCGGCCACACGCTGCTCGCGAAGGTGGAGTCGTTCGACATCATCGAGGTCATCGGCCAGACCCAGGACGACGCGGTAGGGGAGGCATACGACAAGGTCTCGAAGTTCCTCGGGCTCGGCTACCCGGGCGGGCCGGTGATAGACAGGCTGGCGAGGAACGGCAACGCGAAGGCGGTCAGGTTCCCTAGGGCGATGATGGGCTCAAGGGATTACAACTTCAGCCTGAGCGGTCTGAAGACCGCGGTCATCCGCCACGTCGAGAAAGAGGCGCGGGAAGGGCGGAGGGAGAGCGACCCCGACCTGGTGGCCTCGTTCCAGGCGGCGGCGCTCGAGGTGATCGTCTCGAAGACGGTCAAGGCCGCTCTCGACCTGCGCCTGTCCGGGGTGGTGGCCGGCGGCGGCGTGGCCTGCAACAGCGAGCTCCGCGCGCGCCTGGAGGAGGCTTGCGAGGAGAACGGTCTCGCGCTGACCATGGCCGAGCCGGGGCTCTGCACCGACAACGCCGCGATGGTTGCGGCCCTCGGTTACCTGCGATACAAAGGGGGATACAGGTCGGGCCTCGACCTCGACGTGTACCCGAACCTCTTCCCCGGCGCGCCCGTGCCGGGCGAGACCAGAGAATGACTGGAGGCGGGATGGGCGATTACATTCTGGCGATAGACCAGGGGACCACCGGCACTACCGCGATGCTCTTCGACAGGGCCGGCAAGGTGATGGCCAAGGTCAACCACGAGTTCCCGCAGTACTTCCCCAGGAGCGGATGGGTCGAGCACGACCCGCTGGAGATATGGGCGAGCGTCCTCGCGACGGTCGAGGAAGCGCTGTCGGCGGCGGGTGCGGTGGCGTCGGACGTCGCGTCGATAGGCATAACCAACCAGCGTGAGACGTCCGTGTTCTGGAAGCGCGACACTCTCGAGCCGATAGGGCGCGCGATAGTCTGGCAGTGCCGGCGCTCGGCCGACATCTGCGAGCAGCTCAAGCTGGACGGGCTGGAGGAGAAGTTCCGCAGTCGCACAGGCCTGATGCTCGACCCGTATTTCAGCGGCACGAAGATAACCTGGAAGCTGCAGAACGACCCCGAGTTCGCGAAGATGGCCTCGACCGGCGACGTCTGTTTCGGGACCATCGACTCCTGGCTTCTGGCGAAGCTCACCGGGGGCAGGGTGCACGCGACCGATTACTCGAACGCGTCGCGGACGCTGATGTACAACATCCACAAGCTGGACTGGGACGATGAGCTGCTGAGCGCCCTCGGCGTCCCGAGGGCCATCCTCCCCGAGGTGAAGCCGTCCTGCGGGATATTCGGAGAGACCGACCCGGGCAGCTTCTTCGGAGAGGCGATTCCGATCGGCGGCATCGCCGGCGACCAGCAGGCGGCGCTCTTCGGCCAGGCCTGCTACACGCCCGGCATGACGAAGAACACCTACGGCACGGGCAGCTTCCTCCTGATGAACACGGGGGAGATGCCGGTCAAGTCGAAGATAGGGATGCTCACCACGATCGCCTGGGGCCTGGGCGGCAAGGTCACCTACGCGCTCGAGGGCTCGATATTCATCACCGGCGCGGCGATCCAGTGGCTGCGTGACGGCCTGCGGATAATAGACGACGCCTCTGAAACAGGGCCGATAGCCGAGTCCGTCGAGGACACCGGTGGACTGTATTTCGTGCCCGCGCTCGTCGGCCTCGGCGCTCCTTACTGGGACCCGTACGCGCGGGGCGCGATAGTCGGGATAACCAGGGGCACGACGCGAGAGCAGCTTGTGAGGGCCACTGTCGAGTCGATGGCCTACCAGGTCCGAGACGTGATGGGGGCGATGCAGTCCGATTCCGGCATCCGGATAAAGTCGCTGCGAGTGGACGGGGGCGCCTCGGTCATGAACGTCCTGCTCCAGTTCCAGGCCGACCTCCTGGGCGTCGAAGTCCGCAGGCCGGTCGTGGCCGAGACCACGGCGCTGGGCGCGGCTTACCTGGCCGGACTGGCGGTAGGCTACTGGAAAGATGTTGCGGAAGTGGAGCGCATCTGGGAGTCGGACCGCGCGTTCGAGCCGTCCGCCGACAAGGGCGTCATGGACATCAAGTACGCGGGCTGGAAGCAGGCCGTGGAGCGGGCCAGGTACAAGGACGATCCCAGGTGAACGGACGCCTCGGTTGAACAGCTATGACTCGGTCGTCGCCGGCGGCGGCTTCTCGGGCCTGGCGTTCGCCGCAGAGCTGGCCGGGCGGGGCGCCGGAGTACTGGTCCTCGACGACTCGCAGCGCAGCCTCGACGGGATGCCTTGTTTCGTCGACACCACCGCGATCGAATCGCTCGAGGGGCTGCCGGCACTCGAGCTATCCGGCATCGACATAGCCGACCCCTACACCTCGGCCCTCGTCCCCGCGGGATCCAGCGGCTTCACAGTCGTCGATGGCGGCCGCCTGCTTACGCTACTCGAGGAGCGGGCGAAGGCGGCCGGCGCGGAGATCATGAAAAGGACCAGGGTCATCGGGGCGGGAACCGTCAGGGGACGGGTGGTGTCCGTCGCGACGGAGAGGGCCACCTTTCCCTGCGCGCTTGCGGTGGACGCGAGCGGCGGTGACCGCGTCCTGTCACGCAGCCTTCCGGGAGGCATGGGAGTGCCGAGGCGAATCAAGGCCTCGGACCACTACCGCTTCTACCAGGAAGCCAGGAAGGCGGGCGACACGTCCGAGGAAGGACCGGCCGTCGGGCGGATGACCATTCACATGGGCCGGTACGGAGGCTACGGCTGGTCTTACCGGACGGACGAAGTCGTCGCGGTCGGGAGCGCCGTGCAGGACAGGCCGGGGGCACCCGACCCGCGCGAGGTCGTACACGGCTACTGCCGCTCGAACCCCTGGATAGGGGAGGGCGTCCTGGCCGTCGAGGGAGGCCACCTGGCGATCAGGCGCCCTCTGGACAGCATGGCTACCACCGGGATGCTGATCGTCGGAGCGGCCGCGTGCCAGTCCGGGCCGTTCTTCATGCTGAGAGGCGTCGGTGAGTCCATCGAGGCGAGCCGGCTGGCGGCCGGTGTGGCCTCGAGCGCCCTGGAGTCCTCCGACGAGAGCCTCGCCTCCCTGTGGGGCTATAACAGCGGTTACATGAGAGGGGCGGGCGCCAGGGCTGCGGCACTGGACTGCGTCAGGGTGTTCCTGCAGCACATCTCGGAGCGCGACCTCTCCTGGAGCATCACGCGCGGCCTGATCGATTCGCAGGAGATGCACGGCGCCATCAGGGGAAGGCTCGAGGTGCCGGGCGCGCAGGCGAGGATGGTGAACCTGGTCAGGGGCCTGACCGAGATGCCCACCCTGGTGCGCTTCCAGAACGCTCTCAAGCTCGCGCAGAAGATACAGGAGCAGTACGAGCGATACCCAGCGGCATACGAGCCTGTCGAGTATGCCGACTGGGTCGAAAAAACCGGCTATCTTGTTGAAGACGCACTTCGACTCTAACCCTGCACCGCGCCTCCGGTTTCACCGGAGCGCGAGTGCTACTCGCCCAACCGGCCGGTTTTTTCTATCGCGAGTACTAAACCCGGCCCTCACTTTGTTCGCGAAGAAGCACTCTTGTGGCACCACGGATCCCAATTGGGCCGGGTTTATCGCGAGCCGGCGCTCAACGAGCGCCGGTCGCACACAGGTCGCGCACGCGAAGCGTGCGCCATATTTGGACGGTGACTCAGGACCCCTAGCAACCGGCGACCCTCCATCATCAGGACCTCAGACAATCTATTGCTCAGCAGAGGTTCACCCAGAATTCCCTGACTCACCACTCCAACACCTGAGGGAATGACCTCTGCTCGACTGTGAAAAGGCAGGTGGTGATAGAAGTCGGGTGATGTCTCACCGCTGATAAGTGCTCGATCGGCCTTGATAAGGGAATGCCACTACATTGAGTACCGGAGAGCTAGTCTCGAAACCTCACTAAGGAGAGCGGCCGGGTGATCACACGTCCGCGAGGAAAGGCGTTCCGTGCGATCACCCGGCCGCTGGTCCCGACTCACTCTCTTGATCCGGTCCGGCGTAATGAGACCGCCTCCTGACCAGAGACCTACACCAACCCACATTATTAGTAATAGGGCCGGGTCCGGTTCGGGAAGAACCCTCCCGGACCCGGTGAGGCCGGGCGGTCGGGCACTGTCGAGGGTCAGCTGCTCTTCGCTTGTACCTGAGTTGCCGAAAAGGTAAACTTTTCTGGCACTCAAAGACTCTGATTGCCAAAAAAGTGCCCGCCCTTATTGATTTTCCGTCCAAAACCCGGTAGATTACCCTTTAGCACTCTATGGCACAGAGTGCTAATCTGTGTGGAAACAAGCACTGTAAGGCAAGAGTAAGGAGGGATGGTTATGGATCTGGAGCCTCTCGGCGATCGGGTGATATTGGAGCCCGGCGAAGGCGAGGACCGTACCGCCAGCGGTATCGTGATCCCGGACACTGCCAAGGAGAAGCCCCAGGAAGGGAAGATCCTCGCTGTTGGCCCGGGGCGTTATGAGGAGGGCAAGCTTATTCCCCTGGACGTGAAAGTGGGTGACACGGTCATCTACTCGAAGTACGGCGGGACCGAGGTCAAAGTATCCGGCAAGGATTACCTGATCTTGAGCGAAAGGGACATCCTGGCGAAGCGCAAGCCGGCTGCGAAGGCCAAAAAGAAGTAACGAAGGGGGAAACGAGATATGTCAAAGATCCTTGAGTACAACGAGGAGGCAAGGCGGTCCCTCGAGGCTGGCGTAACCCAGCTCGCCGACGCCGTCCGTGTCACCCTCGGCCCCAAGGGGCGCAACGTGGTCCTCGAGAAGAAGTTCGGGGCCCCGACGATCACGAACGACGGCGTAACCATCGCCCGTGAGATAGAGCTGGAGGACCCGTACGAGAACATGGGCGCCCAGCTCGCGAAAGAAGTCGCGACCAAGACCAACGACGTGGCCGGTGACGGCACCACCACGGCGACCGTGCTGGCGCACGCGATGGTCAAGGAAGGCCTGCGCAACGTCGCGGCCGGCGCGAACCCGATGCTCATCAAGCGCGGTATCGAGAAGGCCGTCGACCAGGTGGTCGAGGACATCAAGAAGCGCGCGAAGGAGATAGAGAGCCGCGAGGAGATCTCCCGCGTGGCGGCCATCTCCGCCGACTCCGAAGAGGTCGGCAACATCATCGCCGACGCGATGGAGAAGGTCGGCAAGGACGGCGTCATCACCGTCGAGGAGTCCCAGACGTTCGGCATGGAGTTCGACGTGGTCGAGGGCCTGCAGTTCGACAAGGGCTACCTCTCGATGTACATGGTCACCGACACGGAGCGCATGGAAGCGGTCCTCGACAACCCGTACATCCTGATCGCTAACATGAAGATCTCGGCGGTCGCGGACCTGCTCCCGGTCCTCGAGAAGGTCATGCAGGCCGGCAGGCCGCTGATGATCATCTCCGAGGACGTCGAGGGCGAGGCCCTGGCGACCCTGGTGGTCAACAAGATACGCGGCACGTTCACGAGCGTAGCGGCCAAGGCGCCGGGCTTCGGCGACAGGCGCAAGGCCATGCTGCAGGACATCGCCATCGTGACCGGCGGCGAGATGATCACCGAGGAGCTCGGTCTCAAGCTCGAGAACGTCACACTGGACATGCTGGGCAAGGCCCGCCAGGTGAAGGTCTCCAAGGAAGAGACCATCATCGTCGAGGGCAAGGGCGACTCCAAAGCGGTTGAGGGGCGCATCGACCAGATACGCAACGAGATCGAGAAGAGCGACTCCGACTTCGATCGTGAGAAGCTCCAGGAGAGGCTCGCCAAGCTGTCAGGCGGCGTGGCGGTCATCAAGGTGGGCGCGGCCACGGAGGTCGAGCTCAAAGAGAAGAAGCACCGCATAGAGGACGCCCTGTCGGCCACCAAAGCGGCCGTGGAAGAGGGCATCGTCGCGGGCGGCGGCGTAGTGCTGATCGACAGCGCCTCGTCCATCAAGCCCGGCAAGATCGGCGAGGACGAGAAGACCGGCACGGATATCGTGAAGAAGGCGCTCTCCGAGCCCCTCAAGCAGATCGCGACGAACGCGGGCCTCGAGGGCTCCGTCGTGGTGGAGAAGGTCAGGGAGCTCAAGGACGGCATGGGCCTCAACGCTCTCACCGGCGAGTACGTCGACATGGTCGAAGCCGGCATCATCGACCCGGCGAAGGTAACGCGCTCGGCGCTGCAGAACGCTGCGAGCATCGCGGCACTGCTGCTCACCACAGAGGCACTGATCGCGGACAAGGTCGAGGAAGGTTCCGGCGGGATGCCCATGGGCGGAGGCATGCCACCCGGCATGATGTAAGCCTGACTTACTGAGATATAAAAAGCGCCCGGCTGGTCCGGGCGCTTTCCTTTTTGTGAAGGTTGGCTCTACTTGACCGGGGGTGGTTCCTCGGCCGGCTTCTCCGGCTCCGGCTTCGGCTCCGGCTTCGGTACGGGCTTGGGTTCAGGCTTCGGCATCGGGTCCGGCCTGGGCTTCACCTCGGGAGGCTGGAAGCCGATCTCGCGGCCCTCCTCGGTCTTAGGCATCTTGGTCTGCAGAACACCCATCAGCTGGGCCGCAAGCGCCTCGAGTGACCCTCCGCCTCCGCCGCCGCCCAGGACCAGTATGCTCGGCACGAAGTCCTTGGTGCTCCTGGACAGCGCCTCGATCGCGTTGACCAGTGCGGTCGGGTTCTGGCCGAGGGCCAGCACCTGCTCCTTGTACGCCTTCGCACGCGCCATTCCGACGGCCTCGACCTCGGCGCCCCTGGGGCCTTACCGGTCTCCCTGATGTAGGTGGCCTCACCGTCGGCCTGCGCGTTGCGGGCGTTGGCGTCGTTCACGTTGATGTCCACGCCGACCTTCGACTTCGCTAGCGATGCCTGCATGTCGGCGGTGCCCTTGGCCTTCTCCGTCTCGATCCTCTGGGTCTGGGCCTCCTGCTCGCGCTTGAAGGTCTCGATCTCCTGGTGCGATATCTCCCGCTGTGTCAGGACGCGGACCATGTCCTCGGGGAATATGACGTCCTGGATGTAGACTCCCTTGGTCTCGACCTGGTACTCGTCGAGCTTGGACTTGATGTGCTGGAACGCCTCTTCCTGAACCTGCTGCCTGGTCTCGATGAACGTCACGGCGCCCAGGCTCTGGAGCTTGTCCCTGAAGTGGTTGCCGACGGCTGCCTGCAGAACCTCGTTAACAAGGTTCTGCATCGTGCCCACCATGCTTATGACCTTCGGCGCCTTAGTGTCCGGCACGTGGATCTGCACCTGCAGGTCGAAGTGGAATACGAAACCTTCGCGTGACTTCGCGACGATCTGGCTCAGCTGGCGGTCGAGGTTGTGCGCCTCGCTGGTCGCCTCGGCCCAGTTCAGTGTCAGGATCGCGGTAGGCACGATCTCCGAGTCGTAGACGCGCGGGTTGATCGGGTACTTGCCCGTCCGAAGGGGCTCCTGCCATATACCGCGGTGGCCGGGCCTGACAAGAGCTCCGAACTTGAACTCCACGCCGGAGGTGTCCTCCGTCGTGAGCCCCACATATCCCTTGATGACCGCCGTCTCGCCCTGCTCGACCACGAGCATCGGCACCAGCTCCACGCTCACGAGGAAAGGGTTGAGGGCGTAGGCGCCATAGAGGAGCGGGTCGTGCTGGAGGCCGATCTTGCCGCCGTGGTCGAGGAAGGCCTGGTAGTCCTGGTAGTTGTTGTGCATGTTGTTCTTGCTGCCCAGCAGCATCTCGACCATCTCGGGGTCGGACTCGCCCTTTGCCTCCGCTTCCTTGAGATCGGAGAAACCTCCAAGTCGGCTGGCGATGTCGCCCGACGGGAGCGGATCGCCTTCGTAGCACGTAACGATGCCGACCATGTCCACGCTCTTGTCCCCGGTGAGTGCCGGGAGCGGCGTGATGCGGACCAGCAGCAGCTGGTTGGGATCGAGCCCGAAAGCCTCCGGCCCGAGGATCCCGTTCTCCTGCTGGTAGGCACGAAGCTCGGGGGATACCGGCACTCCGTACACCTGGCTCCTGGTGATGACCAGGAAGCCGACCGGGTGTATCGGGGCATCGGTGCCCGGCGGCAGGACCGGTCGCTGCACGCCTTTCTGGCCGCCTTTCTCGATGAAGTCCTACAGCTTGCTGAAGTTCCCGAACTCGGTCTTGAATATGGCGGACTTGGCACCGATCGGGAGTGGGCTGCCCGCCTGTGCGATGACAACGCCGATCTCCCCGGCCGGGACCTGGACCCACGGGAACTTCTGCACCTTGAACATTATCCAGAACTTGAACCGCAGGCCCGGCATCAGTAGCTCGGACTGGTACCCCGGCTCGCCCTCGAAGGCCACCGGGTTGTCCTCGGATAACTTCTTGAAAGAGAAACGTTTTATCACCAGGCCGACCGATGTCGGCCCGATGCGCCTCAGTGAAGGAAGGACCAGGATGACGAAGAGCCCGACGACGAGGATGAGAACGATCCAGAGCACGGACATGTTGCCCCCTCCCAGCCGCCGGCTGGCGCCGGTCGGCATGTACCGCTTTTTTCGAGGTATTTACTATAACATTCGGCCACAGGATTGGGTCAGGGTAAATGTGATTCAAAGGTTCGCGCAGACGGTGGTTTAGCCAGAATATGATCTAAGGCTCAGCCAGGCGGCGAATCGGGGTTATGAGTCACCGTCCAAACATGGCGCACGCTGGCGCGTGCGCGACTCGTGACCGACCGCCGTTCTGCGAACGGCGGCTCGGGGTTGAAATGCAAAACGGTGCCAGGCACCGTTTTGCATTTCAGAGGGCCGTAAGCAGCACCCGAAATCCATACATTCATCGACGATGAATGGATGGTTATTCGAGGTGTTCTTCCACCCACGTCAACATAACGTCGAGTCGCTCGAGAATCTCGAGCGACTCATCGAATGTGACTATGAGGGGTGGAAGAATCTGGCCTACGGAGTTGTCGTTGTTGGCCCAGACGGTGAAGATCCCGTGCTCCATCCCGGCGAGTGTCAGCAGCGGGCCGCACATGTCGGTGGACATCTTCAGGCCCATCATCATCCCCAGCTGGCGCGGCTCGAGGAGCACTCCGGGGTGCTTGACCTTGAGGTCGACGAAACCGTCCCTGAAGACGTGAGCGATCTCTTTCACGTGCTCGAGGAAGCCGTCCGACTCGAGGATGTCCAGCACTTTCAACGTGGCGTGGCAGCCCAGCTCAGGCCCGCCGAAAGTAGAGATGTGGATGAACGGGTTCTCGTGGATGAAGCTGTTCAGGTCGTCGCTGTAGAGGACCGCCGACATCGGGTAGATACCGCCGGAAAGGCCTTTCGCGGACACGATTATGTCCGGTGTCACGCCGAACGTGTCGATGCCCCAGTAGGCGCCGCACCTTCCGAGTCCGGTCTGCACCTCGTCGCATATCATCACCGCGCCGCGCATGTCGCAGATCTTACGGACTCCGCCGAAGAAGTCGGGCGGCGGGATCACGATGCCCGCGGTGGCCGGTATCGTCTCGAAAAGGACGCATGCGGTCGTCTCGTCGACGGCGGCCTCCAGGGCCTCGAGGTTGCCAAAAGGGACCTGGGTGTAGCAGGGGACAAGCGGCTCGAAAGGCTTAGAGTACTGCTCGTGGCCGGCGGGCAGCGCGTATCCGGTGTGGCCGTGATAACCGCCGATCGCGGATATGACCCCCGGCCGCCCGGTGAAACCCCTGGCCAGCTTGATCGCCGCGTCGATGACCTCTCCGCCGCTGACGCCGAATATCACTCGGTTGATGTCCCCGGGGCAGATGGCCGCGAGACGCTCCGCCAGCAGGGCGCGGTGTTCGCTGACCGTGTGGTGGGTGCCGATATCAAGCTCTTCCATCGCGTGACGGAGGGCTGCCAGCACCTCCGGGTTCCTGTGGCCCAGGTTGAAGACGCCGCCGTTCGAGTTGCAGTTGATGTAGCGCTTGCCGTCCACGTCGTACATGTGGATGCCCTCGCGCTTGCCGAGCACGAACTCGATGCCCGCTGCGCCGAAGAAGGCGACCTTGCCGCTCGAGACATGGCGCTCGAACAGCTCGATGATCTTCTTCTTCGGCTCCTGGCCTATCAGTGACATCATTGCCTCCTCGTCCGCGCGGCTGAGACCGCGCCTTATCTTCTTTTTATCTTTCCGGGCAGGATGTACGGATATTCCTTTCGCGCGATCCTGTGCAGACCCCTGTCCAACCTTCTCATGTTCAGGTACAGAATCCAGATGAGCGCGTCCTCCCGGTAATACGACCTGATCTCCTTGTCCGTTATCGGTTCGATGCCGAGCGCCGCGCCCTCGCCGGTGAAGAAATCATTGGCTGTCTCGATGAGCGCAGGTATGCGGTCGGGCAGTTGTTCTTTGATGAAGTTGGCGATGAGGTCGATGACGACGAGGCGAAGATCGTAGTAGCGCGTTACGACGTCCTCCAGGAAGAGCCACCTGAGCAGCCAGACCATGAAGGACGGCGCGCTCCGCAGGAACAGCTCCGCGTTGAGCTGCTCGACTCCCTCGAGACGAACGAAGGGCGTGCTGGTGTCAAGGTAGATCAACTCAGGTTCCGGGGGCAGCCCGTCCCCCTCGACGTATCCCTTCACCGACCAGTTGGATATCTGGCCGTCTATCCCGAGCTCGAGACCGGACTCGCGCCTGTTGACCTCCCAGACCTTCGCGAGCTCACGCAGGACCGCCAGCTCGAGCCGCGCGGTGTCGTCGATGTCGAGAGAGTGGATCACCTTGTTCGCTATCGATTCGGATGGCAGCTTCGTCTGCGCCAGGAACAGTATGATCCGGTCGGTGTCCGAGACGATGTGGACGCGGTCCGAATCCGGCAGCTCCAGTCCGGCCGAGCGCAGCTCCAGGTAGTAGCGGTCGAAGGTCGCGTCGTACGAGTCGAGCTCTCTCGAGTCCCTGAAGATGGGCATCCGCTTGAACGCGATCCCGGGCTGGGCGTCCAGCTCGAAGACGGTGCTGATCTCCCCGTACCCGAGCACCCGTGCCGGCACCGCGCACGACTCCGGGCGTCTGGGGTCCAGGCTCTGCTCGAACTGCTGCAGAAGGCCGAGGTCGATGTCGAGGGCCACCTCACCGCTCCTTTCCGCGCCGCGGGCTGTCACGGCCGGGGCTTCCCGGCCGGAAACAGCCGGTTTGGCCGCTTAAAAAGGATATGCCGCCCTGTCGGGCGAAAGCAAGCCAAAGGCGTGACGCGCCGATCCGCCGCTTCGCAGACGCATATCGTTTCTATGAGGGCGTTTTCTGTGATTAAATAAAGCGCGACGTGACCCCTTTAACAAGACCCCGCGCACCGGAGGTTCTATTGGACGTAGATATCGGTAAAGGCAAGACCGGACGCAGGGCATACGGCCTTGACGACATCGCCATCGTGCCCTCCAGGAGGACCCGCGACCCCGAAGACATCGACACCACCTGGCAGTTGGGCCCGTTCCACTTCGAGCTCCCGTTTCTGGCGTCGGCGATGGATGGCGTCGTGGACCCTGCCATGGCCATCAGGATAGGGAAGCTGGGCGGCCTGGGAGTGCTGAACCTCGAGGGCCTGCAGACCAGGTATGAGGACCCGGGCCCGGTCCTCGAGGAGATCGCCTCTCTCCCCAAGGACGAGGCGACCGCGGGCATCCAGAGGCTCTACATGGAGCCGATAAAGCCCGAGCTGATCGAGAAGCGGATCAAGCAGGTGAAGGAATCCGGCGTGATAACCGCCGCGTCCCTGACCCCGCCGAGGGTCGAACAGTATTACAGGCTGGCGCTGGACGCGGGGCTCGACCTGCTGGTCATCCAGGGAACGGTCGTCAGCGCGGAGCACGTCAGTACCCAGCGCGAGCCGCTGGACATGAAGAAGTTCATCGCCGAGTTGGAGCTCCCGGTGGTCGTCGGGGGCTGTGCCTCCTACCACACCGCGCTCCACCTGATGCGCACGGGGGCCGTCGGCGTCCTCATCGGCGTCGGCCCGGGCCACGCGTGCACCACCAGGGCGGTCCTCGGCATCGGCGTGCCACAAGCGACAGCGCTCGCGGACGCGGCAGCGGCCAGGGCCAGGCTGATGGAGGAGACCGGCCGGTACGTGAACGTCATCGCGGACGGCGGCATCAGGACCGGCGGCGACATCGCCAAGTGCGTCGCGTGCGGCGCGGACGCCGTGATGATCGGGGCGCCGATCGCGCGTTCGTTCGAGGCGCCCGGCAAGGGCTTCCACTGGGGAATGGCCACGTTCCATCCCGAGCTGCCGAGGGGCACGAGGGTCCAGGTCGGCCAGGCCGCGACGCTCGAGGAGATAGTGAAGGGCCCGGCGCACGAGAACGACGGGACGCTCAACCTTTTCGGTGCGCTCCGGATGTCGATGGCCACGTGCGGGTACGGCAGCATCAAAGAATTCCAGCGCGCCGAGGTCATGGTGGCACCGGCGCTGCAGACAGAGGGCAAGTCCATGCAGAAGAGCCAGGAAGTAGGGATGGGCAAAGGCAAGTGAGAAGCCTTTCGCCGAACTTCGAAAGGATGACATGACCTCCAGCCACGATTACCAGGTATTCGTCGTAGACTACGGCGCCCAGTACGCGCAGCTCATCGCGAGGCGCGTCCGCGAGTGCAAGGTATACAGCGAGATAATCCCGTACGAGACTCCCGTGGAAGAGATCGCGAGGCGAAAGCCGAGCGGGCTGATACTCTCGGGCGGCCCGTCGAGCGTCTACGAGAAAGACGCGCCGGGGATAGACCCGAAGCTTTTCGAGCTCGGCATCCCGGTCCTGGGGATCTGCTACGGGGCGCAGCTGATGGCGCGAGAGCTCGGAGGCACCGTCGAGCCGACCGGGATCCGCGAGTACGGCGGGACCGACCTGGAGGTGCTGGAGGAAGGCGTCCTGCTGGACGAGCTGCCGTTGAAGCAGACGGTCTGGATGAGCCACGGCGACGCCATCACCGCTGCGCCGAAAGGGTTCAAGGTCACCTCTCACACGGCGGACTCACCCGTCGCGTCGATGGAGGCGGCGGATCGCGGCCTCTACGCGGTGCAGTTCCACCCCGAGGTGGCGCACACTCCGGCCGGCCTCGACATACTGAAGAACTTCCTCTACCACGCCTGCGACTGTCTGCCCACCTGGACGATGTCATCGATAATCGAGGACACGGTCAAGGACGTGCGGGCCCGCGTCGGCAAGGAGAAGATAATCTGCGGCCTCTCCGGCGGCGTCGACTCGTCGGTCGCGGCCGCGATGGTACACAAGGCCCTGGGGGACCAGCTGACGTGCGTCTTCGTCGACACCGGGATGCTCAGGGCACACGAGGCCGAGGAGGTCGTGGAGACGTTCGGCCGCCACTTCGAGATGAACCTGGTGCACGTCGACGCGTCCGACAGGTTCCTCGCGAAGCTCGAGGGTGTCCTCGACCCCGAGGTGAAGCGCAAGGCCATAGGCAACGAGTTCATCCGCGTTTTCGAGGAGGTCGCTAAGGGCTTCGAGGACGCGAAGTTCCTGGTGCAGGGCACGCTGTACCCTGACATCATCGAGAGCGGGACCAAGGACGCGGCGCGGATCAAGTCGCACCACAATGTCGGCGGCCTGCCGGACGACATGCTGTTCGAGCTGGTCGAGCCGCTACGCGCGCTCTTCAAGGACGAGGTGCGCGCGGTGGGCGAGGAGCTGGGCCTGCCCGAGGAGATAGTCTGGCGGCAACCGTTCCCCGGACCCGGGCTCGCTGTCCGCATCATCGGCGAGGTGACGCGGGAGCGCCTCGAGATACTGAGAAACGCCGACGCCATAGTCATCGAGGAGATCAAGAGGGCGAACCTGTACCGCGAGATATGGCAGTCGTTCGCTGTCCTTCCGTGCGTCAAGTCGGTCGGGGTGATGGGCGACGGGCGCACCTACGCGTATCCGATAGTCCTGAGGGCCGTCACGAGCGAGGACGCGATGACGGCCGACTGGGCCCGCATCCCGCACGACGTGCTGGCCCGCATCTCGAGCAGGGTCATCAACGAGGTGCAGGGCGTAAACAGGGTCGCCTACGACATCTCCAGCAAGCCCCCGAGCACCATCGAGTGGGAGTGACGTCGCTCCCACCGGAGTCATGACCTCTAAAGACCTCACTTACCTGGAGTCACTGAACCCCGCCCAGCGCGAGGCGGTCGAGTACGGCGGCGGGCCGATGCTCGTGATCGCTGGCGCCGGCAGCGGCAAGACCCGCGTCCTCACAACGCGCATCATCCACCTGGTCACGGCGCACGGCGCGAAGCCCTGGCACGTACTCGCGATCACATTCACCAACAAGGCTGCCCAGGAGATGAAGGACCGCATCGTCGCCGGGCTCGGCCCCGCGGCTATGGACATGACCGTCGGCACTTTCCACTCCGCCTGCGCGAGGATACTGCGGGTCGAGATAGGGAGGCTCGGGTACGGGCCCCGCTTCACCATCTTCGACGAGCAGGACTCCGGCCGCCTCGTCGCCCAGTGCATAGACGAGCTGGGCTACGACAGGAAGCAGTACCACCCGCGCGCTGTGAAATCCATCATCAGCACCGCGAAGAACGAGATGCTCGACGAGACCGAGCTGGCACGCCGCTCCCACAACCTGATGACCGAGGTCGCTGCGCAGGTGTACCCGCTGTACCAGGAGAGGCTCAAGGACAACGACGCGGTCGACTTCGACGACCTGCTTCTGCTGACAGTGAACCTGTTCGAGCTGTACCCGGATGTCCTCAAGCGATACCGCGAGCGCTGGCGCCACGTCCTGGTGGACGAGTACCAGGACACCAACGTGCTCCAGTACAAGCTCGTGAAGCTGCTCGCCGAGGAGCACAGGAGCCTGTGCGTCGTCGGCGACGACGACCAGGGCATCTACTCCTGGCGGGGTGCCGACATCAGGAACATCCTGGAGTTCGAGCGAGACTACCCGGATGCGCGGGTCTTCAAGCTGGAGCAGAACTACCGCTCCACGCCGAACATCCTGGACGCCGCCGGCTCGGTAGTGAAGCGCAACAAGGGGCGTAAGGACAAGACCCTGTGGACTCAGAACAAGCCGGGCAAGCGCCCGCTGTTCTACCCGGCCCAGAACGAGCACGACGAGGCGGCGATGATCGCCCACGAGGTGAACCGCCGGGTCGAGGCCGGGGGTGCTCCGAGCGACGCCGCCGTCTTCTATCGTACCCACGCGCAGTCCAGGGTCATCGAGGAGGAGCTGATCAAGGAAGGCCTTCCTTACCGGGTCTTCGCCGGCGTGCGCTTCTACGAGCGGCGCGAGGTGAAGGACATCATCGCCTACATGCGCCTGCTCGCGAACCCGAAGGACGAGGTCTCCCTCCGGCGCGTCGTCAACGTGCCGACCAGGGGCATCGGCGCGACAACGGTCCAGAGGCTCGACGAGTACGCGCGGTCCAACGGGGTGACCCTCTTCGACGCCATGAAGGACGCGGGCGAGGTGAACGGGCTCTCGAAGGCGACCGCGAAGAAGGTGCTCGCCTTTGTCGAACTGATCGGCGCGCTAACCGAGGCCTCGATGGCGCTGGATTCGAGCGAGCTGATCGAGAAGGTCTGGACAGACACCGGTTACATGGAAGAGCTGGAGGCCGAGCGCACCTTCGAGGCGGAGGCGCGCATCGACAACCTCCGCGAGCTGCTCAACATCGCGTCCGACCTCCGGGAGGAGTACGGGGCCGCCAGCCTCGACGAGTTCCTCGAGCGCGTCTCCCTGGTGAACGAGACGGACGACCTCGACCAGTCGGCCGGTTACATCTCACTGATGACTCTCCACAACGCCAAGGGACTCGAGTTTCCGCTGGTATTCATGACGGGGATGGAGGAGGGGCTGTTCCCCCACGAGCGGAGCCAGCAGGACGAGGCGCAGGTAGAGGAAGAGCGGCGCCTGTGCTACGTAGGGATGACGCGGGCCAGGGATACCCTCTACATGTCGCGCGCCGCGGTCAGGACCACCTTCGGCGCGCCGCGCCCGACCGCTCCTTCCCGATTTCTTCTAGAGATCCCGGAGCGCTTTCTGGACGAACTGAAGCTCGATACGTTCAGGCCGCACGACGTGGAAGCCGGCGAGTACGAGGTCGGGGAGAAGGTCATCCACGACAAGTGGGGCGCCGGCGTGGTCGTCGGCCTCTCAGGCGAGGGCGAGAGCCGCCAGATCTCGGTCGAATTCGAGAGCGTCGGCCGGAAAGACCTCCTGATCAGCTACGCGCCGCTGAAGAAAAACGGCTAGCCGCCTTTGGAGTCGTTTATCAGCCACTGGCCGTTGCTGAGGACGAGGTTGAATTTCATCTTGCCGCCCTGGCCGATCTCGCTCAGTTTCTTGCTCTGTCCCATGGCAGACATGGTCGCGTCATCGACCGTGACCGTCGCGCTGGTCGCCGTGAGGTTCGAAACCGACGTCTTGAAGTCGCTCATCTTGAAGATACCACCGGAGCCGAACATGCTCTGCAGCATAGCGACCTGGTCCTGCGTCGGTTGATGATCCGGAGTGCACAATGCAAGCATTCCACTGACATTGCCACTGGACATCTCCGTAAAGAACTTCTGCACCGTCGCCTCGGGTCCGCTCACAGTCTTCTTTCCCATCACCGTGACCGCGAGGATGCCGACTACGACAACGGCCAGGACGATCGCCCCGATGAGGATGGGCACGAGCTTTCCGGACGATTCACCCTTAGACTTGACGGGACCGGGGGCGCCTTGTCCGCGCAGCGGAGGCAGCGGGGGAGGAGGGGGCGACTCGCCCGGGCTCATGTACGACGGCTGAGCGTAAGCATCGGAAGACGCCGAGAAAGCGTATGGGCTCGAAGGCGCTCCCGGTGCGGGAGCTCCCGGCGCGAAAGCGCCGGTCGGCGGCGGTTGAGGAGGCGGAGCCTCGGGGCCGTTCTGGAAACCGACACTCGAGTAGAGGCCTGAGCCACCCGTCTGGCGCTGCAGCGGTGTCGGGTGACCGGGCGTCGGCTGGACCTGCGGTGGCTGGGCCTGGGGCGGTTGAGCCTGCGGGGGCTGGACCGGGGCAGAGGTCTGCCTGAGCTTCAGCCCGCAGTTAGGGCACGCCGCGCTGCCCGGCGTCATCGGCGTTCCACACTTTACGCAGTTCATCTCACTTCGCCCCTCTGTGTCTCAGGTCAGGTCATCGGGGTCAAGTCTTGAATCGTGAATTCACGTTACGTTGTCCTGCAGGTGCGGCCAATTCACGATTCAAGACCTGACCCCACTTAGAAGCTGCCAACTGGTAATACCGCCCGGCGTGGGTCATGGCAACGAGGATGGCAATAGATGTATCGATATAGTCCGTCGAGGACTTTATCGGACGGCCCACCGGTCTGAACGGAAGGATCACTTCGCTGCCTGCGCCTTTGAGATCATCTCTTCGATGGCCGCCTTGTCCGCGTGGCCGGGGTCGAGCTGCAGGACTTTCTGCAGGTAAGGGATGGATTCCTTGAATTTCCCCGCGTCGTAAAGGGTGCCCCCGTAGTTGAGGAGAGACGCCGGGTCGTCCGGGTTGAGCGTGACTGCCTGCTTGAAAGCATCGAGCGCCTGTTGCTGGAGCGCGGGCGTCCTGTCCTTGGCGAACTGGTACGAGAGGGCCATCCCGAGCATGTCGTAGCCCTCGGCCATAGGGTCCTTCTTGATAGCTTCCTTGTACTTCGAGACGGCGGTCGGGTAATCCCCGGCCTGGAAGGCGCTCTGACCCTCGGTGTACAGCTCCTCGGCCGACTTGTTGCTCATGGTGGAGTAGGCGAACAGGCCGCCGCCCGCGACGAGCAGCAGCACCAGCATGACGATCAGAATCGTCGCGAACCTGCTCTGTCTCTTTTTTCTTTTTGCGATGCCGGTCTTCGAACCCTGATTCGTCGCCATCGAACCTCCGTGGTTCTACCTTTCTTCTTGCGCATTGTCTCTTTTTCCTTGTCGTCCCGCAACGACGGGCGTCATCCTTTTGCTTGAACAGCTTTGAACTTCAAAGCACGCTGTGATAGTTTTTTCAATCGGTTCACGCACCCATCAGCGACCTCAAGGAGATATACATGGACCTCGACCTGACCGAAGAGCAACGACTGTTCAGGCAGACGGTGAAGGAGTTTGCCGACGCCGAGATAGCGCCCAGGGCGGAAGAGTTGGACGACGCGGGCGTCTTCCCGTACGACATATATGCGAAGATGGCCGATCTCGGCCTGTTCGGCCTCCCGATCCCCGAGGAGTATGGCGGCAGCGACACCGACCTGGTGACCTACGCGCTCGCCGTCGAGGAGATAGCGCGCGTCTCGGCTTCGATGTCCATCACGATGGCGGCACACACGTCGCTCGGCTCTATGCCTCTATGGAAGCACGGGACCGAGGAGCAGAAGCAGGAGTACCTGGTGCCGCAGGCCAAGGGCGAGGCCCTGGGCGCCTTCGGGCTCACCGAGCCCGAGGCCGGCTCGGACGCAGGCGGCACCAAGACGACCGCAACGCTGGTCGGGGACGAGTGGGTCGTCAACGGGACCAAGTGCTTCATCACCAACTCCGGAACCGACGTCACCAAGCAGGTCACGGTGACCGCCGTGACCGCCACGGAGCCCCGCCGCGAGATAAGCACCATCATCATCCCGAACGGAACGCCCGGATACACGATCGCCCCGCCGTATAAGAAGATGGGCTGGCACTCGTCCGACACCCACGAGCTCTCCTTCAGCGACTGCAAGGTGCCCAGGGAGAACCTCCTCGGCGAGAGGGGAATGGGCTTCAAGATATTCCTGGAGACGCTCGACTGCGGGCGCATCGGGGTGGCTGCGCTCTCCGTTGGGCTCGCCCAGGGGTGCCTCGACGAGTCGGTCAAGTACGCGAAGAGCAGGGTGCAGTTCGGCCAGCCTATAGGCAAGTTCCAGGCGATATCGTTCAAGATAGCCGACATGCTGGTCGAGGTGGAACTCGCGCGCCAGGCGACGATACGCGCGGCGTGGATGGCCGACCAGGGAAGGCCTTATACGAAGGAGGCCGCCATCGCGAAGCTGTTCGCCTCGGAGACGGCGATGAGGGTTGCGAGCGATGCCGTCCAGATACACGGTGGCTACGGGTACGTCGAGGACTACCCGGTCTGCCGCTATTTCAGGGACGCCAAGATACTGGAGATAGGTGAGGGTACCTCCGAGGTGCAGAGGATAGTGCTCTCGAGGGGCCTCGGGCTTTAACCGACAGTCGCGGCGAAAGGGAGGTATATACGTTGTCAGAGACAGTGATAGTGGGAATGGCGAGGACACCGTTCGGGAGGCTGGGCGGCTCGCTAGCGGATATCAAGTCGACAGACCTGGGCGCCGTGGCGATAAAAGGCGCTCTCGAGCGCGCGGGCGTCGAGGGCGGCGACGTGGATTACGTGATCATGGGCCAGGTCCTCACAGGTGGGGTCGGACAGATGCCGGCGAGGCAGGCCACGCTGAAGGCCGGGCTTCCACTTTCGGTCCCGTCGCTCAACGTCAACAAGGTATGCATATCGAGCATAAGTGCGCTGGTCACCGCGGACCAGATAATCCGGTGCGGCGACGCGGACCTGATCGTGGCCGGCGGCATGGAGAGCATGAGCCAGGGCTGCTACTACGTCACGAAGGGCCGCTACGGATACCGGATGGGCAACGGCGTGCTCGTCGACGGAATGATACTCGACGCACTCTGGTGCGCAATAAACGACTGGCACATGGGCGAGGGCACTGATCTCGTGGCCGAGGAGTTCGGAACGACCCGCGAGCAGCAGGACCTGTGGTCCGTGCGGAGCCAGCAGCGCGCTGATGAGGCGCAGAAGGCCGGCAAGTTCGCCGAGGAGATCGTGCCGGTCGAGATCAAGAAGAAGAAAGAGGTCGTCCTGTTCGATACCGACGAGCACATCAGGCCCGAGACGACCCTCGAGGCGCTTGCGAAGCTGAAGCCGGCCTTCCGCAAGGACGGCGGCTCGGTGACCGCCGGCAACGCCTCGGGGATCAACGACGGCGCGGCGTGCCTGGTGGTGGCCTCGCGCGAGAAGGCGGAGAAGCTGGGGCTCAAGCCGCTGGCGACCGTCGTCTCGCACGGGATGGTGGCCGACAGGCCGGACTACCTGGCGACCGTTCCCGCAAACTCGATAAAGAAAGCGCTCGAGAAGATCGGCAAGACCGTGGACGACGTGTCTCTCTTCGAGATGAACGAGGCCTTCGCGGCGGTATGCTGGCACTCGTCGGTCATGCTGGGCCTGGACCCGGAGACGGCGGAGACCTCGAACGTGAACGGCGGCGCGATAGCGCTTGGCCATCCGGTCGGAGCGAGCGGCGCGCGCATAGTGATGAGCCTGGTGAACGAGCTGACGCGCCGTGGTGGCGGGCTCGGCGCGGCTGCCATATGCGGCGGCGGCGGCCAGGGTGACGCGGTAATAGTGAAGGTGGACTGAAAACCTTCAGGTGCATAAAAGGTGGGCTGTTTAAAAGCGGAGGTGTCGGATGTTTAGCTTGACCGAAGAGCAGAAATTGTTCCGCGATTCTATCAGGGATTTCGCGAAGAACGTTGTGGAGCCGCGCGCGGCGGAGATCGACGAGTCGGGCGAGTTCCCCTGGGACATGGTGGAGAAGCTGCGCGAGAACGATTTCCTCGCGCTGCCGTTCGATGAGGAGTACGGAGGCCAGGGCGCGGACCTGCTGACCCTGTGCGTGGCCATCGAGGAGCTCGCGAAGGTGTGCGTCAACACCTCGCTGATCCTGGGGTGCCAGGAGCTGGGCTCCACCCCGATAAAGCTCGCGGCCACCCCCGAGCAGAAGAAGAAGTACATACCCCCGCTGGCGTCGGGAGAGAAGCTCTGCGCATTCGGGCTCACCGAGCCGGACGCGGGAAGCGACGCGGCGTCGATGAAGAGCCGCGCGGTGAAGAAGGGTGACAAGTACATCCTCAACGGCACCAAGTGCTTCATCACCAACGGCGGGACCGCCGAGACGTTCAGCATATTCGCGATGACCGACCCCGAGAAGGGCGTCCGCGGGATATCGGCGTTCATAGTCGAGAAGGGCTTCCCCGGCTTCAACGTCGGCAAGCACGAGAACAAGATGGGCATCAGGGGCTCCTCGACGACAGAGCTCAACTTCGTGGACTGCGAAGTCCCCGTGGAGAACCTGCTCGGCGAGGAAGGCAAGGGTTTCAACCTGGCGATGATGACCCTCGACCGCACCCGCTCAAGCATCGGAGCCCAGGGCCTCGGTGTGGCGCAGGGCGCATTCGACGTCGCGACCTCTTACATGAAGGAGAGGGTGCAGTTCGGGCGCCCGATAGCGGCGCTTCAGGGCCTGCAGTTCATGGTGGCCGACCTGGCGATGCAGATCGAGGCGGCCCGCTCGCTGGTGTACCGCGCCGCGTGCGCGGTCGACAACCAGGAGCCGGGCTACTCGGCGCTGTCCGCCTGCGCCAAGGCTTTCGCGACCGACACCGCGATGAAGGTGACGACCGACTGCCTGCAGCTGATGGGCGGCTATGGCTACATGAAAGAGTATCCGGTAGAGCGCATGATGCGTGACGCGAAGATCACGCAGATCTACGAGGGCACGAACCAGATCCAGCGCGTGGTCATCTCGCGCCACATCCTGGGCAAGTAGCCCTCAGGTCATTAGAGACATTAAAGGGCGGCCTCAACGGCCGCCCTTTTTCTTGAGTACGAGGGAATTCTGTCTGAAGCACCCCTGCGTTCTCACGAGTCCTGAGTTACCCCCGGTCTTTCGCATTCGCCTGCGGCGAACGACATATCGCACCATTTGCAAACAGGGGTCACCTGTAAGAACCCAAGTCAATAGCATCTTTTCCCTGTTGCCGGCTTCTTGGCCGGGAACTGATTCTATTTGCCTGGGAGGACACCCCCGTTCGAATGATGATGGTCTTCATGTGACGCTTTCTTCTTTGGGACCTGTCAAACCGCCTGGCACTTATGGCATGTTTCTTGCCCAGTCACCTGTCCGAGGCTCGACAACTTCTCCGGAAAGAAGCCCGGCCTATGGTTTGATCGGGGCTAAAGGAGCCGGAGGCCTATCCAAACCTCGTGCCTGACCCTCATGAGAGCGCCGGCCTGATTGACCCCGTCGAGACTCATCCGGCTCACCCGGTCCGCATCCAAGAAGCGGTCTTGACCATCAAGATCCTCGGAGGCTGACCTTCTAAGCCCCTTTTCCAGCGAGTTCGTCCGAGTACTCTGTTCCATCCCTCCAGATTGCATTCATGATCGAAAGGATCTTTCTCTGGGTGTTCAGCCTGGCGTGGACCAAGCTCCCGGTCCTTTTGGCCGAGCACTGATATGAGCGCTTGATTCCGTTATCGCGCATCCGGATGGCTCCCTCGAAGGCCTTTCGCGATACGTTCTTCAGGGCCCCGTTGCCGGCGTTGCTCAGGTGCTCCCTTCCCAGCATCTTGCCGCCGCTGGCCCGGCTGTCTATTCCCAGCTTGGCGTATGAGTGAAGACCCCTGCGATCGAACCGGTGCGGGTCGGCGACGTATGCCACGAATATGCTTGCGAGGACTATCCCCACACCGGGCACGGTCATGAGCCTTTCGATCTCGGGCCTCTTGGCCGCCTCCTTCCTGAGGAGCCTCAAGGCCTTCGCCTTCTGGTTGACGAGAAAATCGAGCATCTCGAACTGTTGTTCGAGCATCTTCCGCACCGATGGACTCGCCACGGAGTTGAGAGCCGCAGTTCTCCCCCGGACTCCGTAGACCCTCGAGCCCGTGACCACGATTCCCTGCCGGCGCAGGGCCGCCTTGATCTGAACCTTTGCCCTGGCTGCCCGTTCGGATGCTTTCTCGTAATTCCTGACTATTGTCTTGAAGTCGGCCATCTCTCTGCCGGGCGGGTGATAGACGCTCTTGAACGAGTTAATGCGAAGGAGCTCCGAGAGCTTCAGGGCATCCCCGGGGTCGCTCTTGCGCTTGGCCTTGGCTATCCAGGAGTTCGTGACCGGGTCGCAGACCACAACCTTCGCGCAGTGAGGAAGCAGTGTCCGATACATCCAGTCCGCCATCTCGGACTCCTCTAACATCACGTGGACATCTGACGTTTTCTGCCTCACAACCAGGTCTATGAGCTCTTGCGCGCATGTCCCGAACTCGCACTGCTCGATAACCCTGCCCCGGTTATTGCGCACTGCCGCCGCACAGGACTTTGACCCGGCATCGATCCCGACGTAAACTCGTCTCATCGGACTCCTCCTTATTCTTGGTTTTTGGTCAAACACAAGTTTATTGGAGGCGTCCGTTTCTTATCATTCCAAACCTAAATCTTTGCATTCTTGTCTTAAACCCCCGTTTCAAAATGCAAGTTTTTAGGTTTGACCCCTGTTTGCATTTGATGCGATATGACGTTCGCCGAAGGCGAATGCGAGAGACCGGGGGTAACTCAGGACTCGTGAGAACGCAGGTTGTGCTTTGGTCAGAATATGATTCGAGGTTCAAGCAGATCGTGAATCGGTGTCCTGACCAAA
>Ga0209747_1000026_pt1 | contig 60694 bp, 61 predicted proteins | sample BarGraNGADG00311_FD_184498 | JGI IMG/M metagenome (GOLD analysis project Ga0209747, IMG submission 184498) | Arctic peat soil microbial communities from Barrow, Alaska - Barrow Graham LP Ref core NGADG0011-311 (SPAdes) (version 2) | ecosystem: Environmental > Terrestrial > Soil > Wetlands > Peat...
GGCGCTCGACCGCCTGGTGCGCGCCGTCCGCCGTCCGACGCTCACCAGCAGGTGAAGCCGCCGTCGACGAGCAGGTCCGCGCCGGTGCAGAAGGACGCCGCATCCGAGAGCAGGAAGACCACGGGTCCCGCGATCTCCATGGGGTCCGCGAGCCGCTTCATCGGGGTCTCGTCGGCGAAGCGCTCCACCTCGTCCGCCACCTCGGGGCGACGATTCATCGGGGTGAGCGTGTACCCGGGACTCACGCAGTTCACCCGGATGCCGTGCGGTGCCCACTCCGCGGCGAGCGACCGCGTCAGGTGCGCGACGGCGGCCTTCGAGGAGTTGTAGACCGCCTGGCGCAGGCCCCGGTTGGCGATGTGCCCCGAGATCGACCCGATCGTCACGATCGCACCGAAACCACGCGGGATCATGACCCGCGCCTCGGCCTGGGCGGAGAGGAAAACCCCGGTCACGTTGGTGGCGTACACCCGCTCCCACTCTGCCCGTGACAGGTTGAGGGCCGCTCCCCCGGCTCCGATCCCGGCGTTGTTGACGGCGTAGGCGAGTGGCCCCAGTTCGGCCTCGGCCCGGGCGACGGCCGCCGCCATCGCCTCCGGGTCCCGCACGTCCGCGGTGATGGCGACGCCGTGCCCGCCGACGGCGTCGATCGCGGCCAGCGTCTCCCCGCCGTCAAACGTTCCGCGCGACACGCAGGCGACCGCGGCCCCCGCGGCCGCGATTGCGACCGCCACCGCCTGTCCGATGCCGCTGGACGCGCCGGTCACGAGGGCGCTGCCGCGAGCCAGGGCGAAGCTGACCGGTGCCGTCATGGAAACCTCCTCCCGGCCCGGAACCGTGCCGGGCCGTGCGTTACCGCTGTGTGTGGTCCAGCACAGCGGCGATGGTGCAGGCCAACGTGCGTACGCCGAGCGGTTCGCTCGCCTCGACGTCGTGGACCGGGACGGTCCGGAGCCGGCGGAACTGGCCCTGTTGGCCCTCGCCGGCGAGCCGCGCGAGCAGGGCGGGGTCCACGTGGTCCCGCTCCCCCACCTGGGTCACCTGCAGCGGGATCGCGCCGGTCGCCTCGCACCAGGAGGTCAGTGTCGCCGTCGGGGCGCCCTCCCACACCACGCGCAAGCCCCGTAGCGGGTGGCCGGCCATGTACCAGCGGAAGAGGTGTCCCAGCACGTGGAGGGGCCCTCCCCCACCCCGCTGGACCACCACGACCGGCACCTGGTCCTGACGGAGGATCGCGTCCGACCGGTCACCGTCGTCGGCCACCGCGAAAACGTCCGCGACCTCGCCGACGACCGGGAGGATGCGGTCCGCGGGCAGTGCCGCGGGTACGTCGATCACCTGGTAGCCGGCAGCGTTGGCGCCAAGCTGGACCGCGAGTCGCTGGGACGGGTCGCCCACGGTGTCGAGGAGGAAGAGCCGCTTCGTGGGCAGGCTCGCGGGACGGAGGCCGACCTCGTCCCAGCCGGCGGTCAACAACCAGATGAATTCCAGGTCCCGGCGGGAGAGGGGTAGGAGCGAGTCGAAGTGCGCCATGACGCGGTCAGGCGTTCGACGCCCGCTTCGCGGCGCGCCGTGCGGCGAGCTCGTCGCGCTCGGCGGCGGCGGCGTCCTCGGCCCGCTCGGACGGCAGTTGGGCGAGTGTCCCCTCGACCTCACGCCACACGCGGCCGACGGCGATGCCGAAGACCCCCTGTCCGCCCTGCACGAGGTCGATGACCTCGTCGGCGCTGGTGCACTCGTAGACCGACGCGCCGTCACTCATGAGGGTGATCTGGGCGAGGTCCTCCACCCCGCGCTCCTTCAGGTGCGCAATCGCCTGGCGGATCTGCTGGAGGGAGACGCCGCTGTCGAGGAGACGCTTGACGACCTTGAGGACAAGGATGTCGCGGAAGGAGTAGAGCCGCTGCGACCCGGAGCCCTTGGCGCCCCTCACCGAAGGCTCGACGAGTCCCGTGCGGGCCCAGTAGTCCAGCTGGCGGTAGGTGATCTGCGCTGCCTTGCAGGCGGTGGGACCGCGGTAGCCGGTGTCGGCATCGATCTCGGCCAGAGTGTCGCCGAAGAGCATTCCCTGGCCACTTCGCGACGACGAAGCGGCGGTCGCATCAGTGCTTGTCACGGTCACTCCATTCGTTGCCGACCCCTCAGGATACCGGCTTGTCTGAAGACCACGCTAGGGCCTTCGATGGGGACGCGCGGCCGTGACACGCCGAGATGTTCCCGGCAGTCACCCTCAACCTGAGGTTGAGGGTACTCGTCCTATGACGGGAGGTTCTCGACGGCAATCCTGATGAGGTCCGCGTACAGCCGTGCGGAGCTCTCGGCCAACTCGGACGCCTGGGCCGCACCGCGCTCACGTGCGACTGAGGTCTTCTGCGCGCGCATGGGTGAGACCACCTGGTCGATGAGATCCGCGATGTGGTCGGCGTTGGACCGCATGGAGCGGAGGTTCCTGGGCGCGATCCCCTGCCTGGCCAATTCTGAGAGCGCCTGGACGGCCGAGACGGACCGCGCGGCAAAACGGCCCCGCGAGTCGGGGACGAGGAGCCCGGCGTGCACCATCTCCTCCACCTCGGCAGCGCTTGCGCCCGTCAGTTCGGCGAGTTCCCGCGCCGTGACCCGCCCACCGGAGGCGGGTGTCAGGAGCCGGCCGTTGCTGGCGACGACGCGGGCCGTGCGGGGCTCCTCCACGTCACGCCCGGCGTCGAGGTCGTCAAGGTGCTCGCGGATCACCCGGAGCGGGAGGTAGTGGTCGCGCTGCTGGGTGAGCATGTAACGGAGGCGGGCGACGTCGGCCTGCGAGTACTTGCGGTAGCCCGAGCCGGTGCGCGTGGGTGTGACGAGGCCCTGGTCCTCCAGGAACCGGAGTTTCGAGATCGTGATTGCGGGGAACTCGGCCTGCAGGATCGACAGCACCGCCCCGATCGTCATCGTCCCCTTCTGGGAGGCATCGAGGGGCCAGTAGCCGGTGCGCGGGGCCTCGCGTTCCGCGAGTTCCGGCCGGGTTGCGCTCACTGCGCCTCGTCGCCCGCCTGGGGGACGCGCCTGGGCGAGGAGTGGTAGGTCAACCGGTACTTGCCGACCTGGACCTCGTCGCCCGTCTTGAGGGCCACCGACTCGATGCGCTGGCGGTTGACATACGTCCCGTTGAGCGATCCAACGTCACGCACGATGAAACCGCCCCCGTCCGCCAGGAACTCGGCGTGCTTGCGTGAGACCGTGACGTCGTCGAGGAAGATGTCCGAACTGGGGTGGCGGCCGGCGGTGGTCCGCGGTGCGTCCAGCAGGAAGCGGGCACCCATGTTTGGCCCGCGCTGGACGATCAGGAGGGCGGAGCCCTCCGGGAGGGCCTCGACCGCCTCCTCGTCGCTGCGCGAGAGCTCGCCGTAGGTGACCTCCTCCACCTCGGCGCCGATCGCCCCGAACTGAGTGGTGCTGCCCAGGTTCTCCGGGCGGGCGCTCTCGCTCATGTCCTTGCCTCCTCGATTTCCTTGCCCCAACTTTACCTGCATGTTGTGCGGCGCATCACCCCGAGTCGCCAGATTCCACCACCTCTGCGTACCGCAACTCCTCCACGGTGCGCACGGATTCGATCCGGACGTCCTCCGCGGTCTCGACCGTGGTCGTGGCCCCGGTGGCCCGGATCGCGGCGAGCACGCCACCCGGCATCTCCAGGGCCACCCTCAGGTTGTCCGGTGAGCCGATGGCGGTGATCCGGAACGGGGGGACGACGGCCAGCCCGTCCATTTCGAGGCCATCATCGCGTTGCGCGACCCACGAGCTGGTCCCGATCCGCACCGAATTGAGCTCGATGGCCTCGGCACCGGCGTTGCGCAGCTCCTCGATGAGGGTGACGAGCGCCTGCGCCCGCACCACCGCGTCCGGGTCCTCCACCTGGACGACGATCCCGGGGCCGTGGACGGGCACCACGGCCGCCTGGACGGACCGCACGATCACCTGCTCCTCGGCGGCGGCGCGCGCCGCCTCCAGTGAGGTCACGCCGCTGCGCAGTTCCTGCAAGTCGACCTGGAGGGAGTCCCGCTCCGTGGAGAGCTCGTCGATCCGCGTCCCCACCTCGTCGAGCAGCCGCACGAGGTCGGCCTGGCGGAGGCCGTCGAGCGCGTCGGCGTCGTCCTGCCGAATCTGCACCACCGCGCTGAAACCGACGAGGGCGCAGAGCAGCGCCACAACCAGCTGGGTGCGGCTGACGCGCGCCCGCACGAGCTCCCGCAGCTTCCCCCGTTTCTCGGGATGGGTGAGGCTCATGCCTTGAAGATGTGGCGCCGGAGCGCCGCCGCGTTCGCGAAGATTCGGATGCCGAGGACCACGACCACCGCCGTCGTCATCTGCGAGCCCACGCCCAGCTGGTCACCGAGGAACACGATGAACGCGGCGATCAGCACGTTGAAGATGAAGGAGGTGATGAAGACCCGGTCGGAAAACACGTCGTCGAGGTAGGCACGCAGGGCGCCGAACATGGCGTCGAGGGCGGCCACCACCGCGATGGGCAGGTACGGCAGCAACCCGGCCGGTATCGTCGGCTGGGTCACCAGACCGACGACCACCCCGATGAGCAGACCGATCACGACAAGCACGGTGTTCCTCCCTCCCAAACGAGTGCCGCGGTCACGGTGCCTCGTCCTCCCCGGCGCCCTCCAGCGGTACCGCATACTCGAGGCCACGCGACGGCGCGGCCGCCAGCTCAAGGTCCTCGGCCGCGTCGATCGCCACCGATACCCCGTAAGTATCGCGCAGTACGGCGAGGTGCCCGGCCGCCCGTGTGCGGGCGAGTTGCACCTGGAGGTCGCTCGGGTCCCCGATGGCCTCCACGGTGTAGGGGCCGGCCAGTGGGGTCAGGTTGACCAACACCGCCTCCCCGGCGTTGCGGATCGCCGTGGTGGTGGACAACCGTTGCCCGTCGATCGCGATCGCCTCCGCTCCCGAGGCCCACAGTGCGTTGACGATCACCTGGAGGTCGAAGTCCTGCACACGCTGGTCCGCGGTGAGGGCGGCCGAGTCGTCCAATGTGATGACGATCCCCGGACCGCGCACGGGGATCGAGCCGGCGTGCGCCGCGAGGAGGGCGGACCCCGCCAGGAGGTCCTCGTCGGCGGGGAGGACCTCGGACCGGAGCTCCTCTATCTGCCCGTTGAGGGAGGCGATCTCGGATTCCATGGCGTCCTGGGTGGCGAGGCGGCTCCGGACTTCCGCCCGCAACAAGGCCCCCGCACTGGTGGTTCCCAGGCGAGCACCCCGGAGGTCCTTCGCGGCCCAGAATGACGCCGCCACCAGGACCACGATGAGCACCGCCGCCAGGCCGCGGCTCCAAGTTGGGCGGTCGGGGGCTTTCGTCGCGTCGCGGTAGCCCTGGTCGATCGGGTTCTCGAGCATGGTCCGCAGGATGCCCGCGCTCACCGACTCGTTCTGCCCTGGATGGACAACGGGGCGGGTGGACGCAACGGGGCCGGTGGTCATGCCCTGGCCACCCGCACTTCGAGCACGGCCTGGCGCACGTAGATGACGCCGGACACCCAGTAGAGCGCCACCCCCCACAGTGCAGCAGCCCAGCCGAAGATCTGGCACAAGTATCCCAACGTGCCCCCGAAGTGGGCGAGCAGGAGGAGCGGGAACGAGTACATGAGCGCGAAGGTCCCGGCCTTGCCCACGGTGTGGACCTGCCACGGGCCGAGGCCGTGGTGGTTGAGGACAGGGATGATGGCGGCGAGGAGGAGGTCTCGGGATGCGATCACCGCCACGAGCCACCACGGGACGAAGCCGCGGTAGGCGAGGCCGAGGAGCGTGACAAAGATGTAGAGCCGGTCCGCGGCGGGGTCGAGGAGCTGTCCGAGTCGGCTCGTCTGGTTGAAGCGCCGCGCGATCACGCCGTCCAGCCAGTCACTGGCCCCGGCGCACATGAGGACCACGACGGCGGCGACGTCGTTGCCTGAGAACATGAGGGCGGCGAACACGGGAACGAGCGCCAGTCGGGCCATCGAGATCATGTTGGGAATCGTCCAGACCCGGGTGCTCAATTCGGCCACGTGTCACCTCCCGGGATGTGTGTGCCTCGCGAATGCCTTCTCCACGAAATCATGCCATTCTTGTGTGCGTGTTGGAGATGTTGACAGGCTCGGGTCTTGCGGTTGCCGCGGGTCTGAACGCGTACATCCCGTTGCTCGCGCTCGGACTGCTGTCGCGCTTCACCGACCTGCTGCAAGACGGCGGGCGCGGGCGCTCCGGTGGTGTCGACGGCGGAGGACGTCTCCGCAGTGGCCCTCGTGGGTGTCTCGGTCTTCCTGCCGATCCTCATCGCCGTCGTGCTGATGGTCCTTGTGGTGGCCGCGGTCTGGCTGTTCGCGAAGTGGCAGGACAGGTCCGCGGCCCGACGATGACGCTGTGGGGGGTGTCCGCACGGCCGTCCCGGCCGTGACAGTGGCACTTATACTGGACGCATGAGATTCGGTTTGTTCATTCCGCAGGGCTGGCGTTTCGACCTCGTCGGCATCGACCCCGCCGAGCACTGGGACGTGATGCGCGGCCTCGCACTCCACGCCGACGCGGGACCCTGGGAGTCGGTCTGGGTCTACGACCACTTCCACACCACGCCGCAGCCCTCCGCCGAGGCCACCCACGAGGCGTGGGCGCTGATGGCGGGTCTCGCAGCGGTCACCACGAGGGTGCGGCTCGGGCAGATGTGCACCTGCATGGCTTACCGCCCGCCCATGTACCTGGCGAAGGTCGCGGCGACGGCGGACCACATCTCGGGCGGACGGATCGAGATGGGGATCGGCGGCGGCTGGTACGAGCACGAGTGGCGCGCCTACGGCTACGGCTTCCCGCGCGCCGGCGAGCGGCTGAAGATGCTGGACGAGGGCGTCCAGATCATGCGGATGGCCTGGCGGGACGGCGTCGCGACCCTGCACGGCGAGCACTACGACGTCGACGGCGCCATTTGCCGGCCACTCCCCCGGCAGGAGGGTGGCATCCCCCTGTGGATCGCGGGTGGCGGGGAGAAGGTCACGCTGAAGATCGCGGCCCGGTACGCGAACTACACGAACTTCGACGGCACCCCCGAGGGCTTCGCCCGCAAGAGCGAACTCCTCCGGGGTCACTGCGAGACCGTCGGGCGGGACTTCGGCGAGATCACCCGCTCCGCCAACTACAACGTCATCATCGGGCGCGACGAGGCGGAAGTGGCCGAACGCCGCCGGCGGTACGTTGACCGCGTGCGGCCCTACCTCTCCGACGACCAGATCGCCGCCCAGCTTCGCGGCTTCGACGGGATGCCCGCGGTCGGGACGCCCGAGCAGGTCATCGAGAACCTCAGCGCCCTGCGCGACGCCGGCATGACCTACGGGATCCTCTACTTCCCCGAGGCCGCCTACGACCGGAGCGGGATCGACCTGTTCGCGAGCGAGGTCATCCCCGCGCTCCGCTGACGGCCGGGGCGTGTTTCCTGCCGGTGTCCTTGACCACCTCGGAGCGGAAGCGGGTCGCGATCACCACAACACCCACCGCCGCCCACGCGAGGATTACCGCCAGGTGCATCCATGGGAATGGGCTCGCGATGGTCGAGACGGAGTCGGTCATCGCCCGGGCGGCGTGGCGCAGCGGGAAGAACCACGAGATCGCGTCGAGCACGTCCGGCAGGTCCACGCCCACGACGAAGATGTCCGAGATGAAGCACAGGGGCAGCAGTGTGCCCAGCGTGGCGCCGAGCACCGCCTGCGCGGAGTGGACGAGCGAGGCCACCGCAAGGCCCACGATTGCGAACGTGGTGGCGGACACGACGAAGACCAGGAGCCCCACCGGCCACGCCGTCGGGACGGGCGGGGAGTACATGGCGGTCGCGAGGAGTGCGATGGCGAGGAGCGTGAGCAGCGACACGACGAGCGCCGCGACCACCCGCCCTGCCAGCATCACACCGGTGGGCAGCGGGGTGGCGCGAGTGCGTTTCAGCACGCCCCGCTCCCGCTCCTCCGCGATTCCCTGGGGCATGTTGACGAACGAGGTCACCGCGGAGCCGTAGATGGCCATCGTCGCGGCGTAGAAGCTGCCGAGCAGCAGCCCACCGCCGATGTCGAGGTTGCCCCCGCCGTTCACGGTGGGGATGATCGCGACCAGGAGGAGCGGGAAGAGCACGGCGAAGAACACCGAGGAGGCGTCGCGCCACAGGATCGCCCGGGCGTGCGCGAACTGGCCGGCCAGCAATGACCACACCGACGGCCGGGAGGTGTGCCGCGGCGCCGCGTCCGCGGCGTTGACCCGCGCGCGGGCGGCCGGTTCGGAAACCGTGGAGCGCTCCCGCCCGGAGCGCAGCGCCCACAGCGCCACCCCGGCGCCCGCGAGACCCCAGAGGGCGATGACCGCGAGGTGGTCCCACTGGAAACCGGAGCCGGTGAGGTACGGGTTCAGGGCGTCGGAGAACAGGGTGACCATGTGCTTCAGCGGGAAGGACCAGGCGATCGCGTTCATCCACTCCGGCGTGTTCCCGCTCACCATGAAGACACCCGAGATGAACGAGAGCACGATGGCGATGCCGTTGGACACGGCGACCACCATGGGCGTCGTGGGCAGCAGCAGCGCGAGAGCGATGCCGATCGCCGCGAACGTGAACGAGGAGACCAGCAGCGTGACCACGACGGCGACGATCGACCGCCCCAGCACCTGGAGGTCGTACGCCACCACCCCGACGCCGATGACGAGGGCCACGGCGATGAACCCCAGGAGGACGGCCGCGCCGATGCGCCCACCGATGAGCGCCCAGCGGGGCAGCGGCGTTCCCGTCTGGCGCTTCAACACCCCGGTGGCCCGGGCTTCGGAGAGGCCGGAGGCGAGGAAGGAAAAGGTGGCCATGAGGACACCGAACGACGCCAACGCCGGGGCGAGGAACTGCACCAGCCGAACGCCCGTGCTCTCGTCCACGATGTCGTTGCCGAGGAGCGCCGCGAGGAGGATGAAGAAGACGAGCGGGAACCCGACGCTCAGGATCATCGTCAGCGGGGTGCGGAGCAGGGAGACGAGCTCGTGCCAGACCTGCCGGCCCAGCATCGCGGGTGCCGCGTTTCCGCTCATGCCAGAACCTCCGGCGGCGCGCCCTCACCCACGAGGCCGAGGTAGATGTCCTCCAGCGACGGCCGCGCCAGGGTGAGGTCCTCGAACTCGAGGCCACGGCCCACCGCCCAGGCCGACAGGGCGGCGACGTCCGCGGTCGCGGAGGTGGTGTGGACCTCGACGACGTTGCCCGCCATCCGGCGTTCCGTCCCGACTGTGGGGAGCTCCGTCGTCGTCACGCCCGGCGGGAGCCGGAACGAGATGACCGTCCCGGTACCGGCAGCGGCGGAGAGTTCCGCGGGCGTGCCCGCGGCGACGACGCGCCCATGGTCGATGATCACGACTCGGTCGGCGAGGTGTTCGGCCTCGTCGAGGTAGTGCGTCGTCAGGAGGATGGTCGTGCCGAGGTCGCGCAATCCGTCGACGAGTTCCCACGCGTGCCGCCGGGCGGACGGGTCGAATCCGGTGGTCGGCTCGTCCAGGAAGATCATCTCGGGGCCGCCCACGATGCCGAGCGCCAGGTCCAGCCGGCGGCGCTGGCCACCAGAGAGGGTTCGGACGCGGGACTCGGCCTTCTCCTCCAGGCCCGTGAGCCGGATGACGTCGTCGACGGCGCGCGGATGGGGGTAGTAGCCGGCGTGCAGGCGGATCAGTTCGCGGGGCGTGAAGTTGTCCTCGAAGCCCGCCTCCTGCAGCACCACCCCGATGCGTTCACGGAAGGCCCGGCCACCGGTCCTCGGGTCCATGCCGAGAACCCTGACGTCGCCCGCGTCCCGGCGGCGGTAGCCCTCGAGGATCTCGACCGTGGTGGTCTTGCCGGCGCCGTTGGGCCCGAGCAGCGCCACCACCTCCCCCGTCTCGATCGTCAGGTCGAGCCCGTCCACCGCAGCGAGGCCGCCATACATCTTCCGTAGTCCTGTGACCTCGACCGCTGCCATGGTCCATCCTTCCCGTGCCGCCCGTGGGCGGGTTCCCCGACTACGACCAGTGTGGTGCCCTGGTGGCGAGAGTGCATGTGACGTAGGTCGCATCCTTCCCCTGACCTGCGGTGGGACGCACGACGAACGCGCGCGGGCGGTTCAATACCGCCGCCGGGTCGTGAGCCGCTTGGCAATGCGTTTGACCGGTCCCGGCAGCCTTGGGCCGAGGCGCAGCGGGGCCATGAGCACTGCCTTGCGGAGTGGATCGAGGTTGCTGCCCCGGATCTCGGCCACCCCGGCCCGCTGCAGCGCGGCGATCTGGACCGGGTCATGCGGCCACTGTTTGCTGATGCTGCCGGGTTTGTAGTACTTCTCGCACAGTGACTCCGGCACCCGGACGAACTCGCCGATGATGGCGAGGTGCAGCAACCAGGTCCAGTCGGCGGAATACTCCCCCTGGTCGTTCGGATGGATTCCACCCACGTCTCGGAATGCGGAGGCGCGGAACAGACCACGGTTGGGAACCCACCAGTTCGTCGGGCGCCGCACCATCACGAACCCGCGCTCCAGGCTGGATGTCGTGCCCTCCAATTCCTCGAAGGTGCAGCGGCTCCGCGCCCCGTCCACCTCGTACACGTCCATGTCGCTGAAGGCCAGAACAGCCCGGGGGTGATCGCGCAGGGCGCTCACGAGCGTCTCGACATAGGTGGGCGCGAGGACGTCGTCATGGAAGGCGAAGAACAGCAGTTCCCCGCCGGCGTGGGCCATCAGGTCGTTGGAGTTGCGGAGCCAGCCGAGGTTGGCGTCCCGCTCCACCACGCGAACGTTCGGGTGGTGTGCGGCGAAGTCGTTCACGATTGCGAGCGTGTCGTCCGTCGAGCAATCGTCCCCGATGAGGATTTCGAGGCTCGGCCACGTCTGGCGTGCGAGCGACTCCAGCGTCCTTCCGATGAACGCCGCTCCGTTGTACGTGGGGACGAGCGCGGTCACGGTTGGGTGCCACCGCGTCTCGGTCATGATTCTCGCCACGTCACTCCGCGATCTCCTTGGCGAGGCGCTCGGCCAGCCACGGTGCGGTGGAGTATTTCCCGGTGTCCACCGAGAAGTAGGAGCCGAACCGCTGTACGCCGTAGCGATCGCGCCGGTGCAGGCCGGACGCTGGATCGCCGATCGAACCAGCACCACGCGCGAAGACGAAGCCGCCGTTGACGGTCACCTCCTCGGCGTGGTCGAACACGCGCCCGATACCGGGCATGACCGCACCAAGACCGCTGCGGACGCCGTCGAGGAAACGCTCGAGTTCCACACCGGTGGGGGTCTCGGGAGCTGACAGCTCGAGGTCTGAACCTTCTGCCATGAGCCCGACCGGGTACCAGGAGAGGTAGAAGTCGCGCCCGTTGTAGTTCTTCACGTCACCGAAGGGTCCGACCGCGACGATCGCGCTGTCGACGTCGACAACTTCCCGAGTCCGCGCGAACACGCAGAGGCGGTAGCGGTGCGACCACGGCGGCTCGGGGGTGACACCGGCGGTGACGTCGATCGGCAGCCGGCCGTTCCACAGGGCGTTGACCACCACGTCGAACTCGTCGGCGAAGCCGCCGTCCGCTCGGAGGCGCCACCGACCGTCGGGCAATCCGTCGACGCCAAGGACTTCCGTGCCCGTCTGCAGCGTCACGCGGTCCTCCGCATCGATGGCGGCGACGAGTTGGTCCGCCACCCAGCGCGTGTTCACTGATCGCTCGGGCACCCGCAGGCCGGCAACGATGTCGTCGCCGGCGATGGCCCGGAGCTCGGCGGGTGAGAGTTCCGTTGCCCGGGCGGCGGAGACGTCGGTGAGGTACCGGGAAGCGTCGGGGTGCTGGCGGACGAGCTCGCTGACGGCGCGGAACTGCGCCCTCACGACCTGCGTACCCACCACCGAGTCGCGGTGAACGAGGTAGATGTCGTCCTGCGAGGTGGTGTGGGAGTCCAGGTCACGCCCGATGAGTTCCTCAAGGAGTGAGCCGAACATGAGCCCGCCCGGAATCACGTGGCGCGCGGTGTTCAGGCTGGAGTCGGCGCCGTAGAGGTAGCCGAGATGGATCTTCCCCTCGTTCCAACGGCTGGTTGCCCTCATGGCCGCGCCCTCGCGGTCCACGAGGGTCACATCACAGCCGCGCCGCGCGAGGAAGAGGGCGGTGCTGGTGCCCATGACGCCGGCACCGAGGACGGCGACTCGACGCCGCCTCACAAGCTCTGCCGGGGACGGGAGGTACTCGCCACGCCGCTCGTGGACTGCTGCACGTAGTCCTTCGGGTCGTAGTCCCTGTCGCAGAACACGACGATGGATGACCCACTGGACAGGTAGGTCTGGCGGGACCAGACCCCGGGCTCGACCAGGACGGCTGGACATGAATCGTCCAGGCGAACGGTCGTGGCCCGATGCCCGTCGTCAACATCGACGTCGACCTCGCCGCTCACCCGCATGAGGATCTGCCGGCAGTGGCGATGCGCGTGCCCGCCGCGGACTGACCTCGCAGGTGCGCAGACGGCGAATGCCCGAACCGGCGTGAATCGCCAGGCGGCGAAGCTGACGGGCGTGAGTGTCCCACGATCGTCGACGAACGAATCGAGGGGGAGGATGAGCACCCTCCCGCCCAACAGTGCGCCGTCGGAGACCTGCGCCGAGCCGTCGAGCAGTGTCTCGAAGATCGCACTCCGCCCGTTCACTGGCATGCCTCGAAACTAGCACCCGCGCGCCGCATGCAGCCGTCCCCCGCGGGCGCATGCATTAGTGTCGCGGCATGAGGTGGCGCAGGGGCATCATGGTAGCGGCTTCGCTTGCGCTGGTCGCCGGGTGCCAGACGGCGGACCCCAGCGCCACCACCGATTCGGGTTCGACCTCCCTCGCCCCAGCCGCAACGTGCGCCGAACTCGCGGTGCGGATCGTCGACGCCGTGCAGGACTACGTGGACAGCTTCGCGACCAGCGACGCGTCGGCAGTCACGGGGCTCGTCACGGCAGGTCAGGGGGATTTCGCAGCTGTCACGGAGGAACTGCGCGCCCGCGGCGAGGAGCTCGCCTGCGACCCCGAGGACCTCGCCGCAGGCATCCGGGAGGAGTTGGGGCGGCTCGTGGGCGGCACCCCCGTCCAGGACGCCATCGCCGCCACCTTCCGCAGCGGTCCGCTGGGGACCTCCGACCCCTCGGACCCCGGTGCCGTCCAGGTGACCGTGCGAACAGCGGAGGAACTGGTCGCCGCCCTCGCGGTGGTCGGCAGCGGCTCGACCATCAGGCTCCTTCCGGGCGACTTCGTCCTCAGTGCGCCACTTGTGGCCCTGCGCCCCGTCACCCTGGTGGGCGCCGGCGATGGCACCGTCCCGGGCGAGGCGGCCTCCACCATCACCTCGACGGCCGCCGAGGGCGCGCTGGTGGTCGCCACGGACGGGGACATGGTGGTCCGGGACCTCCACCTCGTCCACAGCGGCACCACGGCAGCGTCCGTGATCCTCGTGGCGGGTGGCGGGTATCTCTTCGAGCGGGTCCAGGTGAGCGGCGGCGTCACCGAATCAGGAGCCGGCGGGTATGGGATCGTGCTTCGGCCGTCCACCGGCCCCCTGACGGCGGCGGGTGAGACCCAGGTGCTGCGCGACGTCGTCGTCTCCGGGAGCCCCGCCGGCGGTGTCGTGGTCGCAGGATCACAGGAGCCCACAATGACGGGCGTGACGGTGACCGGGACGGACGGTTGCGGGCTGTGCTGGGTGGAGAGTTCCGGTGGCAGGGCGTCCGCGTCCACCGTGACCGGGACGCAGGTGGGGGTGCGGATCGACGACGCCGCCCCCTCCGTCTCGGACGTCACGGTGTCCGCCACCCAGGTGGGGATCGGGTTCACCGGGACGGGCGCCCCGCGCCTGACCGCGAACACCCTCACCGGGAACGCCACCGGCATCCAGGTGACGGGCGACGGCGCGGCGGTGTTCTCCGGCAATGCGGTCGCCGACAGCATCGACGTCGGGATCCGCATCTCCGGGCCGGCCCGTGCCACGTTCACGGACACCGCCGTCAGCGGCGCGACGACGGTCGGTGTCGCCGTCGTCGGCAACGCGGCGCCCACGATCACCGGCGGGCGCGTCGCCACGACGGGCGAGGTGGGACTCATCTGGGCCGAGTCCGCCCGCGGGCGCGCCACGGGCGTGACCGTTGCCGGGTCCCGGTTGGCCCTGCAGTTGAGTGACGACTCCGCCCCCACGATCGAACGCTTCACCGTCGAGTCCGCGTCCGTTGGCTCGCTCCTCGCCAACGGCCGCAGCGGGGGCACCGTCAGTGGTCTCGCGTGTTCGCCGGGGGACGGCGCGGCGGTCGCGCTCGCTGAGCAGACCACCGTGGCGCTGACGGGGAGCGCCGGGTGCCAGGTGGTCGACGAGCGGTGAGCGAACCCCCGGGCGAACATGTCGTCCTCGCGGCTTGGGTGGCCCGCCGCAACGACTGGTCAGGTGGGGACCACGCGTCGTGGGCGATCCGTGCCGCTGGGGACCTCCGCCTGCTCGGCTCGGTATCGGTCTTCCGGATCGACCGGGACCAGGGCGACGCCGAAATCGGCTACGCCGTCCTGCCCGCCGAACGGGGCGCGGGCGCGGCCGCGGCGGCGGTCCGGCAGGCGGCGGCCCACGCGTTCGGGACACTCGGACTCCACCGGCTCCAACTCTTCCACGCGGTGGAGAACACCGCTTCCTGCCGGATCGCCGCCAAAGCCGGCTTCACCCTCGAGGGGACGCTGCGGCAGTCCTACCGGTATGCGGACGGCCGGCACCATGACGAGCACGTGCACGGGCTCCTCTCGTCGGACGTTCCACGCTGACCCCTTGACGTCAACGGACCCAACCCCCGACGATGTCTCCCACGGGAGGCACGCACCATGACCACCAACTATCCGCTCAGCCCACCACTCGAATGCGACCTGGTGATGAAGGGGGGTATCACCAGCGGTGTGATCTACCCCAGGGCCGTGTGCGAGCTCGCGCGCACGTATCGCCTCCGGTCGGTGGGCGGGGCCTCGGCCGGGGCCATCGCGGCCGCCGCGGCGGCCGCCGCCGAACTGGGACGCGCGCAGGGCGGTTTCGAGCACCTGGAGACCCTGCCCGAGGACATCACCGCGCCCTCCCCCGCGGGTGGTTCCACGCTGTTCAACCTGTTCCAGCCGGATCGCGGGACCGCCCCGCTGTACCGCGCATTCACCGCCGGAATGGGGCGCGTGGGTGCCGCGAGGACGCTACGCACGGTCACCGGCGTGCTCTCCGGCTTCTGGGCATGGGCGCTCGCCGGTGCCCTGCCCGGGGCGGCGGTGCTGGTCACGAGCCTGCTGGGTGACGGCGTCGCCCGCGTTGCCGGCGTCGTCGCGGGTGTCCTGCTGCTGCTCCTCGGCGTGGTCGCCGGCATCGTGGCCGGGGCGCTGACCGTGCTCGGCCGCGTCTCGGGACGGGGGTACGGCCTCTGCGACGGCATGCCCGGTGTTGGTGCGAAGGGCGCCCAGGCGCTCACTCCGTGGCTCCACGAGCGGCTGCAGACGATGGCTGGTCGGCCGCCCGGGGCGCCACCCGTGACGTTCGGAGACCTCGCGGCGTCGGGCGTCGAACTCCGCACGATGACCACGAACCTCAATCGGCACCAGCCCATGGCGATGCCGTGGCGGACGCGCGAGTACTTCTTCGACCCCGATCGCATGCGCGAACTGTTCCCGGAGGACGTCGTCCGGTGGCTGGAGGATCACCCCAACGAACTTCCGAGCGCGCCCTCGGACGCCTGGGACACGGAACTGCTCCGGGCGCAGGCACTCCCCTTGCGCCCGTTCCCGGATCCGCGCGACGTGCCGATCCTGGTCGCCACCCGAATGTCCCTGAGCTTCCCGGTGCTCATCACGGCGGTCCCGCTCTTCGCCGTCGACCACGGGCTTCAGCGCAACCGGCAGGCCAGGAAACTCGCCGCGGAGTGGCGCCGGGCGAACCCCACCGGCACCACGCGAGATGCCGCCCGAGCCCTCACGCCGCCCGCCTTCGACGTCAACTGGTTCTCCGACGGCGGCATCTGCGCCAACCTGCCGGTCCATTTCTTCGACCGTCCACTCCCCACCCGCCCCACGTTCGCCATCGACCTCGCCACGTTCCCCGACGGCTACGCGAAGGACCCGGACGAGTCCCGCAACTCCACCGTCCCCACCAGCAACACGGCGGGCCTCCTGCGGCGCTGGAGCACCATCCCGACAAGCGGGATCGGCGGTCTCGGCGCCTTCCTCATGCAGGTCGTCGAAACGGCGCGGGGCTGGGTGGACGCCGCCCAGCTGACCATGCCCGGCTACCGCGACAGGGTGGTGACCATCTGGCACGACGATGCCGAGGGCGGCATGAACCTCGCCATGCCCCCGGAGGTGGTCACGGGGCTGGCGGACCGCGGCAGGGGTGCGGCGCGGCACCTCGTGGACAGGTTCGCGGGCGACCAGCCCGGTATCGTGCCGGCTGAAGGATGGGACAACCACCGGTGGATCCGCTTCCGAACCTCCACAGCCGGACTTGCCACCTGGCTCGACTCCCTGGCCGAGGGTTACTCCGCGCCGGCGGCGGGCTCCACGCCGTATCGCGACCTGGCCGGCCCCGGGGCCGACAAACCCCTCCCGTCGTACCCGCTGACGAGGGCCCGTCGCAGGGCCGTCAACGAGCGCACCGGCGAATTGCTGGAGCTCGCCACCGTGTGGACCGGTGACGACGCGCTGACCTTCAACGCTCCCCGGCCACGACCGCAACTTCGCCTCGTCCCGGACGACGGCACCGCCGTCGGACTGGCGGGGCAGGAACCGCCGGAGCTGTCGGGTGGCGAGGCGGAGGCCGCGCCGTGACCGTTCTCAGCTCGATTGCCAGGGTGTCCCGCCTGCCGGACCGGGCGACGGTATGTCGCCGGTGACGGTGCGAGGTGGCTGACCGCTCGGGTCGACGACGACGATGCGTAGCACGTCCCTCTCGGAGATGACGAGGAGGTCCTCGTCCGGGTGGCCGGCGAGGACGGCCAGCACCGCGTCACCGGACCAGGGGGCGGCGGCGCCGTCGACCCGGGTCCACAGATCCGCGTGCGCCCCGGTTTCGTGCTCGACCAATCGCACGAGCTCCGGTGACGACTGGCCCACGAGCACGACCGAACGCGGGCCCGCCGGCCGTTCGGGCAGGGCGATCTGGCGGTCCTGCCGGTACACGGCGCCGTGGTAGGCGGAGACCGCCGCGGTCGCCACGAGGACGCCGAGGCCGTACCGCATCGCCCGGAAGGTCTCGCCGGAGACGCGGCCCTCGATGACGTCCTGCAGGAGGACGAAGACGACGACGATGAGCGAGATGACGGCCGCGACGCCCGCCAGCCCGAAGAGCAGCATCAGGTAGATGCGGCGGGTGGGCGAGACGATCTCCTCGGGGGCGTCGGCAGCGACCGCGCGCCGGATCCCGCTCCAGAACACCCACCACACCGGCACGCCCACGAGCAGGAGGGTGAGGGCGCCGAGCAGGGTGTTCACCACCGACATCCCCAGGTCGAGTCCGGGGGTGAAGGACTCAATGGCGGCGACGAGCACCATGCCCACGCCACTCGCGGCGGCGACCAGCCCGATGGCGGCGACGAGGTACTCGTAGACGCGACGAAGCTCGGTGCGTCCCGCCTGTGCAACGGAGAGCACGGCCCGGTGGTACCACCACACCAGCGCACCTCCGATTGCCGCAGCGGCCGCCGTCGGCGTGGACTCGAAGTGCTGCGCGGCCGTGGGACCGGACGGGTCGCCGAGCAACCAGACCAGCAACTGCCACAGGACGACGCTCGCAGCGACGATCGCCGTCAGCAGGCCGCCACCCACACCGATGGGGAGGACGTACGCGAACCACAGCGCGCTGTGTGGCGCGCGGGAGGCGGAGCGCACCCAGTACCACATCCACACCAGGGCGCCGGTCACGAAGATTGCGGCCGCGCCGCCGAGCCGCCCGGAGGCCCCGAAGACGGTCTCCGTGAACAGGAGCATCTCAAGTGCGGAGGCCAGGACGGCCACGAAGCCCACCAGCGCCGTCCCGAGTCCGATCAGCGACCCGAGCAGGAGGTGGGGAGCGGACCGGATCGGATCCAGCGTGCGGCGGGCGAGCCACCAGTGGAAGGCCCACACGCCACCCCACACCAGAAGGGTGGCGGGACCGCCGCCGTCGAAGTCCTTGGCCTGGAATGCCATCGCGAGGACGTCCGCGAGCCCGACCATCGCGACGGCGAGGCCCGTGAGCGTCGCGAGCGTGACGTACACGGCGTACATGACGGAGGAACCCTCGGTGGGGTCATCCCGGTGGGCACGCCGCGTCCACCACGCCAGCAGGGCGACGAGTGGCACTCCCACCAGCACGAACGCGAGTGACTGGGCGAGGCCGGATCCGCCGCCGTAGTCTCCCCGCTCGGCGCCGAACGCCCGGGCGAGGAGATCGGAGAGCCCGATCGCGGCCACCACGATGAGGGCGAACAGGAGGAGGTACTGGAAGAAGCGCCGCACCCCCCGCGCCTCGGTGCCCGGGGCCGAGGCGGCACCGCGCCGTCGGAACGCCATGACGATGAGCACCACCAGCCCGATCGGAACGGCCAGCGACAGGAGGGAGAACACGACGCTCATCAGTCCACCAGAACCTTCTCGTTGCCGCAGTAGTAGACGGGCCAGGGCTCGCCCGTGATCAGCCAGCCGTCACCCGCGGCGATGAGCTCGAAGGTCTCGCGATGGGACCACGACTCGAACAACCCGGCACCGGACTCCTCCTCGACTTCGATTACGACAGTCGCAGTGTCGCCGTCCATCTCCGTCTCCAGCACACCGACGCGCGCCGACTCCGAGAGGTAGAGCTGCTGGAACGGTTCCTCACAACCGAGTTCGGGGTCGAGCAGGGCGAGTGCCGCGTCCTCGTCACCCTCGTAGAGCGCCTTGATGTACAGCTGGACGGTCCCGTCGGGGGTGGCGGGGTCCAGGTCCAGCTCGCCGCGGGAGGCCGAGACCAGCGCGGCGATGACGGCGAGTACCAGCACGAGGCCGGCAACCACCAGGAGGACGACATTCGGACGAGCCTTCATGGCCACGAGTCTCCCATGTCGGTCCGTCGGTCGGGTGGTGCCGGGCCGCAGGGATGCGCTACTCGAACTCCTCGGACTCGTCGTCGGTGTAGAAGAGGTAGAGGTCCGTGCCACGGAGGACGTCCTCGTCCGTGCCGAGGAGGCGTTCCTCTCGCCTCACGCGCGAGCGGATCGCGTCCTGCTCCATCTCACGCAGCCGATCCACCACCCCGCTCGTGCGCAAGAGTTCCTTCCCGGCCGCGAACAGCGTCTCGCTGCCGACCAGCAACTCGGCCTCGTCGAAGATCTTGCAGGCGACCATGCGCGGGAAGGTGTCGAAGGCCGTCTGCTCGCGGAGTCTGCTGAACCTCTTGACGATGTAGTCGATCTCCTCGCGGAACGCCGGGCTCTTGAGGTACTGGTACTTCTTCCCGTAGATGGCGTCGTCCAGGCCCTTGACCAGGTCCTCGGGTGCGTCGTCGCTGACGATCACCACGATGTCGAGGTCGGAGCCGTGCACGAGCGCCCCGGTGCTGCGTTCGGGCCTGTTGACGTCGTGGGCCATGCCGTAGACGACGTCGCCGGCCAGGACCATGCAGAATGTGCCGCAACCGGCACCATCCGTCAGATAGGGCTTGGCGACGTCGGTCACCAGACTGGTCGCCAGGTCCAGCTTCTGCTTGCTGACACTGGCGGTGTGTTGGACCAGCTCCGCCGCGCGCGCGTCCATCGCGTCGGAGCTCCCGGTAAGCCCCACGACGGTGTACGTCAGGAACTCGCGGAGGATGGAGGGCGACAACCGCGCGAAACCCTCCACCTGCCGGTCGAGACGCACGTAGTGCCGCCCCACCGTGCGGGTCGCAAGGCGCGGCGAGAGTTTGCAGGTCTTCCACAGCGCGAATGTCTCCCCACCAAGCGCCGCGCGTATCTCGGCACCCGTGAGGGGTCCCGTTCGACCCAGCAGTTCGACGATTCGCGCTTCCATCCGTACCTCCTAATGGACGTGGCCGGTGCGTGGGTCCCGCACGAAGGCCAGTTCATCGACGCGGGCAGAGGGTTGGTCCCGCACATCGACGATCTCGTAGCCGCGCGCCTCGACCTCGGCCCGGCGGTCGAGGAGCTCCCCTGCCGCCGCGGAATCGAGGACATAGACCAGGTTGCCACCCTCGGCGGCGAACGTCTGACCGTACGACACAGGGACGTCGCAGGTGACGGGACCCAGGACCGATGCTGCGATGGGACCGGTCTTCCGGGCACCGCTGGCGAGGAGGAGTACCGTGCTGGCCTGGTACACCAGCGCCGCTCCCATCGAGACCGCGTACCGCGGGCTTTCGTCCACGGCAGCGAAATGCCCGTCGGCCACGGCGTTCTCCACCGTGTTGTCGTCGAGCCGGACCAGCAGGACCGGCGAGGCGCCGAAGGGGATGCCACTCTCGTGGAACGCCACGTGACCCCGCCCGCCAACGCCCACCACGTGCAGGTCGATGCCCCCGAACGACTCGATCTTCCGCTCGTAGGCATCGAGGATCTCCTCCTTGACGAGGCGAAGCACTCCCGTGGCGTCGTCCTTGATGACGACCGCCTTGCCCTTGTCCGTCCCGACGATCTCGTAGGAGTCCGTCGCGGACTCGAGCGCCGCGATCAGTTCGGTCTGGCCAACCAGCGTGCCCCAGGGAACGTTCGTCTCGACGAAGGGCCGTTCAAGGAGGCCGAACAGCTCGCTGATCATGAAGTAGCTGTACGACTGCGGGTGGAGCGTGCGCTGTTGGGCGTTCTCCCCGGGCAGTCCCACGTACTCGTCCAGATTGAACGAGCGGACCCTGCCCGAGTCGATCCGGCCGGCATTGAACGCTTTCGCAAGGTGCTTGAAGAGCCCGGTCGGCGTGTTTCCCGCGGCAAGTCCGAGCACGTACTCGTCCTTGACGGCCTGCTTCTCACGGATGTCGGACTCGACAAGGTCTGCCGCGACCTTGCTCATCTGGTCGAAATCGCGCGTGATGTGGATCGTGAAGGGCATCGCGCCGTCCTCAGCCGATTGCTCCCCGGACGACGTCCGCGACTTCGCGAGCCCACTTCTCGGTCACGTCGGCAGTGGGGCCCTCCACCATGACGCGACACATGTTCTGGGTTCCGGAGTACCGCACGAGAACGCGTCCCTTGCCCTCAAGTGCGGCCTCGGCGCGCGCGATCGCCGCGACGATCGCCGGGACGGTCGTGACGTCGGGCTTGCGCGAGACGTCGACGTTGATCAACTTCTGGGGGAACACGTCCATGAGCTTCGCAAGTTCGGAGAGTGGCTGTCCGGCCTTGAGCATCGCGGACACCAGTTGGATCGCGCTCAGGGTCCCGTCGCCCGTGGTCTGGTGGCGGAGGAAGATCACGTGGCCCGAGTCCTCACCACCGATGACCGCCCCGAGACGCTGCATGTCCTCGAGGACGTAGCGATCGCCCACCTTCGAGGCGTAGTGCTTGAAGCCGTACTTCTCGCAGGCCACCTTCAGGCCGAGGTTGCTCATGATCGTGCTGACGAGCAGGTCGTTCTCCAGCTTCCCCTCCTTCTTCAGTTGGGCGGCACAGATCACGAGGATCTGGTCGCCGGTGACCACCTTGCCCTTCTCGTCGACGGCGATGAGGCGGTCTCCGTCTCCGTCGAACGCGAGCCCGATCACGGATCCCGTCTCAAGCACGGTGCGACGCAGGTCCTCGGTGTGCTGCGAGCCGCAGTTGTCGTTGATGTTCAGCCCGTTGGGTCGGTTGTGGATCACCGTGAGGTCGGCGCCGAGTTCCCGGAAGACAGCGGGCGCGACCTCGTAGGTGGCACCGTTGCTGACGTCGAGGGCGATCTTGATGCCCTCGAGGGAGAGGCTGCGCGGGAAGGCGTTCTTGAGGAAGACGATGTAGCGGGCGATGGCGTCGTTGAGGCGGTAGGCCTTCCCCATCTCCCGCGGCGGGGGAACCATGGAGGCGAGCTCGCCGCCGAGGACGAGGTCCTCGATCTCGGCCTCCTGCTCGTCAGACAGCTTGAAGCCGGAGCCGGAGAAGACCTTGATGCCGTTGTCCTGGTACGGGTTGTGTGAGGCGGAGACGACGAAGCCGGCGTCCGCTCGCATGCTTTCGGTGATGTAGGCGATGCCAGGTGTCGGCAGGACGCCCACCATCTGCACCATCCCGCCCATGGACGTGACGCCAGCCTCGAGCGCGCTCTCCAGCATGTACCCGGAGATCCGGGTGTCCTTGCCGATGACCACCCGCGGCTGGTGCCGCTCCTTCCGCAGCACGTACGTGACGGCCTGGCCAACTGCGAAGGCCATCGTCGCGTCCATCGGGTAGCGATTGGCCTCGCCCCTGATCCCGTCGGTTCCGAACAGTCTCCCCATGGGATTCTCCTTGCTGTGGATGGGTTCGTGCGCCGGTGGGTCAGGCGGTGACGAAGAGTTTCATTGCGGGTACGAGTGAGCCGGCTTGCCTGCAGAGCCCGGCCACGATCTCCTGGAGCCACTCGACCCCCGCGGCGGAGACCTCCGGGGGCAGGCCCTTGATTGCCGGGATGTAGCCGGCCCCGCCGGCGCTCGCCCTGAACGCCGAGAGGAAGACGCTGCCGTCGGGAATGACCGGGGATTCGAAGACGGCCAGCACATCGCCGATCCGCTCGCGGAGCTCAGCGCGTGCGTCGTCGTCGGGTGACACGGTGGCGACCATCGCGGTGAGCCGCTTCGCGCGCTCCTGCTTCGCCACCGCCAGGACGTCGAGTGCCCCCTGGTGGACCAGCGGCCCCAAGTCCTGGGCATCGAAGAACGGCCGGCGGACCGAGGTGTACCACGTCTCGAGGGCGACCAGGTTCGCGAGATAGGCGATGTTCCTGGCCACCACTCGCGACAGGCCCTTGTATGCCCGGGGGGCAACCGGACGCTGGATTCCGGGAGTCGCCCTGGTCATGACGAACATGCCGTCCTCGAGGACATCGCCCCGCAGCACGGACCCCGCACCGACCACCAGCCCGAACCCGGTGGCCACCGGGCCGACCGTGCCGCCCTGGCCCCCAAGGAAGATCGGCGGCTGGGAGAGCAAGACGCCGCGGGGTACGTCACCGAAGAGCGATGCCGTCGCCTTGTTGCCGTCGGGCGTGAAATTGAAGTGGATGTAGGACGAGCCGACCTCACTGTGGTCCTTGCGGCTCGTGCCACCGCCCATGAGGCAGTCACAGAAGTTGATGAGGCTGCCGAGAGTGACGAACGGGAAGAGGATCGTCTGCTTGAGACCCACGCAGTGCGCACCGTTCGCCTCCTCCTCGAGGAGGGTGCCCTCCCGGACGTGGGCACCGAGACCCATGTTCGCCTTCTCCAGGAACACCGACTTCGAGAAGTAACCGCCCTTCAGATCGACGCCGGGACCCAACTGGCAGTTCTCGATCGTGACAGGGCCCTCGGCGCCGAGCGTGACGCCGGCTGACAGGACCGTCCTTGCGCCCCGGATGCGGCAGCCCGGGTGGATCGTCACCCCGTCGCCGGAGATCCGGTCCGGGTCGACGTCGGGAGCGATGTCGAGCGTGAGGGGGTTCGGGATGCTGACACCCTTGCGGAGCAGTTGCTCGACCTTCTCGTAGCCGCGGGGCTGCACGTCCATGTGTGCTCCTCCTGCATCGCCGGCACGTGGGGTGTGATCCCGCCAGAGCCCCACCCGTTCGGCGGGTCCCGAGGCGGTGGCGAGCAGGAACGCCGGCGCCGTCAGACCGGCGTCGTCGAAGGCCGCGGCGACGGCGGCCGCCACCTCGCCCGCCCGGGCGGCGTCGACCAGCGCGATCGCCGACCCACCGAAACCCCCGCCGGTCATCCGTGCACCGTACGCGCCCGCGGCCCGCGCCGTCTCCACGGCGAGGTCCAACTCAGCGCACGACACCTCATAGTCGTCCCGCAGGGACGCGTGCGACTCGTCGAGCAACGTTCCCGCCGCCGCGAGCGCCTCACCCACAAGCGAGGCCCCCGGGGCGTGGGTGAGCACGTCGGCCAGCCGGCGCACCCGCTCGATCTCAGTGACCACGTGGCGTACCCGGTGCCGCTGCTCCGCGTCCGGGAGGCGCCCCAGGACCTCCCCCAGCGTCGTCCGGCCGCTGCCGACGGCGTCGGCCACCTCCCGCAGCGACCCCACGCCGAGCACCGCGGCGGCCGCTTCGCACGCCGCGCGCCGCCCGGCGTACTGCCCGTCGACCAGCTGGTGCTCGGCGCGAGTGTCGACGACGAGGAGTGCCAGCCCCGCGGCCGCGAGGTCCAGGGGGACATGGCTGACCGAGCCGTCGGCTGTGTCGAGGAGCAGCGCGTGCCCTGCCCGGCAGCGCAACGAGGCAGCCTGGTCCATCCCGCCGGTGGGGGCCCCGGCCACGTCGTTCTCCGCTCGGACGCACACCCCCGCGAGCCGGGCGCGGTCCTCCCCCGCCACGCCGAGGCCGGCCACGTCGCTCAGCGACACGCCGATCGCGCACTCGAGGGCGGCCGAGGAACTCAGCCCCGCCCCGTACGGCACGCAGGAGTCCACGGCGACGTCGAACCCGGGCACGGTGAGCCCGTCCTGCTCCAGCGACCACGCCACGCCCACGACGTACGCCGGCCACCCCGCCACGGCGTGGGCGGAGCCAGCCGGGCCGACGTCGTCGAGGTGCACCTCCCGCACAGCGGGCCGCCCATCCGCGCCGGCCTCCTGCGCACTGACGAGGCGGGTGAGCCGGTCGGGGCGGGCCCGGAGCGCGACGAACGTGCGGTGCGGGAGCGCGAGCGGCAGGCAGAGCCCGTCGTTGTAGTCGGTGTGCTCCCCGATGAGGTTCACCCGGCCGGGTGCCGCCCAGACGCCGTCGGGCTCGGCGCCGTACGCCACCCGGAAGAGCTCACGCACCCGGCCGTCACCCTCGGAGTCCGGCCACGCCGGGATCAGTTGTACGTTCATGCTCACCCAATCGTGATGGAGGTCTCCGGGTAGCGGATGCTCGGCTCCCGCCCCCGCATCGCCAATGCCGAGCCTAGCGTCACGGGCCCGAGCCGGCCGATGAACATGAGGGCGGCGAGGGTCAGTTGGTGGTTCACCGCCAGTTGGGCGGTGATGCCCGCCACGAAACCGAGGACGACAACCTGCACGGGCCGTCGCCGGCTGACCTCGTGCCTGCGGCGGGGGTTCAGCGGGTCGCGCCGGAACAGCGCATCGCGCCATGATCGGCGCACTCCCTTGCTGTCCACGGGGCCCCTGTCCATGGGAGGGCCCGCCATTGGCCGCGGCGTCGGCCCTCCCCGCGATTCACGATAATGGGCCGCCCGCGAGTGCGGTGCCCATCTCGTGGTGCACGGCTGTTCGCCAGTGGAGCGGCCGGTCCCGATCGGCCGGCAGGGTGGTGGCACTGTCGCCCTTGGCGGCGTCGAGTTGCTGCTGGGTGAGGAAGATCGTTCGGCCGAGGTTCGCCCCGTCGAGGCGCGCCGCCCGGAGGTCGGCCCCGGTGACGTCCGCGAGGGTCAGGTCCGCGCCCCGCAGGTCGGCCCCGACCAGCACTGCGCCCCGCAGGCTCGCGCCGACGAGGTCCGCCCGCCGCAGGTCGGCACCGACGAGGTCCGCGCCGCGGCGGTCCGGCGCACTCGTCCCGGCCCGTACCGCCGCACTGACCGCCACCAGCAGGGGGTTCACGTCGGCCCGCACGGCCGCGACGTCGACGGCGACCAGTTCCTCGGCACTGAGCGCGGTGAGTGACCGAACCCGGCTGGACGCGGCCACGAGGTCCCCGCGCTGGGCGTCGGTGGACAGTCGGGTGGCCTCACGCAGGCACCAGCGGAGCTCGTGGAGCTGCCGCATGGCTCGGAAGGACGCGAACATGAGCGGGGCGATGGGTGGGGACGACCGCCAGTCGGCGCCGCGGAACGTCTGGGTCACCCGCTGGCCCGCCCCGAAGCAGTCGAATGCGCTGCAACCGGGGAACCCGCTCTCACGGAGGCGTGTGTGGATCCCGCAGCGGAAGTCCTCCCGCAGGTTCGGGCAGGGCTCCCCGGGCGCCTTGTCGATCGCGAAGTCCGCTGACGCCGCGAACGCCGTCGCGACGCAGCACAGTGCGGCACACCGCGAACAGTCGGCCCGCAGCGGGTCCGGTGCGGGCCCATCGGGGGTGACCGTATCAGGCACCCGTGACCTCACGGACCCGGAACTCGACGATGCGCCGGACCAGGTCGGTGGGCAGCGGTTCGGAGAGTGGGAACTGGACGGAGCCCTTGCCCCGCTTGTAGGGCGTCAACTCGTCGGCAAAGGCCTCCATTCCCGACGGCGTCGGGTAGAGCCCGATGTGGCGCGCGAATCCCGCGAAATGCACCAGGTGGCCGCCGCCCAGGTCGAAGGTGGGGATCGCGTAGCTGATCGTCTCGGTTGCGGCGGGAGCGCAGGACCGGATGAGCTCACGCACCTCCGTCAGCACCTCCCGGGTCTCCTGCGGGAACTGCGCGATGTACTCGTCGATGGAACCGGAAGTCCGTTGTCCGTCCAAGTCCACTCCTCGTCACGTCCGGCCACATCCCGGGACGACAAGTGTGACACCCCGTGCCACGCCACGCACCCCACGGCTACCCTCGAGATGTCAGGAGGAACCATGCGGCACGTCGTCACCCGGCAGGTGGTCAATGCCCCGGTCGAGGACGTGTTCGACCGGTACACCGACGTGCTTTCCTGGAACGACTGGGCCGGTCTCGGCTCTGTGTCCGTCGGCCGGGCGGGCGAGCCGGAACCGTACGGCGTCGGGTGCGTGCGGGTCATCTCCACGGCGGGGTGGCGCGTGGAGGAGGAGGTGACCACCTTCGAGCGGCCCCGCGCCATGGGGTATCGGCTCGTGCGGGGGTTCCCGCTGAAGAATCACCTGGGCACGGTGACGTTCGCCCCCTCCCCCGCGGGCACGGAGGTCACGTGGTCGTGCCGGTTCGACCCGACGATCCCGGGGCTCGGTGGCGTTCTCCGCATCCTCATCACCGGCCTGTTCGCCCAGGTGTTGCGCCGCCTGGCCCGCGACGTCCGCCGCGGTCCGCGCGGGCAACCTCAGCCCAGGACCGAGTAGCCGCCGTCCACCGGGATGGCCGTGCCGGTGACGAAGTCCGAGGCGGCGCTCGCGAGGAACACCGCGATCCCCATGAGGTCCTCGGGCCGTCCCCACCGCGCCGCGGGTGTCCGCGCCAGAACCTTCTCGTTCAGCCCGGGCACGTCCCGTCTCGCGGCCTCCGTGAGTTCGGTGTCGATCCATCCGGGGAGGATGCAGTTCACCTGGATGTTGTCGGGCGCCCAGGCGGTGGCGAGCGACCTGGTGAGCTGGACCACGCCGCCCTTGCTGGCGGCGTAGGCCGGGGTCCACGGGGCGCCGAAGATGGACATCATCGACCCGATGTTGATGACCTTCCCGGCCCCCGCCGTCCTCATCTCGGGGAACGCGGCGGTGCTGCACAGGAAGGTCGAGGTCAGGTTGGTGTCGATGACTCGATGCCACTCGACCGTTGAGTAGTCCTGAGGCAGCTTACGGATGTTCGTCCCGGCGTTGTTCACGAGGATGTCCAGCCGGCCGAATCGCCGGACCACGGCCTGCACCATCGCCGCGATCGAGTCCTCGGAGGTGACATCCGCGGCCACGGCCAGCGCCGTGCCACCCGCCTCCGCAATCTCGGATGCGGCGGCGGCGCTCTTCTCCTCGTTGCGGGCGGCAATCGCCACCGACGCGCCCGCCCGGGCGAGGCCGCGCGCCAACCCGAACCCGATGCCCCCGTTGCCTCCCGTGACGATGGCAATCCTGCCGGTGAGGTCGAACATGGTGACTCCTTGCCGTGGGTGGATCGATGGTACTCCGCTCCGTCCCGGCAACCGGCACCGGCGCTGGCTTTCGGCGCAGGCGGACGGGATGATGGGTGCATGGAGCTGAACCGACGCGCCTTCCTCGCCGCCGCGGCCGTGGCCGTCGTGGCGGGCTGCACCCCGGCGGGCCCGGAGCCGTCGCCCTCCACCGTGGCGTCGTCCTCCCCGCCGGCGCCACCGCCGTCGCCCAGCCCGACACCCTCGCCAACGCCGTCGCCCACACCCACGCGCGGCACCCCGGAGGAGATCCTCGCCCGGTCCGCCGTCCCGGTGCTGTGCTTCCACCAGTTGCGGGAGCACGCGGCCGAGGACAGTGCCTACGCCCGGTCGATGATCACACCGCCGGCCGCGTTCTCCGCGCAACTGCAGGCGCTGAGGGACGCCGGCTACCAGACCGTGTCCGGGGCGGCGCTGGCCGAGCATCTCGAGTTCGGCGAGCCGGCACTGCCCGCGAAGCCGGTCCTCCTCACCTTCGACGACGGATCGCTCGGCCACTACACGGTGGGGCTGCCGGTGTTGCGGGAGTTCGGGTTCGTTGGGACGTTCTTCCCCATGACCGTCGTGCTCAACAAACGGAACTGGCTGTCCCACGACAACCTCCGCGAGATGGACACCGCCGGGATGACCATCGGCGCACACACCTGGGACCACCAGCGCCTCGACAGACTCCCGCCCGACCAGTTGGCCACGCAACTCGACCAGCCCAGGGCCGAACTCGGGGAGATCCTCGGCCACGCCGTGGACCTGCTGGCATACCCCTACGGGATGTGGAACCAGGACGTGCTGCCGCACGTGGTACAGGCCGGGTACCGCGCGGCGTTCCAGCTCTCCGACGCGCAGGATGTGGCGCAGCCATTGCTGACGATCCGCAGGGTCATGCCGCCGCCCACCTGGGACGGCGCGACGCTGCTGGGGCACCTGGAGTCCGACTTCTGAGCGTCCCCGTCGCGGTCGTCCCTCCACCGTGACAGTGTGGTGCCATGGAATTCATCCGGGAGAAGGTCCGCCATCCCCTCGTGGTGCGCCGCGTCCACGTCTCGGTCGTTCGGCACGTGGTGCCGTCGATCCGCCGGGTGACGCTCACCGGCGACGAGCTCGACGGCTTCACCAGTGCCGGTCCGGGCGACCACCTGAAGGTATTCCTCCCCGACCCGGGGACCGGGACGCTCACTGTGCCCGAGGTTGTCCCCGACGGGCTGCGGCGGCCGGATCGCGGCGTCGTCATCTCCCGGGACTACACGCCACGTGACTTCCGCCCGTCCGGAGCCCGGCCGGCCGAACTGGACATCGACTTCGTGCTCCACGGCGACGCGGGACCGGCGTCGGCGTGGGCGAGCCGTGCGAAGCCCGGCGACGAACTCGCGATCGCGGGCCCGCGCGGCTCGCGGCCCGTTCCGGCGGGAATCGACGGCCTGGTCATCGTCGCCGACGAAACCGCCCTGCCGGCCGCGAGCAGGTGGCTCCGGGCAGTGGGTGACGACGTCGCCACGACCGCGCTCTTCGACGTGGCCGACGAGACGGTGGACGACTACCTCGACCGCGCGACGGCCCGCCGTGCGTCGATCGAGTGGCTGCACCGCGAGGACGGCGACGACGTGGTGGGCGCCCTGCGCTCGCTCGGCCCCATCGGGGAGCGCACATTCGTCGTCCTCGCGGGCGAGGCGACGGGGCTGGTCCCGTTGCGCCGCTACCTGCGCCACGAGCTTGGGCTCCCGGCCGGTCAGGTGGCCGCCAGCGGGTACTGGAAGCGCGGCGTCGTCAACCTCGACCACCACGCACCGATCGATCCCACCGACCCGGACTGAGGAACACCCATGAACATCGCCATCCCCGTCACCTCCGAGGGGCGCGTCGAACAGCGCTGGGGCAAGGCCCCCCGTATCGCGGTGGCTGCTGTCGCCGACGGCGCGATCACCGGATGGGACGAGTACGCCGTCGGGTGGGACCTCGCGCACGACGAGGGCACCGAGGGGTCACACCACGCACGGATCGTCCGGTTCCTGCGGGAGCACGAGGTGACGCATGTCGTCGTCGACCACATGGGGGCGCCAATGCAGCACACACTCGGGAGGATGGGCGTCGTGATCCTCGGAGCCGGGTCGCCCGACGCCCGGGAGTCGGTCATCCTGGCGGTGGCGTCGCTCCGCTGAGACCCCGCGCGAGCGGGCGCGCCGACGGTCCTCCTCGTCGAAGAGACCGCAGAGTCGTGACGTGGTTGCAGCATCCGCCGAGCGCGAACGCACGGTCCTGAGGCTCTCACTGGTGGTCACGACCGCGCTGGCCGCCCTCGCCACCACGTGGGGGTGGCTGGCCGGTTCCCAGGTGATCCTCCTCGACGGCGCCTATGCCATCATCGGCATGGCGCTGACGTGGCTGTCGCTCAAGGGCGTCACTGGCCATGTGGCGGTACGTTGCGCGCGCTGATCGCACCTCGGACCTGCTCCTCGCCGAGGCGCGGCAGTGGGGCGCAGGCGCCGTCTTCAGCCGCTCTCGCTGCTGCGCACCGCGCTGACCGAGCTTCTCGAAGGGGCGCCACCGACGCACGTCCAGGAGCCCGTCCACGCGGCGGCGGCGATCGTGCGCGAGCGGCATGGCCTCGACGTCCCCGACATCAGGATGAGCAAGGTGGGGCGCAAGCTCTACGTCGAGGTGGTGTTCCTCGTGGAGTGCGGCCACTCGGACGTCGATGCCGAGGACGCCGTGCGCCGGGCCTTCGCCGACCAGCTTGCCGACCTGCCCTACGACCTGTGGCTGAACGTGGAACTCACGACCGACCGGGGTCTGGTCGGCTGACGCCTGTCCGTGTCGGCGTCGGGCGGCTGACGGGGGTTCCCGATGGCAGGATGGGCGCATGATGTACCTCACGGGTGACCCCGCCGCCGATTCACTGCTCGCTGAGGACGACCTCGCCCTGCTGCTGGGCATGCTCCTCGACCAGCAGGTGACGATGGAGTCCGCGTTCGCCGGCCCCGCGAAGATCCGGGACCGGATCGGGACGCTCGATGCCGCGACCATCGCCGCCATGGCACCCGACTCACTCGTCGAGGTGTTCCGGCGGAGCCCCTCGGTACACCGCTTCCCGAGGTCGATGGCCGCCCGCGCGCAGGCGGTCAGTGCCGTGGTGCGCGACGAGTGGGGCGGTGACGCCGGCGCGATCTGGACGCGCGGCGACCCGGACGGACCCGAGATCCTGCGCCGCCTCACGGCCCTGCCCGGGTTCGGGGAGCAGAAGGCGAGGATCTTCCTGGCGCTGCTCGGCAAGCGGCGCGGGCTGACCGCCACCGGGTGGCGGGAGGCCTCCGCACCCTATGGCGCCGAGGGCACCCACCTGTCGGTGGCCGACGTCGTCGACGAGGCGTCGCTCGCTCGCGTGCGGGAGGCGAAACGCGCGGCGAAGGCGGCGGCCCGGAAGCCCGCGAGGGGGGCGGCCACCTGATGGGCGCTGACGAGCGCGACACCCGCATCGGGGCGAACCCGGGCGCCGCCGTCGCCCCGATGCTGGCACGGGCGGTCGACGCCGTCCCCTCCCCGGACAGCGTGCCGGGCGGGCTCTCGTACGAGCCGAAGTGGGACGGCTTCCGGGCGATCGTCGGCGTCGTCGACGGGGCGGTGGAGATCGGCAGCCGCGGCGCCAAGCCGTTGACCCGCTACTTCCCCGAGCTGGTCGAGGCGTTCGGCCGGCTCCTGCCCCCGTGCGTGCTGGATGGCGAGATCGTGGTGCGGACCGGTCCGCCGGGACGGGAGCGGCTCGACTGGGACACGCTCTCGCAGCGCATCCACCCGGCCGAGAGCCGCATCCGGATGCTCGCGCAGCAGACCCCGGCGTCGTTCGTGGCGTTCGACCTCCTCGGCGAAGGACCGGAATCACTTCTCGACCTGCCATTCGCCGACCGGCGCCGGCGTCTGGAGGCGTTGCTCGACGGCGTCGCCGCCCCGATCCACCTCAGTCAGGCCACGCGGGATGTGGACCTCGCCCGCCGCTGGCTCGTCGAGTTCGAGGGCGCGGGCCTCGACGGCGTCGTCGCCAAGCCGCTCACCGCCCCCTACTCCCCCGGCAAACGCGTGATGCTGAAGGTGAAGCACCACCGCACGGCCGACGTCGTGGTGCTCGGATATCGCGTCCACACCTCCGGCACGGGCGTGGGTTCGCTGCTGCTCGGCCTGCACGACGGCGACGGCGAGTTGCGCAACGTGGGCGGCGCATCGGCGTTCACCGACAAGCGGCGGCGCGAGCTGGTGGAGGAGCTGGCACCGCTCGTCATGCGGGACGACGGCGGCGAGGTGGTCCGCGGCGAGACGGAGCGCAGCCGGTTCGCCGCGGGCAAGGACGTGTCCTATGTCCGTCTTGAGCCCGTGCTGGTGGCGGAGGTCCGGTACGACCAGATGGAGGGCGCCCGGTTCCGACACACGGCCCAGCTGGTGCGGTGGCGGCCAGACCGGGAGGCCGGCTCGTGCACCTTCGAGCAGCTCGAGGTTCCGGTGGCCTATGACCTGAGCAGGGTCCTCGCCTAAGTTCTGGCCTGGTTCTCCGGCTCAGGGTTGCGGGCCCGGCTCGGCTGCACCCGGGGCGGCTCGCCCGGCATCTTCGGGAAGTCCGGCGGGAACGGCAGCTCGCCGAGTCCGGCATCCAGGTCGCGCTGCCACCAGGCCAGCAGCGTGTCGATCGTGCCGGGCCTGGCGTGCATGTCCGCCCACGGGTCGCCCTGTGTCCGCAGCCGCTCGGGGACGGTGAGGACGGTGAAGTCCCGCGGGTTCGCAGCCTCGAGCTCCTCCCACGTGAGCGGGCAGGACACCGGTGCGTGCGGCAACGCGCGCGGGCTGTAGGCGCCGGCGATCGTACGGTCCCTGTTCGCCTGGTTGAAGTCCGCGAACACCCGCTGCCCGCGTTCCTCCTTCCACCAGGAGGTCGTGACCCGGTCCGGCATGCGGCGTTCCAGCTCGCGGGCCGCGGCGATGACCGCGTGGCGGACGTCGAGGAACTCGTGGGTGGGCTCGATCGGCGCGTACACGTGGATACCGCGATTGCCGGAGGTCTTCAACCAGCCGGTGAGGCCCACCTCCGCGAGGATGGCGCGCATCTCGACGGCGGCCGGGACGGCGTCGCCGAAGTCGGTTCCGGGTTGGGGGTCGAGGTCGATCCGCAGCTGGTCCGGGAAGTCGGGGTTCCCCGCCCGGGACGGCCAGGGGTGGAAGACGATTGTGTTCATCTGCACGGCCCACACCGCGGTGGCCGGCTCGTCGATCACGAGCTGCGGGTGGGCGCGCGCGCTCGGGTAGGTCACCGTGACCGAGCGGACGTGGGCCGGGGCGCCCTTGGGAGGGTTCTTGGAGAAGAACATCTCGCCGTCGATCCCGTCGGGGAAGCGCTGCAGCGAGACGGGCCTGTCACCATTGGCGGCGACGAACGGGCCACCGACCGCCGCGATGTAGCGCGCGAGGTCCAGCTTGGTGAGGCCGAGTTCCGGCCAGAGCACCCGGTCCGGACTCGAGATCCGGACCTCGCGCGGGCCGTGCGGGCCGTCGACCGTGAGAACGGTTGCGTTGGTCGCCATGGGGGCACGTTACCCGCTCGCACCACCGGCAACGCTCCGATCGAGGGGCAGGGTGACGGTGAACGTGGCCCCCCGGCCGGTGCCGTCGCTCGCGGCCGTCACGCTGCCGCCGTGGGCGCGCACGATCGCCTGGACGATTGCCAGGCCGACACCGGATCCGCCGTGGGCGCGGTCCCGGGCGGTGTCGACCCGATAGAAGCGCTCGAAGACATGGGGAAGGTGTTCCGGCGCGATGCCCTCGCCGGTGTCGGTCACCCTGATTCGCACCGAGTCGCCGTCGCGGTCCGCCACCACCTCCACCCGGCCGCCGGCCGGGGTGTGCCGCGACGCATTGTCCAGCAGGTTGGTGAACACCTGGCCGAGCCTGTCGGCGTCGGCGTCCACCACGGATGCTCCGGCCGGGTCGGTGACCCGCACGTCCAGCTGGACGCCGCGCTCTGCGTAGCGCGCCGCCGCGTGCGAACTGGCGTCGTCGACGATCCGGGAGACACGGAGTGGGGCGCGGCGCATCGTCAGCCCGCCCTCCTCCGCCGTGGTCACCAGCGCAACGTCCTCGCCCAGGCGGGCTAGACGCGCCACCTGGGCGCGCAGCAACGCAAGGGTCTCGTCATCCGGCTCGTTGACGCCGTCGATGATCGCCTCGAGGTAGGCGTCGAGTGTGGCAATCGGGGTGCGCATCTCGTGGGCCAGGTCACCCAGCATCCGTGTCCGGCTGGATTCGACGGCACCGAGATCCCTCGCCATCATGTTGAACGCTTCGGCCATCTCGCTGAACTCGCGCCCCAGTCCGTCGGACGGCACCACGGCGTCATACTCTCCCACCGCCACCCGGCGGGCCGCGGCTGTCGCCGATGCCAGGGACCGGGCCACCCTCTTGGTCTGGAAGAGGCTCACCGCCACCGCGGCGACCAGGGCGGCACAAAGCGCCAGCGTTATGGAGAGCACCGAAGCGTCGCGGAACGCCCGCTCCGCGTGCAGGAGGACCGCGGGATCGTGCGTGCCGCTGGCGACCATGTGGTCATGGAAGATGCCCGGCCCGATCGCCACCGCCACCGCCCACGCCGTGGCAGCGGCGACGAGGACCACCGCGAGGGTGGCGGCCAGCAGCCGAGGCGCCAGGCCCCACGACGCCGTCGCCGTCATTGTCCAGCGCCCATTCGATAGCCCACGCCGCGAACCGTTCGCACGAACCTCGGATCAGCCGGATCGTCACCGAGCTTGCGGCGCAGGTGGCCGACGTGCACGTCCACCAGGTGCTCGTCGCCGACCCAACCCTCGCCCCAGACCGCATCGATCAGCTGACGGCGCGTGAAGACTGTTCGCGGCCGTGACGCCAGGGCGGCAAGCACGTCGAACTCCGTGCGCGTCAGCTCCACCGGATCCCCCGCCAGGCGAACCTCCCGGCCCGCCACGTCCAGGGTCAGGCCTCCGAAGGACACCACCTCGTGTGCCGGCTCCGTGCTGCGGCGCGGCCGCCGCAACATGGCCCGGACCCGCGCGAGCAACTCACGCGGACTGAACGGTTTCGTCATGTAGTCGTCAGCGCCGACCGAGAGACCCACGAGCTTGTGCACCTCCTCCACCCGGGCGGTGAGCATGATGATGTAGCAGTCCGAGAACGTCCTGACAGCGCGGCAGACCTCGATCCCGTCAACCCCGGGCAGGCCGAGATCCAGCACGAGGACCGCGGGATCCCACTCCCGGGCGAGCGCGATGGCCGTTTCGCCGTCGCCCGCCACCGTCACCTCGAAACCGTCCCGCTCGAAGTAGCTGGCGACCACCCGCGCCAACGGTGCCTCGTCATCCACGATCAGGACACGCGGCAGACCCGCCCTCGCCGCTCCAAAGGATTCCATTGGGAAAGTATGCGGCCACTCCGGCCCGCCCTGCCCGTCCCACTCCAGCGAGCCCGGCCGCACGGCCTAGGTGGCTTCCACGACCCCCATCGTGCCGGCATCCTCGTGGTCGAGGATGTGGCAGTGGTAGACGGTGTGTCGCCGTGCCGAACCTGCTGGTCCACACGCTCGTGGTCGAACTCCTTGCCGTCAATCGGAAGCTCATCATGCCGCCGGGAGATCGGCTCCACGCTCAGGACGCCCCGAGGTGGCGCAACCTCTCCTGGTACTCCTCGGTGTCGATCTCGCCGCGGGCGTACCTCTCGGCGAGGATGTCCCTGGCCCTGCCGACTCCGGTGTCCGGGCCACTCCCGATCGGTGGACCGTAGACCGGTGGTGCCCCGGGCCCCGGTCGCACCCCGCCGCCGTAGGCGCGCACGAGCACGACGATCAGCACCCCCAGGCCGGCAAGCAGCAGGAGGCCGAACAGCATCCCCCAGCCCATGCCGATCCCACCCATGCCCACGCCGCGCATGTCATCCCAGTCCATCATGTCCGCATCCCGTCGTCCTCGGAAGACCCTGTGGAGTGGTACCCCAGGGGGTATTTCACAAGCCTACGCCGCCTGCGGTGTCCGTGTGCTACTGCAGTTCGACGGTCAGCTCCCGTACGTCGGTCTTGACGCCCCGGAACTCGACGGGGATGACGTCGTCCGCGGCGAGTTCCTCCTCCGGCTTCTTCTCGGTGACGTAGACGATGATGCCGAGCTCACCGGTGTCCTCACCCTTGGTCACCTTCTCGCCGATGTCGACTCCGACGACTCCCGGACGGGCGAGCAGCTCGTCCTCGACAGCCTCCTTGACCGCGCGAACCTCCGCGCGCCTCCCACCATCGTCCTCGGTCGCCATCAGGTGCCCCTTTCCCGTGATCCCGGCAACGCACAGGTTGCGGGGACAATCCAACACCCAGCCGGGACCGCGCACAAGGAGGGGCGCTCTCAGACAAGCAGCGACGGACTGGCCAACCCCAGTTCGGGGTGCACGAGACGCGCCAGGACGACGGCGGCACCGGCCACCCCCACGAACAGTCCCGCGCTGCCCGGGGCGCGCACACCCGCGGGCCACGCCAGGGGGTCGTCTCCCAGAACTCGCACAATCGCCGCCGCAAAGTGCCGTGCCGCCTCCAGGTGTGCCTTGACCCCCCACAGCTCGTGCGCCAACGCGAGCACATCGAGCGGTCCACCGAGACCGTGGCACAGCGTGAGGCCACCCGCGAGCTGACCGGTACCCCGCTCGAGGCCCTGCACCACGAGCGACAGGTCGGCGCCGCACGCCTGGACGGCCACCTCAGCCTCGGCCCGCAGCGTGTCCGCCGGGATGGGGAGATCGAGCCCGGCCTCGCACAGGTCCAGCATCCTGAGTCGCGCCGCCCCGATGCCCGCCGCGCCGTGACACCACAGGGCCGGGAAGCCGGGCGGGTCCACCCGGAGGTCCGGCCAGCCGCCCTTCATCGGTTCGAACCACGCCGATTCCCACCGCATCGCCTCCGCCGCGAGAGCGGAGGCCCGGGCGTTGCACGCCGGGTGGGCGGCGGCCGCCTCCGCCAGCGCCAGCGCGATCCCGCTGTTCCCGTGGGACATGCCGCACAGTGGTCGCCCCTCGACCGGGTCCGAGGCGAGGGGGTCGGGCCAGCACACACCGAGGGGGTCGCTCCGGGCCCTCCCGCGCAGGATGTCGACAGCCTCGAGCGTCCGCGGCCCGCAGGAGCCGGCGCGTGACTGCGCGATCAGCAGGCCCGCCAGCCCGCTGGTCAGGTCGCTGGCAGGCAATGCCTCGGGCGCCAGGAGACCGACCGAAGTGCCCGGCGCGCTGCCGGAAGCCGCGGCCACGGCCGCGAGACCAACGGCGACACCCGCGGTGCCGTCGAGCAGTCCCCCGGAACGCAGGTTCGCGCCCGTGCGCGCCGCGGTTCGTGCGGTGCGCACCGCCAGATCGAGAAGATCGCCCCGGCCCGGCACCCTCGCGAGCTGTACGAGTGCCCAGGCCACACCGGCGTCGCCGTCGTACAGGCTTGCGTTCCCGCCGACCATCCGGTGTGGCTCACCGTCAGCCGCGAGTTCCCAGCTCAACCAACCCGCCCGGTCGCCGGAGCGGATCACGCTCCCGGTGAGCGCGTCGATGCACCTGTCGAGTGCGTCGCGCAGGACCGGTTCAGGGTCCTGCACGTGTTCGTCCGACGGGTCGACCCACGTCCCTGTCCCGGTCACGGCACCGTCACACCCGTCCCGGTGCCGCGCAGATGCGGCGCGCCCGGATCCACCCCGGCAGCCGCGAATGCCCGCGCAATTGCGTCGAGCGGGTCGGCCATCGGGTCGGCCGGGACCAGGGCGGCCGCGACGAGTGCGCACCTGTGCTCCCCGAAACTCCGCCCGTCGCCGGGATCCTGCGCCCAGGCGACGCCGTCGGCGACGGATGACGTCATCGGCGGCCCCGGCAGGCGGCGCACCAACCCCACCGTGCGCCGGGCAATGGGGTCGAGCAGGGCATCCGCGTCGGCGTCGCGGAAGTAGATCACGAAACCGTCCGGGCGGTCGAGGGTTGCCGCGCTCACGCCCGCCTTGACCATCCAGGGGCTCCCCATGTGCTCCAGGAGCGCTGTCACCGCGCCGGCGAGGGCCGGGAGGCGGTTGACGTCGGGGCTCAGGTACACGCGCGTGACGCCGCCGGGCGCCGACCGCGGATCCCAACCACCGCCCCAAGTCCGCCACCAGCCCTCCGTCACCACCGCTCCCGACCTGGCAATGACGCGGAGATGCTCGCCGACCTGCGGTGCGAGGCCTGCCGCGGCGCTGCCGGCCTCATGCGTGTAGGCGCCCCGGATCAGTGCGCGGGGACTCCCGCTCGCATCCCGGACGACCACGACGCCGCCCGCGCCCACTCTGATGACGACCGCCGGCTGCCAGGCGAGGGTCGCATCGTGCCCCTCGCGGAGCAACCCCGCCATGGGGGGCCAAGTGGGATCGACGTGTTGGGGAGGTCCGGTGGGGGCGGCGTACCAGCGGGCGTAGAGCAGGTTCGCGAGGTCCTCCGCGTTGGCCGGGCGTGTGTCCGCGGCGAGGGTGACAGCCCGGCCGAGCACCGCGGCGTGTTCCGGCGGGAAGCCGGGGACGATGGTGGCGGTCATCGATCCCCACCCTCGGGGACGCCCTGGGAGCGGAGCGCCGACGCGGCGTGGCCGCGGACGATGTCGAGCAACTCGCCCACCTGGACGTCCACCGCTCCTGGAGCGCCCGAGCTCGGGTGGCCTTCGGGGCGGACGGCCGATGAGCTGGACACGGCCGCCAGTTGCCACGCCGTCTGCAGGACACGCACCACGAACAGGGCGTCGCTCAACCTCCCCGGCCCGCCGGCCCGCCAGTACTCCGTCAACAGCTCGTTGGCCGCGGACTGCCCGGTCGCGGGGTCGGAGCCCAGGTTCTGGACCGTCGCCACCACCGTGACGAGGTCCCAGTCGGGGTCACCGATCCCCGCCCCCTCGAAGTCGACAAGGATCGCCCGGTACCGTTTGGTCCCGACCCCGGCCTCCGCCTCCGCCTCGGCCGCCACGATCACGTTCCCGGCCGAGAGGTCGCCGTGGGTCCAGGTGCGGGGGCGCCACTGCGAGGCGGCCAGATCGAGGGCGCGCCGCACTCGTGGTTCCGCGGCGGCCGCCAGAACGGCTCCGCACGCGGATCCCACCGGGCTGCCCTGCATCGAGGCGGGCAGCACGTCCGGGCTCAGCGCCCACGGGGCGGGGGCGGTGGGCGCGGCGCGCTCGGGATCGTCGCCGGGACCACCGGTCCGGTGCTGGTGCAGCTCGACGAGGGCGCCGGCCACAGCCCGGCACGCCGCGTGCAGGTGCGACGGATTGTCCGACAGCGCGGAGATGGGCACGCCGTCGGCCGCCATCACCCACACGGCCCCCGGGTCCTCGACGGGCAGCAGTCGCGGGGCGCAACCCAAGCGCCCGAGCAGGGTGAGGACGCGGCGTTCGTTGGCGACGGCGTCGTCCCCGTCCAGCAGCGAGGCCATGCCCCGCTGCTTGATGTACGCCACCGATTGGCCGCGCGCCTCGACCCGGTGGACGACGTTGCTGCGGGACTGCGGGTACACGGCGACCGCCCCCTCCAGGACGGCACCGGCGTCGACGACCCCTGCGGCGACGCCGCGTACCAGCAGTCCCGGGATGGTGGCCGAGATCAGCTGGTCCCGCCTTCCTCCTGCTCGTCAGCCGCCGCGATCTCCTCGAGCGCGGCAAGGTAGCCGGCCCAGTAGTCCGCCTCGGACGTGACATCTCCCGCGGCGTACTGCGAGCCGAAACGGCCGCCGATGCCGGGGTTGATGAAGTCACCGGGGTTGAGGACCTCACCGGGGTTGACGATGTCACCGGGGTTGATGACGCCCCCACCGCAGCCGCCACGGGTGAGCAGCTCGCAGGTCGGGCGGCTGACCTGCACCTCGCAGATCGCCGTCCGTGTCGGGCACACGGCCCGGGTGGGGAGGCAGACGACCGTTCGGGTGGCGAGATCGCAGATCGCCGGGCGGGTCACGATCTCGCAGATCGCCGGGCGGGTGCGGATTTCGCAGACCACCAGCCGGGAGTTGATCTGGCACACCGACAGGCGCGTGTCGAGACACCGGATGAGCGGACGGGTGACCACGGTGGCCGGCCGGATCAGGAGGTCAACGCCCAGTTCGTCGAGGGCGACCGCGATCGGGTTGGCGAAGGTCATGCTGCCGTCGTTCGACCCGGCGAAGAGCAGTCCGACGACGTTGCGGCTCATGTCCATGACGACCGAACCGGAATCGCCATGATCGGAGAACCGCGCCGAGAGTGTCGTGTTCGTGTCGATGCGGATCTGGTGGCGCAGCGTCCGGGTACCGAGTCCGTCACCGTAGTCGATGCTGAGGGTGAAGTCCGTCGAGGCGACGGTGCCGAACGTGTGCTCGGTGGTCCGTCCACGCTTCTGGACGGCCATGCCGACGGTTGCCGGCGTGCTGCCCGCGACGTCGCCGATGCCGGCGACGGTGTAGTCCCAGGCGTGCCCGGCGTCCACGGTCACCACGGCGCCGTCAACGTTCTCGGAGAGCACCGCCCGTGTCAGGGCGCCGAACTGCTGGGTGGCCGGGTTGCCGCCGTCCACCCGCGACGGCTGCACCATGCGATCGCCCACGGCCCAACCGTTGTTGACGCAGGCAACGTGGAAGTTGGTCATCGCCATGGTCGCGCCGGTCGCCCGGTCGCGCACCATGGCCCCGAGCGTGCCGACGAACACATAGTTGCCGGCCGTGGGCACATCGGGCGGTGTCAGGTAGACGGTGCGAACCGGACCCATGCTGATGCCGCCCGTGAGCGTCGGATACGCGGCGCCGTCCACCTGTGCGCTGATGTCGAGGAGTTGCCTCGCGGGCTGGAGCTCGATCACCAACTCCTGGACGTCGGTCTTGACCCCGTCCATCTGCTTGGGGATGAGATCGCGCGCGCCGAGATCCTCCTTGGACTTCTTCGCCTCCACGAAGACGATGATGCTGAGTTCACCGGTGTTCTTGCCGTTGCTCACCTTTTCACCGATGTCGACACCGACCACGCCGGCCTTCGCAAGCAGTTGGTCCTCCACCGATTCCTTCACCGGCCGAATGGCGGCCAGCGCCTCATGCTCGATCCTGTACATCAGGACCCCCCCTCATCTCGCGACCCCCCCTGTGAGGTCGATGCGCCCATTGAACACCCCACGGCGGGCCGTGCATAGGTGCGGGGCCGCATTGTCGTCAGATGCCCACGAGCTCGCGAACGAAGCGGGCCACCGGCCCGGTGATCTCCCGGGCACGCCGCGTCGCGTCATCGGCTTTCCGGGTCGGACCCAGCGAGTGCGCCGCCCCGCCGATCTCAACCACCTCGCGCCCCGGGAGTGCCGCACGCACCTGCGCCGGGGTCCCGAAGGGATCGCGCTCGCCCTGGACGATCAGCACGGGGGCAGCCACCCCCGCGAGCTCGGCGAACCGTGACTTCTCCGGCATGCCCGGGGGATGGAGCGGGAACGACAAGGCCACCACGCCACGCGCCGGAAAGGCGTAGCACCGGCAGGCCACCCGCGCCCCGGCGCTTCGCCCGCCGACGACCAGCGGCAGTTCGTCCCAGCCCGCTGCGACGACGTCGAGCGCCGCCCGCCAGGCCGTGTCCAGTCCCTGCGCCGCGCCGGCGACCTTCTTCCCCGCCGTGCGCCAGGGCTGCTCGAACCGCAGGACACTGATCCCAAGGGGCGGCAGCGCCGTGGCGAGTGCCTCCAGGTCGAACACGTCGACCCCTCCCCCGGCGCCGTGGCCCAGAACGAGGACTGCCCGGGGTTCGGAGGCGGCATCGACGACCAGGCGCCCCGGTCCGACAACGGTGTCCACTAGCACGCTGCACCTCCTCCGCCTTCCCGCTCCCACCGTACGACAGCACGCCGTTCCCGACGACTACGCGTCGGTGCGTTCGTGTGCTGTACTGAACGGCAGTATCGGCGTGAGGAACTTCTTGCGGGTCGAGGAGGCGTGCATGGTGTCCGACACAGGCGTTCGCGGCCCTCGTCGCATCCTGCCGTTGTTGGGTCCTGCTTTCGTCGCCGCGATCGCGTACGTCGATCCGGGCAATGTTGCGGCCAACATCACCGCCGGAGCACGATACGGGTTCCTGTTGGTGTGGGTGATCGTGCTGGCCAACATGATGGCGGTGCTGGTCCAGTACCAGTCCGCGAAGCTGGGGTTGGTCACTGGCCGTACGCTGCCGGAACTCATTGGGCAGCGCCTCCGCCGTCCGGCGCGGCTGGCGTTCTGGCTCCAGGCGGAGGTTGTCGCGGCCGCCACCGATCTTGCCGAGGTCCTCGGGGGTGCCATCGCGCTGCGCCTCCTCTTCGGTCTTCCGTTGCTCCTGGGTGGGGTGATCGTCGGTGTCGTCTCGATGCTGTTGCTCGTGGCCCGGGACCGGCGTGGCCAGCAGCACTTCGAGTCGGTCATCGTGGCGCTCTTGGTGATCATCACCGTCGGGTTCGTCTCGGGGTTGGTCGTCAACCCTCCGGAACCCGGGGCCGTCGTTTCAGGTCTCGTGCCGCGCTTCGCCGGGACCGACAGTGTTCTCCTGGCCACCAGCATGCTGGGGGCGACGGTCATGCCGCACGCCATCTACGTCCACTCCGCCCTGGTGACTGACCGGCACGGTGCGGCGGTCGCCGCTGCGGGTCCCGCTCTGCTGCTGCGCGTCACCCGGTGGGACGTCCTCGGGGCGCTGGGTGTTGCCGGTGGCGTGAACCTGGCCATGCTCCTGCTCGCCGCGTCGAGCCTGCGGGGACTGCCGGGGACGGACACCATCGAGGGCGCCCACGCGGCCGTGGTCGGCGCCCTTGGCCCCGGCGTCGGGCTTGTGTTCGCGATCGGTCTCCTCGCCTCCGGCCTCGCCTCGACCTCGGTTGGGTGCTACGCCGGAGCGACGATCATGCAGGGCCTCATCAACAGGCGCATTCCGCTGCTGCTCCGCCGCCTGATCACCCTGATCCCGGCACTGGTGCTCATTGCCAGGGGCGCGGATCCGACGTGGGCGTTGGTGATCAGCCAAGTGGTACTCAGTTTCGGCATCCCCTTCGCACTCGTCCCGCTCCTGCGCCTGACGAACGACCCGGAAGTGATGGGACGGGCGGCGAACCGCCGCAGTGTCCGATGGGCCTTGAGGCTCGTCGTCAGCCTCGTGACCCTCCTCAACATCGCCCTCATCACCCTGACCCTCGCGGGCACGTGATCATCGCGCCGGCCGGGGAGTGGTGGCACCTTCAGGAACAGGCGAGCGCCCGGGATGCCGACCGTGCGGCGGAGAGGAGTTCGTCGGCCAGTGTGGCGGGGACCGCCTGGCCGTCCTGGGCGTTGACCAGGTTGACGAGGGCCGCGAGTGGACCGCAGGCACGGGTCGCGGGACCGTCGGCGGCGAGTCCCGCAAGCGCGGCATCGATCTTCGCGGTCAGGGCCTGAGCCGTGCCCTGCCCGATCACGCCGCCGACCTCGGCGGCCACGATCGCGGCCTGCGCCTGCCCGAGGATTCCGACAGGGCGCGGGATGGCTTCGCCTGGTGGTGTCGGGTCGGGAGCCTCCGGCGGCGACGGCGCAGGGACCGGTGGCGTCGTGGGCCGCGGCGGCTGGCCCTCGGTCGCGCTCGCGTCACCACCCACCTTGCCGGCGTTCGCCCGGTTGCTCCCGGGTGCCGTGTCGACGGGCGCGCCGGCATCGGCGGCTTCCACGCTTTCCGGTTCGCCCGTCTGGGGCTCCGTCGCAGGATCCACACCGGCCCAGGACCGAACACCGTAGTCTGAATCGTCCCGCCACACACCGCCGACGGTGAACTCGTCGGCCGGCTCAGCGTCCGCACGCGCCGACGTTTCACCGCCACCGTCGGAGGTACCTGGACCCGCCGTCGGCGGGTCACCGACGACCGCACGCCCCCCACATGCGAAGGTGGCGAACACGGCCAGGGCAGCGACCATCACCAGCGGCGCGTCCCTGCGCCATCGACGAGCCGGGGCGGAGCCGTTCGATACCGAGTGGCCTCCCATCCGCACCGCCCCCGAACGCCGCCGCATTGTTGGGGCAGAGAGTAGCGGATCCAGTTGGGCGGCGGGGAGTGATTGGTGAAACTAGTCCGTGCCGAGCGTGTCGAAGAGCAGGTTGAGCCCCTCGCCCATGGTGGGGTGCGTGATCAGGGCATCGCGCACCTGTTGGTGACGCAGGCCGGAAGTCGTTCCAGGAGGCGTGGGTGAACTGTGGGCTGCCGGCCACGTCGCCGGCCGCCACACATGGTCGGCGGTGACCGGCGTCCGGCCAGTGGCCACGAGCAACTCCTCGCCGCGCACGTCGACGCCGTCGTCCAGGGTGACGACGACGTGGCGGACGTCGTCGCGACGCACGGCCGTCGCCCGTGCCCCGAGCCGCACCTCCACCCCCTGGTCGGTGAGGACCCTGGCCACCTCGGCCGCGACGTCCGGGTCCTCGCGCGCAAGCAGTTGCGGGCCGCCCTGCAGCACTGTCACGCGGGTGCCGAAGATTGCGAACATGGAGGCGAACTCGCACCCGATGTAGCCGCCCCCGAGTATCAGTAGCGACTCGGGCAGTCGCTCGAGCCGCAGGATCGTCTCCGAGTTCCCCCCCCTCCGCGAGGCCGGGAAGGTCGGGTACGGCCGGGGTGGTGCCCGCCTGTCGCTGTCGCGGGTGGTGATCTCCACCGTGCGGCTGCCGACGAACCGCGCGCTGCCGAGGATGAAGTCCATGCCCGAACTGGCGAACATCGCGGGGATGGTGGTGACGGCGATGGCCACGCCCACGGCCGTACTGGCGCGGCTCTGGAAGGCGATCATGCGACGGCTCCGGCCGTCAGTGCCACCAGGATGGTGTCGAGGCTTACGCTCGTGACGATTCCCGCCAGCGCGTTACCCGAGGACAGCACGCCGTTGTAGGCACCCGCATGCAGCATCACCCAGGACAGCGCCCACGAGGTCACGCCGGCGATGGCCATGCCGATGACCAGGATGGTGACCCCACGCACGGCCAGCCGCGGGCGCCTGCCAACCAGCCCGATGCAGAACGCGGACAGTGGCAGGAGGTCCGGACTCGTGGCCGTCGCGCCCACGATCAGGATCGGGTTGCGAAGGATGATCCCGAAGGTGGCAATGACCCCCGAAGTCACCATGAGGAGGGCGTATCGCGGGGTGAGCACAGCGTTCTCGCGCGCCGTCTCGATGGCCTCGGCCCACACGAGGGCCTGTTCCCTGGGCGCGGTCCAGCCCCGCCTTCCCCGGTTGACGGGGCCGACGGCGGACTGGCGCACCATCGTCATCGCGTCCGGGTCGATGCCCAGCGCCTCGAGGCGGGCGAAGGCCTTGTCCGCGGCATGCACCATGATGTCGGCGTTGATGACCTGGAGGCCGCCGTCGTGGGTCAGTCCGCCGACGATGATGCTTGAGACGCCCTCCATTGAGTCCAGTGCCGCCACCACGTCGGCGGTGGAATCGGGCGGCGCGAGGACACGCATCACGAATACCGGGCACCCTCCCTCCTGCTCGCTCACCTGACGATATCGACCCCACGCCGTCGCCGGGCCGCATGACCCGGGTCCGAGAAGGCTGCCGTGTGGCCAAGCGTATCCATGTCGATCACGCGAACCGTCCGCCCGGGCGGGTGGTCCGGGGCGATCACCGAACCCTGACAGCGGTCAGCCGGGATGGCCAGTCCCGCGCCTTGACCGGAAGCCGCGTCGCGGCGCGCCATCCCACCTCCGCGGGCCGCTGGAGGATCCGGACACCCAGGTGGTCCCGTGTCCCGAACCGCGGCAGGAGTACCGCGCGGACGCCCGCCCGCCGTGCCGCGAGGACGTCCTTGAAGAGCTGGTCGCCGATCATCAGCAATTCGGCGGGCCGGAGCGGGCGCTTGAGGGCGGTGGTCTGGTCCGTGACGAGGTGGCGGGCCGCAGCCGCGAGGAGCATGTCCGGGGCCGGCTTCCGGTGCCTGGTGGCGGAGTCCCTGGAGTCCTCGGGGTTGAGGCAGTCGAACGGCGTCATCACCCCGGTCACGAGGCTGTCGAACAGGGCATGCACCTCCTCCACCCGCGATCCCGAGCAGTTGCTCACGATGAACGTGAGCAGGCCGGACTCGCCGAAGCTGCGGATCCGCTCCTGCGCATCCTCCGGGACGCTGTGGGCGTGGTAGTCGGTGATGGTGCCGTCGATGTCCATGCAGACGGCCGCGGTCCCCGGCGAGAGTGCCCGGATGTCGTCGGGCGTGACGTTGAGGAGCCGGTCCACCACGAACTCCGGAACCAGGCGACCCATGTCAGACCTCCTCGTGCTGACGATGTTGCGCCTCATGCTACCCGCCAGATCACGGCTGCGGGACCCGCAGCCGCAGTGGATCGCGGTCTCGCGCGGGTGCCGAGGGAGACCCGCAATGAGCCACTTGCACCTCTCGCAACGTGAGGTTCTAGTGTGCGTTTCACAGGAGGTGGACGTGATGATCCCAATTGAGAACCAGACCCACATTTCGCAGCTCATCGACCTGCTGGGCGACGCTGACCCCGACGTCCGGCAGTCCGCGGCCCTCGCGATTGGAGAGGCGCAGGCGCCCGAGGCCGCTGCTGCGCTGGTGGCGCGCTTCGGGGTGGAGCGGGACTTCTACATTCGCGAGACCCTGACCTGGTCCGCTCTCCGCGTCCGAGAAGCCGCACTGCCGCACGTGTACACGGCACTTGACAGCCTGCGGTGGCTGGCACGGTTGCAGGCGGCGCACACCCTCAGCAAGATCGCCAATCCCGCCGACGCCGCACGATTGGTCCCCCTGATCAGCGACCCCGTCGACGCCGTCGCGGTGCGCGCCTACGCGGCCGCAGCACTCACCGGGGAACCGCGCGTGCTCCCCGCGCTGGTCGCGCAACTCGCCCGGGGCGACGCCGAGCAGCGCAACAGCCTCACGGTCGCGCTCGGCTCCTACGGGAAGGCTGCCGTCCCGGCGCTCGTGGACGCGCTCCGCGAGGAGTCACCGGCCGTGCGGCTCCACGCCGCCGACACCCTCAGCCACCTCGGCTCCCCCGGTGCCGACGGCGCGGCGCTCGCCCTCACGGAGACGCTCGCGGACCCGGATGCGGGCGTCCGTCTCGCCGCGCTCAACGCCTTGGGTCAGCTCGCGGTCCCGTTCGCGTGGCGGGTGGTCGACGCGACCACCGCGCATCCGGAGCCCCTGATGCGGGGGCTGGCCGAGCGGCTGGCCCGACGGCGACCGAAACCCCGCCGGATCGCGGTGCAGCGGCGCGCCGCCGAACCCGTTACCGGAGTGATCGCGGCCGCCCCAGGCGCACTCGTCGAGCTCCGGTGCGAGTCCGAGTTCACCGCAAGGAGTCCCACGTTCCAGGCCCTCGCACAGCGGGTCGCGGACCTGGCCGCAACCTCGCCGCCCGACACGGCCGCCGACCTGGCAGGCACGCCCACCAGCCCAAGCATCCTCTCCCCGACCGGGGGAACCCTCGCGGACGACCTGGCGGCGCTCGCCGAGGCGACCGGGGAGACGGTCGCGATTGGCCGGGTGGCGAGGCTACCAGGCCGGACCACCGCCCACCTGCGCCGCACTGCCGCTGGCCTGCCCCCGCGCGTCGGCGCGCTGGTGGCCTACGAGGGTGAGTCATGGACGGACGAGGTCGCTCCCCGGATCGCGCTGCAGGTCGCCGTCAGCGGGCCGCGGTACGTGGCCCGCGAGGACGTCCCGGCTGAGGTGCTCGCCCGTCTGCGGGCGGACGCCGTGGCAGAGGCGCGGAAGCAGGGGCGGCCGGACCAGTTGGCGGACCGGATCGCGGCCGGGCGGGTCGAGCAGTTCCTGCACGAGACGGTGCTGCTCGAACAGGTGAGCGTCGCCGACCCGGGCAGGACCGTCGCGGGACTCCTCACGGGGAGGGGCGTCCGGATCACCGGCTTCGTGCGGCTGGAGGTCGGGGTGCCGCCGGGAGTGCCGTCGGGCTCCTGAGGGTCAGAGGTCGAGGTCGCAGTAGATGGCCGGCATGACGCTGTAGATGGCGGCGCACTTCACCAGGTCGTCCTTCCACTGCAACTCGTTGGGAGCGTGGGCCTGCGCCTCCCTGCCGGGGCCCACGCCCACGACGGGGATGCCGTGGCGGCCCGCGATCGCCACTCCGTTGGTCGAGAACGTCCACTTGTCGATGCGCGGCTCGCCGTACATCCCCCGGTGGGCGATCGCGGCGGCCCGCACCTCGGGGGCGTCCTCGGGGATCACCCACGTCGGGAAGTAGCACTCCTGGCCGTACTCGGTGCCGGTCCACGCCGTCGACCGGTACTCGTAGAGCGAGACCCGCGCGCCATGCTTCTGGACTGATGGGAGGGCCTCGATCTCCGCGAGCGCTCCCTGCCAGGTTTCGCCGTGCGTGAGCCGGCGGTCCAGGGAGACCGCGCAACTGTCCGCCACCGCACAGCGCGAGGGCGAGGTGAAGAAGATCTCGGACGTGGTGACGGTGCCCTTGCCGAGGAAATCGTCGTGCGGGAGCCGCTCGTTGAGGTCGCGGACCTCGAGGAGGATCTCCGCCATCTTGTAGATCGCGTTGTCGCCGCGCTCTGGGGCCGACCCGTGACAGGAGACGCCGGCGACGTCGATGCGGATCTCCATGCGGCCGCGGTGGCCGCGGTAGATGCCATTGTCCGTGGGCTCGGTGGAGACGACGAACGCCGGCCGCACGCCCTCCTCCTCGATCAGGTACAGCCAGCACATCCCGTCGCAGTCCTCCTCCTGGACGGTGGCGGTGACCATGTAGGTGTACTTCTCGGAGAGGAGGCCGAGGTCCTTGGCGATCTTCGCGCCGTAGACGGCGGAGACCACCCCGCCGAGCTGGTCCGAGGCGCCCCGGCCGCCGACGTTGACGTCGTCCTCGAAGCCCTCGAACGGGTCGAACGTCCAGTTGTCGGGGTTCCCGACGCCGACGGTGTCGATGTGGCCGTCGAATGCGATCAGGGTCTCCCCCGTCCCCATGTACCCGACGGCGCTGCCCAGGCCGTCGATCCGGGTACTCGTGTAGCCAAGCTTCTCCATCTCGGCGACGACGAGGCGCGCCTTCGCCTCCTCTTCGCAGCTCATGCCTCTGTTCAGGATGAGGGCGCGGAGGAAGGCGACCATGTCCGGGCGGTAGCCCTCGGCGGCCTCGCGAACCTTGGCGTAGTCGATCTGCGACATGAGGTGTCCCATTCGTGGAGGTTCTTGATCACTGCTGCCAGCGCGGCCCGGCGCTGCTCCAGAGTTGCTGGAGCGTCGCCATCGGGTCGGCGACCTTCTGGAGGAAGATCATCGCGGCGATCGCGTAGGGCTTGTTGCCGGCCTGCTTGTAGAGCGGCACGCGGTACCGGTCGAACACCGCGGCGTCCACCTCGCCCGCGGCGCAGGACACGCCGGTGATGTCGGCGGGGAGCGGGTGCAGGTAACGGGCGCTGCCGTCCTTCGTCGTGCCCATCAACTCGTCGGTGGTGGTCCAGTCCCGGAAATCCGCGTTCTGCGCGAGCAGCCACCGCTCGAGCGCCCGGATCGCGGCGGTGTCACCGGCGCTGTGCAACTCGGCGCGCTCCTCCATGGCCGCGAACGGCGCCCAGCTCTTCGCGCAGACGACGTCAGCACCCGCGAACGCCTCCGCCATGGAGTTGGTGACGATGAACGAGCCCCCGGAGGCCGCGGCCGCCCGCGCAGCCACCTCGCGGGGCCCGACCATGAGGTCGTAGCCCGGGGGGTGGGCCAGGACGACGTCCATCCCGAACCGGGTCATCAGGCCGATCATCCCCTGGGGGACGGAAAGTGGCTTGCCGTAGCTGGGTGAGTAGGCCCAGGTCATGGCCAGCTTCTTCCCGCGCAGGTTCTCCAGGCCGCCGAACTCGTGGACCAGGTGCAGGAGGTCGGCCATCGATTGCGTGGGGTGGTCGATGTCGCTCTGCAGGCTGACGAGCGTCGGTCGCTGCTCGAGGACGCCCGCCTCGTGGCTCTCCGTCAGGTGGTCCGCGAACTCCGTCATGTAGGTGTGTCCCTTGCCGATGAACATGTCGTCGCGGATCCCGATGACATCGGCCATGAAGGAGATCATGGTGGCCGTCTCCCTCACGGTCTCGCCGTGGGCCACCTGCGAACTGCCCTCGTCGAAGTCCTGGACCTCGAGGCCGAGCAGGTTGCAGGCGGAGGCGAAGGAGAACCGCGTCCGCGTGGAGTTGTCGCGGAAGAGCGAGATGGCCAGGCCGGAGTCGAAGATCCGGCAACTCCGGTTGTTCTCCCGCAGGAGGCGCAGCGCGTCGGCGACTGCGAGGACCGCACGGAGTTCGTCCTCCGACTTGTCCCACGTGAGGAGGAAGTCCTCCTGGTGGAGCCCCTGGTAATCCAGCCCGGCCAGCCGGCCGACCGCCGCGTTGAAGTCCATCGCGATCCCGTCCTTGGGTTTTCGACCAGTCTATGGCGGGCTCGTGGGGGCCGGGGCAGCCTCGCGGCGCGTCCCCTACCATGGGGCCATGGCTGCCTCCCGTCTCGTCCGGAACCCGCACGTCGACCGCGCGAGCGTCACCGAGGGCAGTGCCGCGGCCCCGGCCTTCCACGCCTCGCTCCCCGGTTTCGCGCCCACGCCCATCCGGCGCGCGACGACGACGGCGGCGCGGCTCGGCGTCGGAACGGTCCTCGTCAAGGACGAGTCGCGGCGCATGGGGATGCCCTCGTTCAAGATCCTCGGTGCATCGTGGGCCTGCTATCGGGGCATCCTCGCGAAGCTGGGCGTGACACCGGGCCCCGCGCCCTCATTGGACGCGCTGCGGGACTTCCTGGCGTCCTCCGGCCGGGACCTCGTCCTCGTGGCCGCCACCGACGGCAACCACGGGAGGGCCGTGGCGCGGGTGGCGCGGATCCTCGGTCTCCCGGCGATCGTCCTCGTGCCCGCCGGCACCGTCGCCAGCCGCGTCGAGGCCATCGAGGGCGAGGGGGCTGAGGTGCGGGTCGTCGACGGCACCTACGACGACACCATCGCCGCCAGCGCGGCGCTCGACGACGCGAACCACGTCGTCGTCGACGACACCTCCTGGGAGGGCTACACCGACATTCCCGGGTGGGTCATCGACGGGTACTCCACCATGCTCGACGAGGTGGTGCGCGCGATCGAGGCGGGCGAGGTTCCCGAGCCGACCGTTGTGGCGGGCCAGATGGGGGTCGGCGCGCTGAGCGCGGCCATAGCGCGGAAGTTCGCCCGGCGGCCCGCCCGCCTGCTCGTGGGCGTGGAGCCGACCGACGCCGCCTGCATCACCGAAAGCGCGCTGGCCGGGAGGATCGTGACGGTCGCGGCCGAGGGCCACACCTGCATGGCCGGCCTGAACTGCGGCACGCCGTCGGAGATCGCCTTCGAGAGCAACCTGCACGGCTACGACTGCTTCGTCACGATCGCGGACGAGTTCGCCGAGGAGGCCGTGCGCGTGCTCCACGCCGACGGTATCGACGCCGGCGAGAGCGGGGCGGCAGGGCTCGCCGGCCTGCTGGCGGAGCGCGAGGCGTTGAGCTTGGGCGAGACCGACGTCGTGCTCGTGTTCCTCACGGAGGGGCCGACCGACCCGGTCAACTTCCGGCGCATCCTCGGGGAGTGAGTCAGCCCGCGGTGTCCGCGTCCTGGCCGGTCGCGAGGTCGCCGCACTCCACGAGCAGGTGCCGCTCCACCGCGAACAGGGCCCGCGCTCCCCTGTCGCCGCGGGCGAGTTCCTCGACCTGCGGCCACCACGACCGCCCGATCAGTACGGGGTGGCCCGGGACTCCCCCGTAGGCGGCCCGCGCGAGGACGTCCTCGCCGAGGGGCGCAGTCGCGAGGAGACGGGCTACGACGTCGCCGCGGACGTCCGGAAGGTCCACCAGGGTGACCAGCGCGGCCGTCACGTCCTCGGCAGCCACTTCGCGCAGGCCGGCCCGCAGCGATGCCCCCATCCCCTCGGCCCAATCCGTCGTCTCCACGACCCTCAGCCAGGGCCGCGGTGCCAACGAGGCACGCACCTCGCCCGCCTGCGCCCCGATGACCGCTACCACCAGCGGGCAGCCGCCGTCGTGCACCCAGCCGGCGACCTGCTGCACGGGTGACCCCGCGCCGGCGAGGGGGCCATGGAGCGCCTTCGGACCACCCATGCGCCGGCCCGCGCCCGCGGCGAGGACGATCCCGACGACCGCACCGGACGTCATCCACCGCTCCCTTCCCCGTTGCCCGAGACCGACGCCGCCGCCAAGAACCGCAGGCGTCCGGCCCGCGCCCAGCATAATGGCGGCATGCAGTCCCGCACGGCATCCGATTTCCACGACGCACTGCGAGACCAGTTCGGGCTGGCGGATGCGGTGGTGAACCCCGAGGTCCTCGCGACGAGCGTCCGACGGTTCCGTGAGCGGGGCGTCGTGCTGCCCACTTTCGAGCAGGTGACGCACCCGCAGGCCGTCCCGCCGGACCTGGTGGGCGACGCCGACCCGCAGGGAGCGGACCCCCGGAACCTGTGGCGCGTCCATTGGTACAACGACATGGCGGGCAACCGGGTCGAGGTGCCGGAGCACGTCGTCCTCACCCGCGAACTCACGGGCATCGACAGCCCCATCATCGTCCTGCTCGGCAACCGGTTCCCGATGATCACCTCCCACAAGGTGATGGCCGCGTTCGGCTGCCTGGCGCCGCGCCTGGTTTCAGGCCAGTTCGACCCCACGCGGCACAGGGCCATCTGGCCGTCCACCGGCAACTATGCCCGCGGGGGCGTCGCGATCAGCCGCCTCATGGCCTGCCGGGGCGTGGCGATCCTGCCCACCGGTATGAGCCAGGAGCGCTTCGACTGGCTGGACCGCTGGTGTGAGGACCCCTCCGAGGACATCATCCGCACCGTCGGCACCGAGTCCAACGTCAAGGAGATCTACGACGAGTGCAACCGGCTCGCGCGAGATCCGGGCAACTTCATCTTCAATCAGTTCGCCGAATTCGGAAACCACCTCGTCCACTTCCAGGCCACCGGGGCCGCGCTCGCGCACGTGTTCGAGACCTACCGCGAGAGCTCGGGCCGGGATGCGCGGCTCGCCCTCATGACCAGCGCGACCGGGTCGGCCGGCACCATCGCCGCCGGGGAGTACCTGAAGGACCGCTACGGCACGAAGGTGCTGGCCGCGGAGGCCCTCGAGTGCCCCACGCTGCTCGAGAACGGCTTCGGGGAGCACAACATCCAGGGCATCGGGGACAAGCACGTGCCCCTCATCCACAACATCATGAACCACGACCTTGTCGCGGCGATCAGCGACCGCGCGACCGACCGACTCGAGGTCATGTTCAACGAACCCGAGGGGCAGGCCCACCTGGCCGGCAAGGGCGTGCCGCAGCACATCCTGGACGCGCTGCCCGACTTCGGTTTCTCCTCCATCTGCAACGTGCTCGCGGCGATCTCGGCCGCCAAGGTCCTCGGCCTCGACGAGGACGACGTGATCATGACGGTGGCCACCGACGGCGGCCAGATGTACCCCTCCGAACGCGCGCGGATCCTCCAGCGCGATTTCCAGGGCGAGTTCACCCGGCTGGACGCCGCCGAGGTCTGGGGCGAGCACCTCGCCAACGTCCCGACCGACGCCACGCTCGAGATGACCGAGCGCGACCGGAACCGCATCTTCAACCTCGGCTACTACACCTGGGTGGAACAGCAGGGCACTCCGTTCGAACTGTTCGAGCGCCGCCGCGGTCAGGACTTCTGGCGGGAACTACGGGCCTACCAGCCGCTCTGGGACGAGATGATCACCGACTTCAACGCCCGGGTCGCAGCCAGCTGACCTGCGGCTCCGCGCACGTGATGCGCCAACTCTCCCGGCCAAGTCCCTCGACAGTGGCCGCCGGAAGGGGGACGATCGAGAGTATGGAACGCCACACCGTCGTGGGACTGTAGTCATGGGCGACCTGATGCGTCCGCTGCCCTTCGGCGTTCTGCTCGAGTGGGCGCTCGCCGAGTACCACGTCCACGGCTCCATCTTCGGGCTGGGAGCGGAACACTTCTTCGTTCCAGCCGAGGGCCGCGCGATCCGCGACCCCATGGGCCACGCCATCGCCACGCCCATCGGACCCGCCGCGGGCCCGCACACCCAGCTGGCGCCCAACATCGTGGTGGCCTATCTGGCCGGCGCCCGATTCATCGAGCTGAAGACCGTCCAGGTCATGGACGGCGAGGCCATCCGCGCCGCCGTCGCGAAGCCATGCATCAACGCCGAGGACGAGGGCTTCAACTGCGAGTGGTCCACCGAGCTCACCGTGGGCCAGGCGTTCGACGAGTACGTCCGCGCCCACCTCGCGATCGCCGTCCTGGCAGTGGAACTCGGCCTCTCGGACGGCGACGACGTCGCGTACAACGCGTCGGTCGGCTACGACCTCGCCGGCGTCAGCACGCCGCTGATCGACGGCTTCATCGAGGGCCTGCGCGACGCCTCCGCCACCCCGGTGTACCGCGACGCCGTCGCCTGGCTGGGGGCGCACCTCGACCGCTTCACCCGCTTCGGCCGATCCCACCTCGAGCGGCTCTCACCGCACATCTGCGACTCGATCACCCTCTCGACGCTGCACGGCTGCCCCGCGGACGAGATCGAGCGCATCGCGAACCACCTCCTCGACAAGGGGCTGCACACGTTCGTGAAGGCCAATCCCACGATGCTCGGCTACGACGCCGCCCGCGGCATCCTCGACGGCCTCGGCTACTCCCACATCACCTTCGACGACCACCATTTCGTCGGCGACCTTCAATTCGACGACGCCGTCGCGATGTTCGGCCGGCTGGCCGCGAAGGCGGAGGCGGCCGGGCTGGTGTTCGGCGTGAAGCTGTCCAACACCCTGCCCAACGACGTCACCCGCGGCGAACTGCCCGCCGAGGAGATGTACATGTCCGGGCGGGCGCTGGCCCCGCTCACGCTCGCGCTGGCCGCGATGCTCTCCCACGCGTTCGACGGCCGCCTGCCCATCTCCTATTCGGGCGGCGCGGACGCCACGAACATCGAGGCCATCCTGGCGACCGGTATCCAGCCAGTCACCGTCGCCACCACCCTGCTGAAGCCGGGCGGCTACGCGCGCCTCCACCAGATGGCGCACCTCGCCTCCGGTGCGATGCGGGACCACGACCGCGTCGACGTCGCCGCCCTGGACGCGCTGGTGGCGCGAGTCATCGCGGACGAGCGGGTCCACAAGCGGCACCGCGAGAAGGTCGGCTCGCGGAAGACCGCCTCGCCCCTGCCCCTCACCGACTGCTTCACGGCCCCCTGCGAGCACGGCGGCTGCCCGATCGAGCAGCAGATCCCGGAGTACCTCACGCTGGTGGCGGCCGAGCGTTACGCCGAGGCGTTCGCCGAGATCGCGCGGGACAACACCGCCCCCACCATCACCGGAGTGCTGTGCTCGCAGCCGTGCCGGGAGCACTGCACGCGCCTGGACTACGACACGTCCATCGACATGCGCGGGGTGAAACTTGCCGCCGCGGACGCCGCCCAGGAGGCATTCATCGCGGCCACCACCCCGGCCCCGCTGGTGACCAGCGCACGGGTGGCGGTGATCGGCGCCGGCCCCGGGGGTGTCGCGGCGGCCCTGTTCCTGCGCCGCAACGGCGTGGACGTGGAGGTCTTCGAGAAGCTGGACGGGCCGTACGGCATCGTGCGGTACATCATCCCGACGTTCCGGATCACCCGGGAGCAGATCGATCGCGACTTCCGGCTGGCCGTCGCCGCCGGGGTGGTGTTCCACTTCGGCTGTGACCCCGCCTACGAGCTGGTCCAGCTGCGCGCCCGGTTCGACGACGTCGTCGTGGCCACGGGCGCGTGGGGCCGGGGCAGGAGCCCCGTCGTCACCGGTGGCGAGCACGTCGTCGACGCCCTGGGCTTCCTCTGTGAGCACGTCAACGGCAGCGGGGCGCACCTCGGCCGGCGGGTCGCGGTGGTCGGGGCGGGCGACGTCGCCATGGACTGCGCGCGCACCGCACTGCGGACGCCGGGCGTGGAGCACGTCACGGTGGTCTACCGCCGCACGGAGCCGTTCATGCCGGCCGCCCAGGAGGATGTCAACACCGTCCGGGCCGAGGGTATCGAGATCCTCGAACTGCTCTCGCCCATCTCCTACGATGGCGGCGTGTTGCGCTGCGAGCGCACCCAACTCGGGGACCGTGACGCCTCCGGGCGGCGGACCACCCGGGGCACCGGCGCGTACGTGGACCTCGAATTCGACGACGTCATCGACGCCACCGGCGCGGTGATCGACCCGGAGCGGTACACGGCGAACGGGATCGCCGTCGACGAGCGCGGACGCCCCCGCGTGGATGCGACGTTCGAGGCGGAGGTCGCGGGCGGCCTGACCGGGGTGTACGTCGTCGGCGACGGGCGCCTCGGCACCCACACGATCGTGCGGGCCATCGCGGACGCGAAGGTCGCGGCCCGCGCGATCCTCGCCACGCACGGGGTCCGGGCCGACTTCGACCACTCCCCCGCCGCGGTGTTCACCCCGCTGGCGGTGTTGGCGGGCCGGCGCGGCGTCCTGCGCGATCGCCTCGCCCCACCCGCCGAGGGCACCCGGTGCCTGCGTTGCGACGAGGTGTGCGAGATCTGCACCGAGGTCTGCCCGAACCGGGCCAACGTGGCGATCGCGGTGCCGGGTTTCACCGACCCGCGACAGATCGTCCACCTCGACGGGCTCTGCAACGAGTGCGGCAACTGCGGCACGTTCTGCCCGCACGCCGGCCTCCCCTACCGGGACAAGATCACCGTGTTCTGGACCCGGGAGGACTTCGAGGACTCCGGCAATACGGGCTTCCTCGCCCTGCCGCCGGACGTCGACGACGGCGCCGCCTACCTCGTCCGCCTGCCCTCCGGTGAGGTCCGAACCCACCTCTCCGGGGCGGACGACCTGCCCGCCGACCTCGGCCGCGTCCTCGCCGTCCTCGAGGCGGAGCACCCGTACTGCCTGCGGGCGGGCCTGGAGCCCCACGAGCTGGAAGGAGCCGCACCATGATCGTCACCGGAGGTCCCGTCATCACGGGCGACCCCACCCAGCCGGTGGTCACCGGGGGTGGAGTGCTGGTGCGCGACGGCGTCGTCGAGGCGGTCGGTCCAGCGGCCGACCTGCGGGCGGCGCACCCCGCCGAGCCGGTGACCGACACCGGGCGTGTCATCCTGCCGGGCTTCATCAACGCCCACACGCACGCGTACAGCGCGTATGCGCGCGGCATGGCCGTCCACTCCCCCACCCGGGACTTCCCCGAGATCCTCGCGAACCTGTGGTGGTCCCTCGACCGGCTCCTCGAGCCCGAGGACGTCCGGCTGAACGCGACGACCACCTTCATGGAGTCGGTCCGCAACGGTGTGACCACGGTGTTCGACCACCATTCCAGCCCACACGCGATCCCCGGCTCGCTGGCCACGATGGCCCACGCCGCCCGCCAGGTGGGCCTGCGCGCGTGCCTCTGCTACGAAACCTCGGACCGCGACGGCGGGGCCGCCTTCGCCGCGGCGGTCGCGGAGAACGTGGACTTCATGCGCGAGGCCAACACCGGGGGCCAGGACGCGGTGCGCGGCATGTTCGGCATGCACGCCTCGTTCACGCTCTCCGAGGCCAGCCTCGACACCATCGCGGCGGCGGCGTCCGCGGTACCCGGCGGCTACCACGTCCACGTCGCCGAGGGCCGCAGCGACCAGGACCACGCGCTCGCGACCTTCGGGCGGCGCGTCGTCGACCGGCTCGACGCCCACGGCATGATCGGCCCCGACAGCCTCGCCGCCCACTGCGTGCACACCACGCCGGGTGAGATCGAGGTCCTCGCGGACCGGAAGGCCAACGTCATCCACAACCCCCACTCGAACCTCGGCAACGCCGTCGGCTTCGCGCCGGTGGTCGAGATGCTGCGCCGCGGCATCCGGGTGGGGCTCGGCACCGACGCGTACACCGCCGACATGCTCAGCTCCATGCAGGTCGCCAAGATCGTGGCAAGTGGGTACCGGTTCGACCCCACGATCGGCTTCGGCGAGGCGGTGGCCATGCTGTTCCAGAACAACCCCGCGATCGCCTCCGCGGTCTTCGGCCGGGACATCGGCATCCTGCGCCCCGGCGCCGCCGCCGACCTCGTCACCCTCGACTACCGCCCGCCCACGCACCTCGACGAACGCTCCGCGTGGGGCCACGTCGTCTTCGGCATGAGCGGGGCCCAGGCGGTCGACGTCATGGTGGACGGCGAGTGGATCCTGCGCGAGAGGGAGTTCACCCGGCTGGACGAGGCTGAGGTCCTGGCCCGGTCGGCCGAGCGTGCGGAACGCATCTGGGCGCGGATGTGACGCGATGACACTCCTGCAGGGCGGGTTGGTGGTCACCCCCGACGGCATCATCGAGGGCGGCTCCGTGCGCGTCCAGGGCGAGACCATCGCCGCGGTTGGACTCCTTGAACCCGAACGTGGCGAGGACGTCCTCGACTGCGCCGGCTGCGTGGTCCTGCCGGGAGGGATCGAGTCGCACTGCCACCTGGACCTGGAGGCGGGCGCGGAGGTCACCGCCGACGACTTCGCAACAGGTACCCGCGCCGCCCTCGCCGGTGGCACCACCACCGTCCTCGACTTCGCCACCCAGTTCCACGGCCAGTCGCTCGCCACAGGGTTCGAGCGCTGGATGGAGAAGGCCGCCGGCAGGGCGGTAGCCGACTTCGGCTTCCACCTGGCGATGACCGAGTGGCGCCCCGAGTTCGCCTCCGAGATGGCCGGGATGGTCGCCCGCGGCGTCACCTCGTTCAAGCTCTACATGGCCTACCGCCACTCCATGATGGTGGAGGACGACGAGATCCTGGCCGCGCTGACCGCCTCGCGCGACCTCGGCGGGACCATCGGGTTCCATTGCGAGAACGGCAGACTCGTCGACGCCCTGGTCCAAGCGGCGCTCGCCGCCGGGCACACGACGCCGTACCACCACGCCGCCACGCGGCCGACCGTCCTCGAGGTCGAGGCCATCGACCGCCTCGAGGTCATCGCCGGCCTGGCCCGCGCCCCCCACTACGTGGTCCACCTCAGTTCGGGCCCCGGCCTGGCGGCCATCGCGCGGGCGCGGGCAGGGGGGAGCGCCGTCGTTGCCGAGACGTGTCCGCAGTACCTGCTGCTCGACGTCGCCGCGTACGGCGACCCGGACGCGGACGACCTCGCCAGCCGGGCGTTCGTGATGAGCCCGCCGCTGCGGAAGGCCGCCGACCGGGAGGCACTGTGGGCCGGGCTCGCCGCCGGGGACGTGCAGTTCGTGGGGACGGACCACTGCTCGTTCAACCTGGTGGGCCAGAAGGACAAGGCCACCGACTTCGCGCACACCCCCAACGGGGCTCCTGGGATCGAGTTGCGGATGGCGCTGCTGTGGTCGGCGGGCGTGGCCGCCGGCCGGCTCGACCCGGCGCGGTACGCGGCGGTCACCGCGACGAACGCGGCGCGCTACTTCGGGCTGTACCCGCGCAAGGGCGCCCTCCTCCCCGGCGCCGACGCCGACATCCTCGTGCTCGACCCGCGACCCACGTGGACGGTGCGCGTCGCGGACCTGCACGAGAATGTCGACCACACCCCGTACGAGGGGACGGAGGTGACCGGCCGCGTCCGGGACGTCTTCCTGCGGGGCCACCGCGCCGTCGTCGACGGCCACCTCGCCGACGAGCTGCCGCAGGGGGTCTTCCTCCCCTGTGGCACGCCCGATACGTCAGTCGTCTGAACAATGGCCACGAGCCGAAAGGACGCCCCATGAGCATCACGGTGAACGGGCAGGCCCACGACATCCCCGGGGCGATGACCCTGATGCGTTACCTGCGCGAGGACCTCGCCCTGAGCTCCGTGAAGCACGGCTGCGATGACGGCAGTTGCGGTTCGTGCCTCGTGGTCGTGGACGGGAAGACCGTCAAGGCCTGCACCCGGGACGTCACCACGTTCGATGGCCGGCATGTCACGACGGCGGAGGGGCTCACCGAGCGCGAGCGGGCGGCGATCGTGTCCGCCTACGAGCAGGAGGGCGCCGTGCAGTGCGGCTTCTGCATCCCCGGGTTCGTGATGGCCACGAAGGCCCTGCTGGACAAGAGTCCCGAACCCGGCCGCGACGAGGTCACGAAGGCCATCCGCTCCAACGTCTGCCGCTGCACCGGGTATCGGATGATCGAGGATGCCGTCCTGCGCTCGGGGCGGATCCTGCGGGGCGAGGAGGAGATCCCGCCCCCGCCGGAGCACATCCGGATGTCAGACCGGGCGCCCCGCCTCGACGCGGCCCCGAAGGTCCTCGGGACCGGCCTGTACGCCGACGACCTCCGCCTCGACGGAATGGTCCACGCGAAGGCGCTGCGGTCGGCGCACCCGCGCGCCGTCGTCGAGAGGATCGACGTCAGCCGGGCCGCCGCGCACCCCGACTGCCTCGCCGTGCTGACCGCACGCGACGTCCCCGAGAACACGATCGGCCACCTCGTGAACGACTGGGACGTGTTCATCGCCGCGTGCGACACGACCCGCTACGTCGGGGACGCCCTCGCGCTCGTGGTCTGCGAGCACGAGGAGACCCTCGACGAGGTGATCGGCCTCATCGACGTCGTGTACACCGTACTCGAGCCCGTCACCAGCCCGGCGCAGGCACTCGCGCCCGGCGCTCCCCTGATCCATCCCGGCGGCAACGTCCTCACCCACGAGCAGGTCAAGCGCGGTGACGCGGACGCGGCGCTGGCGGCCTCGGCGTTCGTGGTGACGAACACGTTCCACACCCCGTGGCAGGAGCACGCCTTCCTCGAACCCGAGTGCGCCGTGGCGCAGCCGTGGGGCGAGGGCGGCGTGGAGGTGTTCACGGGCGG
>Ga0209747_1000029_pt1 | contig 60302 bp, 46 predicted proteins | sample BarGraNGADG00311_FD_184498 | JGI IMG/M metagenome (GOLD analysis project Ga0209747, IMG submission 184498) | Arctic peat soil microbial communities from Barrow, Alaska - Barrow Graham LP Ref core NGADG0011-311 (SPAdes) (version 2) | ecosystem: Environmental > Terrestrial > Soil > Wetlands > Peat...
GAACGCGAAAAGACCTTCGCGAGAGTGGCGCCTATTGTCTGGATTCCCTGACCCGCCGCACCGCAGACACGTATCACGTAGTCCATATCAGTCTCCTGTCAGCACCGGGTTCAGCCACCTATGATCAACAGATGGACGACGACGAAAACGAGGAGCAGCACCCCGATGGCCCCATGGGCCCGCCTCAACCACTTCCGGACCCGCGGTGGCAGGTTCAACCGCGTCGAGCTCACCACAAAGCCCATCGCGACCATGAGTGCGACGATCGCCACCCCGAGCCAGCCGAACACATGGCCGACGTTGCTGGCTTCGGTATCGGCAAGGAACCTCGAGCCCGGCGTCAGGGCCGCGCGTGGGGCGGCAAGCGCGACGGGCGCCATCAGCAGGCAGACGGCGATGAACAAAGCCGGCAAAAGGACGACGCGCTTCATTCTTTTTCCCCCTCCTCCAGGTCTTTCTTGATCTGCCCGTACTCCTCGCGGGTCACCACCATCAGGCCCGCCTGCCACGCACCGCCAGGAAAAGCATCCACCGTTTGCTCTCCCGTTCGTTCCGGTAAGTCGGTATTCGCCCGGACCCTTTCCAATCCTGCGGAAAGCGAAGCGACTCTGAAACGCAAAACGGTGCCTGGCACCATTTTGCGTTTCAACCCCGAGCCGGCGCCCGACGAGCGCCTGCTTGGAGGGTGACTCAGGACCCGGATTCACGGCTGACCGCACGTTCCTATGGCATATAATCATCTGCGTCACGAAGGGTACCGTCAGGAGAACCGATGGCAGACGACAGGACCCCCGAGATGAGGTCCCGCATCGAGGCTCTGTCGAGATCGACTACTTGAAGTTTCATATACACTCAACGGAGATCGGGACCGGAGGTCGGGGGGGAGAAATGAATCCTGGGAGCAGCGGAACGTGCGATCCGTCCATGCCGGAGTGCGGCGAGAAGCGCGAGGTCGTCAAGGCCGTCGAGAGCGGCCTGGAGGAAGCGTATCCGTACATGGAAGGCCACGCCGAGAGGGTAGCGCGCGAGGCGGGGGTGATGTCCGGCAGGCTCGGCTACTGCCAGGAGGACGTCGAGGACATCAAAGACGCCGGCCGGCTGCTCGACATCGGCATGCTCGACCCGTCGATCCACTCTCTCATAACGAGCACTACCCGCAGCGGCCCCGCGTACATGCGTGAGAGAGAGATACGGGATGCCGTCGAGATGCACCCCGTCGTCGGAGCGCACAGGCTGGAGGCGCTCGGGTTCCCCGAGAAGGTCGTGGCCGCGGTCCGGCACCACCACGAGTGGTTCAACGGATGGGGGTATCCCGACGGGCTCGCCGGTTCGGACATCCCGCTGGCCGCGAGGATACTCGCCGTCGCCGACGCGTACGTGTCGATGATCTCGGCCCGCCCTTATCGCGCCGCGCTCACCGAGCGCGATGTCATCGATGAGCTCATCCGGCACGCCGGTGTCCAGTTCGACCCGGCCGCCGTCGAGGCGCTCGCCGGGGACAAAGGCTTCGACGTCCACCTGGAGTCCAGGGACGAGCCCGGGATCCACCCGGCGCAAGAGAAGGTCACCGAGTTCCTGAACCGTTTCGTCAAGGCGGCGGACAAGGCCGCGCTCTTCTCGGACCTGGACGGGACGATAGTGCCGATAGCGTCGCGCCCCGACAGGGTGGTCGTCGGGAAAGAGATCACCCGGCTTCTGGAGAGGCTGGCGAAGAGGCTCGACCTTGTGGGAGTCATCTCGGGCAGGCCCGCGTCAGAGGTGCGCGCACTGGTGGAGGCCCGGGGCGTGCTCTACCTCGGCCTGCACGGCCTCGAGGAGACGACTTCGGACGGCCGCACTTCGACTAAGTACGACGACGCTCTTCGCGCCAAGGTCGGGAGCCTCGCCGAAGCGATCCGCGAGAGCCCCGAGCCCGAGAGATGGGACCTGACCATCGAGACCAAGGGCCCTATCGTGGCGGTCCATTACCGGGAGAGCAAGGTCAAGCTGCGCGCCCGCGACGTCGAGGAGATGAGGCGCTGGGCCCAGGCCCTTGCGGACCGGCACGGCTTCGACCTGATGCCTGGCAGGAAGGTGTTCGAGTTCAAGCCGAGGCTCGAGATCGACAAAGGAACGGCGGTGATGCGCGCCGCGCAGCGCGCGGGCGCGTCTATGGTCCTCTACCTCGGCGATGACAGCTCCGACATAGACGCATTCAAGGCCATACACAACTCGGCCGCCATAGAGGGCGTGGCCGTCGCCGTTCTTTCCGAGGAGATGCCGGCGGGGCTCGCGGAAGAGGCGGACTTCGCGGTGAACCAGGTCTCCGAGGCGGTCGAGCTTCTCCGGGTGCTCGTGCAGCGACTGGAACACTGACAGCGTTTCCTGGATCGATGCAGCCCTGTGTCGGTCCTCGTCGCCAACGTGGGCTACCGGCAAACGGAAAGCTTTTGTCTAAGCCGTCATGTCCGGCATGGCCTGCTGGACTTCGCTGTAGTGGAGCATCACGCGATAGCCGAGCCGCGTCGCCGACGCGTCTCCGATCTCCTCGGTCTGCTCCCAGCTCATGACGACCTTCATCCCGAGCATGCTCGCGATGAACCAGGTGTAGGCGGTCACGTTGGTGAGCCCGTCCAGCAGTATCGCCTCGAAGCCCTTCTCGCTGATGTCCATCAGCCGGTCATGCAGCTCCTCGAGCACGCCCTCCTCGGTCCAGTCCGACGAGGCCGGCTCGACCATCGGGGCGACCGGGTCCGGCGCGATGTCGAACCCCAGCTCGCGCCACTCTCCGACCAGCTGGGACTGGTCGACCAGGGTGAAGTTTGCCATCCTCGTGATCCGGCGCCACACCCTCACGGGCTCGGGGGCCATCAGGATCAGGTACTCGCCGTCGATCGAGTAGTCGTCCGGCGCGCCGCGCCCCGGCTCGACCAGGTCGACGTCGGCGAGCCTCGGCTCGATGTCGGTCACCGCGTCGCCGGGCCGCTCGAGCCTCTCGACGAGCGCGCAGATGTGTTCCGGCCAGTCGTCGGCGGCCACCTCCACCCACTCGCCCTGCAGCTTCGCGACCGACTTGCCGTGTTTGGTGTGGACGCTCTCTATCACGAGGTCGTGCGCCCTGCTCTCGTAGACCTCCCCGCGCCTCTCGACCCAGGTCTGGTAATCATCTACGAGGAAAGTGTCTCCGCTGATGGTGTCGAAGGCCTCGATCACGTAGCCTCCGACCACAGGGTCCATCCTGATGCCGCGGATCTCCACCGAGGGCTCTTCGTCCTGTATCTGCAGGGCCAGCCTCTCCGCGTCCTCTTTGAACAAGGATGTGTTACCGATCATCGAAGAACCTCCCGCAGTCGATGATTGAGCTCTCGCTCGCCGCCGCCGCGCTTCTACTTCTCTATTTCGCGCGGAGGAGGTATTCCCTGTCTGGGCGCCGCGTTTGCTTCGTTACACGGATGCAGAAGGTCTTCGGCCCGGTGCTAGAATGAAAGCAAGCTGACGATTCGAAGGGCGCGGTGATGAAAAGCGGCGAAGTGGTGCCCGCGGAGGGTGCCAGGAAAGAGAAGATGCCAGGGCATATCAGGCCGATGCTCGCGCTCCTCTCCGCCCTGCCGTCAAAGCCCGAGCTCTACGGGTTCGAGTACAAGTGGGACGGCATAAGGGCACTGGCGTTCATCAAAGGCGAAGACCTCCGCATCGAGACGCGAAACCTGAAGGACATCACCGCCTCCTACCCGGAGCTAGCGGGGCTGCCGGTCCACATGAACGGACGCACGGCGATACTGGATGGCGAGATCGTCGCGATCTCCTCAAAGGGTTATCCGAGCTTCGGCCTGCTGCAGCACCGGCTGGGGGTGACAGGCGCCAACGTGGCGAGGCTCGCAAAAGAGATACCCGTTACCTACATGATCTTCGACGTCTTGTACCTGGACGGCCGCTCCCTCCTCGAGGTGAAATACACGGACAGGAGAGAGGCGCTCGAGGCGCTGAAGCTCGACGCGGAGTCGTGGAAGACGCCGCCGTCCAACCCCGGCGAGGGCGAGGCGATGTTCGAGACCGCGAGGGTCAGGAACCTGGAGGGCGTCGTCGGCAAAAAGCTCGACAGCCTGTATCACGAGGGCGCGCGTAACGGAGAGTGGCTGAAGACGAAGCTGGTCGCCCGCCAGGAGTACGTGGTCGGCGGATGGATGCCGGTCAGCAGGGGCAAAGGCGTGGGCGCCCTCCTGATCGGCTTCTACGATGTAACACCGGCGCAGGCGAAGAAGCGGGGAAGCCCGCAGCGTCTGATCTACGCCGGGAAGGTGGGCAGCGGCTATACCGACCGGGACAGGGTCGAGCTGCAGAAGCAGCTCGAGAAGCTGAAGCGGTCTGACACCCCGTTCGCGGACGGTGCCGGGTGGCCCGGCGCGAACTACGCAGAGCCGAAGATGGTGGCCGAGATCGAGTACCGGGGAAGGGCGAAGAACCACCACCTGAGGCAGCCGGCCTTCAAGGGCCTTCGGACGGACAAGCGGCCCGAAGAGGTAATCGAAGAGAAAAAAGTAATGAGATAAGGGACAGCCGGAGGGTCTCGAGAGGACCGTGGACAAGGAGGAAGGGCGATGCCGAGGGCTCTGTGGAGTGGAGCGATAAGCTTCGGGCTCGTGAACATACCGATCAAGATGTACGGAGCTACGCGCGACAAGGACGTGCACTTCCACATGCTCCACAAGAAGGACGGCGGGCGGGTGCACCAGCTCCTGTACTGTGCCGACGACGACAAGGAGATCACGCGCGACGAGGTGGTCAAAGGTTACGAGATCAGCCGCGACCGCTACGTCACCGTGACGGACAAAGAGCTCAGGGACATCGAACCGAAGGCGACCCGCGCCATCGAGATCACCGATTTCGTCGCCGCCGAGCAGATCGACCCGGTCTATTTCGACAAGCCTTACTACCTGCTCCCCGAGGAGCAATCGACGCGTCCTTACGCGCTGCTGGCCAGGGCGATGAAGGACGCCGGAAAGGTAGCCATCGGCAAGATGGTCATGAGGGAGAAGGAGTACCTCGCGGCGATACGCCCGCTGGACGGCCTTCTGCTTCTGGAGACCATGCGCTTCGCGGACGAGGTCGTGACGACCGGGGAGATCGGCACTCCCGAAGTGGAGAAGCAGCCGACGAAGCACGAGCTCGAGATGGCGGCGCAGTTGATCGACACGCTGTCCGGTAAGTTCGATCCCGCCAAATACCATCCCGAGTACCGCGAGAAAGTGATGGACCTGATAAAGAAGAAGGCGGGCGGCGAGGAGATCGAGATGCCGCCGGCGCCCGAGAAGCCCGGCAAGGTGATCGACCTGATGGCGGCGCTGGAGGCGAGCCTGAAGCAGGCCAGGGGCGGCGACGGCAAGTCGCGCAGGAAAGCCCCGGGTAAGAAGGCGGCGGCGAAGAAGGCGTCCGCGAGGCGCAAGGCATCATAAGGCGGCCCAGTTGGCGACCAAGCCGGTAGAGACAAAGATAGACGGGAAGATCCTCTCGCTGAGCAACCTGGACAAGGTCCTTTACCGGGAGGTCGGGTTCACCAAGGCCCAGGTGATCGACTACTACGCCCGCATCGGCCCGGTCATGCTGCCGCACCTGAAGAACAGGGCTCTTACGCTGAAGCGCTACCCGGAAGGGGTAGACAGCCCGTACTTCTACGAGAAGGAATGCCCCGGCTACAGGCCGGAGTGGATGGACACCGTCACCATCGAGAGCCGCAACGAGCGCGGTCAGACCAACTACTGCGTGGTCGACGACCTACCTTCGCTGGTGTGGGTCGCAAACCTCGCGTCGCTCGAGATGCACACGCTCCTGTCGCTGAAGAAAGACCTGGACCGGCCGACGTTCGTGGCCTTCGACCTGGACCCCGGGACCGGGATCGACACGCTCGACTGCGCCTGGGGCGCCCTCGAGCTGAAGAAGATCGTCGACAGCCTCGGGCTTGAGTGCTTTCCGAAGACCTCCGGCGGAAAAGGCATCCACGTATACATACCTCTGAACACGAAGGTGAACTTCGACGAGACGAAAGCCTTCGCGAAGGGTGTCGCTGTGACTCTCGAGCGGACGAACGGCAAGAAGGTCACTTCAAACATGCGAAAGGTGCTGCGGAACGGAAAGATATTTGTCGACTGGAGCCAGAACGACCGGCACAAGACCACTGTCTGCGCCTACAGCCTCAGAGCGCGCCCGAAGCCGACGGTCTCCACTCCGCTCGAGTGGGGCGAGCTGACGAGGGCGAGAAAGAAGGGCGACCCGGACGCCCTGGTGTTCGTGGCGGAAGACGTCCTCAAGCGGGTGGAGAAAAAGGGCGACCTCTTCGAACCCGTCTTGAAGCTCAAGCAGAAGCTCCCGCCACCTCCTGCCTGACAAAATGAGAAGGCGGGCCCTGAAGGCCCGCCCGATCAAGGCTTCCCGAGGGAGTCCTACTCTTTGCCCATGTACTTGAAGGAGACTTTGACGCGCGCGCGGAACGCGACGAACTTGCCTTCCTCGAGCTTCATGTCGAGCTGTGTGACCTCCGCGATGCGGATGTCCTTGAGGCTCTTCCCCGCCGTATCTACCGCGTTCTTTGCGGCCTTCTCCCACGAATCCGGGCTCGATCCTACGAGTTCGATGACCTTGTAGACGCTCTCTGCCATGTGGACCCCCTCCTTGCTGCCGACATTATTGGTGAACTTCCATTGTACTGCTGCCCCGCCCGATACCTCAAGGACTGGAAAAAGGGGTCAGGTCCCAAATCTTCGCTTTTCGGAATTTGGGGCCACGTCTTTGCGTTTTCACGAGTCCCGACTTACCCCCGGTCTCTCGCATTCGCTTCGCGAACGTCATGTCGCATCGTGTACCGGTCGAAGACCGGACACGATAGCTCATTCAACAGACCGGAGATCAAGGTTCAATCGTCTGGGCACCCAGGGTGTGACTTCTTACACCGAGTCCCATGAAGGATGACCGGGTCCGAGCCCAGACTGATGGGCACAGGTGTAAATCGTTACAAAGAGGTCACATACTCGAAAAGCGTTAGGAGTTCCTCCCAGCCTCCGCCCCGGAGGAACATGTGAAGGACACTCAGTGAGTGTCCTTCACGGGCCAGGAGCCAAAGTCGAGCAGGGTTTGAAGGTCACCGCCTGACTGTCCAAGGTGGCGGGTGAGGTTAAGCCGCTCTGGTTGAACAGCTGGCGCGGCCTCACCGGGTCCGGGAGGGTTCTTCCCGGACCGGACCCGGCCCTATTAATAGTAATGTGGGTTGGTGCTGGTCTCTGGTGAGGAGGCGGTCACATTACGCCGGACCGGATCAAGAGAGTGAGTCAGGACTTGCGGCCGGGTGATCGCACGGCACGCCTTTCCTAGCGAACGTGCGATCACCCGGCCGCCCTACTTAGTGAGGTTTCGAGACTAGCTCTCTGGTACTCAATGTAGTGGCATTCCCTTACCAAGGCCTCTTGAATAGTTATCAGCGGTGAAACTTCACCCGACCCCTATCACCTTCTGCCTATGAACAGTCGAACAGATGTTATTACCACAGGGTTGGAGTCATAAGTGATGGGAGTCTGGGCGAACCTCTGCTGAGCAACAATCTGTCTGGGTCCAAAGATCGAGGGTCAGTGCCGGTGAGCGATGCGGTCGCGCTTCTGGTGGAGGAGGACGTGCAGGTCGCGGTAGCCGCGCGTGTTGAGGACGTCCGCTTTTTCGAGCCAGCCGCGGCGCGCCTGGTTCACGCCATACCTCATGAAGTCGAGCCCACGGAGCGAGTGCGCGTCGGTGGCGATCGAGACCAGGACCCCGTGCTTCTTCGCCTCGTGACACGTTTTATCGTCTATATCCAGCCTGTCCGGCGAGGCGTTCAGCTCGAGCCACGTGCCGGTCCTCGCCGCCGCCGCCAGGATCTCTTCGCCGTCCACCTCGTACGCCGCCCGCTTGTTGAGCTTCCTCCCCGAAGGGTGGCCGATCATGTGAACCAGCGGGTTCTCCATCGCCTTGACGAGCCGCCTGGTCATCCGGGCTCTTTCCATGTTCATCCCGTAATGCACCGACGCGATCACCAGGTCCGCGCCCGCGAGCACCTCGTCCGAGATGTCCAGGGAGCCGTCATCGAGGATGTCCACCTCTACGCCTTTGAGGACCTTCATCCCGTCTTTCTTCGGCGAGATCGCTTCGACGCGCTCCCAGTCGCCGAGAAGCCCTTCCTCGTCCAGGCCGCCCGCCATCGTGACGCGCCGCGTGTGGTTGGTTATAGCGATATAGGAGTAGCCCCTGGCCTTCGCGCCCGCGACCATCTCGTCGAGCGTGTTTCGACCGTCGGTCGCGTCGGTATGGATGTGAAGGTCTCCGTGCAGGTCGTCGACCTCGACCAGGTCGGGAAGCTCTCCATGGAAGGCCGCGCTTATCTCGCCCCGGTTCTCGCGCAGCTCCGGCGGTATCCACGGCATCCCGAGCTCCCGGTATATGTCTTCCTCTGTCGCACCCGCGATCTCGGTATCGCCGCGAAAAAGCCCGTACTCGTTGAGCTTGATCCTTTTACGGGCGGCGATGCCGCGAAGCGCGACGTTGTGCGCCTGGGAGCCCGTGAAGTACTGCATCGCCGCGCCGAACGCTCCAGGTTCTACCGCGCGCATGTCTACCTGCAGGCCGGGGTTGATAACCAGCGAGACTTTTGTGGGGCCGCGCGCGATGACCCGTTCGACGCCCGGCGCTTCCTGGAACCTCTCGAGCAGCTTCGAAGGCTGGTCACCGATGACGACGAAGTCCAGGTCTCCGACGGTTTCCTTCAGGCGCCTGTAGCTTCCGGCCACCTCGATGCGATGAAGGCCGGGAGTGCCCGCCATGTGATCCAGCACTCTATCCACTTGAAGCTCGGCCCCGGCCCACAGGACCCTCTCCCCGAAACCGGACACGCTCTCTATGCCGGAGAGGATGTTGGCCTCGCTCCTGGGGCCGAAGCCTTTGACCTCCTTGACCCTGCCCTCGCGCGCGGCCTTCTCGAGCGACTCCATGTCGCAGACGCCGAGCTCGAGGTAGAGCGTGTGCGCCTTGCGCGGCCCGAGTCCCGGCACCTTCATCAGCTCGAGGACCCCCACGGGCAGCTTCGCCTCGAGATCATCGCGCAGCCCCAGCTCACCGGTCTCCAGCAGCTCCCGGATGCGGCCCGCAAGGTCCTTTCCGATGCCGGGAAGCTTCTCCAGCGCGCCCGGCTCCTTTGCGGTGACCGAGAGCGGTGTCGAGAGGTCGCGGATGACTCGCGAGGCGTTGCGGTAAGCGCGCACGCGGAAGAATCCCTCGCCGTTGATCTCGAGCAGGTCTGCCACTTCGTCGAAAACCCGGGCTATCTCAGCGTTCGTTACTTGCACTGCTTACACCACCTCGCTGCTATAATAATACTGCGGCTTTCACAGGTTGTACGAAACCCGAACTGTCGTTTACCCCGTAGTTAAAGTGTATGGGTACAGGAAGAAGGCTTGAAATGAGTGACGTGGAGACGGAGATCGAGCGAACGGCCGGCGGGAGAGAGCCGGTGAAGATAGAGAACGTGGTGCTGATAGAGCCCGGCGCGCCAGGCCTTCACGTATTCTCGAAATTCAAGCTGCCCCGGCTGGGCCTGCCACTGCTGGGGGCCATCCTCCGCGAACACTTCGGCATCACGCCGAAGATATATTTCGAAGAGGTGAGCAAGCTCCCGAAAGAGGAGATGGAGCGGGCCGACCTGGTGGGCATATCGACGATAACACCGACCGCCCCCGCGGCCTACGACCTCATCCGCTGGATAAAGCGGAACAGGGACATACCGGTGGTCCTGGGCGGGCCGCACGTGTCATTCCTCGCTGACGAGGCGCTCGCGCACGGTGCTGACTTCGTGATCAGGGGCGAAGGCGAGGAATCGTTAGTCGAGCTCATCGAGGTGCTTCGCGAGGGCGGAGACCTCTCGGTGGTGAAGGGGCTCTCCTACATGGAGAACGGAGTCGCACGCCACAACCCCGACCGTGACAGGGTCGACGACCTGAACACGCTGCCGTGGCCGGACCTGACTCTTATAGAAGGCTTCGGGAAAGCGAGGACCACCCCGGTCATGACGTCGCGCGGGTGCCCGTTCGACTGCAAGTTCTGCACCGTCACCACGATGTTCGGCAGGCGCTACCGCTTCAGGGAGACCGAGGACATTATCAACGAGCTGCGCGTCCTCACCGAGCGCAACCCGAAGACCGTGATCTTCTTCTACGACGACAACTTCACCGCTTCGCCGAAACGGACCAAAGAGCTGCTGACACGCATGAAAGAAGAGGGGATCACCCCGCGCTGGACGGCCCAGGCGCGCGTCGACGTCGTCGACGACCCCGAGCTGATGCAGCTGATGAAAGACACCAACTGCCTGTTCCTCTACCTGGGGCTCGAGAGCATCAACCCGGATACGCTCCAGGCTTACCGCAAGTCGCAGACTGTCGAAGACATAGTCAGGGCCGTCGAGGTTATACACGACTACGGGATCAGGGTCCACGGGATGTTCGTGCTGGGCTCCGACGAGGATGACCGCTCCACCATCAGGCAGACCGTGACGTTCGCGAAGAAGACGGGGATAGACACTGTGCAGTTCATGGTGCTGACCCCGATACCGGGCAGCGAGACTTACAACGAGCTGCGGCGCGACAACAGGATCTTCATCGAGGACTGGAGCAAGTTCAACGGCCACAACGCGGTGTTCTACCCGATGAAGATGCCGCCATACATGCTGCAGAAAGAGGCGTCGCTGCGCGCGATGTTCAAGTTCTACTCGCTCTGGTCATGCTGGAAGCTGGGCCTGCTGTTCCGCTGGAGAGACATGGCCTACCACATCTACGCCCACAGGCTGCTGGTCAAGTGGCGTTCCAGGAACCGCGGCTTTCTCGCCGAGCTCAAGGCGCGCTACAAAGCGGAGATGGAGAGGAAGCAGAGCGCCTGAGCGGCGCCGCGGTCAGTCTTTGGTCGAAGCCGTCTTCGCGGGTTCCTTGAGCAGGTAGGGCGTGCCCTCGAACACTCCGGTCAGTGACGTTATCTCGTAGCCGCGCCGCTGTATCTCCGGAAGCGCCCTCGACAGGACGTCGTACGTGTTGTGACCGCCCCAGTGGGCCAGGTAGATGGCGCCCGGGGCGAGGCCCGCGAGCATCGCGTTGACCTGCGAATCGATGGTCGGGTTTGCGGCTGTGTCGTTGTCGCTCGCCGACCAGTTGACCACCCAGTACCCTTCACGAGCGGTCCAGTCCAGCGCCGGTTTGTCGTAGGCGCCGCCGCTGAAGCGCATGTACGGGTACACTTTGTGAGTGATGCCGGCTATCAGATCCTGGGACTTGTAGATCTCCATCATCACCGTGGCTTCGTCTTTGCCGCGCATGACGTAATGGTCGTAGGTGTGGCTGCATACCTCGCCGCCACCGGCGGCTATCGCCTTCACGAACTCAGGGTGCGCGTCCACGACGCCACGGCCCGCGATGAGGAAAGTGGTGAACTTGATCTTCATGCTCTTGAGGAGCGTGAGGATGCGCATGTCCGCGTTCCAGCCGTCGTCCAGCGTAAGGGCGACTCGCTTGAGGTTCTGGTTACCGTGTGTCAGGACCTCGGGCTTCACCGGAGGCAACTTGCCCTGGAGGTGCGAAGGGTCTACGACGGCGAGGTAGCCCTTCTCGATGTACCCGGAAGTGCTGCTGGTGAAGGTCGCGATGGCCTGTCCCGTCTTCAGCATCGACGAGGCGCCCGTGCCTCCCGTGCCGGACAGCGTCGTGGAGCAACCGGACAAGACGGCGATGAGCGCCGACAAGCAGACCGCCGTGAACAAGAGCCTCGTTTTGCTGGAACTTTTTCTCATTATGAAAACTCCTCGCAAAGGGATTCTTCCCCTCTCGAGTTGGGCCTCCTTCATTCATAAGACTCCCAGGCCCTCGAGGTTGTTCCGGGCGGTCCGCATCCGCGCGCTGTTTGATAGACTGGACGAGCCGGAACCCCGCCGATCCTTACAGGGGGAGACCCATGAGAACTTTTTCAAGGAGCGCCCTGACGGCAGCGGTCGTCGCGTGCTGCCTGCTCCTGTGCCTCTTCGCAGTACCAGCGGCTGCGTCCACGCGGGGCGTCAGCGCCGACCCGTTCCAGTGGCTTCCGTCGTTCGGGGCCGGGCAGGACGCGGTGTACCAGGTCTCGACCGTGTCATCCTCGCTGGCGTATGCCGTCGGGTATAACACCGTCATGCCCCTCTCGAGCATCTACAAGTACGACGGCACTCAATGGAGCAGGCAGACCTTCCATCCCGGTTCCAGGCTGAAGGGCATCAGCGCGCTGCCCGACGGCAAAGCCTGGGCCGTGGGCGACGCAGGGAGCCTGGTCTATTTCGACGGGACGTCCTGGAGCAACGTGTCGAGCGGGCTGGCTTCGGACCTGGTCTCCGTGTGCGCTCTCGACCCGGCACACGTGTGGGCCGCCGGCGCTGAAGGGCGGATCCTTTTTTACGACGGCAACTCCTGGAGCCTTCAGGACAGCACCGTGCCGGTCCGCCTCAACAGGATATTCGCTCTCGACCCGCAGCACGTGTGGGTCGTCGGAGAACAGGGCCTGGTCCTTTTCAGCGACGGCACGAAGTGGTCCCAGCAGCAGACGGGCGTCAGCGAGCAGCTCAACAGCATCGTCGCGCTCGACGACGCGAACGCCTGGGCCTGCGGTGACGCCGGAAGGCTGCTGCGGCTGGACGGCAGCGGCTGGCACCAGGTCGACAGCGGCACCTGGTCCGTCCTGAGGACGGTCTCGGCGCTGGACCAGGACCACGTGTGGGTTGGTGGAGACGCCGGCACCATCATGTTTTTCAACGGGACCGAGTGGAAGGCGCAGAGGAGCGGGACGGTCGAATCGATCCTGGGGATATCCGCGCTCGATACGGCGAACGTCTGGGCGGTCGGGACGAACGGCACGCTCCTGCAGGGGATGTCGTCCGGAGCGCCCACGGCGACGACGTTCTACTTCGCCGAAGGCAGTTCCAGGCCGGGCTTCTTCCCTTATCTCTGCATCCAGGTCCCGGGCGGTACGCCAGCGCACGTGAAGATGACTTTCATGAGAGGCGCGGGCGGCGCGACCGTCCTCGTGTACGACCTCCAGCCGGTATGCCGCACGACGTTCGACGTGAAGGCGCTGCTCGGGGAGGCCAACGACGCGGCTCATGACTTCTCGGTGAAGGTCGAATCCACCGTGCCGATCATCGCCGAGCGGCCGATGTACTTCGCCTTCTCGGGCTGGAAAGGCGGTCACGACGTGATCGGCGCGCCGCATCCTGCCCCGACCTTCTACTTCGCGGAGGGTACCTGCCGCCCGGGCTACGCCTCTTACATCTGCATCCAGAACCCGGGGACCGTGCCCTCGCGGGTCGCGATAACTTACATGCTCGGCAACGGCACAAACACCCGCCGCGAACTCGTGGTGGGAGCGCAGTCGCGGAGCACCGTGGCCGTCAACGATGTGCTCGGCTCGGCGGACGATTCGGCTCACGACTTCTCGGCGAAGGTGGAGACCACAGACGGGACGAGCATCGTCGCCGAGCGCCCGATGTACTTCTCCTACCGGCTCGGCCGGCCAGGCTACTCCTGGGCGGGAGGGCATGACGTCGTCGGGGCGCGCGCTCCGGCGCGCGCTTTCTACTTCGCGGAGGGCAGCTGCAGGCCGGGCTTCGAGCCCTACATCTGCATCCAGAATCCAGGGTCGGCGGCGGCCGACGTGCGGCTGACGCTGATGCGGGGAACGGGCGAGAACAAGCAGGTGGACGTCGTGGTGAAGGAGAGGTCGCGGATGACGCAGTCCGTCGTAGACCTCATCGGACAGGCTGACGATCCCGCCCACGACTTCTCGCTGAAGGTCGAGACGACCAACGGGCAGCGTATCATCGCCGAACGGCCGATGTACTTCAATTACAGGGGCGTATGGACGGGTGGACATGACGTCGTCGGCGCCACCAGGCCCGCGCAGTATTACTACTTCGCCGAAGGTACGACGCGGCCGGGTTTTGCGCCTTACCTCTGCGTGCAGAACCCGGGCGATTCGGAGGCGGTCGTCGAGGTCACATACATGCTGGGTGACGGTACCAACAAGAACCAACTGGTCAAGGTCCCGGCCCGGTCGAGATCGACTGTCCCGGTCCTCGATGTTCTGGGCTCGAAGGACGACATGTCTCACGACTTCTCCGTGCGGCTCGTCGCAAACGGGCGGGCGGAGATCATCTGCGAGAGGCCGATGTACTTCGCCTACCGCGGCTCGATAACAGGCGGCCACGACGTGGTCGGCTATTCGCCTTGACAGGACGGAGATGAGTGATGGCTGAAGCTTTCGACGAGGTGGCGTCGTCCTACCGGGACGCGTCAAAGGTCCAGAGGTCCGCCGGAGTCAAGCTGTTCGAGAAGCTTGCTGTCGAAGGGCACGAGTCGATCCTGGACGTGGCCTGCGGCCCGGGCCACCTGACGAAGTGGATGAGCGAGCACACGACCGGCAGGGTCGTCGGGACGGACATCTCTGAAGCGATGATCGAAGAGGCGCAAAGAGAGTACCCGGGGCTCGAGTTCAGGCGGGTCGCCGCGGAAGACCTCGATTACGTCAGTGAGTTCGAAGTCGTCTACTGCAACTCGGCCCTTCAGTGGTTCGCGGACGGCGCGCACGCGGCCGTTGTCATGACGCGGGCGCTAGGAGAAGGCGGCCGCCTGGCCGTCGGCTGCCCGGCTACCCGGCAGTTCGCCCCCTGGTTCATCCGGCTGGTCGAAGCAGCCGCGCGGCGTCCGGACATCGGGCCGACCTTCAGCCACTGGCGCAACCCCTGGTTTCAGCTTCCCTCTCTCGAGGATTACGTGTCGATGTTCGAGGGCGCCGGGCTCGCAACCGTGTCCGCTTCAATAGACCACGAGGTCACCGAGTACAGCGTCGATGACGCGTACGGGATCTACGTGGCGGGCGCGGCGCGCGGTTTCGCCGGCAAGGATTTCTACGACGTTCCGCTTGCCGACGACTTCGTGACGCGCTTCAACGAAGCGGTGAGGGACGAGATGGGAAAAGATTCCTCAGGCGGTAAGGTCACCGTCGATTTCAACCGGCTCTATTACATAGGCCGTAAGGCATAGGGCTTCAGCTCAAGCCTCCGCCTCGAGGGACTCTGACGAGAACCTGCTCAGTAGCGGAGTGGCTACAGTCCCTGCGAAATCCAGCAGGAAGACAGCGCCGATCACCTTCAGGTAGGAGAGGTTGACTCCTTCGAAGTTGCGCGCGATCGGGTAGACCAGGATGACCGCCATGAGCGCGATTACTCCGATAGTGATGTAGCACGCGATCTTGACCCTCTCGTGCCGCTGCCTGACCAGCAGCAGGAGCTGGGCCTGCGTGAACGAGACCGCCCCGATCATGAAGACCCCGATGACTTTCTCCATCGAACTCGCCACTCCGCCCCCGATCGCCAGGATGAGAATACCGATGAAAGCCATGCCCGCTACCACCAGGCCCACCCAGCCGACCTTCTCGTATTTCCGCCGTTCGATCAGCGTGTAGCTGACGAGCGCGAACAGGCCCAGTTCCGTTACCGCGCCGATGACACTGGCAATATTTAGCGCGGCTCCGCTGAACTGGCCGGTCAGCAGCACCAGCACGCCGATGAGCGTCGACAGGGCGAGGCTTGTGAGGATGACCGCGATGATCGTTCTTCGCCAGAAGAAAGGGCTTCTCGCAGGCCTGCCGGCGCCCGGTCCCGGCGGTCCCACCGGCCCCCGCCCCTGCTGGCTTAAAGAAGCAGAGGGAGCCCGGGCTTCCTCGAATCCGCCGGCAGCGCCGGCGGCCGAACCGGGCGCGGACGTCGCGAGCATCTCGGACCGCTGGACCATGATCTCGCTCAGGGTGCCGCAGTGGACGCATATAGCGCTCTCAGGGTTCATCGGCGCGGAGCACGCGACGCAGAACTTCGGCATCGGGGGGAGGGCGTGGCCCAGCGCGTTGACGTTTGAGCCGCAGCGAGCGCAGTAGAGCGAACCGTCGGCCATGTACTGGTACTCGTGAAGGCATGGAGATGAGACTTCCGACATGTGTTGACCCCCTTGTACCGCTGATGCGGCGATTCTAGCACAGGTAACGAGAGCGATGTTCAATTGGCCGCGCTGAATTCGATAGCCTGCATGCGAGCACGGACGCGCGGCCGGAGGAAAACCGGCGGATTCGATTAAGTAGACAGCGACAACGCAATCTTTATCGGAGATCGAATGCAAATATCGACCAGGGTCACCTTGAACAACGGGGTCGAGATGCCGATGCTCGGCGTCGGCACTTACATGATGGGCTCCGGCGGCGAAGCGAGGCGCTCAGTGGCGTGGGCCATTGAGGCCGGGTACCGGTTGATAGACACCGCAACGCTCTACGCGAACGAACGAGTTGTCGGGGAAGCCGTCAGGTCGAGCGGCGTTCCGAGAGACGAACTGTTCGTCACGACGAAGCTGTGGAACAGCGACCAGGGATACACGAAAGCCCATGCCGCGTTCGAGATGAGCTTCCGGTTGCTGGACATCGGTTCCATCGACCTGTACCTGGTCCACTGGCCAGACGAACGCCTGCGCCGCGAGTCGTGGAAAGCGCTGGAAGAGATACTCGCGGACGGCAGGGCCAGGGCGATCGGCGTGAGCAACTACAACATCGAGCACCTCGAGGAGATGAAGTCGTACGCGAAGGTATGGCCTGCGGTGAACCAGGTGGAGTTCAGCCCGTTCCTCTTCCAGGGCGAGCTCCTCGACTACTGCCAGGGAAACGGGATAGTGCTCCAGGCCTACAGCCCGCTGACGCGGGGCGCGCGGCTGCGCGACCCGGTGCTGACGCGCATCTCGTCGAAACACGGGAAGACCGCTGCGCAGGTGATGATCAGGTGGGCCCTGCAGCACGGCGTGTCGCCGATACCCAAGTCATCGCACCGCGGGCGACTGCAGGAGAACGCGGACGTGTTCGACTTCGAGCTGGACGAAGACGATATGCGCGCCCTGGACTCGCTCGGGTACTTTGTCCGGATGGACTGGGACCCGACCGGTCAGCCGTAAGCTGAGGCCCGATCAACTCGCGCTTCAGCGATAACCCTGAAGGGGGTCTGACCCCGTTTCAACATCTTCTGGTGAGGAGGCGGGCACATTACACCGGACAGGCTCCAGAGAGTGAGTCAGATCCCGCGGCCGGGTGATCGCACGGAACGCCTTTCCTCGCGGACGTGAGATCACCCGGCCGCTCTCATTAGTGAGGATTCGAGACGAGCTCTCCGGTATTCAATGTTGAACGAGATCACAGAAGCTTGAAGAAAAGCTCCATGATCTCGTCCTCGTCGGCTTCTCTAGGGTTGGCGTACATCTGGCCGTCGCCCATGGCCTCGGCGGCCATCCTCTCGGCCATCGCCTTGTCCGCCCCCGCGTCTTTCAGCGTCCTGGGAAGCCCGAAGCTCATGATGAACTCCGTTAATGCGTCCGTTACTGCCTTCGCCGCAGCGAGCTCGTTCATGCCGCGAGTGTCCACTCCGATGGCCGGCGCCAGCTCAGCGTACCTGTCTGTGCAGTGCTCGAGGTTGTACTCCATCATGACCGGCAGGATTATCGCGTTGGCCACCCCGTGGCTTACCGGGCTGAGGCCTCCCGCGGCGTGTGCCATAGCGTGGCACCCGCCGATCGACATCGTGGTCGAGAGCGCCATGCCGCCGAGGCTTGCCGCCAGGAGCATGTTCCCGCGCGCCTCGAGGTCCTCTCCATCCTCGAAAGCGGTCCGCAGGTTTTCGAAGACCGTCTTCAAAGCCATGAAGCTGAAGGCGTCACCGAAGATGTTGTGCTCGAGACTGGTGAAAGACTCGACCGCGTGTGTGAGCGCGTCGATCCCGGTCGCGGCCGTCAGGCCCGGCGGCATCGAGACGGTCAGGGCCGGGTCGAGGATGGCGACATGCGGCAGCAGGTACTTGCTGTTGAAAGAGATCTTCTGCCCTGCTGACGCGTCCTTGATGACTGCGCCCAGCGTGACTTCCGCGCCGGTGCCGGCCGTCGTGGGTATGGCGATGTGGTTCTTCAGCGGCTCGGGCACGAGGTGAGTGCCCTGCCAGTCTTCCAGCAGGTCACCGCCGACGCCCAGCAGGATGTTCGCGCCCTTGGCTGTGTCGATCACGCTGCCCCCGCCGACCGAGATGAGAGTGTCGACCCCGCCCTCGATGCCGATGGCGGCGATCTCCTTGCAGATCTCTACCTCGGAGTTGACCGGGACCTTGTCGTAGAGCTCCACAAGCTCGAGCTCGTACGTCTCGAGCCCCTCCCTGACCTTGTCGACCAGCCCCGCGCCCGCCACGACCTTATCGGTGATTATCATCACCCTGGCGGCGCCGAGCTCCGCGGCTTCTTTACCCGCGTCGAGCGAGGTCTCGTAGCCGAACATCAGCTTAGTCGGCGCGCAGAACTCGGTGTACTCCCTGATTGCCATCCGCTCACCTCCGTTGTCCAGCGCTTGAGTGCGCAAAAAACAATGAGCCCGATCCGACCGACGCACAGGAGGGACGAGTCCCCCCGATGCGTACGTAAGACTTACTAAGGTACCGCGGATGGCCCCGCGCCGTTCCGCGCGAGAATTATATCAAGTTCAGATTGCGCATGTGGGTCAGAGTGCGAAGTCGACGTTCTCTTTTTTTCCGGCCGCGTCGATATGCTCGACGCTGATGGGCACCTTGTCGCCGACACCGGTCCCCTTCACCGCCACCGCCGCGATGGCCATCACCTCGGCCGGGGACACGGCCGCCTCGGGCGGGAACACCCCTCTCTGCGGGATCTTACCCTGGCTCATCAGAATCGCCCCGATGGCGCCCGGGATGCCGGTGCCCTCGCCCGCGCCCGCGCCGGTCGACGACATCGAGAAGATGTAAGTGTGCACTTCGCCGTCCTTGCGGCCCTTGACTGTCACTTTCAGGCACCCGCTCGGTCCGGTCACGCCGGCCGCCGCGAGCAGCTCTGCCCGCCTGGAGAGGATGAACGAGACCTCGAACTCGAGCGGCACCACGTCGCAGCCCTCCACCTGGATGGGATCGAGCGTCGCCATGCCCACGCGGACCGTGTCCATTGTGAAGTCGAAGTAATTCGTCGGGAGCACCGTGCCCATGTTCGTCACGCGCTTTATCCCGGCGATGTGCTTCGGGAGCGTGATAGTCTCGGGATGCGGGTAGGGGTACACCTTATAGACGCCGACGTCTTTGAACTCGGTGTCTTCCGCGAATGCCAGACCGTCCTCGTCGAGCATGCGGACCTGAACGAACTTCCCGTCGATGAAGAGCGGGATGTCGTTCGTCATCGCGTGGATGCGATGTTTGATGACAGCCCCGCCTTCGCCCGGCTCGCCGCCGTGTATGTGGTAGATGTCCACCGAGTCGGTCTCGTCGAGGAGCGACTCGGAGCAGTAGCGGGCAAGTACGTTCGCAAGGCCGGGTGAGTTGCCCATGCCGATGAGCGCGCCTACGCCTGCGTCCTTCGCGGCCTGGTCCATGTCCAGCATGGTCTCGGTCGCGTCGAGGTCGTCGCAGACGTCGACGTAGTCGATGCCGGACTCGATGACTGCTTTCATGATCGGCGGGCCGTACCTGTAATAAGGGCCGATGCAGTTGAGCACGACGCGGGAACCTTTTATTACTTTCTTGATGGTCTCGGGGTCGTTCGCGTCGACCTCCACGGCACGGACCTTCGGCCCCAGCTTCTCCGCCAGCTCGCAGGCGGCCTCGAGCCTGTTCTCGGCGACGACCACCTCGTCGAAGAAATCGCCGCCGGCGACGGTCCTTGTCGCCCACGTTCCGATCGCGCCGCAACCTCCGAGCACAGTGATCTTAGACAAGGGAAACACCTCCAGGGTGAGTCTTTTCAAACCTCAAGAACGCCTTGTTGAAGGCGGATTCATTATACAGAATCGACGGTGATGGTAGATAATTGCCCACGTGGGAATGGCGCCGCGCGGGTAACTGCACGAGAGACCGGGGGCCGGGCCGGATGGCAGACGACAGCAGAATCCTGATAGGACACGACGTCGGGACGGGCGGCACCAAGTCGGTGCTCGCGGACCGGGACGGCCGGCTTCTCGCGTCATCCTTCAACCCTTACGAGACGAGCTACCCCAGACCGACGTGGGTCGAGCAGGACCCGCTGGACTGGTGGCGCGCCGCGTGCGCTGGGACGCGCGACATCCTCGCGAAAGCCGGCGCCTCCCCCGACGATATCGCCGGGATCGGCTTCGCCGGCCAGATGTGCGGAGTGGTCCCGGTGGACGCGTCCGGCGAGCTGACTCGAATGCCCATCATCTGGCTCGACAGCAGGGCCGACGAGCAGGCCAGGCGGATGATCCGCCACTTCGGCGGGACCCGCATGATGAACATGATCGCCGGGGCGGTGCCGACCGGCAAGGACGTTGTGTGCGAGATCAACTGGCTCGAGGAGAACGAGCCGGACGTGTACGAGAAGACGGCGAAGTTCCTCGACGTGACAGGGTACCTGGTCCTCAGGGCGACGGGCAGGATGGTCATAGACCATACCGGCGCGGGCGGGACCGGGCTGCTCGACGCGAAGAAGAGGCAATGGTCGAAGCTGCTCGCACGGCTCACCCGTATCTCACTCGACAAGCTACCAGAGGTGAAGGCCTGCACCGAGATAGTCGGCGGGCTGACGGAGGAAGCGGCGCAGGAGATGGGCCTCTCTGCCGGCACGCCGGTGATTGCGGGCATGGCTGACATACCGGCGGCCGCAACGGGTTCCGGAGCGCTCGGCGAGGGAGACGCCCACGTTTATCTCGGCACCTCCAGCTGGCTCTGCATCTCGGTCGAGAAGCCCGAGAACCTCGGACGTTACGGGATCGCCGCGGTCGCTTCTCCGGACCCGGACATGAACATAATGATCGGCGAATCGGAGACGGCCGGGCTGTGCCTCGAATGGTTCGCGGACAACTTCGCGACGGCCGAGGAGAAAGCGTCCGGTGTCTTCTCGTCGCTCGACAGGGCCGCCGCGCGTATTGACCCCGGTTCCGGCCGGCTTCTCTTCTTCCCATGGCTCTTCGGCGAGCGCTCGCCGGTCGGCGATACGACAGTCCGCTCCTGTTTCGCAAACCTTGGCCTCGAGCACACCAGGGACCACATGCTCCGGTCGGTCTACGAGGGAGTGGCGTACAACGTACGCTGGCTGCTGGACGCCGCGGCCTCGAAAGGTTTCCCCTGTGATCCGCTGAGGGCGATCGGCGGAGGGGCGAAGAGCGACCTGTGGATGCAGGTGATGGCCGACGTGACGGGAAGACGCATCGAGCCCGTGGAGAGGCCGCAGGAAGCGGGCGGGATCGGGTGCGCCCTCGCTGTCGCCGCGGCCCTGGGCTACTTCGAAAGTTACAAGGACATCAAAGAAGTGGTGAAGGTGAGGCGCGTATTCGAACCGCGGCTCCAGCACTTCAAGATGTACGATGAGCTCTACGACAGTTTTCGCGCCGCATATCCGGCGCTCTCCAGGATGGGGAAGAAGCTGAACAAGCCGCACTAAAAATCTACAACAAGAGCAGTCGGAGCGGACCAAGGGAGAACCGAAGATGGCTGAGAAAGAGATCGAGGTCACTGTCGACGGCCGCGTCGCGACACTGACCCTGGATAGACCTTCAATGAGAAATGCACTGACAGCGTCGCTGCTCGACTCCCTGGTGAGCGAGCTCCAGGGCCTGAGGGCAGAGCAGGCTGTTCGCTGCCTGGTGCTCGCCGGAGCGGGCGGTTGCTTCAGCGTGGGGATGGACCTGAGGGTGATGGCGGAAGCGACCGCAAAGGAGAACCAGAGGCTCATCGGCGCCGGCGGTCCGCTCCGCCGTGCCATCACCGCGATCGAAGCCTTCCCATACCCGGTCATCGCACGGGTCGACGGTTACGCCGTCGGCGCCGGCTGCGAGCTGGCCATGTCCTGTGACATCAGGGTCGGCACTGCCGCGACGAAGATGGGGATGCCGCCCTCGAAGCTTGGGATCGTCTACCCGCCAGAAGGGCTGGGGAGGTTCGCGAACGTAGTCGGCCCCCAGGTGACCAGGAAGCTGTTCCTGACAGCGAAATATTACCAGGGAGAGCAGCTCGAGCAGATGGGGATGCTCGACTTCATGTGCCCGGAAGAAGAGCTCGAGAGTTTCTGCAAGTCTCTCGCGGAGGACGTGGCCGGCCTCGCACCCCTGTCTCTGAAGGGCCACAAGAAGCTGCTGAACTCGATCGCCCGGGGATCGCTCTCCAACGAGGCGATGGGGGAGTCGCTGGGGCTGATCGAGAAAGCCATGGCAAGCGACGACGCCAAGGAAGGCATCCTGGCGTTCCTGGAGAAGAGGGCGCCGCGCTTCGAAGGCAAGTGAGTTGGTCTACCTTCTCACGGTCGTGGCGGTGCTCGTCTGGATCGCCTGCGGCGCCGTCGGGTTGCTCATAGTGCTACGCAAAGGCTACTGGCTCGAGTGGCGTGACACGAGAGCGCTCCTGTTCGCCAGGCTGGCTATACTGGCCGGGCCGTTCCTGCTCGTCGTTTCCATCTTCCTCAAGAAGAAAGCATGAGATCTCAGGGCCTCTTTTCGGCTCGATTGGCGTTTTAATACCTAGACGCAACTGGGAATCTTGGGGTGGGGCAAAAAAGGTATGGAAGGACGACGCAATTCCCATATTGGGCGCAGACGTATGCTTCCTGGCGTGAACAAACTCCTCGGGCTTCCGGACTCCTCCGCGTTCACGCTCATCGAACTGATGATCGTCATCCTCGTCGGCATCGCGGTGCCCGTTTACCTGAACATCAGGTGCAAGACGATGGACAGGACCCGGATGGCCAACATGAAGATCCTCCAGGAAGTGCTGCCGAGGTACTGCATCGACTACGGCAATTTCCCCACCAATACCGACAACGACTACGGGGGATGGGACGGCGACCGTGACGGGGTCTTCATCAACGACCTGGTCACCAACCACTATGATAAGCAGGTCGTCATGGACCCGAGCGATCCGACCGGCGCGAGCTACAGCTCGAGTGGGAACATGAGCTATTACAGGTACCCGGCGGGATCCTACGGCGCCGATCCGCTCAAGGGCGATTTCTGCGTGTTCGGCATCAGGATGATGTATCAGGGCGGTACCGCCAGGTACACCGGGAGCCCCGGCTTCAGCACACCGGGTCGCAACTGGCAGGGCGAGTTCGCGTGGGTGGACGGGTTCTACCAGATCAAGTAAAAGGGTAAAAGGGGTCAAACCTAAAAACTTGCATTTTCATTTAAAGATCAAGCCAAAACCCTTACCCTTGCGCGAAAATGCAAGTTTTTAGGTTTGACCCCCGTCGTTCTGCTGCTCCCACATGCTGACCAGCGGTCCGTCCTGGCGCCAGCATATGCAGCTGTCTATCATCCCGAGCTGCTCGCTGTAAGCCCGCATCGTGTCGGCCTGCACGTCCATGTCCTGGAAATTCTTGCGGACGAAGGCGCCGCGCCCCTGGACGCTCGTGTTGCCCATGTTCATCACGAGGCTGGCGAGGTGCGTACAGCCGCGATTGGACCCGACCGTCTGTTTAACGAGGTCGCTGAAGCCGGGGAGAATCTTCGTCCCCAGCAGCCCGTCGAGTGCCTTCAGGCCTTCGACGCACTCTTCCATCGGGCGAAACGGCATCCGGCCCTCTATCTCGATGATCTCCCCGTCCCAGACGTTGATGAGCATGTCGACCTCGAAGCCGTGCAGGTCTTCGCCGAGCCTCCTGTCCTTGAGCGTTCCATGCAGGCGCAGGAGGCCGCCTTCCTCCTCATCCACGCTGACTTCGATCGAACGATTGAAATAGCCCAAACCTGCCTCCTCATCTCCGGCAATTCTAACCGAACCTGCTCACTCCAGTCCGCGGCGCCAAAAAAACGACGGAAACAGGAGTCAGGGCTTTCATCGGAAATACAAAGGCATGGACGGCAACCGGAGGGCATTCAGAGTTCAATCGAGGCGAGCGAGACTTGTGATCCCGATCGTTCTTTTCGTGCTGCTTGTGGCTGCCTGCGCGTCCTGCGCGCAGTCGGCGAGCACTTCACACACTGGAGCGGGTTCCACTTCGCCCGCGCGTTCGACTTCACCCCCGGGATCGGCCGCGGCGCCCGTGAACAGCACCGGCCTCCCGCTTACGCTGCCGCCCGGGTTCTCAATCTCGTATTTCGCCCGGGACGTGACCGACGCCAGGGTCATCGCATTCGATCCGAACGGCAACATGCTCCTCAGCATGACCTCGCAGGGGCTGGTGGTGGCGCTGCCGGACACGAACAGCGATGGGGTGGCCGACGAAGCCCTGCAGATCGCGGGTGGCTTGAACCAGCCGCACGGCATAGCCTTCAAACAGGTGGGCAACGCCTGGAAGCTGTACATCGCCGAGACTGACGGGGTCGCCACTTACGACTACGACCCGAAGACGATGAAAGCCGCCAACAGGCAGAAGATAATCAGCCTGCCCGGCGGGGGAGAGCACTTCACGAGGACGATCGATTTCCTGCCTGACGGAAGGTTGATCATCGCGATCGGCTCCGACTGCAACGCCTGTTTCGAGGCCGACCCCCTGCGGGCGAAGATACTGGTCGCGAACCCGGACGGCAGCAACCTGAGGACCTACGCGTCCGGTCTTCGCAACTCGGTGTTCCAGGCGATACACCCGGTGACCGGCCAGGTCTGGGGCACGGAGAACGGGCGCGACAACCTCGGTGACGACCTTCCGCCTGACGAGATCAACGTCATCACCCAGGGGGCCGACTACGGCTGGCCCACGCTTTACGGGAAGAACATAGTCGACACGCAGTTCGACCCTAACCCCGGGCCGAACCCGACGGCAGGAAAGACGCCATCCTATATCGACATACAGGCTCACTCCGCTCCTCTCGGCCTCGCATTCTTCCCCGCGACCGGGTGGCCCGCCGGTTTCGCTTACAACCTGCTTGTCGCTTACCACGGGTCCTGGAACCGCTCCGTTCCGACAGGGTACAAGGTAGTGCGGTACAACCTGGACAGGAACGGGAACGTCCTCGGCTCGGGGGACTTCGTCACCGGCTGGCTGCGGCCGGACGGCTCCGTCCTGGGCAGGCCGGTCGGCATCGGGATCAAGGGAAACAATATCTATATAAGCGATGACAACCTGGGCGTCGTTTACAGGGTCTATCCTTCAGGTACCTGAGCCTTCACTCCTTCAGCCTGCTTGCTTCCTGATAAAATAATCCGGCGCGCCTGGCATGGCGGGCGGCGCATGGCGAAATGCTGTCAGACGCGTTCGGCGAGAAAAGGAAGGTTCCCGATATGGACGAGATACTGTTCAGGCGCGAAGGCGCTGTCGAGGTCATAACGCTCAACCGTCCCGAAAAGATGAACTCCTTCAGCTACGAGATGGTCAAAGCGATCGGCACGCGCATCGAAGAGATCCAGTTCGAGGACGACGTGCGGGCTGTCGTCATCACCGGAGAGGGCAAGGGCTTCTGCACCGGCGCCGACCTCGCTGGTTCCGGTGGGCGCGAGGACGCGTTCACCGCGCCGGGGATGCGCATCACCACTTTCAGCTACTCGAAGATGGTCAGCGGAATCTGGGCGCTCGAGAAGCCGGTCATAGGGGCCATCAACGGCGTGGCGGCGGGCGCGGGCTGCAATTTCGCGCTCTCCTGCGACATTCTGATCGCCTCCGAGAAAGCGAAGTTCATTCAGGTGTTCGTCAGGCGCGGCCTGGTCGCCGACGCGGGCGGCACGTATTTCCTCCCGCGCATAGTTGGCCTGGCCAGGGCGAAAGAGCTCATGTTCTTCGGCGAGACGATCGAGGCGGAGCAAGCGCTCGAGATCGGGCTCGTGAACCGCGTGGTCCCGCCGGAGCGTCTCATGGAAGAGGCGATGGAGGTCGCTACGCGGCTCGCCAAAGGGCCTACCCGGGCAATGGGGATGATGAAGAAGATGCTGAACTCATCCTTCGAGTCCGACCTGACCACGGCGCTCGAGCGGGAGGCGTCGCTGCAGGGGATCGCGGTAGCCACCGCCGACTGCGTCGAAGGAGTGACCTCCTTCCTGCAGAAGAGAGACCCTGACTTCAAGGGTAAGTAGAGGGCGGGGCCGCCGGCTCCGACCTGGCGGGTTGGCTGAAAATAAAGCGCGGCTTCAGACTACGACTGGCCGGGAACGCGCGGCCGAATCTGAATCAGACACCCTGGACCTTATGACCGACAACGGTTCGACAAGAGAAGTCATAAAGGTAGAAGACCTTCACAAGACCTACCACCTCGGTGAGGTCGAAGTGAGGGCATTGAACGGCGTCTCGGTGACCGTCAGGCAGGCAGACTTCCTCATCATCACCGGCCGGAACGGCTCCGGCAAGTCCACGCTCCTTCATCAGCTCGGACTGCTGGACCAGCCCGATTCCGGGAGCATCGTGCTCAACGGGGAAGACACCCACACGATGACCCCGAGGCGGCGCGGGGAGATAAGGCTGGGCGAGATCGGCTACATCTTCCAGGAGTTCGCGCTCGTTGCCGGCCTGACGGCGATCGAGAACGTGATGCTCCCTTCGATGATGATCGAGCCGCCCTCCGTCTGCAGGGCCCGCGCGAAGACGCTGCTCGAGTCCCTCGAGCTCATCCATCAGCACGACCACCTCCCGCGCCAGCTGTCCGGAGGAGAGCAGCAGAAGGTGGCGATAGCAAGGGCGCTGATGAACGACCCCTCAGTGATATTCGCCGACGAGCCCACGGCGAACCTCGACCTGGTGTCGGCGGGCGAAGTGCTCGACATATTCGAGAAGCTGAACTCCGAAGAAGAGCATACGATAGTGATGGTCACGCACGAGTTCGAGGAGACGGCGATCGGCAACCGGCTGATAACGCTCTCGGACGGAAGAATAGCGTACGAGGAGTGAAGGTGAACTCGTCGAAAGACGGTCCGGCAGGAGGAATCAACTCGGGGCGGGGCCCGCTCAATGCCCGCATCCGGATACCGTTCTTCATGATTAAGCGGAACGTCGCACGCAGTAACAAGTGGGCGCTGGGGCTCATCATCTTCCTGATGGCGGTCGCCTTCATCAACCTGATCTTCATCAACTCGCTGTTCAGCGGCGTCGTGGCCAGCAACAACGAACAGCTGATCAACACCACGACCGGGAACATCACCGTCGAGCCGCAATCCCGCGGCGGTTTTATCGACGCGGCCGAAGCCGAGGCGGCGCGCATCCGCAAGGTGCCGGGAGTTGAGGCGACAACCGCTCAGGTGAACACGCCGGGAAGCCTTGAGCTGGGAGGCCAGCTGAACAACCTCAACCTGGTCGGCGTGGTCCCCTCGCAGGAGAAGAAGGTCACCACCATCTGGAAGCACATGGTCAGCGGCTCGTACCTGGCGGACGGTGACGACACGGGCATAATCGTCGGCCAGGAGGTCCTGGGGAGCGGCGACACCAGTGACAAGGGCTCGGCGTTCAAGTCGCTCAAGCCCGGAGACAAGGTAACGGTCATACAGCAGGACTTCCGCAGGGTCATGACCGTCAGGGGAATCTTCCAGACGAAGTTCGCGAGGGCCGACGGTAGGGCCTACATCACGAAGCAGGCTATGAACGAACTGCTGCCGTCGAGCGTCGGGAAGGCCACCTCGATCCTGGTCAAGACCACTCACACCGGCAGCGAGGACAAGGTCGTCACGGCGATGCAGGCGGCGGGCATCCCCGGCAACTTCATAACCTGGCAGCAGGCGGCCACCGGGATGAAGGAGGTAACCAGTAGCTTCGTTACCATCAACGCGCTTCTTACGGCGGTGGGCTTCGTCATCGCCGCCGTGACGATATTCATCATCATCTACGTGGACATCACGCATAAGCGCCAGGAGATAGGTATAATGCGCGCGCTCGGCGTGAGGCCCTACCTGATATCAACGACTTACGTCCTGCAGGCGGGCGTGTATTCACTCTGCGGAGTGTTGGTCGGCTCGGCGCTCTTCTTCGGCATCCTGGTGCCTTATTTCAAGGTGCACCCTTTCAGCATACCGATCGGTGACGTGACGCTCGCCGTCCAGCCCGCGGATTTCCTCGTACGGTGCATCCTGGTGGTCATCGTCGGGCTCATCTCCGGCCTCATCCCGGCCATCATCTCCAATCGCAAGCCGATACTGGAATCGATTCTGGGACGGTGATCCAGAACTTAAGGCAATCGATTGCTCAGCCACTAAATCGAGTATCGGAGAGCTCGTCTCGAATCGTCACTAATGAGGGCGGCCGGGTGATCACACGTCCGCGAGGAAAGGCGTTCCGTGCGATCACCCGGCCGCGGATCCGGCTCACTCTCTAGAGCCTGTCCGGTGTAATGTGCCCGCCTCCTGACCAGATTCCTAAACCAACCCCCACTACTATTAATAGGGCCGGGTCCGGTCCGGGAAGAACCCTCCCGGACCCGGCGAGGCCGGACAGTTGTTCAGCCAGAATGGTAGAACTCCATCCGCCACCGTAAACAGACCGACCGTGACCTTCAGACCCTGTCTTACATCGGGCCCTGGCCCGTGAGGGACACTCGTCCGAAGGACTGAGTGTCCTCTCACAATATTCTTCCGGGGCGGAGGCTGGGAGGAACTCTTAACGCTTTTCGAGTATGTGACCTCTTCGTGAAGATTTACACCCGCTCCCGTCAGTCTGGGCTCGGACCCGGTCTATTCTGATGGGACTCGGTGCAGGAAATCGCACCATGGGGATTCACCCGTTTGAACCTTGATCTCCGGTCTGTTGAATGAGCCATCTTGCAAATGGGGTCAAACCTAAAAACTTGCATCGCACTCTGCCGACAAGACAACCTGTTATGTAAGTTTTTAGGTTTGACCCCATTTGCAAGCGATGCGATATGACGTTCGCGGAGCGAATGCGAGAGACCGGGGATTAATCGGGAATCCTGAGAGCGCAGCCTGCCCCGCGGACTGAGAGTCCGCGGCTTTAACGCTTTATCAGACGTGGCCCCAAATTCCGAAAATTCAAGATTTGGGACCTGACCCCTGTGGTTCCTCTGGTAGAATCACGTCGGCATCCGATGAAAGGGGCAGGCATGGAAGAGTCCGGCGCGCAGAAGAAGCACAGTCCAATCATCCAGGCTTGGATCGACAGCCCTCACAGCCACAGGCTACTGGTCGGGATCGTCATGCTCGTCTACGTCTCGATCGCGATCGTCATCCTCGTCTCGTGGGGTATGCACCGTCCGCCCCTCAGGGTGGAGATGGTCGGCAGCGCGATGCTGCTGATGCTGGCCGTCGTGATCTGGCACTCGGTCATCGTGAAGGGGATCAGGCAGACCGTCGCGTTCTTCCTGATCGCTTTCATTATCAGCTTCATCTGCGAGGCAATCGGCCACAACTACGGCTGGTTCTTCGGCACATACACGTATACGAACGCCCTCGGCCCGCGCCTCGGCGGCGTGCCTATCCTGATAATAGTGACATGGTCGGTGATCATCTACGCGTCGTTCATGCTGGTGGACTGGCTCGTGGGCCTCAACGGCAGGAGGCCGCAGCGATCCTGGTGGGGCAAGTCCATCTGGGCTCTCCTGATGGCCGCTACCGCTGCGACCCTCACCTGTGCGTGGGACATGATGGTCGACCCGTTCGCGACCTCCGCGATCTGGGCGAACCCCGCCGCTCGCCTGGCTGCCGGGAAGCACCCGCTGCTCGAGCCGTGGTGGTGGTGGAAGGGCGGGCCTTATCTCAAGGAGCTCGGTGTATGGAGGGGCCAGGGAGGCGTGCCCATCGGCAACTTCGTCGGCTGGTGGCTTGCGCCGTTCTTCATCGTCCTCATCTTCATGCTGTTCTTCCAGCGCGACAACAAGATAAAAGGCAAGCTGATCAACGACCTCCCGGTCCCGATATACGCTTATTTCCTGGTTTCGGTGGCGCCGGTCGTTCTCATGATGAACTGGTTCGAGAACGGGATGAACCAGGTGGCGCTCATCGGGTTCTTCACGATGATGCCGGTGATCCTGGTATCGGTCGTGAAGCTTGTCAGGGACTACACGCCCAAGCCGGTCGACAGCTGAGGACGGCCGGGGCCGCACACCCTTACGTTTGACATCACTCGCGCACGCCCGCGCAGGAGTGACGACCGATTTGCTGAACTCCCTGCTTAGGTAACCGAGCTCTACAGGGGGGTCGGCCATGCAGCCTGGCGAAGCGGGTTCAATCGTCGCGGCACAGCGCTCGTTCTTCGACAGCGGGGCTACGCGTGAGATATCCTGGCGCATCGAGCACCTGAAGCTCCTGAGGAAGACAATCGGCGACAACAGGCGCGATATCGTCGCGGCCCTGAAGGCAGACCTCGGGAGACCGGTCTACGAGGCTTACGTGGCCGACGTTGCGACCACGCTCGTCAACGCGGAGCAGGCGGTATACCGGCTTTCCGAGTGGTCCCGCCCGCGGCGGGCACACACACCTTCCTACCTCCAGCCCGCGCGCAGCATGGTCATCGAGGAGCCGCTCGGTGTCGTCCTCATCATCGGTCCCTGGAACTACCCGATGGAGCTCGTCCTCTCGCCGCTGATCGCGGCCATGGCGGCGGGCAACTGTGCTGTGCTGAAGCCCTCGGAGCTTGCCCCGGCGACATCGGCGGTAGTGACGAGGATGATATCGGACGCGTTCGATCCTGCCTGCGTAAAGGTCGTGGAGGGCGGGCCCGAAGTGAGCACAGAGCTCCTCGAGCAGAGGTTCGATTACATAATGTATACGGGCAGCTCGAAAGTCGGAAAGCTGGTCATGGAGGCGGCCGCGAAGAACCTCACGCCGGTGACCCTCGAGCTGGGAGGGAAGAGCCCGTGCATAGTCGAGCCGGACGCGATGACGAAGGCGTGCGCGAGGCGGGTCGCGTGGGGCAAGTACTTCAACGCCGGCCAGACGTGCATCGCGCCCGACTACCTGCTGGTGCATAGCTCGGTCAAAGACGAGCTCATCTCCCGCATCGCCGGCGTGATAACGGACTTCTACGGCGCGGACCCGAAGAACAGCGCGGACTTCGGGAGGATCGTGAGCGAGAGGCACTTCGACAGGCTTTCAGCGCTCATCCAGGGAGACATAGTGGTCGGCGGCGACATGGACCGCGACAGCCTCTACATCGCACCGACCGTCATAGACAACGTGACCGAGGACCACCCGGCCATGGGCGAGGAGATATTCGGTCCGGTGCTACCCGTGATCGCCTACGACTCGCTCGACGACGCACTCGAGCTGGTCGGCAGGCACCCGAAACCGCTCGCCTTCTACCTGTTCACGAAGAACAGGGAGCGCCAGCGCCGGGTGCTCGCGAGCACTACCTCGGGCGGCGTCTGCATAAACGACACGATGGTCTATTACTCCAACACGTCGCTGCCGTTCGGCGGCGTCGGCATGAGCGGCTTCGGCCGCTACCACGGGCGCTACGGCTTCGAGACGTTTTCGAACCCAAGGGCGGTGATGAAGAGGTCCAACCTCTTCGACATCTATCTCAGGTACCCGCCGTACGTGAAGACGCGCGGGCTGCTGCACAGGCTGGTCCGTTTCGTCACGTGACCCCGCCAAAGTGAAGGAGCGCGGCCCGAGCCGCGCTCCTCGAAAAATCCCCCGTGCCGTTTTCTCTCAGGTGTGATGAGCCATCCTGCCGATCGGAAAGGCTCTCCCGAACCGCATCGCCGGCTGCCTCGCGGTGACCTGCTGTTCGCTGCGCCGGTCGTCCTCCTCGATCTCCGCCAGGGTCCTGCCGGAGGCCACGGACCAGCTGTTCCAGTCCTTCGACCAGCTCTCACCGGCCCACTCGTCCGGCAGCTTCCTGAGCAGCCAGACCTGCTCCGCCCCTTTCGCGATCCTGACCAGGGAGTACGCGCCTCTCATCCGCTGGCCTTGAAGCTCCAGCTCCATGTAACCGTTCTTCAAGGCTCTCGATATGGAGTGACCGTCACCACCGGAGACGTCGCTCACGGTGCCTCGGTCCCACACCATGAACGTGCCGGCACGCGCGCCGCGCTTGACGACGCCTTCGTAATCGACCTGTTTGAGCGGCTGCTCGCCCGAGAGCGTAGCCGTGCTGGTCTCGTCCGGATCGGCGCTCGGCATCTCCTTGAGGTGCCACATCTTCAGGTTGCCGCCGACCTCGATGCCAAGGTCGAAGTGCAGGCTTCTGCCGCGGTGCGCCTGCATCACGAACAGGTTACGGTCGCGCTGCCCGTTGCCTGGCTTCTGCTCGGCCCGCCCCCGCTCGGTCTCTTCAGGTGCAAGCATTTCGAGAACCTCCGTTCTAGTGGCCTTCCGTACGCAAGTGGTTGATTCTAGGCCGTGGGCGGTGCTCCTGTTGGCGCGAGCGGTTTTTAAGAAATATTTAACCCTGTCAGCCGGAAAGGGAAATAATGGAGGAAGAAGCGGTCCTCCGGATGGCGTTCGCCCGGGCGCTCAAAGCGCGAGGGCCATCGACGACACCAGGGAGGAGAGCGCCGAAAGGTCTCCTTTTCCCCGCGCCACCGAGCTCATGAACGAGCTTCCCACGATGACCCCGTTAGCGATGCGCCCAGCCCCGGCGCACTGCTCCGGGGTAGAGATCCCCAGCCCCACAGCGAGCGGAACATCAGCGTTCTCACGCACGGCCTGCATGAAGCCGGGCAGCCCCGGGTCGAGCGAGTCGCGCTCCCCGGTTGTCCCCAGGAGGGAGATGCAGTAGAGGAACCCGGTGGTCATCCCGCTCGCGAGGGCGATCCGCTCAGGGCTGGTGGTGCCGGAGCAGAAAGCCACGGTCGCAAGGCCCGCGGCGTCGCATGCGTCCTTGAACTGCCCCATCTCCTCGGCGGGAAGGTCCGGCACGACAAGGCCGTCCAGCCCGGCCGATACGGCGTCGCGGGCGAACGGGCCCGGTCGGTAGCGATGCACTATGTTGTAGTAAGTCATCGCGAGGATCGGGCGGTCGGTGTACCTCCTGAGAGACGCGACCATCTCGAGGATGCCGTCCGGCGTCGCCCCGGCGTTCAGGGCCTGCCTGCTCGTCTCCTGGATCACCGGGCCGTCCATCACCGGGTCAGAGAACGGAATGCCTATCTCTATCGCGTCCGCCCCGCTGTCGAGCATCGTGACGATGACATTCTCGCATCTCTTCCTGTCCGGGTAGTAGCCGGTCGCGTATGCGATCAGAGCGGCCCGCTCCCCTTCGAGCGAAGCGAACATGCCTTTCAATCTTTCAACGCCCATCAGGCCAGCCTCCTGATCGTCTCGAGGTCCTTGTCGCCACGCCCTGAAAGGCAGACGACTATCGATTCATCACGGCTCATCGCCGGCGCGGCCTTCATCGCGAACGCTATTGCGTGGGCGCTCTCGAGCGCCGGGATTATTCCCTCCGTCCTCGACAGGAAGACCGCCGCGCGGAGGGCCTCCTCGTCACTGACGCTCGTGTATCGCGCCAGGCCACTGTCTTTCAGAAATGAGTGCTCCGGCCCCACACCGGGATAGTCGAGCCCGGCCGAGACAGAATGAGTCTCGAGCACCTGGCCGGCGGCGTCCTGAAGGAGGTAGCTCTTCGACCCGTGCAGGACGCCCACGTCGCCCAGTCCCAGGCTGCGGCAGTGCATGCCGTCGGAGGCTCCGGCGCCCCCGGCCTCGACGCCGACGAGCAAAGGGCCCCTGCCGACGAACGGGGAGAACAGACCGATCGAGTTGCTGCCCCCGCCAACGCACGCGACCAGCATGTCGGGCATCCCGCCCGTGAGATTCCCGTAAGCCTCGAGCGTCTCGTCCCCGATGACTGACTGCATGTCTCTGACCATGGCGGGGAACGGGTGGGGGCCCACGACCGATCCCAGGCAGTAGTGGGTCGACTCGACGTTGGCGACCCAGTCCCTCATGGCCTCGTTCACCGCGTCTTTCAGGGTCCTGCTGCCGGTCTCGACCGGGCGGACCTCCGCTCCGAGCAGCTCCATCCTGAAGACGTTCTGCTCCTGGCGCTCGATGTCGACGCTGCCCATGTAGACGACGCACTCCTGGTCGAGGAGAGCGGCCGCGGTCGCGCAGGCAACCCCGTGCTGGCCCGCCCCGGTCTCCGCGATCACTCGACGCTTTCCCATCCGTGACGCCAGCAGGCACTGGCCGAGGGTGTTGTTTATCTTGTGCGACCCGGTGTGGCAGAGGTCCTCGCGCTTCAGGTAGACTTTCGCTCCGGCGAGCTCGCGGGTCATCCGCTCGGCCAAATAGAGCGGGGTCGGGCGGCCGGCGTACTCCTCGCGAAGACGGCGAAGCCTTTCCAGGAATATCTCGTCGGTCATCGCGTCCCGGTACGCTTCAGCGAGCTCTTCCAGGGCGGCCATCAGAGGCTCCGGCACGTACCGTCCGCCGAATTCCCCGAAATACCCCACCGGCTTTCTGTCCCTGTCGAGCGCTGCCAGTTTCTTCTCTAACATCTGCTCACCTCGAAGTCAGCCTTCCTCGCTTTTTCTATGAACTCGTACATCAGCACCGGGTCCTTGCGGCCCGGCCCAGACTCGACACCGCTCGAGACGTCGACGCCGAACGGCCTCGCCAGCCTGACCGCTTCCGCCACCTTCGGGGGCCGGAGGCCTCCGGCGATTATCACCTGAGCCCTGCTGTCGATCAGGTGCAACAGCTTCCAGTCGACCGACCGACCGGTCCCGCCCGCGCGCTCCGGGTCGTGACAGTCGAACAGGAGCCTGGTGCCGCCATAGACGCGGGACCGGAGTACGTCCATCCCGTCCCGGACCCGGACGGCCTTGATCACCATGTCACCGAGCGCACGGCAATACTCCGGGCTCTCGCTGCCGTGCAGCTGCACCATGTCGAGGCCGCAGTAGAGGGCCGTCTCCCTGACCTCCAGCAGTGGTGCGTCAACGAACACGCCGACCCTTGCCGTGCCCTCCGGCATTCCGAGAGATATCGAGCGCGCTTCCTCCGGCGTTACCCGGCGGGGACTGTCGGCGAACACGAACCCGACCGCGTCGGCGCCGAAGGTCGAGGCGGCCTGAGCGTCCTCGAGCCTGGTGATGCCGCATATCTTGATCCACATCACCGGCGCCTCCCCACTTCCCCGCGCCTGCGGCCGGCAGGTCTCCCAGCAGCGCCCGCCATGCGCAGCTCGCGCAGCCTCCCGGCCGGGCTCTCCGCGCGCATCAGCTCTTCTCCGATAAGGACCGCGTCGGCTCCCTGCCCGGCGGCCCGGACCATATCGTCCGCGGTCCTCACTCCGCTCTCGCATACCGTGGTCACACCGTCCGGGATGAGAGGGAAGAGCCTGCCGAAAGTGCCGGGGTCCACCTCGAGTGTGGCGAGGTCCCTGTTGTTGATCCCCATCAGGCGGGCGCCGGCAGCGAGCGCTTTCTCCAGGCTGTCGCGCGCGTGCGATTCGACCAGGGCGGCGAGGCCGAGCTCCCGCGAGAAGCGGATGAGCGTCCCGAGCCGTTTCTCCTCGAGAGCGTCGGATATCAGCAGCACCGCTGAAGCGCCGTATGCCCTCGCTTCCAGCACCTGGTACTCGTTCGATATGAAATCTTTTCTTAGCAGTGGGAGCGCGGTGGCGCATCTCGCTTCCCCGAGGTCGGAGAGGTCGCCCCCGAACTCTTCGCTCGTGAGGATAGAGACCGCGCTGGCTCCGCCGAGCTCGTACGACCTGACCAGGCTCGAGACCAGTGCCCCTGCCTTTATCGGACCAGCCGATGGCGAACGCCGCTTGACCTCCGCGATGACGCGGAGAGGTCCTTCGCCCCTGTGTAATGCCTCAGTGAACCCGGGACCGGGTGGCAGCTCTTCCACCTGCCGCTCCAGCCCGGGGGCGGGCACTTCCTTCATCCGCTCGAGGGAGGAGCTCTCCGCGCGTTTCACAGCTTCTTCAAGGAACATCGCGACCACCCGCCCTCGAGTACGCCAGCATGTCCTCGAGAACCACCGCGCCCGCGCCCGCCTCGACAGCCTTGCGGGCGAGCGAGACGCCGTCCTGTGCTGTGGCGGCCACACCGGCCGCGGCGAGAGCAAAGCCGGCGTTGGCCAGGCAGACATCGAGCCTCGGCCCTTGCTCGCCTCCGAGGACGCGCTTGAGTATGTCCGCGTTGTCCGCGGCGCTGCCTCCCGCCAGGTCGCTCTCGCGGCAGCGGTCGAGGCCCAGGTCTTCGGGCCCGAGGACGTATTCCTTCAGGGTCCCGCCCGACACCTCGCACACCATCGTGTCGCCCGCCAGTGTGAACTCGTCCATCCCGTCGAGGCCGTGGATCACGTAGGCGCGCGTTGTCCCGAGCCCGCGCAGGACCTCCGCCATCCGCCTGGTGAGGCCGGGACTGTTGACGCCCAGCACCTGCGCGGTCGCCCCCGCCGGGTTGGTCAGCGGGCCGAGGATGTTGAACACGGTCGGCATCCCCAGCGCTTTTCTGACACCCATGACCCGCTTCATCGCGGGATGGAATCCCGGCGCGAACATGAAGCCGAGCCCGACCGTATCGATGCACCGGCTCACGGCCTCCGGGGACATCTCGATATCGACTCCGAGCGCCTCGAGCACGTCCGCGCTGCCGCAGCCCGACGAGACGCCCCGGTTGCCGTGCTTCGCGACGGACGCTCCGGCCGCCGCGGCGATGAACGCCGACGTCGTAGAGATGTTGAAAGTGCCCTTGCGGTCCCCGCCCGTCCCGCAGGTGTCCACCAGCGTCTCGCTGCGCGGGCGTATGGAAATCCGCACTTCCCGCATGGCGGCCGCGAAGCCGGCGATCTCGTCCGCCGTTTCGCCGTTGGCTTTCAGTCCGATCAGCAGCCCGGCGATGAGCGCGTCGGGCACGTCGCCGGAGAGGATGGCGAGCGCTGCCGAGTAGGCCTCGCCCCGCTCGAGGTGCTCTCCATGAGCCAGTTTTCCGACGGCCTCTTTGATGAGCTCTACCTCGTCCCGGTGCCCGGTTGCGGGCGCGGACGCCGCTTCGGCCCGGAGCCCGCCCCGCATCGCCAGGAAGTTCTCGAGCATCTTCATCCCGCTGTCCGTCAGTATCGACTCGGGGTGGAACTGCACTCCCTCGACGGAAAGCTCGCGGTGCCTGAGCCCCATCACCAGCCCGTCGTCCGTGGTGCCGGTGACCTCCAGGCAGTCCGGAAGGGAGTCGCGGTCGACGATGAGCGAATGGTACCTGGTGGCCTCCAGAGGGTTCGGAAGCGTTCTGAATATCGTCCGGCTGTCGTGGTGGACGAGAGAAGTCTTGCCGTGCACGGGAGCCGGGCCGCGCAAGACGCGCCCGCCCATCACCGACCCGATCACCTGGTGCCCGAGGCACACGCCCAGTATCGGCAGCTCGCCCGCCAGCTCCCTGACCACGTCACAGGAGACACCGGCATCGGCGGGTCCGCCGGGCCCGGGCGATACCACCACGTGAGTGGGGGAGAGAGCCCTCACGCCCTGCACGTCCACCTCGTCGTTCCGCCTCACCAGGACTTCGCTCCCCAGCAGCTCCAGGTGCTGGCTGAGGTTGTAGGTGAACGAGTCGTAGTTGTCTATCAGTACGACCCTGGTCTTCATCTCGTCTCCCTCCCGGCCGAGCGGACGGCCTTCACGACAGCCCGCGCCTTGTTCATGGTCTCGAAGTACTCGCTCTCCGGCTGTGAGTCGGCGACTATCCCGGCGCCGGCCTGCACGTGCGCCTGCCCGTCACGTATCACCGCCGTCCTTATGGCGATGCAGGTGTCCATGTCCCCTGAGTAGCTCAGGTACCCGATGGCACCGGCGTAGGGGCCTCTCGCGTCCGGCTCCAGCGAGTCGATGATCTCGCAGGCGCGCACCTTCGGAGCGCCGGATACCGTGCCGGCGGGAAACGACGCGCGCAGCAGGTCGTAGTTGCCGTTGCGCTCCCTGAGGGTCCCCTCGACCTCGCTGACCATATGCATCACGTGCGAGTATTTCTCCGTCTCCATCAGGCTGGTCACCCTGACGCTGCCGGGCTCGCAGACCCTGCCCAGGTCGTTCCTCGCGAGGTCGACGAGCATGATGTGCTCCGCCCTCTCCTTCCCGTCCGCCTTCAGCTCTTCAGCGAGGCGCGTATCACCGACGGCGTCCGCGCCCCTCGGCCTCGTACCCGCGATCGGCCTGATCGTCGCCTTCCGGCCCCGGCTCGTGACCATGGGCTCGGGTGAAGAGCCGGCCAGCGTGACGTCCGGCAACTCGAGGTAGAACATGTAAGGAGACGGGTTGCCCGCCCTCAACTGCCTGTAGACGGACAGCGCGTCCGTCGAAAACTCAAAGGAGAACCGCTGCGATACGACCACCTGGAAGGCGTCACCGGCGAGGATGTGCTCCCTGGCCTGTGAGACCATCGATTCGAACCGGCCTCTCGTCACGTTGCACTCGACGCCCTCGAATTCAGAGCCGTCGAACCCCGTATCGGGCAGCTCCATCGCCATGCCCGTCGGAAGCCTCTCAGAGAGCCTCTGAGCCATGGACGCGATCTTACTTATGCCGCTCTCGTATTCTCTGGCGCGCGCTTCATGTCCGCCGCCCGTTTCAACGAGAGCGCATAGCCTGATCCTCGAGCGGAGGTGGTCGAACATCACCAGGCTCCTCGGGAACATGAAGAGCATCTCGGGCACGTCGGAGGGCCTGTACGCGAGCTTCACCTTCTCGAGGTACGGCAGCAGGCCGTATCCGAAGTAGCCGACCGCCCCGAACGTGAAAGGCATCTCGCTGCGGCTCTCCGGCACGAAGACACTCGCCGACTCGACCAGCTCGAACAGCCCGCGGACCGGGTCCCCATCGATAGTCTCTTCACGGTCCGCATACGTGACGACCAGCTGTGAACCCTCGAGCCTTGCGACCGCCCCCGGGTCGAAGCCGAGGAAGGAGTACCGGCCCCACATCTCGTCCGACTCGGCGCTCTCCAGGAGGAAGCACGGGCGGGTATCGCGCAGCTTCATGAAAGCCGATATAGGCGTCTCCAGGTCGCTCGACACCTCCGCCCACATGACCGCGAGGTTGTACTCATCTCCGAGCCTGCCGAACTCCTCGCGCGTCGGCGAGACGACCATCGAAGACGTGCGTCCCCGGAAACCGCTCTCAGTCACTGTTCCTTGCATCTCTCCTCCAAAAGAAAAAGCCGCGACACGTGTCACGGCATAAAAAAAACCGTGACCCTCAATGAGGGTCACGCGGACTCTACGCTTTCAGGCGCGCTGGTTCGGACCCTCTATAGAGAGTCCCACCAGAAGCTGTGAAGCTTTGTCGTACCTGTTGCTTTAATCACCATGGGCCGAGTATAGGGTGGCCTGGCGTCGATGTCAAACCGCAGCGCAGACTTCGATGTATCATTATCGGATGCGGGAAAAGGCTTTTTTCAGGATTGTCACGATCATGCTTGTCGCATCTGTGATCGGAGTACTGACCGTATGCGGTTGTGTAAAGACGCAGCCCAGATTCCTGTTCTTTACACCGGACGGTCGTGATCTGCAAGGAGTCTTAGGGCCAATAGTGAGCGGCCTAAAGACGGACTACGAGGGCAGGGTTCAATTCGAGACAGTCAACTGCAGTACTCCGGAGGGCAAGGAACTCAAGGCAAAGTACGATGTGATAAGTCTGCCGAACTTTGTTCTCCTCGACGCTCACGGCAAAATCGTTCCCATCAGTGAAGACGATGTAGCCGACATATACCCATACCAGGACACACCTACCTTCAGAAAATCTTACACGAAATACCTGAAGGTGAAGCTTGACAAGATAGTCAATTCCGGCAAAGCAGTCCAGGGTTCTACTCCCTAGAAGCTGACGCTGATATGGCCGCTGTGATTGAAGCGCGCAAGGTGGTATATTCTTTGCGCTTTACCGTGGGGGTATAGCTCAGTTGGGAGAGCGCTGGCTTTGCAAGCCAGAGGTCGGCGGTTCGAACCCGCCTACCTCCACCATCGTATGCAGGGCCCGTGTCAGGGCTTTCGATCAATAAAGGCGCGGGAGGACTGAACGGATGGCTGACGAGAAACACCTCGAGATCATCGAGCAAGGCGTGAAGGCCTGGAACGAGTGGCGCAAGTCGGACATGCAGGTCCGACCCGACCTGTCAGGCATCGACCTTTCCGGACGCGATTTGAAGTACGCCAACTTCATGGTCACCGACCTCTCCGGGTGCGACCTGAAGAAGGCGAACCTCGAGCAGGCATACATGACCCACGCGAACCTCTCGAACGCCGACATGCGCGAGGCCAACCTGAGCCGCGCCGACATGCGAAACGCGAACCTCCTCGACGCGGACCTGTCCGGCGCCTACCTCTTCGAAGGCCTCTTCGTGAGGGCCCTCCTGGTGCGGACGTCCATCCGCGGATGCGACATGCGCGAATCCGTTCTGATAAACGCCTTCATGCAGGAAGTGGACCTCACCGGGTCAGACCTCACCGGCGCGGATTTCACCGGCGCGAAATACACGGGCCTGAAGATAGAGGGAACCAGCGGCCTCGAGAAGTTGAAGCCGGAGTAACTTCCAAGAGGCTATCCATCACGCCAAGCCGTCCAACCGCAACAATTCCGGCCGGCTAGCTGCCACCTGGTTTTCCCGGCCCATCAGTCTGTCTAAAAAAAGGAAAGCGGAGGTGGTATGGGATCCTCCGCTTTCCAGGGACGGTTCGTTGAGGACGACAACCGCAACCCTTCTTGCAGGATACATCAGAGAATGGCCGGTTCAAGCCATTTAATAGAAGCTTTACGAGGTTAATCTTCTTTTAACGCAAACGCTTGTCGGAGGGCCTCCCGGGAGGCGATAAACCCCGTTCATAAAGGCAAATACCGGGACTTCACGTCTGTTAAAAAGAGGTGAAACAGGCCGGCAGCCTTCCAACCAAACGTACCGGGGGGGGATATTTTCCAGCGCGGAGCATCATCTACGACCTTGCCGTGACGTGCGGAAGCGTTAAGTAGTGTCCGAGTATAGCCCGAACGGGTGATAGTAAGCGCAAAGGGGTGAGAAGAAAAGCGTTAAGTTGTCGGCTTTTCCCGGGCGCGGTTCTCAGTCGATACCTTTGATGAGAATACGTGCCTCGGCGGGAGGAGGCCCTGACATGAAACGCAAGAAGTTCTTCACCATCACGCAGTTCATGAGCGATCGCGCCCACGGCCTGGGCTTCACGCTCGTAGAGCTGATGATAGTGATCCTGATCATCGGGGTCCTGGTGGCGGTCGCGGTGCCCATACTCCTTAACAACAGGAAGAAGGCCGACCAGGTTACGGCCGAGTACAATCTGAAGGCCGGCGCCCAGTGTATGGACAGGGTCTGGCTCAAGATGAGGGAGCAGGGCAGACCGCCGGACGGCATCGAGTCGTACCGGGACTGGGACCCTCCGGCCGCTATGAAGGCAGAGGGTGACTACATGGCGAACGGGTACTCGCCAGTGGAGGCCCATTACATGAGCCTTCTCGAGACCAGGATCTACTGGGTCGACCTGACCGTCGGCGACGGCGGCCAGCCCCTCGCGGCCAATGACCTGAGCGGGCTCCACGGCCTTATGGCGGCCGGAGGAGGCTACGGCTTCAGGCTCGACAATATCTGGTTCAGCGGAGTCTCCCAGGGTCCCGGCTCGGACATCTCGAACAACTGGGGATTGCTCCCCGGCAAGGTCGGGATCCTGCAGAACCAGTTCTACTACGAGGGAGGCTGGCAGCCCAACGTCGACAACTGGTGCCTGACCCTGATCACGCTCGAGCATTCCGGCATCGCCCACTTCATAACGCTCAGGCAGGGCGCGGTGCTGGACTACGGACGTTTCGAGTGGCAAGACGGCTCGGGCAACCCGGGCGAGGGCTGGAAGGACGATACGGACCATCCACCCGCCGCGACCAACCCGGCTCCGCCCGGGTCCGACCCAGGCCCCGGCCCCGGCCCCGGCGACAACCCGCCTCCGGCGACGGACCCGCAGCCTCCCGCCAGCGACCCGGAGCCTCCGGCGACCAATCCGCAGCCGCCCTCGAGCGTGCCTACGCCGCCCTGGGATGCGCCGGGCTTCCCACCCGGACCGAACCTGGTCAATAGCATAAAGATCGTTCCAGAGACGCTGAACCTGAAGAGCAACGGCAAGTTCACGGCATTCATTGCGATGACACCCGGTTACGACCCGAGTAACCTTGACGTCGCCAGCCTCGTGCTCTTCGGGGCACACCCGATATCGTCGAATGTCGAAGGCAACGGGACCCTGCAACTCAAGTTCGACAGGAAAGACATCTCGAACGTTCCGGTTGGCGACCACGTGATGTTCCTGGTAACGGGAACGTTCCTCGACGGGACTCCGTTCCAGGGATGGGACTACAACAGGGTGATCGATTAAGAGGAGCCGGTACCGCGGAGCCGGCCTTCAGATACGGGGCGGGAGTGAGAATCCCGCCCCGGTCCTTTTATGCCGCGACTTTTGCGGCGCGTCTTTCGCGCCAGGCGATAAAGACCTTCAGCCTGTCGATCAGGATGACCGGCACGAACGCGCACACCAGTATCACGCCCCACGCTTCAGCCGTCGGCGGTCGGGTATGGAAAGCCTTCTGCATGAAGGGCAGGTAGATGACGGCCATCTGCAGCCCGATCGAGAGGAAGAACGTGAAGAAGAGGAAGCGGTTGGCCCACGGCACCTCCCTGAACATCGAGCGGGTCTCGGAGCGCCAGTTGTAAGAGTGAAGCACCTGGGCGAAGACCATCGTGGTGAAGAGTACCGTCCTGGCGGCGTCCTGCCCCGGCCCGGCGTGCGTCCAGTCGAAGTGGAGCAGGTAGTACGAGAGCATGTAGGCGATCAGCGCGCCCGCGGTCAGTATGAGCCCCTGCATCACGAGCCGGCCCTGCTTCTTCAGCGTGAGTATGTTCTCGCCGATGAGCCTCGGTTTCCTCGTCATGATGCCCTTTTCGGCCGGCTCGCCGGCCAGCGCGAGCGCGGGGAGCCCGTCGGTCACCAGGTTGATCCAGAGCACCTGGGCCGGGATGAGCGGGAGCGGGAAGCCGGCCAGCATAGCGATGAACATGCTCGTGACTTCGCTGACGTTGCACGACAGCAGGTAGTAGATGGGCTTCTTGATGTTGTCGAATATCACGCGTCCCTGCCTGATGGCCTGGACGATGGTCGCGAAGTTGTCGTCGGAGAGGACCATGTCGCTGGCCTGTTTGGCTACGTCGGTCCCGGTGATGCCCATCGCGATTCCGATGTCCGCCTTCTCGAGTGCCGGTGAGTCGTTGACCCCGTCGCCGGTCATGGCCACGATGTGGCCGCGGTCCTGAAGGGACTCAACTATCTTCACCTTGTGGTGCGGCGACACCCTCGCGTATACGACTACGTCCTCGACCTGTTGAGAGAGCTGCTCCTTGGTCATGTGCTCGATGTCCTTGCCCTCGAGCACGTGACGGCCCTGGACCAGCATGCCGAGCTCGCGGGCGATCGCCTCGGCGGTAGCGCGATGGTCACCGGTTATCATGGCGACGTCTATGCCTGCCGCCCTGCAGGTCTTCAGGGCGGCCTCGACCTCCGGCCGGGGCGGGTCCTTCATCGCGAAGCAGCCGAGGAACAGCAGGTCGTTCTCGAGCGCCTCAGGGCTGTCGAGCTCGATGGCGCCGTCCACCCTTCTGGAGGCGCATCCAAGCGTCCTCAGGCCCTGGGACGCGAGTTCGGTCGTCGATGAGAGGACACGCTTTCTACTGTCGTCGTCCAGGGGGACTTCTCCCGATGGCAGGGCGATCGTCGAGCACCGGGCCAGAAGCGATTCGACAGCTCCCTTGGAGGCGACCATGAAGGCGCCGTCGCTCCCATGTACGGTGGTCATCATCTTGCGCTCCGACTCGAAGGGGACCTCGGCGACCCGGGGGAAGCGTGAATCGATGTCCGCCCTGTCGATGCCGGTGCCGATCGCCGTCTCGAGTATGGCGACCTCGGTCGGGTCGCCGAGGTAAGTGCCCTCGGCGCCGAGCCTCGCGTCGTTGCAGAGCGCCCCGACCAGGCACATCTCGCGGAACCTCTCCTCCTGGCGGGCAGTGCCTCCGTCCATGACATCAGCGAGAAGGTAATGGGCACCGTCGGCGAACAGCATGTCCGTCACGGTCATCTTGTTCAGCGTGAGGGTCCCGGTCTTGTCGGTGCAGATGAAGTCGGCGCTGCCGAGAGTCTCGACCGCCGGAAGGTTGCGCACTATGGCGTTGTGCCGCGCCATGCTCTGCATCCCGCGTGCGAGGGTGATGGTCACGATGGCAGGAAGCCCCTCGGGGATGGCCGCGACGGCGAGGCTCACGGCGAAGAGGAACATCACCTTGATCTCGTTTCCCCGTACGACGCCGGCGATGAACACGAGCACCACGACGGCGAGGCAGATGTAGACTATCCGCCGGCCGACGTCGTGCAGCTCGGACTGGAGAGGCGTCGGCCTCGCCTTACCCTGTGTGAGCAGGTCGGCTATCTTGCCAAGCTCGGTACGCTGGCCGGTCTCGACAACGACGGCGGTGCCCCGCCCGAATTCGACGTGCGTCGCGGCGAAGACCATGTCGGGCCTGTCCCCGACCCCGGCCCCAGCTTCGACCGTCCTGCCGGCGTCTTTCTCGACGGCCATTGACTCGCCGGTCAGGCTTGACTCGTTCATTCGCAGGTTGACGGCCTCGACCAGCCTGGCGTCGGCGGCGGTGATGTCCCCGGTCTCCATGATCAGCAGGTCGCCGGGTACCACGTCACAGGCCGGGACGATGACGTCCGTGCCATCACGGCGCACCGCTACCTCCGGCGCGGACAGCCGCTGCAGCTCGGCCATCGCGCTCTCCGCCCGGGATTCCTGGACGAAGCCGAGCAGAGCGTTGAGGATCACGATCACCAGGATGACGATACCGTCCAGGTATTCCTGCAGGAGGGCGACGCTTATGACCACGGCGGCCAGCAGGACGTAGACCATGAAGTCGTTGAACTGGAGCAGGAAACGGAGGATGGCGGGCTTTCGCTTCTCTTCCCTGAGCCTGTTGGGGCCGTAGTGGTCGAGCCGCTTCTCGACTTCTCTCTTCGACAGGCCGTTCGTGACATCCGTGTCCAGAGTCGCGACCGTCTCCTCGACGGTCATCGAATGCCAGTCACGCCGCTCTTCGGCCACGACCTTGGACTCCATCTCGCAGGGATCGGGCATGAGGATCAGACATCCCCTGCCAGCGCGCGTGCGAGCGCGGCGTACTCTTCGGGGGAGAGCTCCTCCGCCCTGGACTGCCCGCGTTCGATTTCCGCAAGGGCCGCCTTGATCTTCGCTGGCTCCGTATCCAGCCCGGATGTGAGCGAGTTTGCGAGCTTCTTACGGCGCTGAGAGAACGCGGCGGTGACTATCCTGTCGAAGTCAGGTCCGGCGTCGGCGGCCAAGTCGTCGGGCAGCCTTTCTATCCTCACGATCGCTGAGTCGATCGCCGGTCTCGGGTAGAAGCAGTTCCGCGAGACCTCCGCGGCCCGGGAAACGCGCGCCCTGCTCTTTATCTTCACCGTCGCCGACGAATAATCGCGGCCGCCAGGCTTGGCCGTCATCCTGTCCGCCACCTCCCGCTGAACCATCACCGTGTAAGCGACTATCCATGGGTACTTTATCAGGCAATCGACGACGAGGGACCCGGCGATGCTGTAGGGAAGGTTCGAGACCATCTGCGCGGTCTTGAAACCACCGGACCGCCTGAGCTCGTCGAAGTCGAAGTGCGAAGCGTCCTCATGGAGCAGCCGGACGTTGTCCCTGTCGCCCAGCCTTGTCTCGAGGACGGTGAAGAGCCGGCGGTCCGATTCCAGGGCGTAGACCGACGCGCACCTGTCCGCCAGCAACTCTGTCAGGGCGCCAAGGCCCGCGCCGACTTCGATGACAGTCATTTCGCTCGAAAACTTCGCGATCCGCTCGATGACTGAGAGCACGTTGGAATCGATGAGGAAGTTCTGGCCCCGCGCCCTGCTCGGCCGGACCCCGGCCTGCTCCAGCAGCGCCCTGGTCACCGCGGGGGAGGAGAGGTCACCTCGCGGCAATTCATCCACCGTCCGGAAGCTTGAACGCGGCCGCGGCGTTGTCACGCAGGATGGCGTCGAGGGTTTCCGGGCTGACGCCGCGAGCCGAGGCCAGCGCGTCGGCGACGAGCCTCACGCGCTCCGGCACGTTGGGCTTGCCTCTGTAAGGATGCGGCGAGAGGAACGGCGCGTCGGTCTCGGCCAGGAGGCGGTCTTCCGGGACGAGAGCAGCGAGCTCTCTCGTGGCCTCGGCGTTCTTGAACGTGACCGGCCCGGCGAACGACAGGTAGTAACCGGCCGCCACGCAGCGGGCGAGCACCGACTCGTCACCGGAGAAGCAGTGCAGGACGACCGGGGAGTCTCCCGCGCCTTCCACCTTGAGGATGTCCAGCGTGTCGGCGTGTGCCTCGCGGTCGTGTACGATCAGCGCCTTGCCGACCGCGTTAGCGAGGCGTATGTGAGCGCGGAAGGATTCGGCCTGCATGGCAACGGGGGCGCTGTCGCGGTAGTAATCGAGGCCGGACTCGCCGACCGCCACCACCTTGTCTTTGTGGGCGAGGCGGGCGATTTCGTCCATCGACGCGGGAGTCCATTGCGATGCGTCGTTGGGATGTATCCCCACCGAAGCGAACACCCCCGGGATCGTCTCCGCCATTTCGACCGCCCTGCGGCTCGATTCAAGGTCTATGCCGATGGTTACGATCGGGGATACGCCGGCATCGAGCGCGCGCTCGACCGCTTCTTCGGGGGGGCCCTCGATCATGTCGAGGTGGGCGTGGGTGTCCGGTATCATTCCTTCTCTTCGAGTTTCCTCGGGAAGAGGCCCTCGGCCCTCGTCGTCTTGTTGGTCACCGGCAGCAGCCCCCAGCTCAGCGAGGCCGGGAGGCGTTCCTCCCAGATATTAGATGAAAAACCAAGACGGTCCCACATCTTCTCCGCGGCGCGGGGCATGAACGGCGCGATCAGCAGCGCGATGACCCTGAGGCTTTCCAGGCTGTTGAAGAGGACGGTGTCGAGCTGCCGCTCGAGCCCCTCTTTCGCCATCGCCCAGGGCGCGGACACGTCCACGTAGCGGTTGACCGCGTGGATGAACTCCCAGATATCCGAGAGCGCATCGTTGAAGGCGAGCTTCTCGAGCTTACCGTCGACGTGGCCGAAGATGGCCTCGCCGGCCCCTCTCAGCCGTTCTTCCTCTTCGCCCTCGTCACCGGGTTCCGGCACGACCCCCCCGCGGTACTTGCCGGTCATCGTCATCACCCGGCTCTCGAGGTTCCCGAGGTCGTTGGCGAGGTCGGCGTTATACCGCGTCAGCAGGGTCCGCCATGAGAAGTTCCCGTCGACACCGAATGAGAACTCGCGCATGAAGTAGTAACGGTAAGCGTCGACACCGAAAGCGTCGACCACCTCCTGCGGCGTTATGGCGTTGCCGAGGGACTTCGACATCTTCTCGCCCTCGACGGTCAGCCAGCCGTGCGCGTAGACATGGTCGGGCAGCGGCAGGTCCGCCGCCATCAGCATCGCGGGCCATATCACTGCGTGGAACCGCAGTATCTCCTTGCCGACCAGGTGCCAGTCGGCCGGCCATATCTTCTCGAAGCGCCCGTCCGCGTCTCCGAAGCCCGCGGCCGTGATGTAGTTGAGCAGGGCGTCGAACCAGACGTACATGACGTGCTTCATGTCGAACGGGAGCGGGATCCCCCAGGCGAAGCTTGTCCGGGATATACTCTGGTCCTCGAGCCCGCCCTTGATGAAACTGACGACCTCGTTGCGCCGCGATTCAGGCTGCACGAACTCCGGGTTCTCCTCGATGTAGGCCAGCACCCGGTCGGCGTACTTCGAGAGCCTGAAGAAGTAGTTCTCTTCCTTGACCCACTCCACCGGCCTGTTGCAGTCGGGGCAGCACTTGTCCTTGAGCTGGCTGGACAGCAGGAACGACTCGTCGTGGATGCAGTACCAGCCCTCGTATGAGCTCAGGTATATGTCGTCGGAGCCCTTCAGCTTCTCGATGAAGTCCTGAGCCACCTTGGTGTGCCGGTTCTGCGTGGTCCTGATGAAGTCGTCGTTCGAGATGTCGAGAAGCTCCCAGGTGTCCGTGAACCTGGGGACTATCTGGTCGATCCAGGACTGCGGGGTCTCGTCCCGGTCGGCGGCGGCCTGGGCGACCTTCTGCCCGTGCTCGTCGACGCCGGTCAGGAAGAAGACCTCCCGCCCCTTGAGCCGCTGGTATCGTGCGGTGACGTCGGCCGCGACGGTTGTGTAAGCCGTGCCGATGTGCGGGATATCGTTCACGTAGTAGATAGGCGTCGTAACGTAGAATGTCTCGCCCAAAAGCTCACCTCTCGAAAAACGGTTTAACAAAGCCGCCGGGAAGACTCCCTGCGGCTTGTTCTAATAATAGCACTGTCGGGCACCGCTGTAAGCTGCGTTTTCACGGGTTCAACTTACCCCCGGTCTCGTGCATTCGCCTGCGGCGAACGACATATCACATCGCGTACCGGTCGTAGACCGGACACGATAGCTCATTCAAAAGACCGGCAATCAAGATCAGACCGGGTGTACACCCGGGGTGTGATGTCTTACCCCGAGTCCCATGAAGAAAGACCGGGTCCGAGCTCGCACTGATAAACAGCGTGGTCAGATAACCAAAGAAGAAAGATAAGCTCTGTCAGTTAGATGTTCTCCGCGGCTCCGCCCCGGTGGAATATTGTGAGCGGACACTCAGTCCTCCGGACGAGTGTCCCTCACGGGCGAGAATCCAATGTAGCCCAGGGTTTGAAGGTCAACGTCCGTCTGTCCGCCGTGGATGCTCAAGTTGAGCAGCCTTTTTGACCATATGTTAGTTTAGACATATGGACATAAACATCACATCAGGGCAGGCGGCCCTCGAGCGCGCCGCCGCTTCGGGGGCCGATGAAGCCGAGGCTTTCCTCGAGCATGGAGCGGGGCTGACCATCAAGGTTTTCGGGGGCAAGGTGGAGCAGTTCTCTTACTCCGAGACGGCGGGGCTCGGCATCCGCGTGTTCATCGGGCGGCGGACCGGCCGCTCTTATACGTCCGACCTCTCGAGCTCATCGGTGGGCGAAGCCGTCGCCTCCGCGATGGAGAGCGCCCGGCTCTCACCGGAGGACGAGCACAAAGGGCTGCCGGACGCCGGGCTTTTCCCGGCAGGCTCCGCGTCCGGGGAGCGCCTTGGCGACGACCTCGACATCTGGTCGGACGACGTGGCGCGGATCCCGGCGGGGGAGAAGATCGAGTTCACGCTCGAGATGGAGCGAAAGGCCAGGGCTTACGACGAGCGGGTAAGGGGAATCGACACCACCCTCTACAGCGACGAATACGGCGACGTCTTCCTGATGAACACCCGCGGCCTGAAGGCCGGCTTCCGCGCCTCGATCTGTTACGGGTACGTGGTCCCGATGGCGGGGGAAGGCGAGGATTCGCAGACCGGGTTCGGCTTCACGGCCGGCCACTCGTTCGCCGAGCTCGACTCGGCGGAGGCGGCGCGAGAGGCATCGAGCATGGCCGTCGACCTGCTTGGCGGCAAGCAGGTGGAGAGCACGAGGGTGCCGGTACTGTTCGACAACCTCACGTGCGCGGAACTGATTGCGATGCTGGGGACCGCACTCTCCGCCGAGCAGGTGGTGAAGGGAAAGTCGTTCCTCGCGGACAGGCTCTCCTCTCAGATCGCATCGCCAATGCTGGAACTGCTCGACGACGGGCTGATGAAGGGCGGCTACGGCACGTCCCCTTTCGACGGGGAGGGAGTAGCGACGTCGAAGAAGACGCTTATCGAGGCGGGCAATCTCAAGAGCTACCTCCATAACTGCTACACGGCCTCGCGGATGGACACCCTCACGACGGGCAACGCCGGACGGGGCTCCTTCCGGTCGCCCATCGGCGTGACCCCCACCAACCTGGTGGTGAAAAAAGGCGAGGCGTCGCACGACGAGCTCAGGTCCGGGATGGGCAGGGGCTTCGAGGTGCTCGAGCTCCAGGGAACGCACGCCGGCATGAACGTCGTGACCGGTGAGATCTCGGTCGGCGCCAAGGGTTTCTGGGTCGAGAACGGAAAGCGGGCTCACGCCGTGAGAGAAGTCACCGTAGCCGGTAACCTGGCCGAGCTCCTTAACGGCATCACCGCGCTCGGCTCCAACATACGCTTCACACCGCTGCTCGGCGGGATCGCCGCACCTTCCATGCTCGTCGAAGGCCTCGTGGTGGGCGGCACCTGATAGAATGTTGCCCCCGGGACCCGGAGCCCGGGATCTTACCCATGGCGGGAAGGGACTTCGAGGGACAGGAGGGCGACATGTTGCTTCACGAGCTGCTCGAGAAGCACGCGGCGAAGGACGCGGGCAAAGAGGCTATCGTTTTCCACGACCGGCGGATCACCTATGGCGAATACCTGGACAAGGTGACGGCAGTCGCCGCCAGCATGGCGGCGCTGGGAGTGAAGCGCGGCGACCACGTGGCGCTGTACCAGAACAACAGCCCGGAGTACGTGTTCTGTTATATTGCCGCCGCGTCGCTGGGCGCGTGCGCCGTCCCGGTGTCGAACCGTTTCGCGGAGCTCGAGGCGGGCTTCGTCGTCAACAACTCCGATTCGACTTTCATGGTGACCGCCGAGGGCTTCGGCGGCATCGACTTCATCGACGTCGTGACCAAGATCAAGCCGTCTTGCCCGAAGCTGAAGACGATAGCGGTGCTCGGCGAAGCGGACCAGGTGGCGAGGATAGAAGGGGCGGTCGCGGCATCCGAGTTCTTCGAGCCGCCGACTCCGGAGAAGCTGGCGAAGCTGAAGGAAGCCAGGTCTATCGTCGACGAGGACGATACGGCCTTCATGGTCTACACGAGCGGCACGACCGGCGTCCCGAAGGGCGCCGAGCTGACGCACAAGAACCTGGTCTCCTATACGGACGGCCAGCTCGACGCGATGGGCGTGACATCCGATGACCGGCTTCTCCTCGACATCCCCGTCAATCACGTCGGCGGCGGCGTCATGGCGATCATAAGCATGCTGAACGCGGGCGGTACGCTGGTCATACTCGACCAGTTCGTTCCGCAGGAAGTGCTGCAGACCATCCAGGACGAGAAGATCACGGTCACCGGCCAGGTGCCGGCGCAGTACATCATCGTGATGATGCAGCCGGACCTCGACTCGTACGACCTCTCGTCGGTGAAGGCGGCCGTAGTGGCGGCGGCGCCAAGCCCGAAGGAGCTGTTCGGGAAGGCGAAGGAGAAGATGGGAGTCTACCTGACAAACGGCTACGGGCTCTCCGAGTGCTCCGGGGCTATAACCTTCACCCGCGTGAACGAGGACTCTTACGAGAGGCTGTCCACCTCTATAGGGAAGGCGAACAAGGGAATAGACGTCAGCATCCTGGACCCGGAGGGGATGCATCTTCCCCCGGGCGAGCCAGGCGAGATCAGCATCAAGGGCGACGCGGTCATGAAGGGATACTACAACCGCCCCGACGAGACCGCGATAGTGATGACCGATGACGGTTACTTCCGCACCGGCGACATGGGGACTCTGGACGAGGACGGATACGTCTATATCCTCGGTCGCAAGAAAGAGATGTACATCCGCGGCGGCGAGAACGTCTATCCGCCCGAGGTCGAGGACGTCCTCCAGGAGCACCCCGTAGTTCTCTTCAGCGCGGTGATAGGCATCCCGGACCCGGTCATGGGCGAGGTCGGCCGCGCTTACATCGTACCGATGCCGGGCGTGGAGCCGCCGCCGAGCGAGGAAGACATCAAGAAGTGGTGCGCCGAGCGCCTCGCGAAGTACAAGGTTCCCTCGGAGGTGGTGTTCCGCGACGCGCTGCCGCTGACTCCGCTCGGGAAGGTCATGAAGAAAGAGCTCTACCAGGAACTCAGCTGACGGAGCGGTTCGACCAGATCGACACGGCGACTAAAGTCGCCGCTCAATCTTCCTCGTCGACTATCAGGATCTCGTCCATCGACTTGCGCGGGCGCGGCGCGGGCGATTCGTCCGCGTAGCCCACGGTCATCAGGTAGAGCGGCACCACGCCTTCCGGCAGGTCGAGCAGCTCCTGGATGGCCGGCTGGTCGAAGGCCCGTATCCAGCAGGTGCCGAGCCCGAGGTCGGCGGCAGCCAGGGCTATGTGTTCAGTGGCGATCGCCACGTTGGTCGTCCCGTTTATCATCGTGCGCTCCGCCTCGTACTCCTTGTCCTTGCCGCCGCGGACCGAGCGCATCATCATCTCGAGGCTCGGCCGCACGCCCCTGAGCACGAGCTTGAGGGTCTGTTTGCCCTTCTCCTTGAACGCCAGGAAATCCAGGCAGCACACGATGACGACCGGCGCGTCGTTCACGAACCTCTGCCCGTAGGCGGCATCCTTCATCTTCGCCCTGGTCGCGGCATCGTAAATGACCTTGAACTTCCACGACTGGGTGTTGCTGCTCGACGGGGCGAGTCTCGCCGCCTCGAGGATCTTGTCGATCGCCTCGGGCGGGACGGCGTCCTTCTTGTACCGCCTTATGCTCCGCCGATTCTGAATAACCTCGAAAAGCTCCATCAATCGCCTCCCGGTCCGGCCGTTTCCTCACGCGTTTGCAGCCGTTTGATTATAACAAGGAGCAAAGCGAGGGGACGAAGCGGGAGCCCGGTGCGCCCCCGGCGGGCTCTTCATGGAGGAAAGGCCCGGCCGTCCAGATGACCTGTGGTAGGATTGTCCGCGGTGCGTCTGAAAGTAAATCATTCTAAGTTGAATCGAAAGCTGGTCCGCGACCTGGCCGGGCACAAGGTCCAGGTCGGGGCGATCATCGCCGTCGTCGCGCTCGGCATCATCATGTTCGCCGGGCCGCTCATGGCCCAGCGCTCCCTCCGCAGGTCGATTGACAGCATCCGCGAGAAGACGAACTACGAGGACTTCTCCGCCTCGATGGGCAACGCCCCCCCGAGCGCCGCCTCGCAGGTCAAAGCCATCCCGAACGTCACGCAAGCGCAGGGACGCTACGTCACTGACGTGCTGGGCGAGGTCAGGGGCAGCCGCATCACGATCAGGGTCGTGTCGCTCCCGGCGACCGGCGACCCTTCGGTCAACGGGCTGCTGATGGAAGTCGGCGCGATGCCGCCGGTGGGCTCATCGTCTTTCGTGGCGGAGCACCACCTGACCGACCAGTTCAAGCTCAAGCCGGGAGACTCCATAAAGCTTCTGACCGGGGGCGAGCCGGTGAAGCTGACGATGTCCGGCTCCGCCGTCAGCCCGGAGTACCTGAGGCTGGTCCGCAGCCGCGCCGAGTACGTGACCGACCCCTCCCAGTTCGGGGTGGCGTTCGTCCGCATCCCTGCCGTGAGCAGTATCTTCAACACCGCTGGTGCCATCAACCAGGTCGTCGCGACGACCACCACGCCGGACGCGGCCCGCGAAGCCATGTCGCAGGCCGAAGTGGTACTGAAGCCCTACGGCGTCACGGCAGTGGTCTCAGGGGCCGAAGAGCCGGGCACCGTGACGCTCAACAGAGAGATAACCGACGTCGGGAAGATCGCCATCTTCTTCGCCATTCTCCTGCTCGCCGTAGCGTCCCTGGCGCTCTACATCACCATGACCCAGATCGTCTACGCGCAGCAGGGGCAGATAGGCGTGACCAGGGCGCTGGGCTACAACCGGGTCGACGTGGTGGCCCACTACACCGGCTTCGGCTTCGTGATGGGTCTTGCCGGCGGCGTGCTGGGAGTGATAGCCGGCTACCTGATGTCAATCCTCTTTATCTCCATATACAGCGGGATATTCGACCTTCCGCTCGCGGCCTCGTCGTTCTCGATCTGGATAGCTTTCATCGGCGCGGGCGCCGCCCTCGTTTTCTCGGTGGCCGGCGCGCTGCTTCCCGCGAGACACGCGGCCAGGATGAAGCCTGCCGACGCGATGAGGCAGGCGGCCGGGCTCGCGCTGACCGGCAAGCACAAGGTCAAGAAGGGAAAGGCCGGGGAACCGGTCCTGCCTACCTGGTTTCGCGTGTCGATGCGTAACCTGTCGAGGAACAGGCGCCGGACCCTGCTCACGGCCCTCGGCATCATCGCCACGCTGACCCTTCTGGTGACCGCCAGCGGCGGCAGGGACGCCCTCGATTTCGCGGTCTCGAAATACCTGCACGGCGTCCTGCGGTGGGACGTGGCCGCGGTCTGGTCGAGACAGGTGGGACAGAACGAGCTGGCGGCGGTGCGGGCGATGCCCGGCGTTACGAGCGCCGAGGAATTCATCGACGTGCCGGCCGCGATCAGCTTCAGCGGGAACGAGCTGGACGTGCAGCTCCAGGCCTTCAGGAAGGGCACGAAGATGCACGGCTCTTACCCGGTCAAAGGCAAGGCTGTACCCGGGGACGGGCAGATAGTCCTCAACTGGGGCGCGACAAAGAAACTGCCCGTGAAGATAGGGAACTCTGTGATCGTGAAGACACCGGTCGGCACCCTCCCGTTCACTGTCGCCGGGTTCGTCTCGGAGCCTTTCGGCGGCGTCGCTTACGTCGACCTGGGCTACGTCCAGAGAGTGGCCGCGCTGACCACCGGGCAGCAAGGCCAGTTTAACGGCGTGGTCGCGCGCACCGCGCCCGGCCAGTCTATCAAGGTGGCCGACAAGCTGAGCCTGCTGCCGGGCGTCTACCAGGTCGCCACAAAGTCGCTGATCCTCAGGGTGTTCCAGGACCTTGTCGACGCCGTGAAGACGCTCTTCTTCATCTTCTACATCATGGCGTTCGCGATGGGCTTCGCGGTGCTGTTCTCCATGATCACGGTGATCCTCTTCGAGAGGCGGCGCGAGATAGCGACCGTGAGGACGCTCGGGGCCGGGTGGGGGCTGGTGTTCTCCTTCGTCACGGTCGAGACAGTCGCGATCGTCATCGCGTCTATCATCCCGGGCATTCTCCTGGGCCGGCTCCTCGAGTGGTTCATCATCGAGAAGATCGTGATGTCAGAGCGCCTGGCCCCGGACAGCGTGATAAGCGGCGTGACCATACTGGTGATAGTGGTGTCGGCGCTGGTGGTGATGGTGCTGTCCGAACTGCCGTCCCTGTCGAGGCTCTTCAAGATCGACCTCTCGAGAGCCACAAAAGAGCAGTCCTATTGAAAGCATCCCGTCCCATGGGCACTACGGCATTCGAACACCGATGCATCCCGACCGACAGCGTTCCGCTCCCTGCGGCGTACTGCACGAGTACACCTCAGTCGCGCGCCTTGTCGGACGGGCGCCTCGGCGCTCTCGGTGCTCACACCGCCCATGGGACGGGACGCTGGATGTCCTGCGTTGCGTAAAAGTCAGATGTTTGATGTGGTGACCCAGTGAGATCAGCGCCTGGCCGCGCCCGGTGACACTTGCTCGGCCGGCAGGTCGAACGTGAACCTCGAGCCCGAGTCCCTGGTGCTCTCCACCCAGATGCTCCCACCGCAGTTCTCGACGATGCCCTTGCAGATGGCGAGCCCGAGCCCGGTACCGCGCTTGTCACCCGTAGTCTGCGACGTGAAGAACTTCTCGAATATCTGTGACTGCTCGGATACCTCTACGCCTCTGCCAGTGTCGGAGACGGACACGAAGATCCGGTTCGGCCTGCCGTCGACCTTGATCGTCACGCCGCCCTCGGTGGTGAACTTCAGCGCGTTGTCTACCAGGTTGGTCAGGACCTGCTCGATACGTCCGGGGTCGTAGAGGCCGATGCACCGCCCCTCAGGGACCTCGACCGTCAGCTCGAGCCCTTTCTCGGCGAACCGCGGGCGGTAGGCGGAGGCCACGTTGCGCGCCAGCTCGCAGATGTCGTCCGGCACGGCCTCGAGCTTGAGCTGCCCGGACTCGATGCGCGTCACGTCAAGCAGGTCCTCTATCAGCTGTGACAGCCGGTCCACGCCGCGCTCCAGGATCTCCCTCAGCTCCCGCCGCTCGGCGGGCGAGCCGCTCTTCTCGATGACCCTCAGGGCGCTCAGGCTGCTCTCTATCGTTGCGAGCGGCGCTCTCAGCTCGTGGGTCACCATGCCGACGAACTCGGTCTTCAGCCTGTCCATCTCGCTCAGGCGGTCGTAGGCTTCCTCCATGCGCACGATGGTCTCGTGTATGAAGTTCTCGTACTTCCTCCGCTCGCTGATGTCGCTCACGAGGGTCCAGAAGCCTACGGTCCTGCCTTCCTCGGTCACGATCCACGACCTCACGCTCACGGGAACCCTTGTGCCGTCTCCCCGGAAGAACTCCTTGGTGTACACGTCGGAGTGGCCGACGTTGCGGAGCTGGTTCTCGAGGACGTCCTTGTCGATCGCATGCCAGTCGGGCGGGGTGATGTCGTCGGCCCGGCGGTCGACCACATCCTCCACCGGGCGGCCCAGCATCTCGGCGAGCGCCTGGTTGCACTGGACGATGATCCCGCTTGCGTCGACGAGCATGATCCCGTCGGTCGAGGACTCGAAGAGCTCTCGGTACTTCTCCTCGGAGGCCTTCAGCCTCTCCTGCATCTCCACGCTCTCCGTTACGTCCTTGACGAAGACCGCCAGCCGGACGAGCTCTCCCTGCTCGTTCAGAACTGGATAGACGTTGTGGTCGAAATGCCTTTCCCGGAAATCGCCCTCGAACCCGCCCGGCTTGCCGGACCTGACGACCTCCTCGACTCTCTTGACCCGGTCACGCGCCGCTTCCTCAGGAAGAAGGTCCTGCAGCTTGAGGCCTATCGCGTCGATGGGCCTTCGTATCCCGAGGCTCCTCGCGCCGGTCTCGTTGATCGCTTCGATGTTGCCGTCGCCGTCGAGGAGGAACGCGAGCTCGCTGGTCGCGTTCAGCAGGGCCTGCTCGGTCTCGACGCGGTCCCTCAGCTCCCCCTCCAGCGCGACCTGGTCGGTGATGTCCCTCATAACCGTCATGAAGCCGATCAGCTCGCCCTCGGGGGTCGTGAGCTGCGACGCCGAGAGCTCCGCGTGGAAGACCTGGCCGTTCTTTCGCTTGCGCATGGTCCGGCACCTGTCGACCATCCCCCGGACGACGAACTCCTCGAGCGCCTTCGAGTCGCGCTCCAGGAAGTCATCCGGCAGGATGATGGCGATGGTCTGCCCTACGGCCTCGGCCTCGCTGTATCCGGTCATCAGCTCGGCCCCGCGGCTCCAGCCGGTTATCGTGAAGTCGAGGTCCACCGAGAAGACCGCGTCCGTCGAGATCTTGTTGATGGAGATAAGGCGCTTCTCGGTCAGGTACACTCGCCTCCATACGCTTCGGGTGTACAGGTATATGGCCGCGAAGAGCGCCATCACGACGACGGTGTAGATCAGGATATCGATCAGCACGACTCCCGTATTGAAGGCGCCCGACCACCCGTGGATGAGCACGGCGAGGATGCCGCCCAGCTCGACCACGGCGAACACGACCACCGTCGTCCACCGCAGCCTCTGGATGGCTTCTTCGGCTGCGAACGAGCCCTTCGACGGGCTGTCTGTCTTCGAGTTACTTTTCACGATTAAGAATTATCACATAACGGGCTGGTCCCGGCTAAATCGGTTCTGCCCGCGCCCTGCAGTTACTGGATTTAACCTTATTAACCGGGGGCGAGTTGCATTAGAATATTAGCCGGAGGGGCAGGGGTCCTGACCGCGCGCGATACGCCCCTCTCGTCTGGAGGAGATTTGTCGGCAGAGAACCCACAGAACGGTGGTCCGGTGCAGGGCGGCCAGCAGGAGGCACCGCAGCATCCTGCCTATTATCCGCAGTACGCCCCACAGCCACAGTACCAGGGTTACCAGCAGCCCGTCGACGCATACCGTACCAGCTCCGGCCCGCCGGCGAAGGAGCGCGCCAACGGCTCCTTCGACTGGCTCATCCTGCTCGTGGTCGGCGCGCTGATGCTGACCGGTTCGATCTTCATGATCAGCAGCGCCACGGGCGGCGTGACCTACAAGAAAGTGAGTTTCACGACCGAAGGGCTGGAGGAGAAGCCCGTCACCATAAGCGGGCTGCTCATCACGCCGAAGCAGCAGCCGGCCGGCAAGATGCCGGGCGTCGTCTTCGCGCACGGCATCACCGGCAGCAAAGAGTGGTACATCCAGATGGCCCGGCCGATCGCGAGCGAAGGCATCCCCGTGCTGATGATCGACCTGCGGGGCCAGGGGGGCAGCACGGGAAGCTGCACTTTCTGTGATTCGGAGCCAAAGGACATGTGGGCCGCCGCCGACTACATGAAGAAGAACGTGCCGGGGGTGGATCCGAACCACATCGTCGCGATGGGGCACTCGCTCGGCGGCATCACGGCGACCAGGGCCGGCGCGCTCCAGCCGGACAAGAGGTTCTCCGCCGTTGTCGCCATCTACTGCTGGAGCTCGTGGAAGGACGCCATGCAGGACCTCACCGGCCCGATCGACGCGTTCGTCGGCAGGAGCTGGAGGTTCGTCTCCTTCTCGAAGAACAACATCGACATCAACGCGCCGGACGTCGACGAGCGGTTCAGCGTAACGAAGATAGTCAACGCGAAGAACCCGCCGAACTACATGCTGGCCGTCGGGCGGGCGGACGAGCTCGTCTCGGAGGACGCGGCGGAAGAGATAATGGGGAAGAGCACCGATGGCCTCCGAGGCGACGAGAAGTTGAAGTCCGAGATCACCTACGGCGACTTCGCGAGCGGCACGGCGCGCAGGCTGGTCCTGACCGATGACGACCATTTGACCGAGATGGTCGGGGGCGTCATCACGCGGCAGGCCATCGACTGGGTCAGGCAGGACGCGGGCCTGCCGATCGACCCCGAGGCCCCGGTGCCGTTCCTGTGGCTGCGGTTCCTGGGCATCGTGGTGCTGATGTTCGGGCTCGCGATAATGGCGATGGGGATCCTCTCACTGGTAAGGCGACACCTGTTCAAGGTGGACGATGATGACCCGCTCTACGTCAGGCCGCCCTGGGGCGAGTTCCACACTCAGGGACTGAGGGAAATACTCCTGTACGCCGGCGCCGCCGTCGGAGCCAGCTACCTGGCGATGCCGCTCGCGAAAGCCCTTGGGATAAGCCCGTTCATCCCTTACGCGGGTGTGAACGAGCTGTCGACCTTCTTCCTCGCCCGCTCAATCCTTCTCCTGCCGATCATGCTGGGCCTGCTGGTGATCATGGTGATGCGCACCGGACTCACCAACTTCGCCAGGGACGAGCTGCGCCCGATGCCTGTCCGGTACGGGAAGAACATCCTGTACGGGATCATCCCGGTCGTGTTCGTCATGGTGGTAGGGGGGCTGCTGGTCGGTCCGCTCCTGTTGCCGCGGGTGTTCCCGGTGCTTCCCGGCTACCTGGTCCTCGGGACCGTCGTGATCTGCGCGGGGTTCTGGATCGAGGACTACCTGTTCTACAAGCTGGCGTACCCGGCGCTGGAGATAGACGAGGAGGCCGCGTCGCAGTGGCTTGCCATAATAATCCACGGCGTCATCCTGGACCTGATCATCTTCGCCGCCTTCCTTCCGCTGATGACGATGTCCGCGACGTTCAATTTCCAGAACTTCCACATGCCGCTGCTCCTCACCGGCCTTTTCGGCATACCGTTCTTCATCTTCATGGCTTTCGCCTCGATGAAGATGAGGCGCGTGACGGGCAGCAGCCTGGCGTTCGCGCTGATGTTCTCGAGCATCGCCGTGTTCTTCCTGACGGGCCCGATTGGAGTGCGTGGTTTTTAGTGTCCCGTCCCATGGACACTGCGGCATTCGAACACCGATGCATCCCGACCGACAGCGTTCCACTCCCTGCGGCGTACTGCACGAGTACACCTCAGTCGCGCGCCTTGTCGGTCGGGCGCCTCGGCGCTCTCGGTGCTCACACCGCCCATGGGACGGGACACTAGAGTTTTGCGAAGGGTAGTCGTTCTATATGGGGGTGGTTGGTTGCCGGTCTTCGATGGAGAAGTCGAAGACCGCCCCTCCCTCGTTGTGGACCCGGATCTCTCCGCCGTAGAGGCTGACGAGCTTTTTCACGATGGCAAGGCCCACGCCGGTGTCGCCTTCCCGGCCTTTTACGAACGGCAGGAAGAGCGTTTCCATCATCTCCTCGGGGATCCCCGAGCCGTTGTCCTTCACCTCGAAGAAATGGTTCGCGCCGTCGCTGAAGTGCGAGACCGTCACCACCGTCTCGTCCGTGTCGTTGTACTTGATGGCGTTACCCACGAGGTTGCTGAAGATCTGATAGACGTGCATCCTGTTCGCGTACACGGTGCCTAGGTCATCGTCCAGGATCGTCTTGACGCTCCTGCCGTCCGCGAACGCCAGGCACTCCTCGAGCACCTCGTCCACGATGTCGGAGATGTCGACCTCCTCGGCCGACTCGGGCTCCTGCCCGGCCCTGGCGAGGTTAAGCAACTCGTCGATCAGCCGCTCGGCCCTGGAAGTGCTCAGCTTGATGACCTCGCAGACGCGCGCTATCTCTTTCTCGATGTCGTCGACTTCGTCGCGCCG